>Ga0315297_10003024_pt1 | contig 10759 bp, 11 predicted proteins | sample YL17G15_0_MG_FD_203628 | JGI IMG/M metagenome (GOLD analysis project Ga0315297, IMG submission 203628) | Sediment microbial communities from Yellowstone Lake, YNP, Wyoming, USA - YL17G15_0 | ecosystem: Environmental > Aquatic > Freshwater > Lake > Sediment | place: USA: Wyoming | collected...
TCCTGAGAATATTACTTCCTATGGCAATGTCATAACTTCTCTCTGCAAGATCGACTCTTACTTTTTCCATTTTACTCTTCATTATAATTTTAGGCCCCGAGGATTCAAGGATTCGAGGGCTCAAGTTTTTTCCTGATCACTTAACCTCTTGACTCCTTGAATCCTTTATTTTATCTATTATTTCTTCTGCGATCTGCAAAGGTGTCTTATCCTCTGTATCTATCAGGATATCTGCCTTCTCATAAAAAGGTTTTCTGAAATTCAAAAGTTCTTTTATTTTCTCAAAAGGGTCTTCCACTTTCAGCAGAGGCCTGTTGCTGTTATGCGATGTCCTTTTGAGGATTGTCTGCGGCGATGCCATAAGGCAGATAATAATCCCCTGTTTTCTCAGGGCATCCATATTTTTCTGCTTCAATACTGCACCGCCACCTGTGGAGATAATAACATCTCTCCGCTCTGATAATTTCTGAATCATCTCTGTTTCTATTTCCCTGAACCTTGGTTCACCAAACTGCCTGAATATCTCATTGATAGTCATCTGCTGGGATTTTTCTATCTCTGTATCAACATCAATAAGCTCCATGTTGAGAAGCATTGCAAGCCTTCTGCCTACTGCAGTCTTGCCTGTTCCCATAAAGCCGGTGAGAATTATATTCTTCATAACAGGAATATTGTATTGGTTACACCAACCAAGGTCAATCTGTTATATTTAACAATGCCAAAGGTTTTAGTTGGAATGAGTGGAGGGGTTGACTCTTCTGTCGCAGCTTATCTCCTCAAAGACCTGGGATATGTAGTAGAAGGTCTCAGCCTTATCCTCTGGGAAGAGACGAAAAAGACTGATTTTAAGACCTGTTGTTCCCTTCAGGCTGTTGAGGAAGCATCAGAAATCGCACATCATATCGGGATCACGCACACTGTATCTGATGTGCGTGATGATTTCATTGAGAAAGTGATTGAGCCCTTCGTGAATGCCTATACAACAGGCTTAACTCCCAACCCCTGCATATTATGCAATAAATTTATCAAATTCCCTTTCCTCATGAAAGAGGCTGAAAAACGTGGCGCCGAGTATATAGCTACCGGCCATTATGCACGAGTTGAACCAGCGCAGAGCACAGAGCATGGAGCACAGAGCAGAAATAATTTTTCAACGTCCAACGTTCAGGCTTCAACGAAAGATCTCGAACCTAATAACTTGTCACTCGTCACTCGTCACTGGTTACTGAAGAAGGGGATTGATCCAAAAAAGGACCAGTCTTATGTCCTCTATATTCTGGGGCCGGATGTGCTCAAGAAGATTATCCTTCCTCTTGGTACATACAGAAAGGCTGAAGTCAGGGCAATGGCAAAAAGCTTTAATCTCCCTGCTGCGAAGAGGTCTGAGAGCCAGGAAGTGTGCTTTATTGAAGACAGAAATTATTTCAAGTTTATTGAAAAACTGTCTCCCCTCGTTGGAAAACCAGGCCCTATCATGGATATGAGCGGGAAAGTATTAGGCACCCATAAGGGAATCCATGCATATACCGTGGGACAGAGAAAAAGGCTGGGCATATCATCCAGCAAACCTCTTTATGTAGTCAAGATTGACGCCCTGAGAAATACCGTTTACGTTGGCACCCAGGAGGATGCAATGAAAAGGGAGTTTTCAGTTGAAAACCTGAACTGGCTTCTCCTCCCACATGCTGAAACCTTCAGGGCCACCGTAAAAATACGCTCCATGATGAAAGATGAACCTGCAGATGTTTTCTTGCAGAGGAGTAAGAATGGAGAACACATTATCCATCAAACAGCAGGTGAAACTGTTCGGCTGGTATTCGATAATCCTCAGTGGGCTCCTGCTTCAGGTCAGAGCGCTGTCTTCTATAATGGTGACACTGTTGTCGGTGGCGGGATAATTAATATATCAGCCTGACGATATCCGGTACGATTTCAACTTTTATCGGGGTCTTTCCAAAATAATCACCGTCAATCTGTACATGGGCGCTGCCATCCACATCAACCGTCGTTGCCTTCATGTACGTTATATCCTTAAACCCGAGATGTCTCTCCGTGACAATACCCAAAACATATCTGAGGATATCCAAACGCTTTCTGCCTTTAAAGAAGCAAACATAGAAAAACGGATCAGTTAGTTTTGCATCAGGGGTAATCATATAATGCCCGCCGTATTTTGCTGCCTTACCGATGATTGCTGTATATCCAGAGAAGGTTTTCCCATCAATATGAAAAACCAGTTTGCCGGGCTTGTATCCGGAGAGAGTTTTTAATCCGCTGTAAATATAGGAACCTTTACCGGAGAACCTCTTAAGGGTCTCTTTCACATTGAAGACTGCCTCGCCATCAAAACCAATCCCTGCCATTAAAACAAAGTAACGGGTAGCAGGTGGCGAGTGATGAGTAGCTGTTATCCTGCCAAGAGATATTGTTTTCGGATCGCCTTTTATGGCAACTTCCAATGCGCTATCCACATCTTCAGGTATATTCAGCTCTTTTGCAAGAACATTTGTGGTTCCAAGAGGGAGAATTGCCATTGGAATTTCTGAACCTGCGATTCCATTTATTACTTCATTAAATGTCCCATCACCGCCGGCTGCAACAATAAGAAAGGGTGATTTTTTCACAGTCTCCTGCGCAAGTTCCTTTGCATGCCCTCTTCGTTCAGTAAAAAGCATCTCAACACAGTATCCTCTCGATTTCAAGAAATAAGATGCCCTTTCGATCTTTCTGCTTGATGCCCCTCTTGCTGCAGGATTACAGATAAGGATGACCGAGGATTTCATCAATTGACTCTATACCTTTACAGGAAGAAATCTTATTTATTACCACAGGCTTTTTTTCAAGATATCCTATGACATTTCTGATATCTACTCCTTCTCTTACGAAAAATACCCTTCCCCCGCTTTTGTTCCCTTTGTTTTTTATATGAGGTATTCTTACATATCCGAAGTCTCTTGATGCAACATAGCCTGTCGTGTAGTCAGGATCATCGGATATACACAACTCAGCTATTACATGATTACACGATGAAACCTTTGATGCAAGGATGAGGGCCTCCTGAACAATCTCGGTATTAATCCTATATCTCATAAGCTCTATTGAAAGCTGTTTACGTGCTGACTTGGTAATCCCAAGTCTCGAAACCCTTACTCCCTTTTCTTTGTCAGGCTCAAGACGTCTTCCATGTTCGGCTGCAATGAGAATAGCGCCTCTCATACTGTCTCTTTTGATTAACTCAAAAGCCTTATCTATTGCAATCTTCGATATCCCTGCTGCCCGAAGCAGATACCCAGCTATTTTTCCCCCTTCTTGAGAGGTAGTATTTTCAATCGTCACAACAGGTAAGGCAGTAATTGTTTCAGGCTGCTGTTTGATATCTTCAATAGTAATGACGATTTTATCAGCTTTCCCCCTGGAATGATTCAATGCCCTTTCAATATATTTTTTAACAACGGTTTGAATCTCGGACTGCTTGTATAGTCCCTCTGCGCCAGAGATGTGAATTTTAGACATTTTTGAGTTTTGGGTTTTAAGTTTTAAGTTCGGACTTTTGACTTTTGACTTTTGACTTTTGACTGTCTTCGCTGCCCTCATTCTTATGCTCCATAGGTTCTTCATGCAAGTCTCGAATCACTGATGTTTGGTGCACGTTTCCTCTGTATAGTAAGTTATATTGGCAAAAGAAGGAAAGATGTCATTGTGTGTAGATTTTTGAGTAAGGCAACAGGGAGAACAAAGGATTTTTTGGCAAAGGGAGGGTAGGAGGGATTTTTCAATCATTGTATGTATTATTATGAGAATATTAATAACTATATATTTCAATTGAAACCGAAAGGAGGTGTATGATGGACAAGAAGGAACTCAAAAAGATCCTTGCAGGGCTGAGCATTGCCGGGCTTCTTACAGCTGTAACCCCTGCAATGAGCGGATGTGAAACAGCAGTGCAAGGCAGTTGAAGTGGCTCTAAAAGTGGTGCAGGTAGCACCACCACTCAGGAAACGCAGCCTAAAGGCGACACAGGTAGTAGTAGCACCACCACCGAGGAAACTCAACCCAAAAACGACACAGGCGGCACCACCACTCAGGAAACGCAGCCCAAAAGTGGTTGAAGCGGGAGTAAGTAAGTGTGCAGTTTGCACACACGTTAGTAGTACTAACACGGTCATGAGTAAAGCCACTTGTATCACCCTCCCCTTCATCCCCTCCCGTCAAGGGAGGGGAGATAATTAAGCCCCTCTCCCCTGGTGGGAGAGGGCAAGGGTGAGGGGGTGTGGTTTTACTTATGAACTCCTTAGTCACTTATAAATTATGTACATGTCAGGAATTAAAAAACTTCGACATCTGTTAAACCAGACGGGTGGCCAGGTACACCCTGATCTCTTGTCCGAGATTGCCCGTCTGGAACAGATAGTAAAAACAACCTCTCGCGATAAGCTTGAAATCCCTCAAGAGGTCAGCCAGATGAGTATCAATCCAACGGTACAGTTAATAAAGCTTGGATGGAAAAACCTGACCTTTTTTCTCAATAGTGAGGGACACACCTCACACCCAGAGCCTGAACCAGGGGATGAACTTGTCCTCCTCTGGAAAGACCCTAACAGTGGTACAACGAAAATTAAGCCAGCTTCCAACGAAGACCTCCTCGCTCTAAAAATTGTAGTTGAGAAGATTACTCCGGAAAAAGCAGCTCAAGAAGGAAACGTGTCTGCTGGATTGGTTGATGCAGCTATGAACCGGGCGGTAACAAAGGGAATACTTCTCGCACCAAAGTCACGGATCAGAAGAGATCCTGCCATCTTTTTAGAAAGTGATGCTATAGACGAATCTTTTCTTTCATCAGACAGCTTTACTCTCCAATGGCACATTACCCAGGCGTGCGATCTCCATTGCAAACACTGTTATGACCGCAGTTTGCGATCCCATATGGAATTCAATCAGGCTATAAAAATACTTGATGACCTCTATCTTTTTTGTAAGAGCAAACAGGTAAAAGGAGCAATCTCTTTTACTGGCGGAAATCCTCTTCTATATCCTCATTTCCCTGAACTTTACCGTGCTGCATCTGAGCGCGGTTTTTCTATGGCGATTCTCGGCAACCCTGCTTCTCAGAGACAAATTGAAAAACTTCTCGCTATCAGGCAACCGGCTCACTTTCAGGTAAGCCTTGAAGGACTTCCTGAGCATAACGATTCCATGCGCGGGGCAGGACATTTCTCGCGGGTGGTTGAATTTCTCAAGCTTCTCCATGAGTTCAACATCTATTCCATGGTGATGCTCACCCTAACAAAAGATAATATTGACCACGTTCTTCCTCTTTCAGAGATGCTTCGTGGCCTGACTGACCGATTTCATTTTAACCGTCTTTCGATGGTAGGAGAAGGTGCAAACCTCCGGCTACCTGATAAGGGGAAATACATTGAATTCCTTGAATCTTATTTAAGTGCTGCTGAGAAGAACCCAATCTTAGGCCTGAAAGACAATCTCATCAATATTCTTTACTACAAAAAGGGACTTAAGCCCTTTAGCGGATGTGCAGGATATGGTTGTGGGGCGGCTTTCAATTTTCTCACTCTCCTTCCTGATGGAGAAGTTCATGCATGCCGGAAATTCCCTTCTCTGCTTGGGAATATTTTTCAACATGATTTCGAAGAGATTTATGAATCTGAAATTGCGAAACGTTACCGTTCAGGATGTAATGCCTGCCGGTCCTGTGCTATCAGACCTGTCTGCGGAGGATGCCTCGCAATAGCACACAGTTACCACCTCAACATCTTCGAAGAGAGAGACCCTTACTGCTTCATGAATATATAATGTCAAAGCTGCTTATACCTTATAGAAAAATTGATAAACAAAATGACTAAAAAAAACGCAGAATTTTATAGTATGTATTTCTCTGTGCGGGAGTGAACCCGGTATCTCTTATTGCCTTTATGATATCTTCCTTTGACACCCTGTAACTTATCCCTGTTGATGCTATGACATTTTCCTCCAGCATTGTGGATCCGAAATCATTCGCTCCAAACCTCAATGCAACCTGCGCAAGTTTAAGACCCTGCGTGACCCATGAAGCCTGGATATTCTTTATATTATCGAGATAGATTCTTGAAAAGGCCAGTATCCTCAGATACTCAACTGCTGTAGCCGGATGAATTTTATGTGCTAAGTCATCCCTCTTTACTCTTCGCTCTAAGCTCTTGGCTCTTTGCTTTGAGTTCTTCGCTCTAAGCTCTTGGCTCTTCGCTAATTCTGTATTTCCCGGTTGAAAACTCCAGGGTATGAAGGCTGTGAATCCACCTGTCTTGTCCTGAAGATTCCTGACAGCATCAAGATGTTCAATGATGTCTTCTGCCTTTTCGACACTTCCAAACATCATCGTTGCAGTCGTCTTCATTCCAAGCTTGTGGGTCTGTTCCATTACCCTTAACCATTTGTCGGATTTAATTTTCCTCGGACTGAGAATTTCCCTTACCCTGTCAGAGAGAATCTCTGCGCCTCCACCTGGCATGGAGTCAAGCCCTGCATCCCTGAGAAGATGCAATGTTTCCTGTATGGTAAGGCCAGACTTATCTGCCATATAGCAGATTTCAGGGGGAGAAAACCCATGGACATTGATATCGAACCTGCTTTTTATGTCCTTCAGAAGACCTAAAAAATAAGAGATATCAAGTTTTGGATGCAGTCCGCCCTGAATGAGAATCTGTGTGCCTCCCAATTGTATAGTCTCCTCAATTTTCTTGAAGAGATCACCTCGCTCCAAAAGATACGCTTCAGGGTCGTTTTCATCTCTCCAGAAGGCGCAAAACCGGCATCGGTTTATACAGACATTCGTGTAGTTGATATTCCTGTCTACAATAAAAGTTACGATGCCGCCAGGATGCAGACCTTTTCTCATTTCATCAGCCATCCGACCGAACTGGAGCAGATCAGTTTTTTTGAGCAATCTTAGGCCTTCTTTTCTTGTAATACGGTTATTGTTTTTCTTTATTGGTTCTTTTTTCATTTAAACCTTTTTATTGTCATGCCGAACTTGTTTCGGCATCTTCTGAGACCCTGAAACAAGTTCAGGGTGACATATTCAATTCCCCTTATGTACTAACACGGTCATTAGTAAAGCCACATGTATCACCCTCCCCTTCATCCCCTCCCGTCAAGGGAGGGGAGATAATTAAGCCCCTCTCCCCTGGAGGGAGAGGGCAAGGGTGAGGGGGTGTGGTTTTACTTATGAACTCATTAGTAAATCTCTGGATGTAAGTGTTTCACTCTAAACTTCTCTGTAAAAAGAATCTCGTTCAACAGGAACTTTTCCTGCCATTATTATGAGATGACTCAGTTCCTCCGGCGTCATCGACTCAGATGAGAGGGCACCTGCAGAATGGGTAATCTTCTCCTCAATAATCGTTCCGCTGAGATCATCAGCCCCAAACAGAAGAGAAAGCTGAGAAATCTTCTCTCCGAGCATAATCCAGTAAGCCGTAATATGATCGACGTTATCAAGAACTATTCTGCTCACTGCAATGGTTTTCAGATCATCTATGCCTGATGAAAACGAGCCTCCTACGTCATTGCCTTTAGGATGATATGCAAGAGGGACAAATGCCTGGAAACCTCCGGTTTTATCCTGCAATCCTCTCAGCTTTAGCAAATGGTCAACACGGTCTTCGTATGTCTCGATATGTCCATAAAGCATTGTTGCATTTGTTTTGATCCCTAACCCGTGTGCCATCTCCATAATCTCAAGCCATCTTTCACCTGAGATTTTCTCTGGACAGAGCCTATTCCGAACCTTGCTGTTAAATATCTCTGCCCCACCTCCTGGCATAACATCAAGTCCATGCTTTTTCAGAGTGCTGAGCGTCTCTTTCAGATTGAGTCCGCTTATCCTTGAAAGATAATCTATCTCAACAGCAGTAAAGGCTTTTATATGAATCTCGGGAAATTTTTTCTTTATTGCTGAAAGCATATTCAGGTAGTACTCAAAGGTCCAATCCGGATGAAGACCTCCGACAATGTGAACCTCTCTAATTCCCTCCTTCCCCCCTTTACTAAAGGGGGTCGAGGGGGGATTGCTTACATCTGAGTAGTAAGGCTGAAGTTTTTCAATAATTTCTTCGATCGTTAATTCAAAAGCCCCTTCTTCCCCTTTTGAACGACTGAAAGCACAGAACCTGCAACGGTTTACACAGATGTTTGTCGGATTGATATGTCTGTTCCTGATAAAACACACCCGTTGACCATTTTTTTTCTCTGCAACAGATGAAGCCAGTTTTCCAAGAGAGAAGATATCATCAGATTTAAATAATTCTACAGCATCAACCTTTGATACCCTTTTACCAGACAGGACTTTATTCTTTATCTTTTCGAGCATAGACAATTATAAATCAAAAACCTCCCTTTTAGTTCCCCTCCTTATACCCATACCCCCGCCTTGCCTCCCTTGCAAAGGGAGGATATGGAGGAGTAAAGGGGAGGTATAAAGATTTTCTCCTTCCATCTTGATTTCTGATATAATGGTGACGGATATCACAGTAATGAATAGTGTATATCAATTATTACATTGTGGTAACGTTGTGGTAACGCATTACAAAAATGATTATAAATCCTCATAAGAACCCTATAATATGGAGGCTTTCATGAAACATTTTGCCTGTGCCCTCTTAGTGTGTTTTGCGTTCTTAATGATGGCCAATATCATTCTTGCAGAGACGGACGCTGAATACGAAAAAGCTCTTACCTATTACAACAGCGGGAAATACAAAGAAGCAATTGAGCTTTTAAAGAATTATGTTCAAACAGAGCCAGAGCCCTCAGCATACTATCGGATAGGATATGCGTTATATAAGCTTAAAAAGTTTAATGAGGCAGATGAATATTTTAAGATGACGTATCTCATTGATCCCATGTTCTCTCCACAACAACATGGGCTTCCTGAACGTCCTGAACTTCCTGAAAGTACACTGAAAGAGCCTGTAGAGCCTATGCCAGAACAAGTTCCCTCAAAACAGATACAGTCTGAGGGTAAGAGAATACAACCTGAAGTAAAACAGGAACCTCTTCCAGAAAAGCAGCCTTCAAAGAACAGCCAGCCACAAAAAGCCCAGGAACCAACGGTTACTTCCTCTGAAAAATCACCTTTGCCAGAACCACAGATGCTCGAGCCGCCGCAAGGAAGTTTTCAACCTCCTGCCGGATTCCAGCCATTTCCCGGACCAGGGAAGGAGATGCCAAGTCTGCCACCGTGTGTTCCATTAGGATTAGTAGCCAGTTTGGGAATAATGATATACCTTATAGCGTTTGTTCTTTATATCTTTACCAGTTTATGTCTTTTCCTTATTGCGAAGAAACTCAATGTGCCTGCTCCCTGGACAGCATGGATTCCTCTTATCCAGGTGTGGACGTTTGTCAGCTCGGCTGGTAAGGCGTGGTGGTGGATCCTTCTCTTACTCGTACCGATCGTAAATACTATCGTAGGTATTTATCTCTGGATCTGCATAACTGAAAATCTCGGCAGAAATAAATGGCTCGGCCTCCTGATGCTCCTTCCCGTTATAAACTTAGTGTTCCTTGGCATACTTGCATTCTCGAAAACTGAACAGCCCGGTTACACAGGAATGGGTGCTACCCCAGCTTAAGTAACATTAATGTCTTTATTGAAACAGCTTTGCATATAGAATGAGAATTTAAAACCTTGCCCTAACAGATACTGATAGATTAAATCCTACCTACCGCTTTCACCTACGAGCAAACGCTGCTGATAAGTCTGGCAGGGAAAGAATTATCAACTGTAATCGATAATTAGCCGGTAGGGCGTAACGAATCTGAGGCTTCCATACGCGCAAGGTAGTATGTTAGCTTGATTAGGAAGAGATAATATCCGGTCTGCGAGAGTGATAGAATAAAGTATTCAGGACGGGTTTTCTTGATCCCGTTTAGGTAGCGACTGCTAACCGCTACCATTCTTGTAAAATCGACAAAGCCTCCAGGCAAGCCGTTCTGTTTCGGAAGGTAAAAGTAACTGAAAACCCTGTTCTTTCTTATTTCCTTGATTCTCTCTGCTGCTTGATCCTTATCGGCCGCAACAGCCATTAGTTCATGAAATGGAACAATCGGTGCGGTAACGATGAATTCCTTACGACTATCTTGCATGTCGCATGTAGCGGATATAAGACATACGATATCAACACCTCTGACAGGCTTACCGCTTTCATTGATAAAGCAAGTTGGCACCTCGATAATAATATCTGCTTGGTAAAGAGCCTGCGTATCTATGATATAGGTTCTGTATAGCCACTTCTCCAGACCATAAGGGAAGTTCTCAAGGCATTTTATTAATTCGTTCTGATGCGCAGGAAGGATAACAGTGGAATTCCGTATAGCTTCTTGAAGCGACTGCTCCATTAAACCTCGGTATACTTTTTGGCAAGATAGGCACGCATCATCTCTGCTTCGTATTCGGATATGTCCCGTGAATCTTTGAAAAGGAGTGCACCTATCCTCACAAGTTCGCTTATTGCTACCACTTCGTTTGTCATAGTTGGTGTTCCTTCCTCGGCCATGACATCAATCAGTTTACCGCCGTCATCTGATAAAAGACGGTACTCGGGCGTGAACTGTTCACTGATAGCAGCCGTAGTCATATACTCTCTCACTGGGTCACGGGCAATTGTTATGGCCTGAGGATTAGATAAATGTGCTATCGCTAACGTTGCCAGTATTGCCTCTGGTAAAGTATTTACATTTACCATGTTAGTTTACTTCCTCG
>Ga0315297_10003027_pt1 | contig 10754 bp, 9 predicted proteins | sample YL17G15_0_MG_FD_203628 | JGI IMG/M metagenome (GOLD analysis project Ga0315297, IMG submission 203628) | Sediment microbial communities from Yellowstone Lake, YNP, Wyoming, USA - YL17G15_0 | ecosystem: Environmental > Aquatic > Freshwater > Lake > Sediment | place: USA: Wyoming | collected...
CAAGATCGAACGGCTGGGCAACGTCAACCTCGACGCGATTGACGAGCAGGAGACGCTCGAGAAGCGGCACGAGTTCCTGAGCACGCAGGTCGAGGACCTGAACTCCAGCAGGGGCCAATTACAGCAGTTGATAAACCGCCTCAACAAGAAGAGTCGAGAGCAGTTTGTAGAGACCTTCGAACAGATACGCGGCCATTTCCAGGGGATATTCCGCAAGCTGTTCGGCGGAGGCAAGGCGGATATAGTGCTTGAGGACACCGAGGACATCCTGGAAGCGGGGATAGAGATAATCGCGCGTCCGCCGGGGAAGGAGACAAGGAGCATATCGCTGCTCAGCGGCGGGGAGAAATCGATGACGGCCCTGGCCCTGCTCTTTGCGGTCTTCAAGACCAAGCCATCGCCGTTCTGCTTCCTCGACGAGGTTGATGCGGCCCTCGACGAGGCCAACAACGAGCGATTCAATACGTTGGTGCAGGAATTCCAGCAGGATTCGCAGTTTGTCATCATTACGCACTCAAAACGGACGATGAGCATCGCGGCCATGCTGTTCGGGATAACGATGCAGCAGCGGGGCGTCAGCAAGAAGATAAGCGTCCGCTTCGACGAATACGAACCGGAACCCGAACCCGCCGCCGTGGCATAGCGCAGTTTCGCCGTGGACGACAGAGGACGGACGACTGACGACAGAGATTCGGCGGATGCTTCATTTGAGTTCCTACGTTAACCTCACGCAGTCGGGTTAACCTGCGTTAACCACACATGTCATGGTTGACGAGATGTGCTCCGGCATATACCGTTGTCGAATAAGGAGTTACAGATATTGCGCATCGTGACAGATTACGAATAGCCGGAGACTATTTCTCATTCATCTCAGCCTTGATTTCATTTGGCGGGTTGATGGCATCGAGCAGCGTGAGATTATCAATCTCTGTTGAGCCGAGGATTTTGCTGCGTCTCACTGGGGTACCTGTAGACCGAGTTTTTGTAAATCTGATCGGACGACGGTTCGGACCTGTTGGGCGAGTTCGACTGCCCTGAGTGCCTCGGCTTTGGTTACCTCCTCGTCCTCTCCGGGATATCGCGCGGTGACGGCATAAGGAGTCAGCTCTTTGGCGTCTTTGAGTGTTTGAGGCCAGGCTGCGAGATCTCCGCACAGTCTCAGCAGGCGTCCGATGCTGTGCGTGTATGGGAAGTCCACCTTGTGATATACCAGAAACGCCTTGAGGCATTTCTCGGCGCACTGCTGTGCGTGGTACGCTATGAGGCGATAGGGCGTATCTTCCACCAGGAGGTCCATGGTGTGAGAGGCCAGCTTTAGGTCCTCGTCAGCGAATCCGAGCCACTGAGTCACTTTTCTGACAATCTCGGGATCAGGATTAGCCATAGAGAACCCTTCCTTCCTGCTGGGCATATCTTCCAATTGTCCCGGGTATCTGGCGGTCACGCTGGAACTCTTGAGGAGTCAGAATCATTATGTCAAACGCACAGTCGAGATCCTCGAGGGCTTCGTCCATCTTGACCATTAGATGACGGCGTTTGCCGGTGATGGGACAGACCACAAGAATATCAACGTCGCTGCGCGCATCGGCGGTTCCTCTGGCCTGCGAGCCGAATAAAATGATCCGCTCCGGGGCAAAGCCGTCAACCAGCCGTTCCTTGACCTCAAGTAATGTCTCGTCACTTATCATAGAAGCCCTTATCTTCTTATGTCATTATACAGAGAAAAGGAAGGCCCTGCAATTAGTGGTCAGTGATTTGGCTTCTTATTTCTTCAAGCAAATTGATCGCTTCGAGTGGTGTCAAGTTGTTGATATCAATCGAGCTCAATTTATCCAGGATGTCCTTGTGCCGTTGCACGAAGAGCAAATTTTTGTCGGGTGGTTTTGTTTTGTGCTTTGCGAGGTGTTGGCCGGCGGCTTCCTTTTGGAAGGCGGACTCCAATTCTTCGAGGATTTCTTTTGAGCGGTCGAGGATGGGTTTGGGGACGCCGGCGAGTTTTGCGACGTGGATGCCGTAGCTCTTGTCGGTCCCGCCGGGCAGGATTCGGTGCAGGAAGACCACCTCGTCCATCCATTCGCGGACGGCGACGTTGAGGTTCTTGACGTTTCCGAACAGCTCTGCCAGTTCGGTCAGCTCGTGGTAATGGGTCGCGAAGAGGGTGCGGCACTTTATTTTGTTCGCGATGTGCTCGGTGATTGCCCAGGCTAAGGCTAGGCCGTCGTAGGTGCTCGTGCCTCTGCCGACCTCGTCAAGAATTACGAGGGATTTTTCGGTTGCGTTGTTGATGATGTTGGCGGTCTCGGTCATCTCGACCATAAAGGTCGATTGGCCGCGGACCAGCTCATCGGACGCCCCGACGCGGGTGAAGATTCTATCGACCAGGCCGATCTCGGCGTCTTTGGCGGGGATAAATGAGCCGGTCTGCGCCATCAGGACCAGAAGTGCGGTCTGGCGGATATAGGTGCTCTTGCCGCTCATATTCGGGCCTGTGATGACGACGATGTCGCCTGCCCCGCCGCCGAGCCGGACGTCGTTGGGGACGAATTCGGGGCCGAGGGCCTCGGCGAGGACGGGGTGCTTTCCTTCGTGTATGATAAGCTCGCCGCCGGTGGTAATTTTTGGGCGGATGTAATTGCGGCGCATGGCTACGTACGCGAGGGCTGCGAGGCAATCGCACTGGGCGAGGGTGTCGGCCAGGGCCTGGAGCCGGCTGATGTACTGGGCGGCCTTGCTGCGCAGGTCCTCGAAGATTCGAAGCTCCAGTTCGAGGGCCTTTTCCTCGGCGCCTAAGACCTGCGTTTCGTATTCCTTGAGCTTCTCGGTGATGTATCGTTCGGCGTTTTTGATTGTCTGCTTGCGGACGTAGTCGGGCGGGACCTTGTCGGCGGAGGAGCGGCTGACCTCGATGTAGTAGCCGAAGACCTTGTTGTAGCCGATTCTTAGATTTGCGATGCCCGTGCGCTGCGACTGCTCTTTCTGGTAAGTCTGCAGAAAGCTCTGGCCGTCTCTGGAAATCGAGCGCAGGCGGTCGAGCTCCTCGTTGAAGCCGGTTCTTATGACGCCGCCGTCGCGGAGGTGCGAGGGGCAGTCCGGCTCGATTCCCGATTCCAGCAGTTCCGCCAGCTCGTCCATACTGTCGCACCGCCCGGCCAATTGCCTGAGCAGCTCGGCTGCGAATCGCTGCAGCGTCTCTCGCAGCCGGGGCATCTGCCGCAGCGTGGCGGCAAGGGCGACTAAGTCCCGCGGCGTCGCCCGGAACGTGCTGACGCGGGCGGCGATTCGCTCGGTGTCGGATACGTTGGAGAGCAATTTGCGGATATCGGCGAGATCGGTCCCGGCGTTTCTCAATTCCTCGATGGCGTCCTGGCGCTGCTCTATCGGGCCGAGCTCGCAAAGCGGCATGCAGAGCCAGTTGGCGAACATTCGCCCGCCCATGCCGGTCAGCGTTTCATCCAGACAGTCGAGCAGCGAGCCTTTCTTGCTCTCGGTGCGGATGGTTCGCAGGATTTCAAGACTTCGCAGCGTGGTCGGGTCGATCTGCAGAAAGTCCCGCCGATCTATTTTTCTTAGGTTCTGTATGTGGCCGAGCGTAGTCTTCTGGGTTTCGTTCAGGTATTCGATGATGGCGCCGGCGGGGGGGATGAGGCAGTCGTCGCTGTCGCCGACGCCGAAGCCTTCGAGGGTCGCCGTGCCGAAGTGCTTGAGAAGTCGCTGCCTGGCTTGATACGGGTCGAAGTACCAGGAGGGACGCTCGGTTATTATGGCGTTGGTAAGCTGCGTGATGTCTTTGGTTAGCTTTCTTGTCTCGGCCTCAAAAAGCTCGCCCCGGCGGTCGGGCAGCAGGCACTCGGCGGGGGAGAGGCGGAGCAGCTCATCAAGCAGTTTATCCTCGCCGAGCTGCTGAACGAAGAAATGGCCGGTCGAGATATCGACCCAGCTTATCGCGGCCCGGCCCTTTACCCCTAAGCTGACGGCACAGAGGAAATTGTCCTTCTTTGCTTCGAGCAGCATATCATCGGTGAGCGTACCCGGCGTGACGATTCGCACGATGTCGCGCTTCACGACGCCTTTTGCGGTCCTGGGGTCCTCGACCTGCTCGCAGACGGCCACGCGGTAGCCTGCCTGGAGCATTTTTTTGAGATACCCGTCAATGGCGTGATAGGGCACGCCGGCAAGCGGGGTGCTCTTGCCTTTGTCCCGGCTGGTCAGGGCAAGGCCGAGCACCTTTGAGCAAACCCTCGCGTCCTCGTAGAAGGTCTCGTAGAAATCGCCCATGCGGAAGAACAGTATGCAATCCGGGTGCTTTTTCTTGAACGCATGAAACTGCTTCATCGCAGGCGTTATATTTTCACTCGGAGCGGTCATAAGTCCAGATTATACACAGAGCGGTCATCTCAACAACTCAAATTGAGCCAGCCACTTGTTTTTCGCCATCCCTTATTATGCAGAAAAAAATGGAGGCTTTTCGACTTCCAAATATCAAACTAGTTTTTTCGTTTGGCTCGGGTTGGCACGTCTGGCTGCTGTGGCAGGTATTACGACCATATTCGCAATTAGAAAAAAGACTATAATGAGGCGTGTTATTGCCGCTCTTGCGAATGGATTCATGTGTTTTATTGGTGTCGGGATGTTGTTTGCTCCGACTGTTGACCCCACCCGGCCAGTCCAGCTCGTTTTGGGTGGCTTTTTGCTGGTTACCTGTGGATTGAGTGTGGCCGCTTCTCTCCTGCCACAAGCCCCACCCGATATCATTACGAGGCGAGCATCTGAGACTGCCTAAAAAATGATACGGTCTGGGACTACTTGCAGGGGCTATGCCTTTTGTTCCTGAGCCTTGATAAACCGGGGGAAGGCCCCCTCAACACCTGATTCATCACTCTCGGCGATTTAACCACCTTCACAACGTCCGAGCCCAGCAAAACGATATTGGTTCCCGCTTCATATTTCTTGGCATATTTGCCTCTGAGGTCTTTGTCAAAATCACAAACCGTTCTCATTTTTCTCCAGGTATATCGTTCGGCCGGGTTTTTATATACTTTCGGTCTCAAGGTCTTATCCTTACCCTATCCTCTTCAACGAGCCAAAGGCGCCCCTCTATTGGCTCCGTGGGAAATAAACGCATTACCGCTCGGAGAACCTCAAGCACATGGGGTTTATCCTGTCGGGTCAGTCGCATTACGATAATCCCAAACATATCATTGGGAGGATATGCTCTAATGTCGGCAAAATCGGTATCCAATGTTACTATTATACGTTTTTCTTCCCGGCACAGGTCCGCAAGGTTTATGTCGGAAGTTCCGACGAGATTCTGTTCGGAAACAGTAATGGCATCATATCCTGCCTGATTGAGTAATTCCGCGACTTCGCCCGGCAGGTTTTCATCCACTTTGAAATTCATGTTTAGCCCTGTGCCGGCATTGGTACTATGCGTTCATGTGTAAGCTCGGCTGCGTAGGAAATAGCCGCCAGAATCGAGTCTCGTTTAAGAGACGGATAGCTGCGGAGAATGTCGTCCACAGAGAGACCCGCAGCCAAATTGTCAAGAACAACGGACACCATGATACGGGTACCTTTTATGCACGCGCTTCCGTGACAAACATTTGGGTCGGCCGTTATATAGCCATGCCAATTCATAGCTAATCTCCATCAGTTTTCCTGCGTATTATACCTACATCGTTCAGCGTAACCGCCATTTATAGACAAGTCAAGCTTTTTCACACAACACTTCGAAGAATTGTTGAATGAATCAACGCTTTTTAGTCCGGCAAATCATATTGGCCATTGAGTGTTGGTGGGCGGAGCTTGGGCTGCGCTTGGCCGCTTAACAACTCTAATATGATTAAGAGGGCCTGATGCCTTGATTCTGCCGTTATCAATTGCTTTAGGAGGTTTTCCTGTCTGGTGGTGAAGGCGACGGGGGTATGCAAGCCGAAGTCGGCGGTGCCGGTGATTTGGAGGATTTTTGCTTTGAGGGTTTCAATGCCGGCGCCGAATTTGGCGCTTATTTGCACTGCGTTGCTCAAGTTCTGGGGTAATTTGCCCGTGTCGAATCTTGCGGGCAAATCAGACTTGTTCAGGACCGTGAGGACCTCTTCACCGGCGATTTTCTCAAGCAGGGCCGCGTCAAGCCTGTCGGCGGGCAGGCTGTTGTCCAGAACGAGCAGGATTAGATCGGCGTTGCCCAGTATCTCAGAGGTTTTCTCCTGCGCGGCTCTTTCGACGGTGCCGTCGGGGTCGGCTGTGAGCTTTTCGTCGAGGCCGGCCGTGTCAATCAGCGTCGCCGAAAGCGGCCCAATTTCGCATTGCGCCGACACCCAGTCGCGGGTCGTGCCCGCAATATCTGTTACGATAGCCTTCTGCCGCCCCACAAGACAGTTCAATAGCGTGCTCTTGCCGCTATTTGGCGGACCGGCCAGAACTATCGTACAGGCAAAGATAATCAACTTCGCCGGCTGGCTGTCTGCCAGTATCCGCTCGGCTTGTGCCGTGATTTGGTCGAGAGGGGCTGTCTTTGCGTTCTCCAGCCATTTGGACAGGCCGCCGTCAATTTGGTTGGCGAGTATCTTTGTGCCCTGGAGGGTCCTGGCATTCAACTGGGCCAGTTTTGCCTCAACTGCGACTGTATTGATGGATTTGCGTGCGGTCAGCATTTTGGTCAGAAGTTCTTCTGCGCCGACCAGCTCGACGTTGTGGCGCACGAGCAGTTCCATAATCATCTGGATGATGAGTGGATTGCCGTGGCAGTTTATGGCGAAGGTCTCGGGCCCTTCGCAGGCGATTGTGACCTGGTCGATGGTATTGTCGCCGTCGGTGATTCTGCCGAGGAGGATCTTGCCGATTTTGAGTTCCGCCGGATTTTTGGCGGAGGATTTGAATATGCTGCCCAATATATGCTGCGCACCGTCGCCGAAGACCAGCACCGTGGCTATCGCCCCTGTGCCCTTGCCCGTCATTACCGCAGCATAAACGCCCATAGGTCGGAGTGAGCTTAGTCCTTTTCTTCGATGTATTTTTGGTATGCTAAGACGATGCCTTTTAGTACGAGGTTGGGTACGTAGTTGTCGATAAAGTCGCAATCGCCCGCTATGACCTTGGCGCCGGCGCCTGTGACGACGGTCTGCGGCCATTTGCCGATTTCTTCCGCGTAACGCCGGATGACCTCCTGCAGTGCGCCGACGATGGAATAATACAGCCCGCAGTTTATGGCGTCGGCTGTGTTTTTGCCGTAGGGGGTCTTGGGCCTGGTGACTTTGATATTCGGCAGTTGAGCGGTGTTCTCTTTCAGGGCCTTTGCGCTGATTTCAAAGCCCGGACAGATAACGCCGCCCTTAAAGATGCCGTTGGCGTCCACCAGGTCGATGGTGACGGCGGTGCCGAAATCCGCTACGACGACGGCATCCTGCGCAACGGCGTAGGCGGCGGCGGCGGATACCACCCGATCGGTGCCGACCTTCTCCGGTTCATCGACCCAGCAGGTCATCGGCAGCGGTATATCCTCGCCTATGATAAGTATGTTCTCGCCGAGGCTGTTTGCCGCAATCTGCCGGACTATCTTTGTCCAGGCTGGTTTTACGCTGCTGGCAACGATTACGCCGTCGCGTTTGTTCTCTTTTGAGCTTTGGAGAACGGGGATTTGTTCCCACGCGGATTTGAGGCACTGCGCCAGCCTGGCCTGCGACTTGCCCGCAATCGATTCAATAGACTTCTCCTCGCCGTCGAGGAAAAGCCCGATATGGATATTCGTATTGCCGATGTCTATTGCGATTATGTTCATAAGTTGGTGCTTTGTCCCGTTTTCATTTCTTTTACCTTTTGCCACAGCAATTCGCTCAGTTCCTTTATTCCTTCTCCGGTGACGGCTGAGATTGGATGGAGGTCTTTATTGAGGTTGCTTCTGAGGTTCTGCACGATTCCGCCATCGGGGTCGAGGTCTATCTTGTTGGCGACGATGACCTCTTGTTTCCGGGCCAGGGCCTCGCTGTGCCTTTCCAGCTCGCTGCGGACGGTCTTGTAGTTCTCAGCGGGGTCGGAGCCGTCGGCGGGCATTATATCAAGGATGTGGGCGAGGATTGTGGTTCTCTCTATATGCTTGAGGAATTCGTGCCCGAGGCCAGCGCCGGCGTGGGCGCCTTCGATAAGGCCCGGGATATCGGCCATGAGGAACCGGCGAAAGCCGCTCAGTTCGACAATTCCGAGCACCGGCTCGACCGTCGTGAAGGGGTAATCGGCGATTTTCGGCCTTGCGGCGGAGCAGCGGGAGATAAGCGTGCTCTTGCCGGCGTTGGGCATACCGACCAGCCCCACGTCGGCGATAAGCTTCAATTCGAGCCTGATATTTCTCTCCTGGCCCTCTTTTCCTTGTTCGGCGTATCTCGGTGTCTGGTTGATGGAGGTGGCGAAGGCCTTGTTGCCCTTTCCGCCCTTTCCGGCCAGGCAGACTCGGGCCTTCATTCCGCTTTCGTTGAGGTCGATAAGCAGCAGGTTAAGGTCGAGATCGTAGATCAGGGTGCCCGGCGGGACTTTGATTATCAGGTCGTCGCCGTTGGCGCCGTGCTTATTTGCGCCGGAGCCGGGCTGGCCGTTCCGGGCCTGCCAGTGATGTTTGCCGGCGAAGTCAAGCAGTGTATCGAGGTTTTCGACGGCCCGGAAATAGACGTCGCCCCCTTTTCCGCCATCTCCGCCGTCTGGTCCGCCTTTGGGGATAAACTTCTCCCGGCGGAAGCTTACGCATCCGTGGCCGCCGTCACCGGCCTTAACCCAGATTTTTGCCTGATCGATGAACATAATATTCGTCTTTGGTCCATTCTATTTGGAAACCCGCGTTCGGCAAGTGGTTATTTCGTATTGCGTGAAGCGTGAAGCGTGAAGCGGCGAGGCGGGGGATCCGACTTCGCTCGGGGTTTCGCCGTGATAAATTGGGTTCGTTTTTCGTATTGCGTGCTGCGTATCGCCCCGCAAGGGGCCTCGGCGGCGTATCGCGGGGGTGGGGGAATTGGGTTTGTTTGGGTTTGTTTTTTTTGTCTGGGGTGGAGCGGAATATTGGTGTAACTCTTTGTGGCACAGGAGGTTGCGGTGGTTTTGTTGTTTGGGAAATTGGGTTTGTTTTGCATAATTGACTTGTAACCACGAAGACACGAAGACACGAAGGGTGGAGGAGCACAAGAGACAAGAGCACAAGCGGTAAGGGGGGCGGGATAGGCTGGATGGGAGGTCTGAGAGACTGAAATCCGAAATCCTAATCCCGAAATCCGAAACAATTTCAATATCTAAATGAGGCAAATTCAAAACAGTTCGTCGTCGGTAGGGGGGATTGGTGAGGATACCTATGGCACAAGTTTGGGGTTGGGTTGCTATGATGATGGCCTCCTGATTTTGCCCGCCTCGGCGGATCTTCGATATTCAGGTTCTATTAGTTTGACGGGTATTATACTTTATGGAGTGTTGGATGTCAAGTGAATTTTGACCACAGATTTCACAGATTGGCGCAGATTAACACAGATTATGGGATTGGACACGAAGACACGAAGGCAAAAAGAAAGCGGACACGGATTGACACTGATTAACACTGTTCTTGGTGTCGGGGAGGGGGTGTCTTATTTGGGGATGCAGGCAGGGTTGGGCGGGGCTGTGTTGCAGTCGATCAGCCAGTTTGCGGCCATTAGCCTGGGTTTTTCAAAGCCACAGAGAGCACAGAGGACACAGAGAGTTAAGTGTTTGTTATTAAAGGAGTTGTGATATTCTGCAAGACGCGTGAAATATCCGGGCTAATTGTTCTCATTTAGTCACCCGTGCCTTCGAGCCAGTGGTCGGCGAATATCGCAAAGTCCAGCAGATCGATACCACCGTTACCGTTGAGGTCACTACGGATTTCCTGCCTTAATACGGGATACGTCGCCCCTTCATTTATTAACCATATTTCAACAAAGCCCCAGCCGGCCTCGGTAAAGGTGCTTTTTGTCTGCATTTCGGCAGTAGTCTTTCCGCAATTTGGGTCACAGCCCGTAGCATATTCCGATTGGAGTCCACACATATTAGGTTCGCCGCTGGTTTCCACATCCCAGAAGGAGATATCGATGTCTCCACAAAAGTTATATCCAACTAATCCGCCAACATTGAATTCTCCCTGAACATTGCCTGTGGAGTAGCTGTTGTGTATGAATCCAGGAAACTCTCTTGGCGGCTGCCGGGGTAACCATTCAATCGTACCATTATGCCCCACCAGGCCGCCGACTTCGTCGAGACCATTGACATCGCCTGTAGAATAGCAGTTCGAGACACTGCCTTGATTTTCCCCCACCATGCCACCGACCCACCAGCCGCCGCTTACATCCCCAGTAGAATAGCAGTTCGAGATGCTGCCTTGATTTTCCCCCACCAGGCCGCCGACATGCTCAACGCCATTGACATCGCCTGTAGAATAGCAGTTCGAGATACTTCCTATATAATTATACGCCACCAGTCCGCCAATATTGTAACGACCGCTGACAGAGCCGTCTTCAAGGCCCAGGTTCCTGACTTCGCCGCCGCTGAAGCCGAACAGACCCAGATAATCATTACCTGCCCCACTATCATCTATGGTCAGATTAATTATCTTATGGTCGTTTCCGTCAAAGACGCCGGTGAAAGGATTGTAGTCATTCGTCCCGATAATATTGAATGCAGGCCTGCCGTCCTTGCCATCATAGCCTGACAAATCAATATCAACCATCAATTTGAATTGCTTGTCCCAGTCGCACTTAATTAACCCGATCATA
>Ga0315297_10003028_pt1 | contig 10753 bp, 6 predicted proteins | sample YL17G15_0_MG_FD_203628 | JGI IMG/M metagenome (GOLD analysis project Ga0315297, IMG submission 203628) | Sediment microbial communities from Yellowstone Lake, YNP, Wyoming, USA - YL17G15_0 | ecosystem: Environmental > Aquatic > Freshwater > Lake > Sediment | place: USA: Wyoming | collected...
ACACGAACGGAAGCGGCGTCAACACCACATATTATAAGAACGGCACTGGGGCCGTCAAATCCGTCTTGTTCAATAAGACGGGTGGTGCCAGTCGCATGCCGACATTCATAATGTCCGGAGAGGGGACGAAGATCAACATCACGGCATGCGCGAAGGACAACACCACTGTCAACAACGGGACGATGACTGCCATCCCCGTAAAGATTGACTCTGTTGCACCTGCCTTCACCCTGACAAATGCGTCCGGGTCCATCTCAGGCAACAAGACCACTCTCAATACCACACTCAATTGGACAGCAATGTCGGATGCAACGAGCGGGCCCGGCCACTACGAAGTGAAGGTCGGCACCGGCGCTTATGCAAACATTGGGAACGTCCTTAAGGTCAAATTGACCGGATTGGTAAAGGGTAACAACACCGTCACAGTCAAAGCGGTAGATATGGCGGGCAATAATAAGACGGCCACGGTCTACATTTGGACGGACAAGACCGCACCGGTCGTGAGCTCGACCGTGACAGGCACCCTTGGTCTGAACGGATGGTACACATCCGCGACCGTGACAGTGAAGCTTGTAGCCACAGACACGGGCGGAAGCGGCGTCAACACCACATATTATAAGAACGGCACTGGGGCCGTCAAATCCGTCTTGTTCAACAAGACCATGCCGACATTCTTAATGTCCGGAGAGGGGACGCACAACCTCACGGCATGCGCGAAGGACAACGCAAGCAACAACGGGACGATGAAGGACTTTGGCGTCAAGATCGACTCGGTTGCACCCACTCTCACCCTGACAAATGCGTCTACGTCTACACCACCGGTGTACTCGGGGAATAAGACCACTCTCGTCTGGACTGGTTCGGATGCAACGAGCGGGATCGACCACTACGAAGTGAAGGTCGGCACCGGCGCTTTCGTATCCGTTGGGAATGTCCTTTCGTACCAATTGACTGGATTGGCAGTCGGTAACAACACCGTCACAGTCAAAGCGGTCGACAAGGCGGGCCTTTCGGTCGATAGGGTGATCTACCTCACAGTGAGCGCAGGAAGCGACATGACGCTAATCCTCATCATCTTGGCGATAATCGTAGTAATCGTGATTGCCGTCGTGATGATGATGAAGCGCAAGGGCAAGAGCCCGGTCGATGTGGCTGCACCTGAGGCTGAGGAAATAAAGCCCAGCAACTAGGAACAAAACCTAAATGAGATATTGAAACCCGAAGCCGCGGAAAAATCCGCGGCTTAATAATTTCTTTTCTTCTTTACAAACTGGTATCCCAGGATTTCCCTGCCTCTTCAATTCTTCATTCCCCGGATCTTTGCGGCCATGTAAGTCTGTTGCCTTTGCGTGCTGCAGTTCATATGACTCTCGTTCAATCCTATCACGATTCCGAGCCATCATCTCGTAATGGTTTTATATCACTGAAGCCCCTTGTACACCTTAATGTCGGCTTGTTGATGGGAACTTTGGCGGGCCGAAATACTATACTAGAAAATGCGTGAAAGGAGGATGTAATTGATGGAAGCGAATGAGAATACTGAACCTACGCCTGAAGTGCTTCCTACCGAAATCTCTGAAGCTAAGCCCAAGAAAACCAAGATTTTGGCCATACTTGTTGTGGCGGTTCTTGTGGTCGCAGCTTTGGCTGCAGCTTTGGTCTTGATGTCGCAGCCGACGACGCCGGTAGCCGGAGCGCATGCGATAACCGACACTACGATCGACATCGGAGGGAGCGTTACCTTCGAGTCGACATCGACCGACCCGAGCGGCATCGACACAATTGTTAACTATGCCTGGATGTTCGGAGATGGCACATCGGTCAACGGTACTAAGGCAGCGAAATCAACGGTTACCCACACCTACAACTTTGGCGGTCTGTACTGGGTAACGCACAAGGTGACCGACGACAAGGGAGCCAGCTCAACGACGGCTTCAATGATCAGGGTCACCGTGAACGACTACGTTCCAACAACGCCGACCAGCAACGAGATCGCGAACGCAACTGCGCCCTACGCACAGCTGGACGCCGACCAGGACAACATCACGGAGAGCGTAATCGTTGTGTTCAACATGAGCGATTCCTACGGATACGGTTGGGTCTGGACGAACGAGAGCGACCATTCCGAGGGGGGATCTTGGGCGGAAGGCCTTGACCAGGTCAAAGCAATGAAGCTTGACTTCGGCGACGGAAGCGTCGCAGAGGACGTCGAGGCGGATGCCAACAGCGGATTATGGGGTGCATCGCACAACTACAACACGAGCGGGCACTTCGCCGCGGCGCTGAATGTCACCGGTAACAACGATATGTCAACGATCGTCAAGAGGACGATACATGTCAATGCATTGCCACCGGTAATCAACCAGACCGTGAAGAACCCGGACGCATTCATAGTGGCGACATTCGGTGGCCCGCAGTATCTCGATCCCGCTATCGATTATGAGACTGCTGGAGGGGAGGTTCTTCAGAACGTCTATGAGACGCTTATCTGGTACGATGGCGCCAGAGTAGACACTCTGATCCCGATACTGTGCAACCAGACGCCGAGCGTGGTCAATGGCTTGATCGGTGCTGACGGAATGAACTACACGTTCAACCTGAAGACTGGGATCAAGATGCACGACGGCACGACCATGAGCGCGAGCGACGTCATCTACTCGCTGCAGAGGGGCATAAGGATCCACGACCCAGACGGCCCGTCCTTCATCTACGAGGGAGTCATCACCGACATGCTCTCGTATTCGATCGGAGACGAGGTTCAGAACTGGACCGGTCAATTCTCGTGGCCGACCCCGACATGGATGCTTGCCCTCATGGGCAACGATCCGTTCCACGTGATAACGGAAGCAGATGTTCAAGCGGTCGCCGAGGGAGCGATCACCGCGATCAACGCGAGCGCGATCAACATCCGGTTGACGCACCCGCAGGCCGCATTCCTTCAGATGCTTGCATTTAACGCGGCGAGCGTTGTAAGCAAGGAATATGTTGAGGCCAACGGTGGAGTCGTCAACGGAGAGCAGAACGACCAAATGAATCAGAATACCTGCGGGAGCGGGCCGTATGAGCTCGTATCCTGGGCATCCGGTGTCATACACATGACGCGATTCGCCGACTACCATGGCGCGGCACCCGCGATAAAGGACATCTACATCAAAGATGTGAGCGATGTCAACACCAGGATCCTGATGCTCAAGGCCGGAGACGCGGACAGCATCGCTCTCCCGATCGACTTCGAGAGCCTGTTCGCGGACAACCCGAACTACAGGATCGTGAAAGGTCTCCCGACGTTCGACCAAATGATCGTGGGATTCAACTGGAACATCAACACGACCGCGGCCGCAATCTACGGTAGCGACGTGCCGACCGACTTCTTCACTGATGTACATGTCAGGAGGGCGTTCGCGCACATGTTCGACTACACCGGATTCATCGCGAAAGTGCTGATGGGCAATGGGATTCAGCCGAACGGAGTGATCCCGAAGGGATTGTTCGGATACAATGCGTCCCAGCCGAAGTACAACTATGATCTCGCCATGGCCGAAGCCGAGCTAAAGCTCGCCATCAACCCCGCGACCAGCAACTCCTGGTGGGACGACGGGTTCTCGGTAGCCTTCTTCTACAACTCAGGCAACTCTTACAGAGAGACCGCCTGTCTGTACATGAAGCAGGCACTCGAGTCCATGAACCCCGGTAGCTTCCATGCAACGGTCAACTCCCTGCAATGGGCGACCTATCTGACCGAGCTGCAAAAGAAGCCCAGCCCCTTCCCGATGTTCTACATCGGATGGGCTCCGGACTACCCGGACCCGGACGACTTCGCGACGCCCCTGCTCGACAGCACATGGGGGATATTCCCGTACAGGACCGGATACAGCAACGCGACGATCGACTCGCTGATCAGAGACGCTGCAGCTGAGACGAACGACAAGATCAGGTATCAGCTGTACCAGGACCTGACCGAAGCCGTCTACCAAGATGTGCCTTACATCTGGATGTACCAGGCCAACAACTTCCACATCGAGAGATCGTGGGTTGGCGGCTACTATTACAACCCGATGTACGGTGGATTCTACTACCCGTCCTTCACGAAGGGATGAGCAAGTAGGATCTCTAAACCCCTTACCAAAACTCTTTTCTTTTTCAATTTCTCTTGGAACGATGCGATGACACGTATCCTCTTCTCGGGACCGATCCTGATATTGCATCAATCTGGCGGACAGCGTCAGATGACGAAAATTAAATAATGGCCATGGTCTAACAGAAACCAGGAAGAGGTGAATTCCTCTGCAGTTGACGACATATATCATCCGCCGATTGATACTGTTGATACCGGTACTGATAGGCGTCTCCCTTCTTGCGTTCTTCATCATGCGTTCGGCTGGGGATCCAACCTTCTCCTACATCCAGAATCCCGATAAACTCACTGACATTCAATATAATCTCATAAGAGAGAAATACCATCTGAACGAACCGACGTACATTCAATATTTCTATTGGCTTGACGCCGTGCTGCACGGAGACCTCGGCTACACCTCTGCAGACCAACATAAGCTCGTTACACAGACTCTTGCCGAACGTTTTCCTGCCACTTTCGAGCTGGCATTGCTCGCCACTTTTTTCTCAGTCATCATAGGCATCGCCATCGGGACAGCGTCAGCGGTGAGGGCCAATTCAGCTTTCGATCAAGCGAGCCGCGTGATCTCCCTCATAGCCGTATCGATACCTGTCTTCTGGCTGGGGATCATGCTGCAGATTCTATTCTACTCGTATCTGGGGTGGCTGCCTATTTCCGGTAGATACGAACTCGTGATCCATGACCCGACGACACTCTCGGTTCATACGAATTTCCTTCTAATCGATACAGCCTTGAGCGGCGATTTTTCATTTTTTATTGACGCCTTGAAGCATATATTGCTTCCTGCCATCACACTCGCATTCGTCTCGACAGCCTTGATTCTCAGGATGATGCGCGCCAGCATGCTAGAGGTTCTGGGGGCGGAGTACGTGCAGACGGCGCGTTCCAAGGGGCTCTCTGAGAAGGTCGTGATAAAGAAACACGCGCGGAGAAACGCCCTCATACCGACGACTACCGTGATCGGGCTCTCATTCGGTGCCCTCCTCGGTGGCGCAGTGCTCACGGAATCTGTCTTCGATTGGCAGGGCCTCGGGCAATGGTCTGCGGATGCGGCGTTGAGGTTGGATAGCGGCGGTGTCATGGGGTTCACGTTGCTGACGGCGATGATCTACGTCCTCGCGAATCTCATCGTGGATTTGACGTATGCTTACTTAGACCCGAGGGTGCGCCTCGGCTGATCAAGCGAATGATGCAAACCGAAAGAGCTGAATCAAGATGCAAGCAAGGAAGAACGGGAAAGAAAAGAAGAAAGGCGGACCTGAGCCGTCCGATGAGAAATCAAACTCTCCCTTCACTCTTACCAAGCAGAAGATTTTGAAGAGCAGGTCCACGCGTTTCAAACTGGCCATGGCCCCAAGGATCAGGTCTCTGAGATTTGATATGTACCTGCTGTCGCGGAGCATCACCTCGATCATCGGGCTGGCCCTACTGTCCATTTTGATTTTTATCGTGGCATTCCCCTGGATCTTCGCGCAGCCTTCCTTCCCTGATCCGTACCAGATGCCTTTCAACCTGGACTATAGGCTGCCACAGCCACCTGGTACCGCCGGCTTTATTTTGGGTTCTGGCACCAACGGCGCGGACTATTACTATGGATTGATTTGGGGCGCGCGCGTCTCCATGGAGTTCGCCGTAGAGGTGGTTGGGATTTCGGTATTGATCGGATGCGTGCTAGGTCTTATCTCCGGATTCAAAGGCGGAGTCATTGACGAGATAATCATGAGGGTGACCGATGTCTTCCTCTCAATCCCATCCTTGGTCCTACTCATGGCCATCGCATCAACGCTGGGGAGAGACATCACGTCGACGAAATTAGCGCTGATAATGGTTTGGTGGTCCGGTTATACAAGGATAATACGCGGCCAGGTGCTTTCAATCCGGGAAAACACCTACATCGATGCGGCAAGGGCAGCTGGAACAAGCGAAAAGAGAATAATGTTCAGGCACATCCTGCCTAATTCCTTGGCGCCTGTCGTCGTGAACGCGACCTTGGACATGGGCACCGTTGTCCTGACCCTTGCGGGGTTGAGCTACCTCGGCCTGGGTGCGAGATACGGGACAACCGAATGGGGATCGATGATTCAAGAAGGGCAGAGGTATTTCGTCTATGGCGCCTGGTGGATGCTGATCTTCCCAGGAATAGCCATCGTGGGCTTCGTCTTGGCATTCAACTTAATAGGAGACGGACTCCGGGATGTCCTCGATCCAAAGATGAGGAGGTAGGGGATGAGCGGAGACGAGAAGATACTGCTGGAGATTAACGATCTCTTCGTCAATTTCTACACTTACCAGGGCGTAGTGAAGGCAATTGACGGCATCGACCTGACGATAAGGAAAGGCGAGACCCTGGGGCTCGTCGGTGAAACGGGATGCGGAAAGAGCGTCACCGCACGGTCAATCATGCGGCTCATACAATCCCCGCCCGGCATGGTCGAGTCCGGCAGCATCTACCTGCTAGAGCCTCCGGAGGTCCGCGCCAAGAGGAGGTCCTTCGAGGAGGGAGCGAGGAAATGGTATTCCGACCAATCCTCGGCAGCAAGGGCGAAGAATGTGGAGGCCTTCTCCAATATGGACAAGAAGTTCAAGAAGAAGATAAGTAAGCCTTCTAAGACGGACAAAACCTCCGCCGCGCCGCCGGAGATCGCCCCGCCCAAACTGGTCGACGGTTATTTGATATGGGAATCGAAGAAGGTTCGGAAGGACGACAAGGTCGCCTTAGAAGCCTCGAAGAAAAGCTACGACCTGCTCAGGAAGGACCTGAAATTCATGCAGACGATCAGGGGAAGATATATCTCAATGATTTTCCAGGAACCGGCGGCCGCTCTGAACCCGGTGTTCACCGCAGGCGATCAGATCGCAGAAGTCATCCTCGTTCATAAGAGGGTCGAAATGGCCCAGCGGATCCAGAAGCGGCTCAATGAGGAAATCGAGCTTGCCAAGAAGAACATACGCCCGAAAAGGAAATCCATCTCGGCGAAGAGATGCATGAAGTGCGGGGCAAAGCACGGCGAAGCGGCGACGATATGCAGGGTCTGCGGCAACAGCGAATTCACAGGCGTGAAGACAGGATCCAGGAAGAACAGGATATACAAATGCTCGGTGTGCAATACCGAGGTGCAGAAGGAATGGACTTTCTGCGACAGCTGCGGCAACGAGTTCTATGACCCGATCTCTTGGAAGGTCAGGCCGCTGTTCCTGACGACATATCGCAAGATTTTCCGGACCATCGAGAAGGCACCGGATTCCTCCTACATCCGATTCATGGGCAAGATCCCATTCGTACGCCGATTCAACAAGGATCTTCATGAGGAAGCGTTCCGTGAGGCGGTCAAGATGCTGAAAGTGGTCAGGATCCCAGATCCCAAAGGAGTCGCATACCGCTTTCCGCACGAGCTCAGTGGGGGCATGCAGCAGAGGGTCATGATAGGAATGGCGCTCGCATGCAACCCTAAGCTGCTGATCGCTGATGAGCCCACGACCGCTCTGGATGTCACGATACAGGCGCAGATTCTCAAGCTCATGAGGGAGCTGAAGACGACCTATGGAAGCTCCATCCTCCTGATAACTCACAATCTAGGCGTGGTCGCGGAGATGTGCGACCGAGTGGGCGTCATGTATGCCGGTTCGATGGCAGAGATCGGGGACGTGAGGACCATCTTCAAGTCGCCGTTGCATCCCTATACCATCGGCCTCATGCAGTCGGTTCCTAATGCAAGCGTGGAGCTGGAGACGCTCTACACCATACCCGGCTCGGTCCCGAATCTCATAAGGCCCCCATCCGGCTGCAGGTTCCACCCCCGCTGCAATTACGCAAAGGAATTCTGCAAGGAAGTCAAGCCCTCTCTCACGGAAATCGCGGAAGGGCATTTTGTGGCATGTCATAAGGTCACGGGAGCGTCGGGATATGTCTAACCCTCCAGTTCCTGCGGGATCTCGGGAAGCCGCGAACCTGATCGATGTAGTCGCGATGAAGAAGTACTTCCCAATCAGGGCCGGTCTGATGAAGAGATTGGTCGGCAACGTCAGAGCAGTCGATGATGTCAGTTTCTACATCAAGAAGGGTGAGACCCTGGGGCTCGTCGGTGAGTCGGGATGCGGCAAGACGACCGTCGGTAGGTCGATAATGATGCTTACTGCTCCGACGGCGGGGTATGTTCTATTCGAGACGCCGAAGACGATCGTCGACGACGTAAGGACTCTAATGGTTCATCGATTCAAAGCAGAGAATGGCGAGATTAAAGCTTTCGAGTTCGCTGAGGCGGCGGGCAAGATCGTCTCCCTGGTCAGTAACCAGAATTGTGACATCAGGGCGGAGAAGAAAAAACATTTGTGCAGCAGGGCCAGCAAGCTCAACGACGCCGCTAAGAGGAAAGGGAAGAAGGAAATCGCTGAAGAGGATCGCGAGGAACTCATCGAGCTGATCGACGAAGCGATAATGCAGATAGCGAAGAAATATTCCATGAATTACCGCGGGAAGAGGGAAGTGCGTGCCCTCAGGAGTAGGATCCAATTCGTGTTCCAAGACCCATTCTCATCGCTCAACCCGCGGATGCTGATCAAAGATATCGTCGCCGAGCCGCTGATGGCGCAGAAGAGGATCAGGGCAGACATTTTCTCCCGCATTATGAGGAAGAAAATCTTCGATGACCCGGACGGACTGCAGGATAAGGGAACGAAGTTCAGGTCGACGGAGGAAATCCGCGAGGAAGTGATAGTTCTCCTGGAAAAGGTGGGGCTGAACATAGAACATTTATACAGATACCCCCATGAATTCAGCGGCGGGCAGAGACAGAGGATCGGGATCGCCAGAGCTCTTTCCGTCCAACCTGACTTCGTCGTGCTCGATGAGCCCACATCCGCTCTCGACGTATCTGTCCAAGCTCAGATACTCAACATGCTCAATGAACTGCAACGCGACTTCGGGTTGACATTCCTTTTCATATCGCACGACCTTTCGACGATAAGATACATGTGCGATAGGGTCGCAGTCATGTATCTCGGCAAGATAGTCGAAGCCGCGCCGAAAGCGGAACTGTTCCACTACCCGACCCACCCGTATACGGAAGCGTTGCTCTCGGTCATACCAGTTCCTGATCCGGACTTCAGGAAGGACCGTATCATCCTGGCTGGAGATGTTCCCAGCCCGGCGAATCCCCCCTCGGGATGCAGGTTTCATACTCGCTGCCCCTTGGCGATTCCGATCTGTTCAAAGGATGAGCCTCTGCTGATCGATCTCGGGAACGAGCATTTCGTTGCATGTCATGTGCGCAAAGAAATTGTCAAGTCGCGATAAACCCCCGGCATCCGAGGGGCATAGATCGGATCTCAGCAATGAAGAGCTGAGCGATACCGATGTCGTGCGCCTCATGAGAAGCAGTATGTCGTGGCGGGATTGGATATTCAACGACCTCCTCCGCTATTTCTACGCAATTGGGGCATTCGCGTTTGATGTCTTCATGATCCTCGAGATTGCACGAAAGAATCATGTCGGCGACAGCGTGGGGATTTTCCTTCTTTCATTGACATTTATTTTCTTATTGGTCTTCGAGTTCCTCCTATACAAGCGAATTTGGTCACAAGGTATACTGACTGGCTCAGAGGAGAGGGTCGGCAAACGATAAATTCCAGGAATGATTTACCCAACGGGATTTAGATGAAACGATACGGCGACTTCCTATCAGTGGCCGCATTGGTCATTGTCGGCATGCTAATGCTCACTCGTGCGCCGGTCCAGACCTGTAGTTCTGCAGCATCGTCTGCGACAATTCTTATTCCATCTTCTCACATAGTCATCATCGGAGATGCGAATTTCACTAGTGCGAACGGCATAGTCTCCGGCAACGGAACTCCATCCAATCCATACGTGATCGAGGGCCTATCTATTGATTTTGAATCGGGAGACGGAATATCAATCAGGAAGACTTCCGCGCATTTCGTGATAAGAGACGTCGAGGTAAGAAACTCCAGCAAAGGGATAGTGCTGTACAACGTGACAAATGGGAGGATCGAAAATTCGGTACTTAAGAACAATTCATTCGGGGTGTATTTGCGTGGTTGCATCGATTGCGTCGTTGTGAACAACACCTTTATCAATAATTACTACGGCATCTTCCTCTGGCAATGCGATGTCGACGATACTAGCAATGAGTTCATGAACAATCATATTAACATATATAGGGAAGTCAAGGAAGATTACTGGTCAGATGTCATGACCGCATCGACCGTTGCGATAATCCTGTTCTCTTTCCTTGCGTCCATAATCGTCACTCTCATCTATTTCCGGAGGAAGAGCATGCGCGGACGATTCGATTGAATGCGATGGAAAGTGTTTTGTTTGTGGATTCAGTTATACAGGCCGGGACGGGCATGGCTTCTGTCAATATCAAGGAAGTGACCATAGCTCTGGAGAAGGCGCTGGCCTCAAAGACGCTCCCTCGCCAGGAGATTGAGCGCCTTGCCATGAGGATAATGGACCTGTTCGGCTTCGAGGACCAGGTCGTTGACAACCGGTTGACACCGGAAGATAGGGATATTTTCTACATGCTGGAAGAGAACGGTCTCGTGACGACCATAGAGGACGATGTCCAAGTCCAGAAGGGCAAGACCTGGCGGATATAT
>Ga0315297_10003029_pt1 | contig 10752 bp, 8 predicted proteins | sample YL17G15_0_MG_FD_203628 | JGI IMG/M metagenome (GOLD analysis project Ga0315297, IMG submission 203628) | Sediment microbial communities from Yellowstone Lake, YNP, Wyoming, USA - YL17G15_0 | ecosystem: Environmental > Aquatic > Freshwater > Lake > Sediment | place: USA: Wyoming | collected...
CCAGGCAGCCAAGTATAAAACCCCTGAGGCTAGGAAGCGGATAACTTATGGCTATGTGCTATGTGCCATTTGCCATACGCTATCCGCTCTCTGCATTTGCTCTCGGCTATCAGCTCTTGGCAATCAGCCTGGCGGTCTTGGCCAGCTCCACCCGGTCCCGCATCCGGACGAGCTCCCCCGGGGCTTCCTGAATTTTCTCCAGGGCGTTGAAGAACCGGTCCAAAAGGTCCCCGCTATAGGTCGGAATCAGGAAGAGGTGCACGTGGGGGATCCTTTTTCCCCGGGCATACATGCAGACGAAATCCGGTTTAAAAGCTTTCTGGATCTTGTTCGCCACCACCCGGGCCGTCCGGAAGAGATCCTCCGTCTCCTTCTCCGAAAGATCATGCCACCAGACCACGTGCCGCTTCGAGATCACCAGGGAGTGCCCCCGGGCGAAGGGGAAAATGTCGAGGATCGCGAGGGAATGCCGGCCCTCGTGAATCCGGTGGGCCGGGGCTTTCCCCGCGATAATCTCGCAAAAAACGCATTTTTCCTCGCGACGCTTCGCCATTGTCGTTCTCCCCTCGATTGAAAATGATCAGGGTGAAGATTCGCTCATAAAATTATACAGTAATTTAACATTAATACTGCCGAGCCAGGCACAAGCAGGAAAAGGAAAAAACCGACCGAGCAAAGTCCCTTATCACTTCTTCATTATCTCCGTCTCATCCTGTTCGCTCTCGTTTGCCTCCTTTTCCTCCCTGTTTCCAGGACCTCCGCGGAAAGCAACCCGAAAAAGGTTTACGAAATCCGGATTGGGACCGTCGCCCCGGCCGGTTTCTTTGGTTTTTCTAGCTACCCAACAACCCAACCACCGAGCTCTGCGAGCCCGACGTAGCCTTGGCGAAGTCTGGGCCACCCATTACCTATCACCTGACACCCATCACCTATCACCGGTTTCTAGCTACTGGTTTAACCATCCATCTTCACAAACAGTGCGGTTTCAATTAACGCCACCAGGTTGATAAAAGCGTGCATCATTATCGGCAGGTAAACCGACCCGCTCTTAAGCCGGGCCCATCCCAGCATGATCCCGAAAACAAAAATTGTAATCATTCCGTATACGTCATATTGAAAATGGATCACGGCCCAGGCCAGGGCGCAAAGCCCAACCGCTCCCCCGGGGCCGAGCCGGGAATGCCTGATTCCCTGGAAAAGTAAACCCCGAAAAAAAATCTCCTCAAAAACCGGCGCGGCCAGGACCAGGGCGACCGCTAGCAGGGGCAGGAAACGCGCCGTTTTATAAACATCCACCATAAAATCCGCCATCCGGGAGCTGAAAAAATAAAGAAAAATATCCGAGGCCACGATTGCCACCACGATGTAAACAAACCATTTCACCAGGTCCCGGCGGGCCGGCCAGACCAGCCCGAGATAATCCCTCACCGGTAAAACCTTTCGCGCCCGGGCAAATAAAAATACGAGCGCGGTGGCCGGCGGAACGGAGACGATAACCGCCAGGGAAAAAAAATATCCCATCTGGGGGAAATTCTTCGGGTCCGGGGCTCCCGCCACACCCGGGTAAAACTTCTCCACCAGGCCAAAGTTCACCAGGATCTGCGCTAATAAATAGACTGCCATCACCGCCAGGGATAAGCCCAGCGTCGCCCATAATCCCCAGGGTGTCCCGATTCTCACGTTTTGCTTGGTCGTCAATTCGTTCATGATTTAAAATAACCAATAACCAAATTCTCCCTCGACTCCGAATGGGTTCTTCCTCCGACCCCGAATGGGGCCTCAGGACGAGAACCCTTCAGGGTAAATCTCCCTCAGGATGAACCCCAGAGGGGCAATAACTAAATAATTTTACTTTCCCCCTCATCCCGGCCTTCTCCCCCAGGGGAGAAGGAATAAATATTTCCAGTCCACTATCCCTTCGTAAGTTTCTCGCTTTCAGGTCGCGGCTACTTTCTTTATTTACCTTGAACCCTCGGCCCCTCGAACCCTTTTTTTCCTGCTACTTGTACGTATTCAAATACCCCTTGATGTAACTCCGGACCGACTCGGCCGGCTGGTAGATTCCGAAATGCCCCTCACAGAGGACATCTACTTTCAGATCGAGCAATATCTGCATACTTTTCCTCCAGGCCTGGAGGTCGGATTTAAAACTCGGATCGAAAGGACCGTGAATATCCTGCCCGAAAAGAACCCTCCTGCCCCCCGTTTCTAGGAGGGCCACCATCGAGCCGGGGGTATGACCGGGGGTATGGATGAGCTCGAGGTCCCCCCCGGCAAATCTGAGTTTCTCTCCCGCGCCGGCGATTACCTTGTCCACCTTGACCTTTTTAAGCCTGATCCCGTACCAGTTGGAAGCCGTGAAGGAAGGATCCCCGCTTTCGATGAATGGGACATCCTCAATATGCGCCACGAGCCGGCAGCTGGTTTCCTCCTGAATCTGGCGGGCGGCCCCGATATGATCCACGTGGCCGTGGGTCAAAATCAGGGTATGGATTTTGTCGGGGTCGAATCCGGCCGAGTGGATATTATCCCGGATCCGGGGCCAGCCCGGTCCCGCCCCGCAGTCCACCAGGACGAGATCCTGGAGATCGACCAGGTAAACCAGGCAGTCCCGGTCGTCGGAAAGGTCACTCCCCCCGACCAGGTAAACCCCCTCGCAAACCTTGCTGGACATTTCCCGTTTATTATATCAAATCCTCCCGCTCATACGTTTTACTCTCTTTCCCCCCTCGGGAAGAGGCCAGGGCGAGGAGAAATTGGCTTAAATCCGGGTTTTTTAATAGAATTGCCGAAAGATAGGAGGCAATAATGCAGATAACAAACGCCCATCGAGCCCTGGCTGATAAATATCTTTTTCGCACCACCTTTAAAGATGTTCTCGTCCCGGATTCCCTCCTGAAGCTCCTGGCCTATACCTTCACCGAGGAGGAGGCCCAGGTCGTTAACTGCCTGAGCTTCGCCATGCGCACCCCCGGGGCGATCGCCCGCAAGTTGAAACGCCCGGTGGACGAGGTCCGGCCTATCCTGCAATCCCTGGCCGAGCGGGTCCTGATCGTCGGCGTCACTACCAAGAGGGTTTCCCTTTACAGCTACCTTCCCCTTTACCCGGGCGTGTACGAAGCCCAGATGCTGATCAGCGAAAAAAAGATCCAGGAAGGCCAGCGGGAAGAATATTTCAAGGAATTCGCCCGGCTTTTCGAGGAATTCTGGGATGAGTTTTTCGTCTGGTTAAAAAATCAGGGCCTGGCGGAGAAATTTCAGATCATGGGGGTGCCTTTCGGCCGGATCATCACGGTGGAGCGCGCCATCGAGGCCACGCCCGGGCTGGGGGTGATCGCCCTGGCCACCGATAAGTATTCCGAAATGGTCGACCGGAGCAACAGCTTTGCCCTTTTAAACGTCTGCACCTGCCGGCAGGAAAGGGCCCTGGTCGGGAAAAACTGCCAGAAGGTCAAGACCCCGGGCACGGTCACCTGCGCCATAATGGGCCTGGCCGCGGAGGGGGCGATCAAGGCGGGGGTGGGACGGAGAGTCTCCCGGGAGGAATTTTTGGAGGCCCGGGGCCGGGCGGTCGACGCCGGACTGGTCGCGATGGTGGACAACATGAAGGATCCCCTCCTGGTCTGCTCCTGTTGCAATTGCTGCTGCACCATTATGCGGGTCCTGAATCGCTTCAACAGCCCCAATCTCTTTACCCAGAGCCATTTCGAAGCCGTGATCGATCCCATCAAGTGCAATGGCTGCGGCATCTGCCTCAAACCCTGCCCGATGACCGCGATCAAGGTGGAAAACAAGAAGGCGACCATCGACTACACCCGCTGTATCGGCTGTGGCGTGTGCGTGACCAAGTGCGACAAAAATCACGCTGTCATTTTGCGCGAAAGGCCGATCCACAAGCCTCCCGCCGACAACATGGCCGAGTTCTGGCTCAAACGATACTTTGAGATCAAGGGTTACCAGGACAACTTCTTCCCGAAATTGAGCCTGGGCGCCGTCCGGGCCTTGTCCAAGATCAACCCGATCCACATCACCGGACCGAGAGCGAGAAAACTCGGGAAGGACGGCTAACCACAGGTCAAAGGTGAAAGGTCAAGGGTAGACCCCGAGTCTTCCCTCGCTGGCACTCGGGATAAATCGCTCGGGGCCAACAGGTAGCAGGAAACAAGAAATAGGTAAAAATGTCCAAGACTGAAAATTCGTTAGCCCGGCTGAAGGCGGAATATCCGGAACTCAAGGCGGGGCATATCCGGCTCCTGCAGTTTTACTCCAACCCCGCCCTGGCCGGGCCTCGGATCACGCCCGAGCTCGCCGCCCTGGTCCGCCACCTCTTCACCGATGAAGAGGCCGAGGTCGCCCAGCATCTGCAAATCGGCCGGGGCCGGGACGCCAGCTACATGTCCCAGCATGTTCACCGGCCCCTGGACGAGGTGGAGAAGATCCTTGACCGCCTGGCCGACGAGAAACGCGCCCTCCTCACCCTCGAATCCGCCCAAAAGCCCAGAACCTACCGGCTCCTGCCCCTGATGCCGGGCACCTTCGAGCTGGTTCTGATGGAAGGCAAAGAAGACGAATGGCATAAAGAATTCGGTCGGCTTTACGACGCGGTTTACAACACCGGCTACATCAAGGAGGTCCTGGCCGTTCCCGTTCCCTTCGCCCGCTTCATCCCGGTGGAAGAAACCATTAACGCCACGCCGATGGCCATCCCTTCCGACCGCCTGACGGAAATGATCATGAGCACCAAGAGCCTGGCCCTGGGAACCTGCGTCTGCCGCCAGGCCCGGAACTGGGGGGGGCACGATAAAGATTTGCCGCGCGAAACCTGCCTGGCCCTCGGCAGCCTGGCCGAGTTCATGATTACCCGGGGCATCATGCGCCGGACCGACCAGTCCGAGGCCATGGAGATCAAGCGCCGGGCCAACGAGGCGGGGCTCGCCACCCTTTCCATCAACGTCAATTTCGACAACCCTAATTTCAGCTGCTCCTGCTGCGGCGACTGCTGCGTCGCGCTCCGGTCCATTACCCAGTTCAATACCCCCGGCATCGTCGCCCCGCCCCATTTTCTCCCCTCCCGCGAGGAAAAAACCTGCACCCAGTGCCAGAAATGCATTCGGCGCTGCCCCCTGAAAGCCCACGTCCTCTCCGACAAAAAATGGATCTTTAAAAAAGAGAGATGTATCGGCTGCGGCCTCTGCGCCTCCACCTGCCCGACGAAATCCATGACCATGCAGCCGGTAAAAAACTACCGCCGGCCGCCGGCCGACTATCTCCGCTTCGGCCTGCACATCACCCGCAACATCTTTCCCGGCTATCTGAAGCACGTCCTCCGGGAAAAGAAACTTACGTTCCGGTAACCGGTAATGGGTGATGGGTGGCAGGTGATAGGTGATGGGTTTTACCCATAACCCATAACCTAAGACCCGTTAACTACAAAACAGAGGTTAAGATGAAAACAAAAAATTTAAGCATTTTCTCGGGCGGGCTGATCGCCGGAATCGTTCTTGGCGCCGTCATCGGCTGCCTATCCTGGCGGAGCCCAAAATTAGTGGTGAGGGAGCCGGCGGTTCCGGGAGAGGCGAAATTGGAATATACTCCTCCACCCCCGCCATCGTTCTCCGTGGAATTACTTTCCAAATACATACCTATCCTTTCCACTTTGATCCGCCCCAAAGTAGAAAAGATCACGGATGACATTTATGTAGCCATGGGCTACGCACTGGGCAACGTGACCATGGTGATTACCGATGAAGGACTGGTCATCATCGATACCACCGAGAGTGAAGAAGCCGCCCAAAAAGTCTTGAAGGATTTCCGGAAGATTACAGACAAGCCCATCCGTTACATCATTTACACCCACTTTCACCCCGACCATATCCGTGGAACCAAGGTTTTTTATTCCGAAGGGGTGCAAATCATCGCCACCCGTGAATTTCTCAACTGGATCAACGGCCAGGATCCGGAACTCGGGAATCAGCATTTCCACCGCTCCCTGGATTTCCTGGGCGGCGTAGTCGAACCGGATTATGCCTTTTCACTGCCGGTCCAGAGCCCCTACCTGGGCGGGGGAAAGATCCCCGAGGTTATAATGCCGACTATCACTTTCGATGAAAATTATTCCTTCACCTTGGGGGGCAAACGCTTTGAGCTTATTCATACCCGGGGTGAAACCGAAGACCACCTGGCTGTCTGGATTCCCGATGAACGGGCCCTTGACGTCGGAGATCTGTATTATATGTCCTTCCCATGCTTGAGCGGGCTCATGCTGGAAGCCCGCCCGGTGCACGGATGGATCAATTCGCTCTCCCGCTTCATCGAGATGAAACCTGATTACCTGCTCCTCGGGCACACCAAAACATTGAAGGGCGCCGACCTGGTCCAGGAACATCTTAAAAACTATCGCGAGGCCATAAAATACATGCACGATGAAACCGTCCGCGCGATCAACGCGGGCAAAACCGTGGACGAGGCGGTGGCCCAGATCAAGCTTCCCGAACCTTTAGCCAATCTGCCTTACCTGAAAGGGTTATATTGCCGGGTTGATTGGGCGGTCCGGGGGCTCTATCACGATTATACGGGGTGGTACGATGGAAAGGGGACCAGTTTGAATCCGCTTCCCTCCCGGTATCGGTCCCGCGAGATTGTCGCTTTAACCGGAGGAGCAGACAAAATCCTCGCCCGCGCAATTGAGCTGCAGAAACAAGGGGAGTATCAGCTCTCTGCCGAACTCTGCGACATCGTGATCGCGGCCAATCCCAAAGACAAGCTGGCCCATACCATTAAGGCTTACTCCCTGCAATACCTGGCTTTCGGCTCCAACAATTTACTTTGTATCGGATCTTACCGTTCGGCCTATTCCGTAGAAATGAAAGCGGCGGCAAATGCCCAATGACAGCGAATAACTCATAAGGAATATAATGCCCAACCGTTTAGCCGCCGAGAAAAGCCCCTACCTGCTCCAGCACGCGGACAATCCCGTGGACTGGCACCCCTGGGGCCCCGAGGCCTTCGACCGGGCCTGGAAGGAAGATAAGCCGATTTTCCTTTCCATCGGTTACTCCACCTGCCACTGGTGCCACGTGATGGAGCGCGAGTCCTTCCAGAACCCGGAGACGGCCGGCCTGATCAACGATGTTTTTATCCCGATCAAGGTGGACCGGGAGGAGCGGCCTGACCTCGACAACATTTACATGTCCGTCTGCCAGATGATGACCAGCCAGGGGGGGTGGCCCCTCACGATTTTCCTGACCGCGGACAAAAAACCCTTTTTCGCCGCGACCTACATTCCCCGGGACGAACGCTTCGGACGGATGGGCCTGCTCGAGCTGATCCCCCGGATCCGGGAGCTCTGGAAAAACCGGCGTCCTGAGCTGGTTTCCTCCGCGGAAAAATTGGCCTCCCTTTTAAGAGAGGCCGGCCGCGAGGAACGGGGCGAGGATCTGGACGGATCGATCCTGGAACTCGCCTACCGGGCCCTGGCCCAGCGTTTCGACGACGAGTTCGGTGGATTCGGAAAGGCCCCCAAATTCCCCACCCCCCATAATCTCCTCTTCCTGCTCCGTTATTACCAGCGCACCGGGAAAACCTACGCCCTGGAAAAGGTTGAGAAAACCCTGCAGGCCATGCGGCGCGGAGGGATTTACGATCACGTGGGTTTCGGTTTCCATCGTTACTCTACCGATGAAAAATGGATCGTCCCCCACTTTGAAAAGATGCTTTACGACCAGGCCCAGCTGGCTCTGGCCTATACCGAGGGTTACCTGGCGATAAAAAATGAAGAGTATCGGCGCACGGCCGAGGAAATATTCACTTATGTCTTAAGAGACCTGGCCGACCCGGACGGCGGTTTCCACTCCGCCGAAGACGCGGACAGCGAGGGAGAAGAGGGCAAATATTATCTCTGGACCGAGGAGGAAATCCGCCGGGTCCTGGACCCCGCCGAGGCCGACTTCGTCCTCCGGAACTTCAACCTGGAAAGGGACGGCAATTTTATTGACCCGTTCACCGGGCAGAAAGAAGGGAAAATTATTCTTCACCTCCGGGGCCCCCTTTCCGAACCGGAACCCCGGGAAAGGTGGGAGCAGGCCCGGGTCAAGCTCTTCAACTCCCGGGCCCAGCGGGTCCGCCCTTTTAAGGACGATAAGGTTCTCACCGATTGGAACGGCCTGATGATCGCCGCCCTGGCCCGGGGGGCCCAGGCCTTTAACCATCCTGCCTACGCGGAGGCCGGGAAAAAAGCGGTGGATTTCATTCTAAAAAATCTCCAGGACCCGGCCGGCCTTCTCCTCCACCGCTACCGGGACGGCCAGGCGGCGATTCCCGCCCAGCTCGATGACTACGCCTTCCTGATCCTGGGGCTTTATGAACTTTACGAAGCCACTTTTGAGGTCCGCTTCCTGGAAAAAGCCCTGGGGCTCTGCGGCCAGGCCATAAAATACTTCTGGGACGACCAATCCGGCGGGTTCTTCCTGACCGCGGCAGACGGGGAAGACCTGCTGATCAGGCCCCGGGAGTTTTCCGACGGCGCCACCCCCTCCGGAAATTCGGTGATGGCCCTGAACCTCCTCCGCCTGGGACGGGTCACCGCCAATCCCGATTTCGAGACCCGGGCCCAGGCCATCGGACGGGCGCTTTCCCGCGAAGCCCGGCAATCCCCCTCCTCCTTCACTTTTCTCATGATGGCGGTGGATTTTGGTGTCGGGCCGGCCTCCGAGGTGGTCATCGCCGGGGACCCCGACCGGGAAGACACCCGGGAAATGCTTCGAGCCCTCCGGAATGAGTTTTTCCCCGGCGTGGTGGTCATTCTCCGCCCCACCGAAGAGGAATCGCCCGCGATCGTCCGCCTGTCCGGTTTCACCCGGGATTTAATAACCCGGGGTGGAAAAGCCACCGCTTACGTCTGCCGCAATTATCAATGCGAACTTCCCACCACCGATCCCCGGGATATGCTGGAACTTCTTTCCGCCTTCGCCAAAAACACCGGTCCCGCCTGCGGGGCCCCCGGGCTGAAACCGTGAACCCTCCCCTAGGTGTTTTTCTTGACAGTTAATTCCGCCCGGTGGCATTATCATTTATATAACTAATTAATTTCTCCCTATGATCACCATCAAGAAACGCTTTGCTCTTTCTTTTATTCTCCCTGCCCTTTGCCCTTTACTCTCTGCATTTTTCCTGACTTCCTGCCTCCGCGGAGACCCTAACGCCATCCTTTTCGTCCCTTTTCCCGCGCAGAACCAGGAGAGGGACAATCAACCACTCAAGCCCTACTACTACCGTTCCAACAATCCCGGGGAGGCCCTGGTGGCGGCCCTTTTTTATCTGCCCGAATGGAAAGAGACGGTGGCCTGCCATGGAAAGGTCCAGGGTGAAGACGGAAACCCCGTTGCCCGGACATTAGTGGTTTTCAAGCGGAAGGACTGGAACGGGGCCTTCAGGGTGTCGGTGATCGAGCCGGATTCCTCCGGGAGATTTTCCTTCACCCTCGAACCCCGGTGCAAAGACTGGGAGATCTCGGTGATCGGGGAAAACCTCGGCGGGGTAAAACGGACGCTGGGGGAGAGCGCCCGGTGCCCTTCTTTCGATTTCGTGGTCAGGGTGCTCAAGGATCCTGAAGAAATCAAGGTTTTCCAGGCCAAATGGCAGGAGCCCTACATCAAGTCGCTCCTGGCCCTTGAGTCCGGGGCGATGTCGGAGGGAGAGAAAGAGAAACTCCTGAGTCTCCTCAAATAAAAATGCGGTTTCGAGTTTCGAGTTTCGGGTTTCTGGTTAAACTAAACAAATTATAATTAGTATTTTTAATAGTTGCGCATTAATCGTCATTCCCGCGAAAGCGGGAATCCAGACAAAAACAACTGGATTCCGCATCAAGTGCGGAATGACGGAATAAGGCAATCCCGCGACAAGCCGCGATGAATTATCAAATTAAAAATGTTAATTGGGTTTAACTCGAAACCCGAAATCCTCAGTTAAATTCTTTTCTTCGTCTTTGGCGAGCGGATTTTCTTGTAGCGTGCCGATTCATCGGCGGTTTTAAAAAAGCCCGATAAATCGGGCAACTACGACCGGATTGAAAATATCAACTGCATTTTTCGGAATAAAAAAGAAAACCGGAAAGCTAAAAGTCGTTAATGGTTGAAAGCAACTGGTTATTTGCTATCTGCTACCTGCCACAAAAAACGCAGCCTTAAGGCTGCGGCTACCATACTTTTTACTTTTGGGCCGGTTCCACGTCCGGATCCAAGTAGGGCAGGAAAGCCTGCAGCTTTCCTTTCTCCTGTAAAATTGTCATTCCCATATCCCGGTTGGAGGGGGCGACCTCCTTGGCTTTCTTCCCGCGCACCAGTTTCAGGGCTTTCTCCGGGCACCCGGTCACGCACAACCCGCAACCGATACATCGCTTTTGGTTCAGAACCGGCAGATCATTCTTCATCGTGAGCGCCTTCATCGGGCATCTCTCTTCCACGCAAATGCCGCAGCCGGTGCAGGTCTTCGGATCCAGCTGAGGGACAAAACCAGAATTGGAAAGCACGTTGGGGTTCCCGTAAACGGTCATCGCCCGCAAAAGCCCGCAGCAGCAGGTACAGCAGTTGCAGATGAAGGTCAGCCGGTCCTGGGCGTTGTTGACCTGATGGACCAGGCCCCTCTCGTCATACTCCCGGAGCATCTTCTTCATCTCGTCCTTGGTTAAATACCGGCCGTATCCCTTCTCCACCAGGAAGGTGCAGGTGTCGTCAAAAAGCATGCAGGCCTCGGTGG
>Ga0315297_10003031_pt1 | contig 10752 bp, 10 predicted proteins | sample YL17G15_0_MG_FD_203628 | JGI IMG/M metagenome (GOLD analysis project Ga0315297, IMG submission 203628) | Sediment microbial communities from Yellowstone Lake, YNP, Wyoming, USA - YL17G15_0 | ecosystem: Environmental > Aquatic > Freshwater > Lake > Sediment | place: USA: Wyoming | collected...
TTCTAATTAAAGAAAAAAGAATAAAAATAAAAGATTCTCCCTTTACCGAAGAGAATGTCACCAAAGCATCTTTGCTTTTAATCAATGAGCAAGAAAAACTTTTACCTCATCTTAAAAAAATCGCCGAAGAGGAAAAGGAAAGGATCAGCAAAATTCTTAAAGAGTCAAAAGAAACTATCGAAGAAATTATTGTTTATAAAAATATTGGCAAGGAAGATAATTTATCTTAATCTCTTTTGAATCGCTTCGCTCTTTAATTCTCTAAGAGCATCCGAGGCAATCCACTTGGCGGTTTTATTATTTATCCTCAAGATTTCCTTGGTAAGCTTAATCGCCTGCTTGTTTAAATTTTTGTTTCTTTTGCCAATTTGCCGTAAGGCCCAGTTAACCGCTTTGCGAACAAAATTACGTTCATCGGTTGAATATTTTTTAATCAGGGGAAAGAATTTCAAAAATTCTTGGTCTTTGGCTTGTTTATCATGCCAGGCCAAACAAGCCATCAGAGCAAAACCAGCCCGTCTGGTAAATTCCCGTTCTTTTCCCACCCAATCAATTGCTTTTACCCAAGCCATCGGCAGTTTATCGAAAAGATTCATACAGCACTGATCACACAAGTCCCAGGAATTAAAACCCAAAACCCATCTATCCATTTGTCTTAAAGAAACTTTATCCGACTCATCAATCATGGTGGCCAAAATTCTGACCTCATGAAGATCTGAATCCCAAAGCTGTAAAGCCAAGTCATGATTCTTACCAATTCCCTTGGCCATCTTTCGCAAAACTGGAATATTAATCCCCAAAGCTTTTTGAGGATTAATGCCAAATCTGGCCATCCCAGCCACATTTTTGGGGCTGGACAATGATTTTAATTTTTTAATAATCTGAGAAGAGTTCATTTGGCAATTTTTACCCAATGGGCAATGATTTTGGCTCGTCTTCTATCTAAAGAAAGTTCAGAATCAATTCCCAATCCATTAATACACCCACCTTCACAAAAAAGAATATCTAAAAACTTTAAGCGATTGGTCGGAAATTTATCCAGCGCCTGTTCCACATTTTTTATTCCTGAAACGACATCCAGCTCTTCGTCAGATAAATGATAATTTAAATTAGAAGATTGTGACAGACCGCCGGAAATCGGATAAAGTCTAGTTTTGGAACCGACCAAGTCAAAACCGGATAAAACATCATCCGGATGGTTTTTGATTTTTTTCAGCAAAAGAATTTCTTTGATTTCTTTATAGGTTAAAACAATGATTTTTAATTCCGGATGGTCTTCTTTGGCCTCCAATTTCTTCACCGGACAGGGGCCGATAAAAACCGGCCGATGATGGGGATATTTTTCCTTAACTATTTTAGCGCTGGCCACTATCGGGGAATCGATTGGCGATAAAAACTGAACCAAATGCGGATATTTTTTTCTCACCATTCTGACGACGACCGGACAAGGACTGGCAATCAAGCGTTTTTGACGGTTTTTTTTGCGGAAATCCAAAAGCTGACAATTAGTTTTTGCGGCCCCCCGGGAAACTTCAATCACATGAACAATTCCCAATCTTTTTAACTGACCGACAATCTGGGGATATTCAAAAACAATGGGGAAAGAAGGGGCCAACATCGCCACCATCTTTTCTTTTTTCTCAAGCAAACTTAAAAACTCTTTAACTTCAGAAGTAGAATTATCCATTTTTGACTTTTTTAAAAATCAACCAAGCAAGCAAGCCGCCCAAACTGGCGGTTAAAAATTGATTAAGGCCCATCGTTGTTAGAAACAATCTCGGCAAAAGGCCTATTTTAAAAAAAGCAAAAGTGAAAGTAAAAAGAAATATTTGTTTGCTCAAAGCTGCCGATAAAACACCTAGCCCAAAACCTAAAAGGTTATATACCTTTTTAAAGATAAAAACTAAAAGAAAATTGCCTACCCAGACAAAAGGAAGAAGGAAAATCAAAAAAACCGTTAAAGGGCCAAAAATCAAACCACGAGATAAAACCGCCAGACTGGGCAAAAAAAGTAAAGGCCATAAAAGACGCTTGGGCAAAAAAAGAGCCGCTGAAAACAAAAAGGCGTTAACTAAAGTCCCTGTTAGTAATTGAGAATGACCAAGGGAAAAAGGAATCGAAAAAGACAAAAAGGCCAATCCTAAAAAAAGAGTCTTTTCTGAAACTAAAGTTAAGGAGATTACTTTATTTTTTGTTTTTTTCATAGGCAGTAAAATTAATTATCCTTTATTCAGGATACCAAAATTCCTAGAAAGAAGACAGAAAAGCTAATTGTTTGATTTGGCTAAAATAATGCCGGCCACTAAAGTCTGAACCAAACCACTCAAGCTCCAAGAGAAAACCATGATAAGCGAAATCGGAAAAGTGCTGTAGGAAATAACCATCCCCGGAATAGTAACTAACCAATAAATCAAGCCGAAAGAAAAACCTTTTTTAAAATAACCGCCCGCAAACAAACTTTTGGTTTTGGCCCAAAGCCAGGCCAAAATTATTCCCAGTAAAAACGGATAAACAAAGTAAATGGACATTAAAGGATCGCTCCAGGGACGAAACAGAGCGGCATTTTGATATTCAGTGTTCAATGACGGCCAGATAAAATAAAAGAAACGGCTTAAGGCCAAGCCTAAAATCGTCATGGCCAAACCGACTAATAAACCTAAACCTAAAATCTTTTTCATTTATTCACCTCCCTTCTTTAATCTATTATAAACTAATCGTTGACTCTTTGTTTTTTTCTTTTTATACTAATTTGCCATGGCGCCAATCAGGGTTGAAACCGGTCCGATGTTTTCCGGCAAATCAAGTGCTTTAGTCGAAGGAATTAAACGTCGTTTAATTGGTAATCAAAAACAAGGAAGAGATTTTTTAGCTTTTAATCATAAAGATGATAAACGCTATGGCAAGGAAATTATTGCTTCTCATAAAGGCGAAAACGTTATTGCCATTCCCATTGAAACTTCAAAAGAGTTATTAGAAATTCTTTTTAATCTGCCTAAAAAAAGAGATTTAAACCCGAATGATATTAGAAAAGAGTTCCTTCAACTTAAAGTTCTTTATCTTGATGAAGCCCAATTTTTTGATAAAGATTTAGGTAAAACATTAAAAATTATTGAAAATCTTTTTCATCAACATCCTAAAAGAAAAAGTCCTTTAGAAATTCACACTGCCGGTTTAGACTTGGACTTTCGTGGTGAACCTTTCGGACCCATGCCTGATCTTTTGGCCAGAGCCGATGAAGTCAATAAACACACAGCTGTTTGTACTACTTGTGGAGAAAATAATGCCCGACATACCCAAAGATTGATTAATGGCAAACCAGCTTCAGTTGATGAACCTATTGTCTTAGTCGGCGGCGAAGAATCTTATACCGCTCGTTGTTCACTTCATCATGAAGTTAAAAAAGGAGATGGAAAAAGAAAATAACTGTTAACCATATTTAGGGTAACAACACTTTTTATATTTAATTGGTTTTCCGGTCTTCTGATCTATTTTTCCACAAGGACAAGGGTCATTCCGACCAACTTTCTTACCGCCTAATGAAGCCCGGTTGCTAGATTTAACCGTAGCTTTTGTCTGTAAGCCCATCCCATCCTGCTGATCAATATTGGTTTGAATGTTGCGGTATTGTGGGGGTGGCTGGGCAACTTGGATTCTAAAAAGTCTTTTGATGACTTCTTCCTCAATCATGCCCATCAATCTTTCAAACGAAGTAAAAGCTTCTTTTTTATACTCCACCAACGGATCCTGCTGGCCATAGCCACGCAGACCAACTCCCTCCCGTAAATTATCCATGGCGTCTAAATGATCAATCCATAAACGGTCAATACTCTGTAACCAAACAAATTTTTCAATTTCTCTCATTAATTCATGGCCGACTTGATTTTCCCGGCTTTCATAAGCCTCTAGTAAAATCTTGGTTAAAAAATCAATAATTTCCCCAGACGATTTTGTCTTTTCGATTTGCTCCTTTAAACGAGACTGGGATGAAGGGTCAACCGGCAAAACCTCGCAAAAGCCGTTGATAATCTGTTCTTCTTCGATTTTTTCCAAACCCTCAGGTGAATACATGTTAACCAAATTGGTCAGGTACTGTGACATTTTCTCCTGGGTTTCTTCTTTCAGCTCCAAGTTATTCTGACCGGCTGTTTTCAGAATTTTATGCCGCTTGCCGTAAATAATCTCCCGCTGTTTATTCATGACATCGTCATATTCCACCACTCTTTTGCGCATATCAAAGTTAAATCCTTCGACTTTGACTTGAGCCTGCTGGATAGCTTTGGAAACCAAACCGTGTTCAATCGGCTGGTTTTCCGGAATCCGCAGCATATTCATTAAATTAGCAATCTGCTCCCCACCAAAAAGTCTCATGACATCATCTTCTAAGGAAATAAAAAAGCGAGAGGAACCGGGATCGCCTTGGCGGCCGGCCCGACCCCGCAGCTGATTATCGATTCGTCTTGATTCATGACGCTCGGTCCCAATCACATGTAGTCCACCGGACTTGACCACTTCTTCATGCTCTTTTTGCCAAGGTTTTTCTTCCCGGCCTTCTTTGGAACCACCTAAGATAATATCCACACCACGGCCGGCCATATTGGTCGCCACCGTAACGGCTTTATTCCGTCCGGCTTCGGCCAAAATTTTAGCTTCTTTTTCGTGATATTTGGCATTTAAAACATTATGGGGAATACCTTTTTTCTGTAAAAATTTATCGATGATTTCGTTTTTTTCAATCGAGGTGGTGCCGATTAAAACCGGCTGGCCCTTTTGATAACATTCTTCGATATCTTTAACCACCGCCGCGTATTTCGCACTAGGTGTTTTGTAAACAATATCCGGATAATCATTGCGGATCATCGGCAAGTTGGTAGGAATCACAATGACTTCCAAACCATAAATCCGGCGGAACTCCTCTTCCTCAGTGGCTGCCGTTCCAGTCATCCCGCATAACTTTTCGTACATTCTAAAATAATTCTGGAAGGAAACGGTCGCTAGGGTAATTGATTCCTGCTGAATCGGTACCCCTTCTTTGGCTTCTACCGCCTGGTGCAAACCGTCGGACCAACGACGACCGAACATCAACCGACCGGTAAATTCATCAACGATGATTACCTGATTTTCCTTAGTGACATAATCCCGGTCACGTAAATATAAAGTCCGAGCTTTTAGGGCATTTTCGATATGATGGATGGTGTCAAAATCTTTCTCGTAAAGATTATCAACTTTCAAAATCTTTTCGACTTTTTTAATGCCGTGCTCGGTTAAATTGGCGGTTTTTAATTTTTCGTCAATGACATAATCGGTATCCGGCGAAAGCCCCTTAATTAAACTGGCAAACTCATAATATTTCTGAGTCGGTTCCGCGTCCGGGGCGGAAATAATCAGCGGGGTTCGAGCCTCATCAATCAAAATCGAGTCAACCTCATCAACAATGGCAAAAGCATGGGAACGCTGAGCTTGGTCTTCCAAGCGCTGGGCCATATTATCACGTAAATAATCAAAGCCAAATTCATTATTAGTTCCGTAGGTAATATCGGCCTGGTAAGCTTCCTTTCTTTCCACCGGCCGCAAATGGCGCAAGCGCTCGTCATCCTGATCTTTTTCTTCATACTTCGAATCAAATAAAAAAGCCTGTTCATGAACAATACAACCTAAGGAAAGGCCAGCAAAAGCCAGAGCCTGGCCATACCAGCCGGTGTCCCGTCGAGCCAGATAATCATTAACGGTCACCACATGAACGCCTTTTGAAGAAAGACCGTTTAAATAAGCGGCCATGGCCGCGGACAAAGTTTTTCCCTCCCCGGTTTTTTGTTCGGCCACCCGGCCCTGATGTAAAGTGATGGCCGCCATCAGCTGGACATCGTAGGCTCTTTCCCCAACCGTTCTTTTAATGGCTTCTCTGATTAAAGCCAAAGCTTCGGGCAACAAATCATCAAGACTCTCACCTTTGGTAAATCTTTGTTTAAAAGCTTCCGTTTTTTGAGGAAAGTCTTTGTCCTTTAACTTTTTTGCCTCTGTTTCCAGGGTATTGGTTTTCTCAACTAAAGGTTGGAGTTTTTTGATCTCTTTACCGTTAAAATCAAGTATTTTATCTAAAAATTTCAGCATCATTTAATTTTATCACAAGATGGCTTTAATCGGGGTTTATTCAAAGGTCGAAGTAAATTTAAAATTCATTATAAATTTTTTACTTTCACCAGGAGAAACCAAAATTCGCTCATCTTCTTTTAAAAAACCACCAACAGGAACAGAACAGGGTTCTAAACAAAAATAATTATATTCTGGGCTGTCTGTCCAAAACCAAAACTGGGCTTTATCTTTTAAAAAGTCACCAGCCAAGCTCATCTCAATTTCTCCGATCTGAGGAATATTAATCTTTACTTCAGGTTTTATGGGCAAAACCAAAGTTTCACCTAACTGATATTTTTCCAAATTAAGACCATCAAGATTTGTTTTAATATCATTCAATTTTTGCGAAGGAAGAGGAAAATAAGGATGAAAACCTAGGGCCACCGGCATATCCTTGTTGTCCTCATTAAAAACAGTCAACTCACAAGAAAGCTTATTCTCGCCTAAGGCTATTTTTAACTCATTTCTAAACTGATAGGGAAATATCTTTTGTGTTTCTTTATCTGATTTTAATTCCAATAAAACTTCGCTGGGCTCTAAATCTTGATAAATAGTTTTTTCTTTCCATTTCATGTCTCTGGCAAAACCATGTTGAGGCCAGTCAGGATGTTCTTCCAAAGGTCCGGCATAAGGAAATAACGGAAAAATTCCACCTCTTCTTTTTTCTTTACCGCTAATCAAATAAAAACCATCAGGAAAAAGAAAATCTTTGTTATCAACAGTTAGTCGAGTAACGTAAGCGCCCTCAGGCGAAACAAAAGATTCCATTGACCCATAACGTAATTTAATATCCGGATCTTTTTCTTCTTTGGGGCTTATTTTTTCCACCATGGATTATTTTTTCGGACTAATTTTTTTAAAGCCTGTATATTTTTGAAGAGCTTTAGGAATTTCGACTGTTCCGTCTTTTTGCTGATAATTTTCCAAAATCGCCAAAATCGGTCGCTCGGAAAAAGCCGTCCCATTAAGCATGTGGATAAATTTTGTTTTATTATCTTTATCACGATAGCGGATATTTAATCTTCTGGCTTGGTAATCAGTGCAAGTTGAAACTGAATGAGTCTCCCGATAACGATTTTCTGACGGGAACCAGGCTTCAATATCATATTTTCTGGCTGCCGGGTGACCTAAATCGCCGGTACACATTTTTACCACCCGATAAGGCAGTTTTAATTGCTGCATTAATTTTTCCTCTAAAGATAAAAGGTATTCATGCTCCTTGTCGGAGTCTTCAGCCCTGGCAAAAGAAAACATTTCTACTTTGTTAAATTGGTGAACCCGAAAAATACCCTTAGTATCCTTGCCGTAAGAGCCGGCTTCACGCCGAAAGCAAGAAGAAAAACCAACGTAACGCTTAGGTAATTCTTTATCTGTTAAAGTTTCATCTTTATGCATCGGGCCGATTGATTGCTCGGCAGTGCCGACTAAAATCATTTTGTCTTTTTCCAAAACATACATATTTTCCTGACCGCCATTTTCCAAATAGCCCATGTCTTTCATTGAATCAAAAGAAATCATCGCTGGCGGAATAACCGGCACAAAACCTTCTTTTAAAAGATTTTCAAAGGCTAAGTTAATTAGAGCGAATTCCAACAAAGCTGCTTCATTTTTAAGATAGCCAAACCTTGTTCCGGAAACTTTGCTCCCTCTTTTAGTATCGATAATATCTAAAGATTCCCCCAGTCCAAAGCTGGCTTTTGGCTGAAAATCAAATTTTTTGATTTCTCCCCATTTTCTTTCCTCTACATTTTCCGATTCATCTTTGCCAACAGGAACATCCGTAGCCGGCGGATTGGGAATCTGACAAAGAAGCTCTTTTAAATTTTCTTCCATCTTGGCTAAATCCGGTTCTATTTTTTTTAATTCCTTTTTAATCTTTTTCCCTTTTTCAATATCGTCTTTTGTCAGTTTGTTTCTCTCCGCCCGCAAGGCTTCGATTTTACCAATTAAACCACGACGGCTTTCGTCAACTTTCAAAACATCATCAACCAAAGATTTATCATAGCCTTTATCTTTGGTTCCTTTTTTAACTAAATCTTTATTTTCTTTAATAAAATTAATATCTAGCATTTTTTATTTCTCCGGTCGCAAAGTTGGGAATAAGATGACGTCTCTGATGGAAGGCGAATCAGTCATCACCATCACCCAACGGTCGATCCCCGGACCGATCCCTGAGGTCGGCGGCATCCCATATTCTAAAGTCTCTAGAAAATCCTCATCTAATTTTTGGGCTTCCAGATTACCGGCCTGAGCTTTTTCTTTTTCTTTTTGCCAAGCTTTTCTTAAAATCTGTGGATCGTTTTGCTCAGAATAATTTGTCCCCATCTCCATCCCGGCCACATAAATATCAAAGCTTTCAACAAAATTGAGATTATCCTCACATTGTTTAGCCAGCGGATAAAAGTCAGCCGGATAATCATAAATAAAAGTCGGCTGAAACAGCTCGCTGGTACATTTCTTCTCAAAGATTTCCAGCAAAATTTCTCCGTCCGTCATAAAATCTTTGATTTCCACTTTCATCTTTTTGCCTAAAGCCGTGGCTTTTTCTAAAGTATCCACCGCTTCAATTTTCAAACCAGTATGTTTTTTGAAAAGTTCCGCCAGCTTTATTCTTTTCCAAGGTCTTTTGTAATCAATGACTTTTCCTTGATAAGGAAGCTTCGTGGTGCCAAAAACTTTTAAGGCTACATATTCAAACATTTCCTCAACTAAATCCATGTTCTTGTTGTAGTCAGCGTAAGCTTCCATGGTTTCCAGCATGGTAAATTCCGGATTATGATGTCTGTCCATCCCTTCATTGCGAAAGGTATGACCCATTTCAAAAACTTTTTCCAAACCGCCGGCAATCAGTCTTTTAAGATAAAGTTCATTAGAAATCCTTAGATAAAGATCGGTATCTAAAGTATTGTGATGAGTTTTAAAAGGCCGAGCACGAGTTCCGCCGTAAAGAGGTTGTAAAACCGGATTTTCCACTTCCAAATAGCCTTTTTCCTCCACTAAAAATTTTCTTAAGGCCTGAACAATTTGGGAACGTTTAATCAAAACATCTTTGGTTGACGGATTCATAATCATGTCCAAATAACGCTTGCGGTATCTTTCCTCAACGTCTTTTAAACCATACCAAGAAGAAGGCAAGGGCCGTAAAGATTTGGTCAAAAGCTGAAATTCAGCAACTAAAACGGAAATTTCCCCGGCCTTAGTTTTAAAAACTTTTCCCTGAATAGCCAAAAAATCACCAATATCTAGGCAAGTTAAAAGTTTTTCATTTTTTTCGGAAAGATTTTCTTTGCGGAAAACCAGCTGGATTTTCCCGGATTCATCAACCAAGTCTAAAAACTGGATGGCCCCATGCCCGCGAATGGCCATCAATCTTCCGCTTACCGCCACCTCTTTATCCATCATCCTTAAAGCTTGAACGATGGCTTGCTGGCGCAAACAACGGGCCGGATAAGGATTAACTTTTAATTTTTTGATGGCTTCAAGTTTTTGAAGACGAATCTTTTTTAACTGATCAATCGGCTGTACCATTAAGCGAAGTTTAACACAAAAAAGAAGGCTTCTCAATCAATTTTGCTAATCGTGTAAACAATTTTTCCGACCGGGGCTTCCACCTCAACCTTTTCGCCAATCTTTTTCCCTAAAAGTGATTGACCCAAGGGCGATTGGTGGGAAATCTTGGCTTCGTTCGGATCCGCCTCCCATTCACCGACCAAATGAAAAACATGTTCCTTGCTGGCATTTTGAACGGTAATTTTACAACCTAATTTCACTTCCTGGCAATGACCATGGTCTTCGTCAATCAGCACCGCATTACTGATAACTTCCTCTAACTCTTCTATCCTGCCGTCAATAAAAGCCAATTCCTGTTTGGACTGGGTGTATTCGCTTTCCTCGGCCATATCTCCGATTTTCCGAGACGATGCCATCCGTTCTACCGCTGACGGTCTTTTAACTTTGACCAGATTATCCAACTCCTGTTGAAGCTTGGCTAAACCTGGTTTGGTTAAGGGAATTTTATTGTTTTGATTATACATATTCGGATTAAAATAGCTATTAAAAATAGGATATTACTCCTCAAAAAACCTTCTGTCAAGTCAAGCTTTTTTTCACACAAAAACTGGAAAAAGAAGGCAAAAAAAGCTATAATGTAGGCTGTTGTTCGGCCCCATCGTCTAGAGGCCTAGGACACCAGGTTCTCATCCTGGTAACTCCGGTTCAAATCCGGATGGGGTCACAAAAAAATAGAAATTAAAAAGTCTCCTGATTTTCGTAAGGGTTAGAGCCTGGGTAGCATTCACCATAAATCTCTTCTGGAATTTCATATTTTTCAACTAAATCACAATAAGGATGATCTTGGCCAGAAAAAATTTCTTTCCATTTTCCATTTTCCTTTCTAGTAATAGTGTAATGACCAGTTCGACGATAATGAACATCTAGATAAACAAAATTGTCTTTCTCTTTAGTAACGCTAACAACAACATCTTTTAAATTTAAATCTCTCAAAAAGGCGGCTTGTTCTTGAAAGTTTTTATCATAATTATCTGTGCATTCTATAACAATAAATTGATGAGAATAAGTGCTATCGTTCACCTCTTTTGGTTTTTGACAATTTGAATTTCCATC
>Ga0315297_10003032_pt1 | contig 10749 bp, 9 predicted proteins | sample YL17G15_0_MG_FD_203628 | JGI IMG/M metagenome (GOLD analysis project Ga0315297, IMG submission 203628) | Sediment microbial communities from Yellowstone Lake, YNP, Wyoming, USA - YL17G15_0 | ecosystem: Environmental > Aquatic > Freshwater > Lake > Sediment | place: USA: Wyoming | collected...
CCAAGAATCGTCATTCCGGTGAAAACCGGAATCCAGAGATTTCAACGCGTTACAAAAACACTGGACACCGGTTTTCACCGGTGTGACGACTTTTTACGAGAGCGTCATATAATGGTTCCTTAAAGTCAGATCCTCGTCAACTGGCGGTACTTGATCCGGTGCGGCTGGCTCGCCGCGGCGCCCAGTCGCGCCTTCCGGTCCGCCTCGTATTCGGAGTAGTTCCCCTCAAACCAGACGGTTGAACTCTCCCCCTCGAAGGCCAGGATGTGCGTGGCGATCCGGTCCAGGAACCAGCGGTCGTGGCTTATGACGACCGCGCAGCCGGCGAAGTTCTCCAGCGCCTCCTCGAGGGCGCGCATCGTGTTCACGTCGAGGTCGTTGGTCGGCTCGTCGAGGAGCAGGACGTTTGCCCCCTCCTTGAGCATCCGGGCGAGATGGACGCGGTTCCGCTCACCTCCGGAGATCTGGCTCACCTTCTTCTGCTGGTCGGTTCCCGAAAAGTTGAAGCGGGAGACATACGCCCGGGAGTTCATCTCGCGGTTTCCGAGCAGGACGATATCCCGTCCCTCGGATATCACCTCCCAGATCGACTTCTCCGGGTTCAGGACGTCGCGGCTCTGGTCCACATACGCCAGCTTGACCGTATCGGCAATCCGGATCGTACCCGAGTCGGGCTTTTCCTGGCCGGTGATCATCCGAAAAAGGGTCGTCTTCCCGGCGCCGTTCGGGCCGATGATCCCGACGATCCCACCGGGCGGCAGGGAGAAAGACATCTTGTCGACCAGGAGGCGGTCGCCGTAGGCCTTGCTTACTCCTTCCATCTCAATGACGAGCTTCCCCAGGCGGGGTCCGGGCGGGATGTAGATTTCAAGCTCTTTCGTACGGGCGTCCGTCTCCCCGGAGAGGAGGTTCTCGTAGGAGCTGATCCGGGCCTTGGATTTGGCGTGGCGCCCCTTGGGAGACATCCGGATCCACTCCAGTTCCCGCTGGAGGGTCTTCTGCCGCTCGCTTTCCGATTTTTCCTCCTGCCGGAGGCGGTTCCGCTTCTGCTCGAGCCAGGAGGAGTAGTTTCCCTTCCAGGGGATCCCCTGGCCGCGGTCCAGCTCGAGGATCCAACCGGCGACATTGTCGAGGAAGTAACGGTCGTGGGTCACGGCGATAACGGTACCCGCGTAGGACTGGAGGTGGTGCTCCAGCCAGGCAACCGACTCGGCGTCGAGGTGGTTCGTTGGTTCGTCAAGAAGAAGGATGTCGGGATTCTGGAGGAGGAGCCGGCAGAGGGCGACCCGCCGCTTCTCGCCGCCGGAGAGTACCTTCACCGGGGTCTCGCCCGGCGGGCAACGGAGCGCATCCATCGCCATTTCCAGCCGGGAATCGAGGTCCCAGGCGTTCGCGGCCTCCAATTTCTCCTGGACATTCGCCTGGCGGTCGAGAAGTTTGTTCATTGCCGCTTCATCCATCGGTTCGGCGAATTTCTCGTTTATTTCATTGAATTCGTTGAGGAGGTTGACGGTTTCCTGTACCCCCTGTTCGACGATCTCGCGGACCGTTTTCGTGTCGTCCAGCTTTGGTTCCTGTTCCAGAAAACCGACGGTATGGCCCGGGGAAAGGATCGTCTTGCCGATAAACTCCGCGTCGACGCCCGCCAGGATCCGCAGCAGGGAGCTCTTGCCCGAGCCGTTGAGGCCCAGGACGCCGATCTTCGCCCCGTAGAAATAGGAAAGGTAGATCTCCTTCAGGACCGGTTTCTTGTCGTAAACCCTGCTCACCCCGATCATGGAGTAGATCACCTTGTTTGCAGGCTCGTTGGCCATAGCGTTCCTCCTCGTGCAGGAATGGGAAGATATTATCAGCAAATTCTCCCGGAGGGAAGTATTTCCATGCAAGAGATTTGAGCTGGATATCATGGCGAAAAAAGGATATGAACCCTTGCATGTTTGCGATACAGGACTTCATCCTTTTCTTCGTCGTCTTCGCCTCGTTCGTGGCGGGGATACTGCTCCCCCGCTTCGGGACGCTGTTTCAGCCGTTTATCCTGATCTTTCTGATGGCAATCCTTTTCCTCAGTTTCCTGACGATCCGGCAGGAGGACATCCGGCGTCTCTTTCAGGATCAGGGAAGGGCCATCCTGTGGCTCTCCTTTCTGAAGCTAATCGCCTTTCCCATCGGCGTCTATCTTCTCTTCCGGATCTTTCTTCCCTCCTATGCGCCGGCCGCTCTGCTTCTCGCGGGCGTATCAACGGGCGTCATCGCCCCTTTCATCTCCACACTGGTTTCCGCAAACGCGCCGCTGGTTCTCGTCATCGTCGTCATCACCTCGATCCTACTGCCGTTTACCCTTCCCCTGCTTGTGAAGCTCCTCCTCGGACAGACCATGGAGATTTCACTGCTGGTCATGATTCGGATGCTGGCCCTGGTCATTTTCATTCCCGTCGCGGCGGTTCTGGCGGTGCAGCGTTTCATCCCGGAGGTGGTCCGCCCGATCCTGAAGGCGCGTTACGTTATTTCCCTGATGATTTTCACGGGAATTAACATGGGGGTGTTTTCGCAATACTCCGATTTTTTCTACCGGAATCCGGGGACAATCCTTGAGGCGACCGGGGTTTCCATCCTGTTGGGGGGTATCTTTCTTGTCCTGGGGTTTTTCGCTCTGGGGAAGGCTTCCGTGGAGGATCGCCTCGCGGCGGCCATTTCGATGATGAATATCAACAATGTACTCGTTCTGGTCTTTGCTGCCCGGTTTTTCGGTCCGCTTGAATCGACGGTGGCGGCGATGTACCTTATCCCCTTCTACGGCCTGATCGTCCCGATGCGGATATTCCAGTACCGCCGCCGGAATCGGGGGGCGCCGGTTTTTTAGAAATAGCTGGGGAGGCTGTCGAGAGTGTTCATCCCGTGCGCAGAGTGGCCGACGTTAAACATCTCAACCTTTCCCCAGCAGAAGCGGAAACGGCGGCAGGGTAAGGGGCGCCAGGCGATCCCCCTCATAGAGGACCTGGGCCAGGAAGAGACCTGAGGGGGGCGCAGTGCACTGTGCGGGGAGAGTCGAGGCGTGCGCCAGCAGCCGCTCGATATCGGTCCGGGAGAGGTTCCCCCGTCCCGCCTCGACGAGAATGCCGATGAGCCTGCGGACCATTTTCCAGAGGAAATGGGAGCCGGCGATCCGAAAGACGATCAGGTCGCCCCAGACCGCGAGCTCCGTCCGGTCGATCTGCACCTCCGTAGAGAGGTGTTTGTCGATCCGCCTGTCGGCAAAGGAGGAAAAATCGTGAAATCCCCGGAAGAGCTCCGCCGCCGACTGCATCCGGCCGAGATCGAGGTTGTCCTTGATCCACCAGACATAGCGTTTCCCGAAGGCCGTCCGGCAGCGCGAGATCAGGTAGAGATAGCTCCTCGCCCGGGCCGAGTGGCGGGCGTGGAAGCCCGGCGGCGCCTCTTCCACCCTGAGAATGTTGATCGGGGCGGGGAGAAGGTCGTTCAAGCCGAAGAGGAGCCCCTGCGGCGGGAGCCGGCGCGGGGCGTCAAGATGGGCCACCTGGGCGAGGGCATGGACGCCAGCGTCGGTGCGACCCGCACCCTGGATATCCACCTCCGCTCCGAAGAGCTCCCGGGCCGCAGCGATCAGGGTCCCCTGGATGCTCCGGGCGTTCTTCTGCGTCTGCCAGCCGCTGTAGCCGGTTCCGTCGTACTCGATCGTCAGCCTGTATTTATGAGGATTGGGAGCCATTGTTTGCCCTCTGCTTGCCCGACGGAAACGTCTTGGGATCAGGTGAATGCCCTCGCAAAGTCGGTCAAACGCTACCTACGGGGCGGGTTCGACTCGCCGTTCTCCGGCGGCTCACCCAGGAGGACCATCCCCTCGAGACTGGAGAGGAGATCGTCCCGGGTGGTATCAGGGATGGAGAGCTCGCGGCCGGGGTGCAGCGTCGTGATCGCCGCCCGCCCCACGATGATCCTGCCCCGTTTTCCCTGGGCATCCCGCGTCTTGATGCTCCAGAAATTGTGGAAAATCAGCGGCTTCCCCTGATGGACCCCGATGTAGAGCGTGATGTGACCCGGCGTCCAGAGGAGGGTCCGCCAAGGCACCCCCCGACCGATGATCAGCGTCTCCTTCTCCGCCGGAGAGAGGTCCCGGAAACTGATGAATTTTCCGAAGAGCGCCTGTTCGGCGGAATTGCGGGGCAGCCACAGGCCGAAGGGTGCGAAAAGATCCCGGAACATCGAGGAGCAGTCCCGTTTCCCGTCCATCCCGCCCCAGCCGTAAGGTTCGCCGGCGAGCTCTCCGGCGAGCTGCGCCGCACGACGGGGAGTCATTGACAGAGGCTTTTCCTCGGTAGCGGCCTTCGGCGCCGATGCCTTCCGGAGGAGCGCCATTCCCTTAGAGTCGCGCACCGCCGTCCAGATCCAGGCGCGCTTCGCATCCTCCCCGACCTTCGGGAAGAGCGATCCTAAGGGCGCTCGGAAAAGGAGAGAGCCCTTTTCGTCACGGACCGGAGCCTTGTCCCTGACGATCGCCGCATAGCGGCCGTTCTCCCAGCTCTTAACGAATTCCGGACTCACTGCCGCCACCGCTTCCGGCGGCACCCAGCCGAGGACGTAACTCGTCTCCGCCAAGAGCCATTTCCGGTCGCGGCTGATGTGGCTCACATAAATGGGGGTGCCTTCCGGAACGGAAGATTCCTGAAAGTTATCGAATGGATAATCATTCCCATGGTTCTTCGGAGAACTGGAATGGGGTTCCCGCGTGGGGAGGAGACGGAAATCGGTCCGGGTCACGGTTATGGCGGGGAAACCTCCCTGTGGATAATCGTCGAGGTGGGCGTTGGCCGCCATTTTCCGGATCCAATCCGGCGGATGCCTGCGGCCGCCCCTGCCGTAGCCGGGGTTTCCGGCGTATTTACGGAAACCCCAGGTGACCTGGTCGGGGCGGTGGCGGGGGGCTTCCTGATGCCAGGGGGCAAAGTGCAGGGCGTCGTATTCGGCGTTCAGACGGGCCTGTTCCCCGGCCGGCAAGAGGGGGAGATCCGCCGTACCCCGGTCGACATAGGAGAGGGGCTTCTGGCTGAGCTCGCCAAGATCCCGGATCACCGCCCCCCGGGCATTGCCCCCGCCTAAGGCGAGGAGCAGAAAGGGCATCAGGAGCAGACAGTATTTCTTTTTTCTCAAGAATCCATCCCCCGCATTCTTTTCGTGACGATAGAGGAAACGGGTTTCCGCCGGGACAGGGAATAAACAGGGAGCTGTCCCTTTGCTTTCCGTTGCGATTGTTCCAAGTGTAGAGATTTTTCGGGATTTCTGCAATCTTTTTCAGGGTGATCATGCCGGACAGAGGGGAAATTTTTTATAGCATTCACCCGTAAATCTTGGTATATCTCTCGCAAACCTTATCCGTCATGACGACCGATCCGGTGTTGATCATAGATAAACCATTCAGACAAAGGAGGGAAGCATGGCAGAGGAGATCATCATTTACGGAAAGGAAAATTGACCCTATACCCGGCGGGCCAGGTCGGCCTACGGGAAGAGGGCAAGATACGTGGACGTGGCCGAGGACACGGGTGGGCTCACGGAGATGCTCAGACTCTCCGGGGAGAAGCGTCAGGTCCCTGTCATCGCCGAGGGCGGCAGAGTAACCATCGGCTATGGCGGTTCCTGAGCCGTTTGAGGGCCGGCCGTGAGCCGGTGGATTTTTTCGTGATGCAGATCATTTGCCGCTTGCAGGGCGTAAAAAATTAAGAGGGAGGGAGAACAATGGAGATTTTTCAGGCGGTCACAACGAGAAGGAGCATTCGCAAGTTCAGGCCGGATCCCGTTCCAGAGGGGCTCATCCGGGAGATCATAGAAGCGGCCCGTTGGTCGCCCTCCTGGGCGAATACCCAGCCTTGGGAGGTCTGGGTGGTTGTCGGCGAACCCCTGGAACGCTTCAAAAAAGCCAACCGGCAGCGGTTCCTGGACGGCGCCATCGCTGCACCGGACACCCCGATGCCCGAAGTCTGGCCGGAGATCCTGAAGAGGCGATACACGGAGGTGGGGAAAAGGCTCTTGACCGCCATGGAGATCCCCCGCGAGGACAAGGAGGGCCGTCTCCGCTATGCGGGAGATACGTTCGCCCTCTTCGACGCTCCCTGCCTCCTCCTCTTCTGCGTGGACAGAAGCCTCGCCCGGGAATATGCGATGCTGGACATCGGTGCGATCCAGCAGACGGTCTGCCTGCTGGCCCACGCCCGCGGCCTGGGGAGCTGCATTCTGGCCGCATCGGTCAGATATCCGGAGCTGATCCGGGAGACCATCCCGATCCCGGAGGAGAAGGCCGTCATCATTGGCGCCACGCTGGGCTATCCCGACTCTGAGGCGCCGATCAACAATTTTACAAGGGAACGGGCAAACCCGGACGAATTTACCACCTGGGTCAGGTGATATGCTCTCGTAAAAAGTCGGTAAAGCCTTAAATCCGGGGCGGCTTCGTAAAAAGCTCCAGAGGCAAGGCGCCGAGTTCCGAGGAGTGAGGCGTCGGGGAGGGGGCTTGTTCCGGAAGCCCAAAGGGATCGGAACGTGTCCCCGGAACACGCCGCAGCGGCGAGGAATGACGCGCAACAAAGTATATGGACTTTTTACGAAGTCGTCAGGTGAACGGTGACGCATTCGAAACCTTGGAAAGGGCGCAGCAAAAGTGAACGCTACGAACGGCAACCATCCGCAAATCTGCAGGCAGAATATCGGAGATGCGGAGATCTCTTATCTCCTCTATGAGGGAGAGGGTCCGCCCCTGATTTTCCTCCACGCCACAGGCTTCCAGCCCTGGCTCTGGCATCCTCTTGCGCGGGAACTCGCCGGCGCTTACCGTATCGTTGCCCCCTCCTTCTGCAATCACCGCGAGTCAGATCCGGAAAACGGGGGGCTCAGCTGGGCGACCCTGGCGGAGGATACCATCCGCCTCTGCGACGTCCTGCAGTTAACAAGGCCTTTTCTGGTAGGCCATTCCATGGGGGCGACGGTGCACATGATCGCCAACGCCTTCTACGGACTCCCGGCGGCGGGCATGGTCCTCATCGAGCCCATCCTCCTCCCCCGGGAATTCTACCTGGGCCATATGCGTGTTGACGAGCACCCTCTCGCCGCCAGGGCGATCAAGCGGACCAACTTCTGGCGCGACCGGGACGAGGCCAGGGCCTATCTCCGCTCCCGCGCCCTGTTTCAGGGATGGGACGAGGAGATGCTGGAGCTCTACATCAACCATGGCATGACCGGCGGGGAAAATGGAGGGCTCCGGCTCGTCTGCAGTCCCCGGCGGGAGGCTGCTCTCTTCATGGGGGGGAGGCAGTTCGACCCCTGGCCCCACCTCCCAAAAGTTTCCTGCCCAGTTCTCATCGTCGAAGGGGAAAAGAGCGAAAACAGGGGCTTCATCGATCTCGACCGTATTCAATCCCTTATCCCGAACTGCGAACGCCGCCTGGTGAAAAACGCCGGCCACCTGATCCCCATGGAACGTCCCCGGGAGGTTACCCTCCTCATCCGGGAATTCTTCAGCGCCCCGCGGCTGGAGGAAAAGGGGCCGGTCAGTAGGTCGATCTGCCAGCAGCATTCGCAGGATGAATCACACGATTTTGCAGCCAGGGAAGCCCGGGCAGGCCGGGGTTCCGGCAGAGCGGGATCTAATCTTTAGCGAAAAGGAGGAAGCAGACATGGCAAAGGCAAAGAAGGGCGATTATCTGAGTTGTGAGGTGTGCGGTCTGGTGGTGGTCGTCGACGAGGGATGCGGGTGCGCTGTGACGGAGCTCCTCTGCTGCAAAAAGCCCATGGCCAGAGTGAAGGCGTCGGCGGGCCGGGTCAAAAAACAGGCCGCTGCGAAGAAGCCCGTGAAGAAGCCGGCAAAGGCCCCGGCAAAAGCAGCCGCCAAGGCAGCGCCGGCGAAAGCCACGGCAAAGGCCCCGGCCAAGGCGGCCGCAAAGGCTAAACCGGCAGGGAAAAAGCCGGCGCGGGCGAAGAAGTGATCCTGCTCCCGATCATGGTAAAACCGTTCACCGGGGGCCTGTCCGGATGGATCAGGCTCCCGGCGAAGGGAACGACTATTTCACCGTCCGGCCGCTGAGCCGGTAATTGAATTCATAATTAAGGGCGCCGCTCCAATCCCGCGCGAAAACCCCCTTGTAGCGGGTGCCATGCACGGGGCCGACCGGCTTGCCGTAAGTATAAAACCAGTTGACGACGGGACTCCCTGAGAATCCGAGGGCGATCCAGTAGGCGCCCGGCATGAGGACGGGGTTCTCCCGGCTGAAATCGAAATCGACCCACCGATAACCCGGTCGCGTGGAGATCTCCTCGAGATTTACGAGGGCGCTCGCCCCGATCAGGGGGCCTGGTTTTCCGTCCCGGTCCGCAAAGAGATCCACCCAGAGCCACCCGCCCCCCCCGAAGTTGTGGAGGGCGAGTCCCACCTTATCCAGCCGGAGAGGTTTTTGCAATATGACCACCTGGGCGTACTGGGTCAGGTTGGTGGTCACATATTCGGCGGTCTCCACGAGGAAATTGCGGCGCATCTCGAAGGCGTCGCCGCCTGCCGAGCGGGTTACCCGAGGAAAGGCAAAATCGACATCCTCGGGAAACTCCAGATTGCCGTAGACAAAGGGCAGCTCGTAGAGGAAGGCGCGCTTCTCGGCCTCGGTATATACGGGCGGGGGCGGGAGGGGTTTGATCGCCAGCGGCTGGAATGACGCCCGGACGGACGGGCAGAGGAGGAGGTTCCGGGGTCCGTAGGCTTCCCGGTTGCCCCGGAGGCTGACCTGATCCTTCAGGAAGTCGGCGCTGAGGGTCTCCTGGAGCCTGGGTTTCAGGACGGCGTTCGGGGCCTGGGTCCAGCGGAGCAGGCCGTCGTTTTTTGTCTCGTTGTTGTCGACGCCCACCTCGATGCGGATGAAACGACTGGAAACGAAGAGTTCGGAGTTCTGGGGATCGAAAGGCACCCACCCGAGATCGGGGAACCAGACCTCGATCCAGGAGTGCCGCCCCTGGCCCATCTTGAAGGTCATCATTCCCTGCTGCCAGGCCACGTCGAAGGGCCGGTTCAGGGTCATGCCGTTGACGATCCGGACGGGGATGCCGACGGCCCTGAGGAGGGCGGCGCTCAGGTGGGAGAAATTCTGACAGTTCCCCTTTCCCGACTCCAGTGCGTAGAGGGCATCGTACTTCAAGGGGGGATTGACGTAGGAGACGTGATCCACCACCCAGGAGATCAACCGCTGAACCGCGTCGAACTGGGTGGCGACACCCCGCGTCAGGTCGCCCGCCAGAGCGCGGATTTGCGGATGATCGGACTGGACCTGTTCCGTCGCCTGAAGATAATCCCTGAGGTCGCCTGTGACCGCTCCCTGCGGAAAGGGGGCGGTCGTCTCGATCGTCTCGAGGCCCGTCGTATTGACCGCATGGACTGTTAGCCTGACGTCGATGAAAGCGGGGGAGCTATTCCAGGCGGCGGTGATGATCCTGTTTCCCCGGCCGTCCTCCGTCTTTTTCTGCTCATCGGGGCGGGGGACGAAGGCGAGATCGACGTCCCGGACCTCCTGGCGGAAGGTGGGCGACTGGAAGCTCCCTGGCATGACGACACTCAGCGTGGTCTGCCGGACGCCCGTCCCGCCGGTGATCCTCTCCCGCAGTTCGTAGCGGATCTCCGCCCCCATATCGCCCCGGATCGTGTAGTTCTCCGCCCGTGCGGGGAGAGCCCCTGAAAGGATTGCACTGAGAATCACACCAAAGATCGCACCGAGCAGCCTTTTCATCTCCATCTCCTTGCTCAGGCGGATGCAGAAGACCTCCGCCGGACAGGCCGGTGGTTCAGGGTTGAAGCATAATCCGAGAACATGAAGAAATGAAAACATCTCTTTGCAAAGAGGCGAAAATTATCCCACGCCTCGGTGAAGAGCATTTTCAAGGCTCTTAATGCACAGGGGCTTACAGATTCGCCGGTTTGCAGATCACTTCTTTGACCTTCAGTTCGAAAATATGGGAGCTCGTGGCCGGCCGCAGGACGAGGGCCGTATCCGCCCCCTTCCCGGAGCCGCCGATAGCAATCACGTCCTCATCGGTCCGGATGAGCCCCGCATCGGCGGCCATCAGGGCGATCTCGACGGCTACCTTCGTCCCCTGGCCGAAGGTCCGGAGAGTAAATGCCATGATCTCATCGATCTGATACGTGCCGACTTTGTTTCTTACACCGCGTCCGACGCCGCCGAAGGCGTGGGCGCAGGTCAGGACCTCCACTCCTTGCTCCTGGAGCGCCCGGCGGTCCTCCTCGCTCAACTCCTGGACATTGGGTTCTGCAAAACCCGTCACATGCGTGACGGCGATGATCCTAGCCGACGGAGCGAATATTTTCCGCGCTGCAAAGGCGGTTCGGCCGGTGCACGATGCCACGACCACCCGGCCGATGGTGAGCTCTTTGGCCCGCCGGCCGGCGGCCTCAAGGACGGCCCCGGTATTGGCGGGACCGGGTTTCGTGAAGTACCGGCAGGGTACCTCCCGGAACAAGGCGTTTGCTTCCATCTCTTCTAACCTCCTGATTCTGAGAAAACGGAGTGATGTCCGGACGACGTCATAGTTTATCATAAAAGAACAGGTCGATTCGTGTCAATCATTATTGACGACTTCGTAAAAAGTCGAAAATGCCCAAGAATCGTCATTCCGGTGAATCCCGGATCGGGGTCCGGGACAGGCACCGGAAGCCAGAGATTTCAACGCGTTACAAAAACACTGGAC
>Ga0315297_10003036_pt1 | contig 10743 bp, 8 predicted proteins | sample YL17G15_0_MG_FD_203628 | JGI IMG/M metagenome (GOLD analysis project Ga0315297, IMG submission 203628) | Sediment microbial communities from Yellowstone Lake, YNP, Wyoming, USA - YL17G15_0 | ecosystem: Environmental > Aquatic > Freshwater > Lake > Sediment | place: USA: Wyoming | collected...
AGTACCGAAATGATCGCAAGCCGAGGGTGCTGCGCTCAACTCCGGACGGGTTCGGCATGGTCAATCTGTGACGCGATCCTCAGGGAGCCAGCGGCTCGAGCCGCAGGTCCTTGCTGTAGACGACGTTCATGACGTTGTCGGTCCAGCCCCGAACCCACGGCTTCACGAGATGCTTGTTCACGTAGAAGTACAGCGGCAGCACCGGATGGTCGGCCAGCATCACCCGCTCGGCTGCTTCCAGCAGCGCCCGGCGCTGTGCCGGGTCAGCTTGCTTGACCGCGTCGGCCAGCAGGGCGTCGTACCGGGGGTTCGAGTACCCGCTCAGGTTGATGCCGAAATTGGTCTGGAGCAGCTGGGCGAAGGTGTAGGCGTCATTGAAATCGCCGACCCAGCTCGACCGGAACACCTGCGTGTCCTTGCGGGCCTGGATGCTCTGCAGCAGGGCGCGGAATTCCTCCGCATAGAGCGTCGTTTCGACGCCAAGCCCTTCCTTCCACATGGCCGCGACGGCGACGGCCAACCGGTTGTGCTGGTCACCCGAGTTGTAACGCAGCTCGATCTGCAGCGGCTTGGCGGCGGAATAGCCGGCTTCAGCATAGAGGCGACGAGCCTCGGCCAGCCGTTCGGCGTACGGCTTGCCCGCGTAGTCGAACTGCTGCGGCGTGTAGTTCCAGACCCCACGCGGCACCCAACCATAGGCAGGCGCTTCACCCACGCCCGTCACTGCGGTGGTCAGCTTGTCGCGGTCGATCGCCAGCGACAGGGCGCGGCGCAGCTGCGGGTTGTCCTTGAACGGCGGCCGGGTCAGGTTGAACCCGTAGTAGTAGACGCTGAGCTGCGGCGCGACGTGCAGTTCGCCCGGCAGGTTCTGCTTGATCCACTGGAACTGCGGCGCCGGCACGACGTAGGTGACGTCGAGTTGCCCCGCGCGGTACTGCCGCAATTCAGTGCCCGCGTCTGCGCTGTGTACGAAGTGGACTTGTTCCAGCTTAGTCGCCGCATTGTTCCAGTAACTGGGGTTTCGGCGCAGCACGACATGCGAGCCAATGACCCAGTCCGCCAGCACGAAGGCGCCGTTAGACACCAGCTTGCCGGGTCGCGCGTACTCCGCTCCGTGCGCAAGCAACGAAGGGCCATGAACCGGGAATGTCCCCGGCTGCGACAGCAGGCCGAGCAGGTAAGGCGCAGGGGTCGCCAGGCGGATCAGCACGGTGCGGTCGTCGGGTGCGGTGACACCGAGCTCCTCGGGCTTCTTTTCGCCGCGCGTGATGGCCCCGGCGTTCAGCACCGGATCGATGAATTGCGCGTAGGGCGAGGCCGTCTTCGGATCGACGAGCCGGCGCATGCCGGCGACATAGTCACCTGCCTTGAGCACGTCGCCGTTCGACCAGCGCAATCCGTCGCGCAGCGTAAAGCGGTATTCGAGTCCATCCGGGGACACGGTCCAGGCTGCAGCGGCGGCAGGCACGGGCGAGCCGTCGGGGCCGATCGAGGTCAGGCCTTCGAATACGTCGCGCAGGATGTTGAATGCGCCCTCGGTCCGCGCGAGTTGCGGATCGAGCGTGTCCGGCTCAGGGCCGTTGCCCCGCCGCAGGATGGCGGGATTGAAGTCTGACGGAACCGTGCTCCCCGTCTTCGTCGCGTCACCGGTCTTGTCCGCGCCGCCGTTGCCGCCTCCGCATCCCGCGAGTGCGAGCATCGCCGCACACAGACCGATGGCCCATGTGCTCGCCGCGGGCGCGGCTCGACGGCTCGATCGAAGCAAGGAGTGCGGCATGCAATGCGAACCTCGGACGCGAAACCTGCGCCCGATCTTACCCGGCGGCGCCGGCTCGCGTGGGTGCAAGCGTCTCGTGCTGACGCTTCAGGTGAATGAGCAGAATCGAGATTGCAGCGGGCGTGAGCCCCGGAATGCGTGCCGCCTCACCGAGCGTCGTCGGCCGCTGCTGTGACAGCTTCTGCCGCACCTCGTTCGAGAGGCCGCGGACCTGCGCGTAGTCGAGCGACTCGGGCAGCCGCGTTGCTTCGTTGCGCCGCTGGCGCTCGATCTCGTCATGCTGACGGTCGATGTAACCGGTGTACTTCGCCTGCACGTCGACCTGCCCTGGCACCTGCACGGCGAGTCTTTCATCGTCGCGCCAGTCGTCGTTGCCGCCGCCAAGCGCGGCATCGAGCGCTGCGTAAGGTACTTCCGGGCGACGCAATACTTCGAACGCACGCTGCTCGCGCGACAGCGGCGCACCGAAAAGCGGTTCGAGCCGGGTGGCGACGGCCGTGCCCGGCCGGACCCAGGTCGCGTGCAGCCGCTCGAGTTCGGCGTCCACGGCGGTGCGCTTGTGCCCGAACAGGCTCCAGCGTTCGTCGTCGACGAGGCCGAGTTCACGACCGGCGGGCGTGAGGCGAAGATCCGCGTTGTCTTCGCGCAGCGTGAGGCGGTATTCGGCGCGGCTCGTGAACATGCGGTACGGCTCGGGCGCGCCGCGCGTGATGAGGTCGTCGACCATCACGCCGATGTAGGCGTCGCCGCGGGTCGGGAACCACGGTGCGCGCTCCTGCACCTGCAGGCTCGCGTTGATGCCGGCGAGCAGGCCTTGCGCGGCGGCCTCTTCGTAGCCGGTGGTGCCGTTGATCTGTCCCGCGAAATACAGGCCCGGCACGTGCTTCGTCTCGAGCGTGGGGCGCAGGTCGCGCGGATCGAAGAAGTCGTATTCGATCGCATAACCCGGTCGCGTGATGTGCGCGCGCTCGAAGCCCTTGATGCTGCGGACGAACGCCTGCTGCACATCGAACGGCAGGCTGGTCGAGATGCCGTTCGGGTAAATCTCATGCGTGTCGAGGCCTTCGGGCTCGATGAAGATCTGGTGCGAGGTCTTGCCGGCGAAGCGCACGACCTTGTCTTCGACCGAGGGGCAATACCGCGGACCAACGCCCTCGATCACACCCGTGAACAGCGGCGAACGGTCGGTGCCTGACCGGATCAGCTCGTGCGTACGCTCGTTGGTGGCCGTGATGTGGCAGCAGACCTGGCGCGGGTGCTCGTCGCGACGACCGAGGAACGAGAAGACGGGCACGGGATCATCGCCAGCCTGCACCAGCAGTCCGGTGTAGTCGATCGAACGGCCGTCGATGCGCGGCGGCGTGCCGGTCTTGAGACGGCCGACGCGCAACGGCAATGCACGCAGCCTGGCCGCGAGCCGGTTCGACGGTGGATCGCCCGCTCGTCCGCCCGGTGACTGTTCGAGGCCGACGTGGATCTTGCCGCCGAGAAACGTGCCCACCGTAAGCACGACCGCTCGCGCCGCGAACTCGAGACCCACCGCGGTGACGACGCCGGTAACGCGACCGTGCTCGATGCGGAGATCGGCGACTTCGGCCTGGAACAGCGACAGGTTCGGCTGGTTCTCGACGATCGAGCGGATCGCCTTCTTGTAGAGCGCCCGATCGGCCTGCGCGCGCGTCGCACGCACGGCTGGGCCCTTGCTGGCATTGAGCGTGCGGAACTGGATGCCAGCACGGTCGATCGCGCGTGCCATGGCGCCACCGAGCGCATCGATCTCGCGGACGAGGTGGCCCTTGCCGATGCCGCCGATCGCCGGATTGCAGCTCATCTGCCCCAGGGCTTCGATGCTCTGCGTGACCAGCAGCGTCCGCGCACCGCGTCGTGCCGAGGCGAGCGCGGCCTCGGTGCCGGCATGGCCGCCACCCACCACGATCACGTCGAAATTTGCGGCGAAGCGCATCATCGGCGCACCTCAGGCGGCCGCGGCGGGGGTGCCATTGCCTCCCGGAACGCAGCGAGCCGCAATGCCACGAAACGCCGGGCCTGCCGCTCGTAACGATTCTGCCAGTAACCGCGCCGATACCATTCGAGCAGGTAATCGAAGACGTTCATGCGCCCGCGGTTCCACTGTCGCAGCACGTGGAAGTACTCGTGCAGCAGCAAATCGGGATTGGCGAAGAAGTCGTCGACGGAACCCCGCAGGAAGATCGTGTTGCGGCGAGTCGTCGCCGTGGCGTGCCCATGCAGCTGCGCGAACCAGGAATGCTCACGCAGCACGACGTCGTCGACCGGATCGCCGAAGACGTCGGTGAGCGCCTGCCGCAGTTCGGCGGGCATCCGGTCGTGCGTGCGCATCGCTGTCAGGCCGGGCTGTCGGGCGCTGCGCCCTTGCGGCCGCGACGCTTCTTGCCGGCCGACTTGGCCTTTACGGCGCGCGGTGCGGCTTTCACTGTTACCCGTCGACGGGCCGGTTTGCGCACGACCTTGCCTGCAATGGTCTTGTCGCCAGCGATCGGTGCCGGCGCCGACAGCTCGGCCACGGTCGACGCGGCCTCACGCTTCGCCGCTTCCTTCATCTGGTCGAACGCCGTGCGCATGCAGTCGGCGAAGAACGAGGGATCCGGCAGCATCTCGCGGCACGACACCGCACAGATCCACATGTTGCCCGCGTAGCTGAACGCGGTGACGTTGAGGCCCATGCCGTCGAGCGCAATGCTGATCGGCGCGTAGTTCACGAGCTGTGCGCCCGCCATGTACAGCGGAACGTCGGGGCCGCGCACGTTCGAGACGATGAGCCCGATGCGCGGCGTCTGCACGTTGCGCAACAACGGGTCGGCGACGATGCTCGGCAGCGATTCGAGCAGGTCGCGCGCCAGTTCCTTGCCGATGGCGTCCGTCACGCGCTTGGCGGTCTCGGCGGCGTCGCAAATCGTGCGCAGGCGTTCGAGCGGATCCTCGATCTCGGAGTGCACGGGCATCAGTGTGAAGCCGACCTGGTTGCCCACGTCGGCACCCTTTTCCTGGCCGCGCAGCGTCATCGGCACCATGGCGACCATGGTCGAATCGGGCAATTCTTTTTTCGCGGACAGGTAGGCGTGCAGCGCGCCGCCGACGATGCAGAGGAACTGGTCGTTGATGGTGGCCTTCGGCACCTGTTTGCGGATCGCGCGGAAGTCGGCGAGCGGCAGCGACACGGCCTCAAACACACGGTGCGCCGACACGTCGCCGCTGAAGCGCGTCTGCGGCGGCATGCGCGGCAGTAGCGTGCTCAGGTCACCTGTCAGCAGCGAGCGCACGTTGGCAACGAAGCCCCCCTCGCCGAGGTTGTTGAACTTGGTCAGGGCATCGGCGCCGAGGGCAGCGACCTTGCGCGCGGTGCCAAGCGAGAAGCGGGCGAAATTCGGTAGCTTCTGCACGTTGTGCGCCAGCGCACGTGAATACAGCTCGACCAGTGTCGGTTCACGGTCGGCATGGTAGATCCCGCTCGCGCTCTGCTCCTCGGCGTCGAAATCGATCTGTTCGGGCGTCAGCGAATGCAGCGCCCGCATGATCTCGGTGCCCGATTCGCCGTCGACGATCGAGTGATGCATCTTCGTGTACAGCGCAAAGCTGCCCGGTGGCACGCCCGGGACATTGTGCAGGCCTTCGATGACGTAGGCCTCCCACAGCGGCTTGCTGCGGTCGAGCGGGCGCGAATGCAGCCGCGCCACCTGGATGCAGAGCTGCCGCCAGTCGCCCGGGTGCGGCACGGCAATGTGGCGCACGTGGAACTCGACGTCGATGCTGTCGGATTCGACCCAGTACGGGCGGTCGAGCGAGAGCGGCAACGAGACCAGCCGGCGGCGGAACTGCGGGAACTGCGCGATCCGGGTGGCGAAGTGACGCAGCACGTCCTTGAACCGCACGCCACCGCCCGGTGCAGTCGACGGGTCGTAGATCGCGAGTGAAGCGACATGCATGAAATTGTTCCCGCGCTCGAACTGCAGGAACATCGAATCCGCACCGGAAAGCTGTCTCATGGCCGCCCCTTCTACCCCGGCGTGAATCCCTGGCCGGGTCGGGAATGATAAGCCAATCCGCGTCCCGGGCAGAGTGGCCAGCCCGCAGGGTCCATCCGGGCCAGGCGGCTGGACAGGATTTTGCGGCGGATCGGCACGCCAGCCGCCAGCGCTGACTCACTTGCCGATGCAGAAGCTGGAGAAGATCCGCCCGAGCAAATCGTCGCTCGACACTTCGCCGGTGATCTCGCCCAGTGCCTGGTGCGCGTCACGCAATTCCTGCGCGACGAGTTCCCCCGCGTGTCGCGTCGTCAGCAACTCGTGCGCCGTCTCGACATGCTCCCGTGCCCGTCGCAACGCATCGATGTGCCGCGTCCGTGCGGAGAGCGCGCCCTCGGGCGGCGGATGGAAGTTGACGCACTCCTTGAGGTGCTGGCGCAAACCGTCGAGACCCGCGCCTGAGCCGGCGCTCAGGTAGACACGCGGGGTGCCGCCCTGCCCCGCCTCGACCCTGGCATCGTCACCGCTGCGGTCGATCTTGTTGAAAACGAGCGTCAGTGGAATCTTGGCTGGCACGTGCTGCAGGTCGTTCTCGATCGCGGCAAGCGCCTGCGCATCAGAGGCATCGACGACGAACAGCACGCGATCCGCGTTTGAGATTTCGTGGCGGGCGCGCCGGATTCCCTCCGCTTCGACGTCGTCTGGGGATTCGCGCAGTCCTGCCGTGTCGAGAATGTGCAGCGGCAGGCCGTCGATCGAGATGCGTTCACGCAGCACGTCGCGCGTGGTGCCGGGCGTGGATGTGACGATGGCAGCGTCGTAACCGGCCAGGCGATTCAACAGGCTCGACTTGCCTGCGTTCGGGCGACCGGCAATGACGACCGTGAGGCCGTCACGCAGCAAGGCGCCCTGGCGGGCGGTTTCCGCAAGCTCGGTAAACCGTTGCCGCACGTCCTGCATACGCTGGCCGAGAGCGCGGTCCGCAAGGAAATCGATTTCTTCCTCGGGAAAGTCGATCGCAGCCTCGATCCAGAGCCGCAGCTGCAGAACGGACTCGGCGAGTTCGTGCACCCGAGCGGAGAACTCGCCCTGCAGCGAGCGCAACGCCGCGCGCGCCGCCTGCGCGGATCCGCTGTCGATCAAGTCAGCGACCGCTTCGGCTTGCGCGAGGTCGAGCTTGTCGTTGAGGAAGGCGCGTTGCGTGAACTCGCCCGCAACCGCTGCGCGCGCACCGAGGGCCAGCACTCGCTGCAACAGCAGCTCCATGACCACGGGGCCGCCGTGCCCATGCAGCTCGAGCACGTCCTCGCCCGTGAACGAGTGCGGCCCGGCAAAGTAGAGGGCGAGTCCGGTGTCGATGGCCGAGCCGGTGGCATCGAGGAAGGCGCGCAGTTCGGCCCGTCTTGGTTCGGGTGCAGTCCCGAGCAGGGAGCGGGCGATGTTTACGGTCTGCGGCCCCGACACGCGCACGATGCCGATCCCGCCGCGACCGGGTGCGGTCGCAATCGCCGCGATCGTGTCGTTCGCCGTTGGACTCACGGGGCGATGCTCATGCGGCCGGCAAGGGCAGCTTGCCTTCGACCAGGAACGTGGCGAGCGGAAATTCGCGCACGCCGCCGCCGGGGCGACTGTAGTAGCTCACGCGCTCAGCGGTGGTCTGGCAGAGCCATTCGTCGAGAATGTCAGGTTTTCGTGAACCCAGCGCAGCGGGCGTAAACAATGCGACGTTCAAGCCCTGCTGCGGATCGCGCGCGGATCGGTATTCGAAGGCTTCGATGCCGGCGTCGCGCATGGCCGAGCCGAGGGCCTGGGTAGCTCCGTAGTAGCGGCGATCGAGCAGTGCCGTCGCGTATTCATTGAACGGTGCCTGCTGCAATCTCAGCCCGCGGCTCGTGTCGATGGAGACGCTGAATAGCGTGTGCCGCGTAGCGAGTGGCGTGGGTGGCGGTTCGGCCATGCCGGACCAGAAGACGAACCGGTAGTACGCGCTTTCGGCCAGCACCGTCGCAATGCTGCGCGCCGCATAGAACAGGCTGGGCTCGAAGCGCCGGCCGAACCGCGAGCCCCAAGGCAACGGCGGATAGCGGAACGGTGTCGCCAGCAGGTAGTGCAGGCCAATTGCTGGTGCCTGCAACCGCGGCTTCGTGGCTTCGATCAGGTCTTCGAGCAACGCCTGCTCGGCGAGTGTGCCCACGAGGGTATTCGTCGCGACCTGTTCCTGGCTCTCGACGAGGCGGAAGACTTCACCGGCCAGGGTCACGGGCACCGCGCGGTCGGAGCACGCCTCCCAGATGTCACTCACACCCGGCCCCGGATGGCGTCGAGGTATTCGACGACGCGCATGAGGCCGGGTACGGAGCGAACGAGTTCGGCGGGTACGCCGCCCACGTGATGATTGTGGGTGTGCATCCAGTGCTGCATCTGCCGGCGTTCGCCGCCCACGAGCACGAAGAGAGCGCGGTAGGCGCGGATCAACAGCAGCGCGAGTTCACCAGACTTGGTGTCGGGTTCGAGCGCGCTGCGGCTCAGCGCGGTGCGGTCACGACCGACGATCGAGCCGAGTTCGGTCTGCGTGAGCCCGAGTTCCTTGCCGGCTTTCACCAGCGCACGCGTCAGGACTGTGGCCGGATTGGGGTTCGTTCCGTCCGCCACGGCGTGGGTGGTCAGAATCGGTGGAATGCGCTCCATGTACACATTTTATTATGTTTTGTTGATTTTGCAACAGCATGAGCAATCGGTAAGCGGCCATTGCAGCGCTTGGAACTACTGCCGGCGCCCGCATTTGGCTTGAGCTCCCCGCAAGGCGGGGAGTTCTTGATCGAAGGGCGTGCCGTTGCTTACGCCGTGCGACCTTTTCCGCGTTCGCGGAAAAGTAGCCCAGGCGCGTGCTGTCAGGCGTTCGATCCGGCATGTCCTGACGCGAGCGTGTCTGCCTTTCCGATCGCGGCAGGACATGCCGGGTCGGACGCCAGGGCCATCACACGTGCTCTGCGCGACCTCTCCCGCTGATACAGGAGAAGTCGGGACGGCGTCAGGAACTGCTCTTGCCCGCTTCGGCCAGGACGACGCGGTTGATCTGCCACTGCTGCGCAATCGACAGCAGCGTGTTCGTGAGCCAGTACAACACCAGGCCCGCCGGAAACCACGCCATCATCACGGTCATGATCACCGGCATGAAGGCGAACATCTTCGCCTGCATGGGATCGGGCGGCGCCGGGTTCAGCTTGAACTGCGCGAACATGCCGAAGCCCATCAGGATCGGCAGGATGAAGTACGGATCTTTCGACGACAGGTCCTGGATCCAGCCGAAGAACGGCGCCTGGCGCATCTCGACGCTCTCGAGCAGCGCCCAATAGAACGCGAGGAACACGGGTATCTGCACGAGGATCGGCAGGCAGCCCGCAACCGGGTTGATCTTCTCGCGCTTGTACAGCTCCATCGTCTGCTTGGCGAGCTGCTCACGGTCGTCCTTGTAGCGCTCCTGGATCGCCTTGATGCGCGGCGCGATCGCCCGCATCTTGGCCATCGAGCGGCCGCTCTTCTCGGTGAGCTTGTAGAACAGCAGCTTCAGCAGGATCGTCACGATGATGATCGTGACGCCCCAGTTCTGGACGTACTTGTGCACCCACTCGAGCAGGTGGAACAGCGGGTTGGCGAGGATCGTGAGCTTGCCGTAGTCGACCGTGAGCTCGAGCTTCGGGCCGGTGGCCTTGAGCTGGTCCTGCAGCTTGGGACCGATGAACAGCTTTTCGCTGAACGCGGCGCTGGCGCCGGCGGGCACGCTCTTGAGCGGGCCGCGGTAGCTGACCAGCGAATGGTCGCCTTCATGCTGCAACGAGAAATCGTAGGTCTCGCCTTTCGGCGGCACGGCGGCCGACACGAAGTGATGCTGCATCTCGGCCATCCAGCCATCGGCGGCGGCCTGGCGGAACGCCGCATCGTCCTTGTCGACGCTGAGCTTCTGGTACTTCTTGCCGTCGTACACGGCCGGACCGCGGAACGCGTAGCTCTCGACGTCGAACATCGAACGCTTCTGCGAAAACACGTGCCGCGCGAACTGCACGTACGAGGCGGCTTTCCAGTCTGCTGTCGAGGCGTTCTGCACGTCGTACTGCACGTCGATCGCGTACTGGCCCGGCTTGAAGACGTACGTCTTGGTCACGGTGACGCCCTGCTCGTCCGTCCACGTCAGCGGCACGCGCAGTTCCTGCGCGCCGGGTGCGAGGCGGAACTCGGCGGCCGGCGCGGTGTACGTGGCGAGGTGCGTCGGTTCAGCACGCCCGTCGGCCGCACGCAGGCCGCTGCGCACGACACTGAACTTGGTGTCGTCGGTCGAGAGCAGACGCACAGCGGGGCTGCCCGGCTGCTTGTCCTGCGGGTACTTGAGCAGGTCGGCGCGCAGCAGGTCGCCGCCTTGCAGGCTGATGTCCATGTCCAGCACGTCGGTGACGACGCGGATCTTCGGTGCATCACCATTGACGGCGGCGATGCCCGACGGCGGCGAGGACGTCGCAGTGGTCGTACCTGGGGCGGGCGCAGCCGCAGGTGTCACGGCAGACGGCAGCGACGGCAAGCTGGAGGGCGCGCCCGTTGCGGGCGCGGCAGTGGTCGACGTTGCACCGGGCGTGGCGGGCGTGACCGCCGCTGCCACGGACTTTGCACCGTAATCGCGATCCCACTGGATGATGTTCATCCAGGCGAGCAAGGCGAGGCCAATCCAGAGAAACAGGCGCGGGTTATCCATGACTCGGTCGCTTATCAGTGTGGTCGTGCGGCGCGTGCGTGCATTCGGGCACGGGATCGTAGCCGCCCGGGTTCCAGGGATGGCAGCGTCCGATACGACGCGCCGCGAGCCACGAGCCGCGCAGCGCCCCGTGACGTTGAATGGCTTCCTGCGCGTAGCAGGAGCACGTGGGATGGAAGCGGCAGTTCGGCCCGAGCAGCGGGCTGATGAACCACCGGTAG
>Ga0315297_10003037_pt1 | contig 10743 bp, 1 predicted proteins | sample YL17G15_0_MG_FD_203628 | JGI IMG/M metagenome (GOLD analysis project Ga0315297, IMG submission 203628) | Sediment microbial communities from Yellowstone Lake, YNP, Wyoming, USA - YL17G15_0 | ecosystem: Environmental > Aquatic > Freshwater > Lake > Sediment | place: USA: Wyoming | collected...
TCTGAATTGCGGTCAAGGGATATTGCATCATTGTCTGTTATTCCTGTTGTGCTGATTGTGTTGTTTGTGATGTTATTTTGTGTTGATGTGAGGTTGAGCCAGATTCCTATGTTTGAGAAATTTCCTATTGTGTTGATTATATTGTTGTTTACAGTATTGTACATTGACAGGTTCATCAGTTTGATTCCGTAATCGCTGTTGTTTCCTGATGAGTTGATGCTGTTGCCTGAGATCATATTTCTTGAGGACGTGGTTATAAGAATTCCATTGTTGTCTGTGTGCCGCCCTGTGAAGATTACGTTTTGGCTGATGGTGCTGTTTTCTGAGTAGAGGTCAAGAGATATTCCGTGGCTGGATTGTGTGCCATTTGTTTGTATTGTGTTGTTTGTGATGTTGTTGTTGGTTGAGGATAAATTAATGTAAATTCCTATGTTTGCGGCAAATCCTTCTGCGCGGATGTTGTTGTTTTTTATCGTGTTGTATTTTGAAAGGTTTACGAGCATTATTCCGTAGTTGCTGTTGTTTCCTTTTGAGTTTATGCGGTTGCCTGTGATTATGTTTCCTGAAGCTGCAGTCATGTATATGCCGCTGTTGTCGGTGTAATTCCCTGCATAGATTGTGTTTTGGGTGATTGTGGCGTTTTCAGAATAGCCGTAAATTGCAATTCCATAATTGCGCTGTGATCCGTTTGCTGTTATTGTGTTATTTGTGATGTTGTTGTAGGTTGAGGATAAATTCAGATAGATTCCAATGTTATCCGATAATCCTATTGAGTCAATGTCATTGTTGGCCAGTATGTTGTATCTTGACTGGTTTTCCATTCTTATTCCGTAGTTGCTGTTGTTTCCTGTTGCGTTGACGCTGTTGCCTGTTATGTTGTTTCCTGAAGATAGGCTGATGTATATTCCGTTGTTGTTTGTGTTGTTTCCTGTTGAGATTTGGTTTTGGTTGATTGTGTTGTTTTCTGCGTACTTTTCAAGATATATGCCGTTATTGAGCGTTGTTCCGTTTGCTGTTATTGTGTTGTTTGTGATGTTGTTTTTGGTTGATGACGCGTTAAGGTAAATTCCGCAGTTATTAGCACGCCCTATTGAGTCAATGTCATTGTTGTTTACTGTGTTGTATTTTGACTGGTCGGTCAGTTTGATTCCGTAGTTGCTGTTGTTTCCTGTTGCGTTGATGCTGTTGCCTGTGATTGTGTTCCCTGAAGACGTAAGTATGTGCAGTCCATTATTGTCTGTCATATTTCCTGCCCTGATGCGGTTTTGGCTGATTGTGTTGTTGTCCGCATTGCCTTCAAGGGTGATTCCGTCATTATGCAGTGTTCCGTTTGTGGTTATGTTGTTGTTTGTGATGTTATTGTTGGTCGAAGTCAGATTAAGATAAACTCCGCAGTTATCCAGAGCCCCTTTTGTGTCAATGTCATTGCTGTCCACTGTGTTGTATTTTGCGCGGGTTGCAACGACCACCCCGTAGTTGTTGTTGTTTCCTGCTGTGTTGATTTTGTTGCCAACCACCCTGTTTAATATTCCATCCTCGGCAACGTGGATGCCGTGGTTGTTTGTGCCGTTTTTGGTTGTTATGTAGTTCTGGATAACTGAGTTATTGCTTGAATTGCCCACAATAATTATTCCGTCATTGTGCGTTGTTCCATTTGCTGTTATTGTGTTGTTGATTATTCTGTTGTTGTTTGACTGCACCTTGAGCATTATGCCGTGGTTCATTGTCGAGCCGTTTGTGGTGATTATGTTGTTTGCCACAAGGCTTGAAGTCACAGATGTGAGGTTCATTCCCATGCAATACGAGCCGAGTGAGTTTGAGTCCCTAATTTTGCAGTTGCGTATTGTGATATTGCTGACCCCATCTGCAAGTATGCCGAATGCGTTGTTCACTCCTATCGCATCGTAAGTAAGCGTGTTGCCTGCGCAGTCAAGGGAAACATTGCTGGCCGCCATTATTACTGCTGTTGCAGGGCAGGTTATGTTTTGCGTGAGTGTTGTGCTTGACGTTATCATGCGCGGGCAAAGAGTCAAAACTGTTGTGCTGGTATTTGCTGTGCTGCTTAGCAGGGCGCCTGTCTCATTCTGGAATGTCACATTTACTGTGTTGTTGATGACTGTGGCATTGGTTATGTTATTCACAAGCACTGTGATATTGATGCTGATTTTTGTTCCATTCGTCAAATTGCCAAGCAGCCACGCATTGTTTGTTCCTGCAAGCGGTGCGGGCAGGGATGTGACATAGATTACCTGAGTCGGGTATGTGTCATTGACTGTCACATTGTATGCTATTCCTGGCCCATTGCTTGATACATTTATCTGGTAAGTCAGGTTGCTGCTTGCGTTCACAGGGTCTGGATAATCTGTCTTGGTTACAGTGATGTTGCTGAATTTTGGCTTTTTCTTTATTGTGACAGTATTGCTGCACACTGTATTGCCGTCTGTCTGGTTGTCATTCGGAGTTGCGCAGACCTGCCACACTTCGTCTTCTGTTGTCTCAGGAGGCACAATTGTCATCAAGTGCAGGCTGTTGTTGCCGTTAAGGTAGAGCTGGTACACCTGGGCTGCTGAAAGCGAGCGGTTGAACACAAGCACTTCATCCATTGTGCCGTTGAAGTCTCCTGTTGTGCCGCCGTTTCCGTGCCTTCCAATATGGGTGTTTGTGCCAAGGCCTGCATAGGAGATTGGCAGGGAATATGTGGTATAATTCCTGAGCAGGCCGTCCACGTAAATAGACTGCACTTTTGTCGCGTTGTTAAAGGTATATGCAATGTGGTGCCAGCCTGTTCCATTAAGCTGCATGTTTGACGCAGTGCCCACCCAATTAGTGCCATCATAATAAAACCCAAGAGTTCCATTCCATTGTGCAACATCAGGTCCTGCTATCCTGATTGCAACGCAGTCTCCGAGCGAAATAATATCGCCCTGCACGTCTGTTGACTTGGGCGAGGGGTTTACCCAAGCAGAGAGCGTTACGCTTGCCGGCTGTGAAAGAAGCCCTGAAATATTTATGAAATCATCATTGCCGTCAAACTGGTATGCCCCGCCGACTTTGCCTGATGCATTCCAGGCAGGTGCGCTTGCAGAAACACCGCCCCCAAGCGTGCCATTGTTGCCATTAAGCGAGTAATCCCTAACTGCACCTGTTGAGACACTGTTTATTATTGTCTCAAACGGCATGTTAAGCACTGCAATGCTTGTGCTGTTGCGCTGCCAGTCTGTTATGTTCTGTATTATGCGGTCATCAGGGTCTGTGGCATTAATGATGTAAGCAGTCAGGTTCTGGTTTGTATCATTTGTGAGGGGGTCTGTGGTGTTCAGTATGACCTGCGTGATGTTTGGCGCGCGGTTAAGCACTGTTGTGTTAACTGTTGAGCTGTCAATGAGCGTTCGCCCGCGCACGTCCTTGTATAACACATTTGCAGTGTTGTTGATGATTGTGCCGTTTGAGATGTTCATAACAAGCACAGTGATATTGATGAGTATGCTCTGGCCCGGAGCCATGTCGCCAAGCACCCAGAAGTTGTTTGTTCCGGCAAGCGGTGTTGGCTGGGACGTCAGGTAGATTACTCTTGTTGAGTATGTGTCATTGACAGTCACATTGTAAGCAGTCTGCACTCCCACGCTTGTCACATTAATCACATACGTGAGGTTCTGGCTCTTGTTAACAGGGTCAGGCGAGTCTGTCTTGATGATTGATATATTGCTGGGCTTTTTCGGCAGCGCAGGCGCAAGGGGTATTACTGTGATGCGCCCTCGTGTTATTGCTGCTGTTTGGGTGCCGCCTGGAATCCTGAAATTGAGTTGGACCATGTGCGAGCCGTTTGACAGGTTGTATGTGTTCACTACCATAAAGCTGACTTTGTCATCATTTGTCCATCCTGTGTAGGTTATGTTGCCTATGCACTGGCCGTCTATGAACAGGCCTGCGCCAACGAAATTGGTTTTTGATGGGTTGCTTACAGGCGCTAATTCCGCGCTTCCGATTATGAGAACATCAGTTGTGTTTGGCAGGTTGAAGTACAGGATTGTCTTGTTCTGCCGTACGGACGATGATGTGTATGAGGTATTTTCGCTGGCGTTGTAGTAGTAGACATCCAATGGCAGGATTGTTATTCGCGCCTGTCTTACTGAAGGGTCTGTGCCTTTCTTGCTAGCAACCCCTGCTATTGTGAAATTCTGTGTCACATTTGCTGTTGCGTTTACAACAAGGTGCGTGCCGAACATCATGTAGTCTGTTGTGTCATACGCGCCTCTGGTGGTAAGCCCGACAATTGTGTTGTTCATCATCAACTGTGTGGTCGCAAACCATGTTGTGCTGTTCAGGTTCATTTCTGCGCTTGCAAGCACAAGTATTGTCTTGTTTGTCAAAGGCCTGTATGAATACCTTGTGGCATTGTAAGCAATAGTCACATCAGGCATCTGCACGCCGTTTATTCCGCTGTCATTTCCTTCTGCGTCGCTGTTGTTGACGCGCGCAACAATTATCCTTGTTCTTTGTATGTATGCTGTGTCTGTTGCGTCTGTCCAGAAATCAATGCTGAGGTTCTGGGCGTTTGTGCTCAGATTCTGCAGTTTGTGCGTGAAAAATGGAAGGTAGTCGCCAGGCGGATTTGCGCGCCCGGTGTATGGCGCGCAAGACTGGTTTCCAATTGTGTCAGTGCCATTAAGAATCATCCTTGCATGGAAGCCAGTGGGGCTTACCAGCTGGTTCTGAAGCTCGGCATAGCCAAATATTATGTATTGGTCTGTCACATTCAGGCTTAGGTTTGCCAGCAGTGCAGTCACAGGGCTTGTTGATGATGTGTTAATTTCACCCTCCCTTTGCGATATGTCATATTCTGCAAATCCCGGGTCTGTTGCATTGGTTATTAGGAAAGTGTAAGGCATTCCAATTGTGAGATTGGCATACTCAACCCACATTGTTCCATTTGGCTGGATTGTGCAATTGATTGGCACTTCGCAAAGGTCCATGCAGGACTGCGAGCTCATGTTGAAATAAGCGCACTTGTACAGCTTGTTTCCCTGCGCAGCAAGGGCGCTGACATTTGCAATTGAGAAATTCATCTGGCTCATATCAATTGCATATCCAACAGGGAATACTGGTGCATTTATTTCCGTGCCTGTTGAAACAAGACCGTAAGGGCTTGACTCATAGTGGTTTGTCACCCTGATACTGCTGATTTTCGGATGCGGAAGTGTTATGTTAAGGCTGAGCACTCCTGAATTGTTTGCAAGAACTGTGATGCTGAAATCAACAGGGTTGTTGTTTGAGTCAACCATGTCAATGATATTCTTTGGCTTGCGCCTGAAAAAGTCCTTTACAGTAATATTCCTGACATTCTTTGTGTCATTTGCAATGAAAGTGATGTTATACGTGCCCCTTTGCAGGATGTTTGCCCTTTCAAGCACTTTTTCATAAATATCCTGGCTTGAATTGTCCAGTTTTATGCTGAGTGTTGTGCCGTTTGGAAGTGTTATGCTTGCGATTACCTCTCCGACTTTGCGCACGCTTGCGACTGTGACATTTGCAGAGATATTGAGCGTGTCATTAATCAGGAATTCAGCGCCATTAAACTGCGTTTTTGGCAGAACCTTCACAAATGCAGGAGAAACCTTGTAGCGCGTGAAGCCAGCTACATTGAAATTAATGAACTTCTGCCCTTGGTTGTTTTCCAGCAGTGTGCATACTGTCTCAGGGCATTCCTCAAACACGCCGTCATCATCAAAGTCAGCCTCAATGATTAAATCGCTGAAGTTCGTGTCAAAAAATGTCAGGTTTGCCGACTGGTTGAATTCAGGCGCAATACTTGCGTTGACAAATATGCTGTCGTTCTCAAGAGCTATTGCTGATTTAAGGCTCTTTCCTTTGCCTGTTATCTTATTGTTGAACTTGAGCTCTGACTTTCCTGGCTTGCGGAAAGTGAGAGTAACATCACTTAATGAATAATTGTTAAAGGTGCCTATCAGCAGGGTGTCGCTTGCATTGACCAGGTACAGCTCGGCAGATGCATTGTTAAGCAGGTTGTCAACAACATTAATTACTGTGATGTTCTCAGCGCCTATTCCGTAGCTTGAGATTCCACTCACTGTTATTGCATTGAGAATTATTGTTGTGCTGTCAGATGTGCCTGTGACAAAGAATCCGTGGTTGCTGTCAGTTCCTGAAGTGCTGACAGAATTGTTTGCAAGCAGGTTATCAATGGAGTTGGAGAGCACAATGATTCCAACATTGAAGTTTTCGCTTCCAAATGCTGTCACAGTATTGTTGGCGATTGTGTTGCTGCTCGCGCCGTTCTGGAGCTGTATTCCGTGGTTTGTTATTGTTCCGTTTGTGGCGATTGTGTTCCAGGTGATGCTGTTGTTGCCGGCAGGGCCTATCAGCAGAATTCCCTCATTTGATGCCCCGCTTCCCTTTGTTTGCACACTGTTGTTTTCAACGCGGTTGTTGTTTGCTTCGTTCTCAAGCAGTATTCCTGTGTTGTCAGTTGTGCCCGATGTATTGACCCGATTGCCTGTGATTTTGTTTCCAGACGCGTTTGCCAGCAGGTAAATTCCTGCATTAAAGCTTATGCTCCCTGTTGTTAGTATTGTGTTGTTCGCGATTGTGTTGTTGTTTGTATTTGCCTGGAGCAGTATTCCGTGGTTGCTTCCTGTGCCATTTGTCCTGATGCTGTTGTTTTCAATTGTTGTGTTTGTAACGGTTGATAGCAAGAAAATTCCTGCATTGAAGCTTCCATTGCCTGATGTTCTTATTGCGTTGTTCCTGATTATGATGTTTGATGCTCCTGAGTCAACAAGTATTGCGTGGCCGCTTCCATTTCCTGAGGTGTTAATTGTGTTTCCGATGAGTGCTGTGCCTTTTGCGCCTGTTGCCAGGTAAATTCCTGTGTTAAAGCCGCCTCTTCCTGAAACAACAATTGTGCTGTTGGCAATTGTGTTGTTGTTTGATGGGCCCTGCAAAAGAATTCCGTGGTTGTACTCAGTGCCGTTTGTGATTACTGTTGTGTTCAGAATCGCGCTGCCATTTGCACCCTCAAGGTTAATTCCCACGCCAAAGCTTCCTGATGCATTAATGTCACGTATTACGCAGTTCTTTATTGTAATATTCTTCCTTCCTGGAGCAGATATGCCAAGCCCCCATGTTCCTGCAGTGCCATAGCGTATTGTGTACCCTTCGCAGTCAAGAACAAGGTTATCTGCGCCAAACACCAGGCACGTGTTTCCTGAAGTAACGTCCCTACCAAGCTTTTTTGAAGATGTGAAGTTGTCACATCTTATCAGCGTGTCAGGAGGTGCCACCTGGACGCCCAAGCTCACGTAATCCACATACTGCGTCCTTGCCTGGCTGCCTGTTGTAACGTGAGTTCGAAGTTCAAGCTTGTTTATGATGCTTGTATTGTCCTGCACAAATGCCCCAAGGTCGCAATAGTCTGTCACATCGCTTGCAGAAACAGTCAGGAAGCACACATTCTGCCATGCTGTGCCGTTTTTAACCTGCAAATCAACAGTCACTCCTGCTGTTGCGCTGTACCTGTGCTCAACTGTGGCATTGCTCGCGACTATTTCACCTGACAAGTTCAGAGTCCAGTTGAAGTACATGTATGTTTCAGCGTTTCTGGGCAGGTTTTGCGTTGCAGAAACATTGTTTGAGGTATTTATCAGCGCTGCATTGATGATTGTGGCATTGTTGTAGCGCGACATGTTTGGCGGTATCCTGTCAGTGTATAACTGCGGCATACCCAAAATGCCTTCAAACCTGTTTCCAATGCTGATTGTTGCAGTGTTGTCTGGATTGTCAGTGGCATTGACAATAGTCCAGTTGTATGTGCCATCAGCTGGAACAATGATGTGGTTTGAAAACACGCCGTCATCAGGCTCGCTGTTGCACGTAAGGTCGTCATACAGCGGAAGTGTAATGTTGCTTCCATTTGGCAGCCTTATGCGCGCATTTACAGACTTTACTCCTGAACTGTCACTCACATTTGCAAGTATGCAGAGCGAGTCTCCGACATAAGGCATCGCGCTGCTCAGGTTTGTCCACAACACTGTTGGCGGTGTTTTGTCAGTGCTTGTGCTGTTGACGCGCACATCATCAACACGGCAGTATTCATTTGCAAGGTTTGCCATGCACATGAACTCAAGGATTATTGTCTTGTTGCCGGCAGACGGGCCAAGTGTGTAATTCTTTACAACATAGCCCGCGTCGTTTGCAGCGCTGGCGCCTGTCTGCTCAAGCACACTCCACACTGTCCCGTTGTACCACAATGCCGCAAACTCGTCAGCAATGTCAAGCCCGACAAGCCTTCTGGCATAACTGACGCTTATTGTGGAATATCCTGAAGTGTTGATGCTGACGCGCATTGAGGTGCTTGCTGTCGGCTGGTTTGCCTGCGCGTGCTTTGTACCATTGTATGGGTTGGTTGTAGTGTTTGTCCACTTGTTTCCTGTTCCGTTTATTGTCCAGTTGTTGGCAGAAAGCCCGTTTTCAAAGCCGTCAAAGAACACCCCTTCTCCGTCTGCGAGCGCAGGGTCATTTGGCCCGAGCTTTATTGCATAAGTCTTGCCGGGAACAGTGTCTTTGATCTTGACCCAGCTTCCGTCGCATTTCTGCGCTGTGAAATTCCAGAGCTTGCACTTGAACAGCTCGTATCCTTTTGCCTTCAGGTAATAAGTTGCATTAGCCAAATCCATTCCTTCAAGGTCTATTGCAACAATTGACTTGAACTGCGCAGTTGCAGGCATTTCCTCAACCCTGACCGGCAGTATTTCACCTTCGACAATTGCGTCATTAAGCGTGATTTGGCTTTCATTGGATATGTTTATCTTGATTTTTAGCCGTTTTTTTCTTTCCAGCTTTGCAGGCTTTCCTGTCTTAGGGTCAAAAACCGCAATTCCTTTTGGCGCTTTTTGTTTTCCTGTGTGGTCCTCTATCACGATTTCAGGCGGGTTAAGCAGGGCGTCTTCCATTCCTGCAAATAAATCAGGCTCTGGTGCTGCAGGTGTGGGTGTTGGAGCAGTTACTGGCGCCTTAGCAGGTGTTGTTGCATTAACTGTGATTACCACTGGCTCGGTTTGAACAGGCTCGGCAGCAGAAGGCAGGGAAATTACCTGCGGCTGGGTGGATTCGACAACAACATCCTGTGGAACAGGAGGCGGAGTTGGCGCAGGGGGCACAACTTCCTGAGCAGGCTGTGCAACAGGTTCTGCTTTCTCGCTTGCCTGCTCTTTCTGGTACAGCATGTCTGCGAGGTCTTCGACATTTGCTGCGCTGACGCTGAACAGCATTACAAGCAAAATCATGCAAATGAGAAGCTTACGCATTGAGCTTCCTCCTGCTGCGCTGGTATGCAGTCCAGATTGTGCTTGTTTTTTTGTTCAGAAGCGAGCATATTTCTGCAGGCTTGAGCCCTTTCTCGTCTTTCAAGTGTGTGACAACGTGCTCGAGTATTGACCTTGAGCGGTCATTGAGGCAGGAAATCGGGATTGTGTGGGTGGCAAATCCAATGTCAAAAGAATCAGGGTGCTTTCTCCTTGCGCGAGCATAAGAGCCCCAGATTCCGCGCTGGTCCCTGTTTATCAGCTTTGCAATCTCGCTGAAAGTCATGGCGTGGTGCTCTTTCAGGTATTTTACAACTGCTTCTGCAGGGCTGAGGCGCGTTGAGAATATAGATACAGGAATATGCTCTGGCAGTTTGGGTTGTTTTTTGGTTAGCTCTGACTGTATGTGAGAGTGTATTCTTTTGAGCTCTTCAGCAGACAGCTTCGCTATCTCCTTTTGTAGCTCTTTTACCCTATTTTCCCCCTTTTCCTTCTCCCAAACCACACAATCACTTACTCTTTTTGTAGTATTCCTTCGCTATTGAGCAGAGTGAATACTCTTTATGTAGTACTTACTCCCCCGAATACTTGGAATTCTTCAAAAAGGGTATAAAATCCTTTCTTTTTTACTCGCTTTGTAACACTCGACTTTTTACTACTAAGTTAATACGAATGATTTTATATGTGTGTTTTGAAATTAAAATCAAAAGAGAGGTGAGAGACGCTGAAACATGGAACTATCATATTGGTAATCTTATTTTTTGTCTTGTCCGCGTTTGCTGTTGCTGCGGCGAAAGATACAACGCAAAAAATCCATCCTGCCCTTAGAAATGCAAAAGGCGCAGAACTTGTTCCTATAATAATAGAGTTTGATGCAGGAGCAGAGCCTGACAGGGAAATTCTCAAGGAACTTGGGTGCAAAAGCAGGCACGTACTGAAATCATTAAACGGAATCTCAGCCGAATGCCCTGCGGACGCAATTTTGCAGCTTGCCTCGCTTGACAGCACTGCTTATTTGTGGGAAGACGCTGTGCTTAGCCTCGCTCTTGACCAAAGCGTGCCACTGATAAACGCGACAGCAGCATGGCAAACATTCGGCAATGGCACAGGAATCAATGTTTCAATAATAGACAGCGGAATAAACACCTCGCATCCTGGTCTTGCAGGACAGGTGATTTTGGAAAATGATTTCACCCCTGAAGGCATCACTGACGACAGGTGCAACCACGGAACACCTGTTGCGTGCATTGTCGGATGCAATGATGCAACTTACAAGGGAGTTGCCCCTGGCGCAAAGATGTTTAATGCAAAAGTCGCAAGGGTTGTCAGCGAAGACCCGCTTCAGTGCGGTATTTTCTCTTCTGACGCAATTGCCGCGATTGACTGGTCTATTGCGCACGGAGCGCAGGTGATTCAGATGAGT
>Ga0315297_10003039_pt1 | contig 10740 bp, 9 predicted proteins | sample YL17G15_0_MG_FD_203628 | JGI IMG/M metagenome (GOLD analysis project Ga0315297, IMG submission 203628) | Sediment microbial communities from Yellowstone Lake, YNP, Wyoming, USA - YL17G15_0 | ecosystem: Environmental > Aquatic > Freshwater > Lake > Sediment | place: USA: Wyoming | collected...
AGTGCGCAAGAGGCGGCGCATCGTTTGGCGTGAGGGCGTGAGGGCGTGAGGGCGTGAGGGCGTGAGGGCTTATGGGCGATGAGGGGATCGAACCCCCGACCTCTGGTATGTGAGACCAGCGCTCTAACCAGCTGAGCTAATCGCCCTTCAGGGGCGGAAAGTCTAACCCGCGTCGTACGCCGCGAGCAACTCCTCAACAGATACCGTGGCCACCCCGGGTTTCCCGACCTCGATACCCGCGGCCACGTTGGCCAGGAGGGCCGCTTCCTCGATAGCAGCACCGGCCGCCAGGGCCAGTCCGACCCACGCCGTCACGGTGTCGCCGGCACCGGACACGTCGTACACCGCTCGGCGCGCCCCGGGGACCCGCACCGTCTCATCCCGGCCCACCAGGGCCATGCCTTCCGCGCCCAGCGTCACCAGCAGGTGGTCCGCGCCCAGGCGACGATAGGCCGAGCGGAAGGCGTCGGGCGCGGCGGGGTCGATGGCGGCGCCAAGGGCGGCCACGAGCTCGCGCTGGTTGGGCTTGAAGACGGTGGCGCCGGAGTAGGCGAAGAAGTGCCGGTACTTCGGGTCCACGACGACGGGCACCTTCCGTACCCGCGCGGCGGCGATCACCGGCGTGACCAGCGCCGGTGGCAGCGCGCCCTTGTCATAGTCTTCCAGCAGGAGGATGTCGCAGTCCTCGAGGGCCGCGAGCGCGTGCGCGGTGATGCGGGCGAGGTGATCGCCGTCGATGGGACGATCGGTCTCCTCATCCACGCGGCAGACCTGCTGGCCCCGTGCGACGACGCGCGTCTTGGTGGTCGTGGGCCGGGCGGGCACCGTGTGCACCCGCGCATCGCTGACGCCACTGGCGCGGAGGGCCTCCCGAAGGGCGCTGCCGCCGGCATCATCTCCCACCACGCCAACCAGGTGGCAGCGCGCCCCGGCCGCGCTCACGTTGGCCGCGACATTGGCGGCGCCACCGGGCGCGTCGCGGCGGTCGGATACGTGCACCACCGGCACCGGTGCCTCGGGCGAGATGCGCTCGATGTCGCCGATGAGGTAGCGGTCGAGCATGAGGTCGCCGACGACGGCGACGCGAAGGGACGCGAACCGCGCGATGATCTCGGCGGCCCGCGCACGCGACAGCGGCCGTGCATCCCGCATCACTTGAGCGGCCCCCGCTTGCCGATGCGCAGCAGCGCCTGAATCTTGCCCTCGAATCTCGTGCTGCTCACGCCCACGATGTTACCCTCGTTGTCGACGTGGTACAGCCCGCCCGAGCCCTGGATGTCGAAGGGACCCTGTCGCCCGCTGAACGTAACGCCCAGCCGGTAGCCATACTCGATCGGCTGGCTCAGGAACCCCGGCGTGACGCGAATGATGCCCGGGTCGGTCGGCGCCGGATCCGTGATGCGCGACGGTCCCTGGCGCTGGAACACGGCGTCCGGCGAGATCATCCACTGATTCATGACCGGGATCGACACGCTCAGGCTGAGGTAGTCCATGTCCGGAAATCCCCGTCCCAGGCCGACCCCGGCATCCTCGAAGTTGTCGCTCGGGTTGGCAGTCCGGAACGCCAGGTTCGACGCCTGGGAGTAGAGCGCCTGCCAGGACATGCGCTTTCCCAGCGCGCCGAACCCGGTAATGGTGAAGGCCCAGCGGTTGGGATAGGAGGTGGAATCATCGATGCTCTGGATCTGCAGGTCATCGAGCGCGAGCTGCAGCTGGATCGTTGCCCGCTTCGCCACCCGCCAGCTAACGTCCGTGCCCACGATGATGTTGCCGTTGTCCCCCTCGCCGTACTGGTTGGAAAGCAGCAGCAGGCCCGCCGGGTTGATGAACGTGCCCTCCACGCCGCGCCCGACCCCCGACCACACCGTCGTTTCCCACAGCGCCGCATACCACCTGGGCGAGAACTGGATGCCCAGGCGGTGCATGAAATGGTAGCGCGAAATGACCTGGCCCAGGGAGTCCGTCTCGTCGCGCAACTTGGCCACCTGCGCCATGAGCCGCACGTTCTTCGAACCAACATCGAGCCCGAAGTAATTTCGCGGGTAGCTGAAGTTGCTGAGGGGCACCGCGAAGAAGTTGATCGGTCCCCAGTTCTGGTCAAACTGGCCGAACCAGAACCGGCCCCACGTCTTGAACTGGAAGCCCAGGTAGGCCTCCACCATGCGACCGGCGACCGTCAGGTCGGTACGGCCCGGCCAATCGGGGTCATCGGTGACTCGCGGCTCGATGGCTGGCCGGCTTACCGCCACGACCGGGCCGAACACACCCTCGAGCAGCACGTCGGCATACGGGTAGATGCCGCCGCTGCCCACCGGATGCATGAGGTCGCGGTAGCGATCGGTGGTGGTGGCCTGAAAGCCGCCGCGCACGCCCGCGGCGTACCGGTTGGTCGCATCCAGGTCCCGGTACTGGGCCAGCAGCGTCCGTACCAGCGTGCTGTCCGACGCGGGCGTGGAGTCGGCGCGTTCCAGTGAGGCGACAAGGTCGGCGCGCCGGAACGGGCGGTGCATGGGGGACGGATCCTGGATGGATCCGCGAATGATCAGGAACTCCACCAAGGGGAGGCGCGGGTCGTCCAGCGGAACATTGGCCGACCCCTGAGCGCTGAGCGGCCCCGCGAGGACGGCCAGGAGTACCGGTAACAGGCGGGATCGGGCGGCGATCATGGACGGTAAGTCTAACGGTCTCAGGCCCGGGGAGAGAGGGCCGCGTCATGGGACGGCACCTGCTATCTTGTGCCGATGCTTGAACTTCGGGCGGAAGCCTCCCGGGGCGGGTTGCCCGAGTCGGTGCACCGGATCTCGGTGGCGGTGGTGGATTCGGCGGGGCGACTCATCGCCCGGTCCGGCGATCCCAGGCTCCGCACCTTCTGGCGTTCCGCCGCCAAGCCGTTTCAGGCGCTCCCGGTCGTGGCCGACGGCGCGGCCGACCGGTTCGGGCTGACGGACGCGGAGGTGGCGCTGGCGTGCGCGTCGCATTCGAGCGAACCGGGGCACGTGGCGCTCGCGGAGGAGATGCTGCGCAAGATGGGCCGGACGGAGGCCGATCTGGCATGCGGACCGCATGTGCCCCTGTCACCGGTCATGGCGGCTACGGTGGCTCGTGAAGGCATCCATATGAGCCCGGCCTGGAGCAACTGCTCCGGCAAGCACGCCGCGATGCTGGCCATCTCGCTGCACCGCGGGTGGCCGACGCACGGGTACGAGCGACTGGCGCACCCGCTGCAGCAGCGAATCCTGGCGGAGGTGTCGCATTGGAGTGGCGAGCCGGTCGAGTCGATCGGCCTCGGCATCGACGGCTGTACCGCAGTGAGCTTCGCCCTCCCGCTCGTGGCAATGGCGCGGGCCTATGCGCGCTTCGGCACGTCGGACGAGCCGGCAATGGTGCGCATCCGGAACGCGATGATGGCGCATCCCTGGCTCGTGGCCGGCACCGGGCGATCCTGTACCGACCTGATGGAGGCCCTCCCGGGCCGGCTGGCGGTGAAGCTCGGCGCCGATGGCATCTACAGCGCGGTCCTGGTGCGGCCGGGGATTGGCGTCGCGCTCAAAGTGGAGGACGGCGACATGCGCGCCTCGCCGGCGGCGCTGATCGCGATCCTTCGCGACCTGGCCCGGCGATACGACCCCGACGTGGCCGGCGCGCTCGAAGCGCCGTCGGTCGAGCGCCATGCCCGGCTCGCGATCTACAGTACGCGGGGCCAGGTGACGGGGTACCTGCAGGTAGTCGGCGGATTGCAGTACGAGACACCGGTCGGCGTGCGAACGGTGATGGCTGAAGCCCGGTGACGAGGTAGCGTATGGCGAAACAGGACAGTCTCGATCTCCAGACCCGAGAACTGGTGCGGTTCGCGGCGGCAATTGCGCAGGGCGATGAGCCCGATGTGCGTGAGCGCGTGCGGGCCGTGCGGCTGGCGCAGGTGCCGATCGTCTGGGTCGAGGAGCTGCTGCTGCAGTCCATCCTCATGTGTGGGTATCCGCGCGCGCTCGTGGCCATGGCGGTGTGGCGCAAGTTCAGCGGGGTGAAGGCGCCGCCGCTGGATGCGGAGGCCTCGTACGACGCCCACACCGAGTGGACGCAGCGCGGTGAGGCCGCCTGCGCCATCGTGTACGGCGACAACTACCGGAAACTGCGCGACAACGTGCGCGCGCTGCATCCCGCGGTCGATGAGTGGATGATTGCGGAAGGGTACGGGCGCACGCTGTCGCGGCCGGGGCTCGATCTCATGCGCCGCGAACTGTGCACGGTGGCGCAGTGCGCGATCCTGGAAACGGAGCGCCAGCTGCACTCGCACCTGCGGGGCGCCCTCAACGCCGGCGCCAATCCGATGCAGGTGGATGCGGTACTGTCGGTGGTGAACCCGATGATCTCGTTCGACGCGTGGCGCAAGGTGAAGGAGTTGTGGCGCAGCGTGCGTGATGGCCGGACTCCGGAGAGCTAGCGTCAATGTTCGTTGATCAGGCCATCGTGAAAGTTGCGGCGGGCACCGGCGGTTCCGGGGCCTCGTCATTCGCCCGCTTCAAGTACATGCCCAAGGCCGGTCCCGATGGAGGCGACGGCGGTCGCGGTGGCAGCGTCTTCGTGGTGGGCAATCCCAACCTGAGCACGCTGCTCGACTACCGCTACCGCACGGTCTGGAAGGCGGAGCGGGCCCAGCACGGGATGGGGAAGAACAAGACCGGCGCCTCCACCGATGATGTCGAGTTGCCGGTGCCACCGGGCACGGTGGTCAAGGACACCGCCACCGGCGAAGTGCTCGGCGAAGTCATGGCGGGCGACCGCTTGCTGGTGGCGCGCGGCGGCCGGGGCGGGCGCGGCAACTCCCGCTTCGCGACGTCGACCCACCGGGCACCCCGCGAGTGGGAGCCCGGCGCAGAAGGACAGGAACGCGAGATCGAGCTGCTCCTGAAGCTCATCGCCGACGTCGGTCTCGTCGGCGAACCGAATGCCGGCAAGAGCACCTTGCTCTCCGTCATCTCCGCCGCTCGCCCGAAGATCGCGGACTATCCCTTCACCACGCTCGAACCCAACCTGGGCGTGGTCGGACTCTCGGGGAGCCGCACCTACGTCGTCGCCGACATTCCCGGGATCATCGAGGGCGCGCACGCGGGGAAGGGGCTGGGGCTCCGCTTCCTGCGGCACGTGGAGCGGACCCGGGTGCTGGCCTACCTGCTGCCGCTCGACGCGGAGGACCCGCAGGTCGTGTACGAGCAGCTCCGGCGCGAAGTCGCGGCCTACAGCGAGGAGTTGGCGCTCAAGCCCCACGTCGTGGTGCTCACCAAGGCCGATCTGCTCCCTGGCGGGGCGACGGTACCTGACCTGACTGCCCCCGGCGCGGCTGGTACGTTCACGATTTCGAGCGTCGCCGGCACCGGGCTCGAGGACCTGAAGGAATTTCTCTGGCGCTTCGTCGAGGCGGCGCGACGCGAAGCGGCGGCCGCAGAACAGGAGTACGTCGAGCCCGCCGACGACGAGGACGCAGTGTTGTTCGATCCGGATTCGGCCGATGACGGCATCGACGACGGTACCTGACGACCCGCGGGAGCGGGCGGCCTATGTGGCGCTCGCCCTCACACCGGGCCTCGGGTCACGACTCCCCGATATCATCGCAGCTTGCTCTACCCCGCTCGGCGCCATTTCGGCGCCGTCTGCGTTTCTGGGCTCCGTGGGGTTCTCGAAGGCGGCGGTGGCGGCCATCATGGGCGCGACGGTAGCGGAGGGCGAGCGAGTGCTGCGCGCCGCGGCGGCGATGGGCGTCAGGTCCATCTTTCCCGGCGATGCCGGCTTTCCGGCCCGGCTCGCCGAGATTCCCGACCCGCCGCGACTGCTCTTCAGCCTCGGCGACACCGCACTCGCGGCGCGCCCGGCGATCGCCGTGGTCGGGAGCAGGAGCCACTCCGACTATGGGCTTCACGCCTGCCGTGCGGTGGTTGATGCCGCGGTGGCTGCCGGTGCGGTGGTGGTCAGCGGGATGGCGCGGGGCATCGACGCGCATGCACACGCGCGCGCTCTCGATGATGGCGGCGACACCATCGGTATTCTCGGCAACGGGCTCGGCGTCATCTACCCAGCTGCGAACCGGGCTCTATACGAGCGTGTCGCCCGCGACGGTCTCCTGCTCACCGAGATGCCACCCGGTGAACGACCGCGGGTCTACACCTTTCCGCACCGGAATCGCCTGATCGCCGGACTGGCATCGATCACGGTGGTGGTCGAGGCGGCGCATACCTCGGGCTCGCTGATCACCGCCGCGGCCGCGCTCGATGCCGGGCGGGAGGTGATGGCGGTGCCGGGGCCGATCACCGAGGCCACGTCCGACGGCACCAACGCCCTGATTCGCGACGGTGCCACGCCGTTCCTCACCGCCGAAGATCTTTGGGCGAAGCTGCCGGGCGCGCCTGCGATCCGGCCCCTTCCGTTCCCGGTTGCGCCGCTGCAGCGACGCCTGCCCGATGGGCTCTCGGAGGTCGAGCGGCGCATCGCCGAGGTCCTGCTGCATGGCGAGCAGGACGTCGACCTCATCGCGCGCGACGCCAAGGTGGACGCCGGTGCGGCGCTGGTCGAGCTGCTATCACTGGAACTGCGGTCGGTGGTGGAGTCGCGCCCGGGACGCCGATACCGCTTGCGGTAGGCGGGTAGGCGGGTAGGCGGGTGGCTACTTTCCCCGGGTGCATCTCTACATCCACGTCCCCTTCTGTGCCCGGCGCTGCAGCTACTGCGATTTTGCCATCGCGGTGCGCCGGGAGGTTCCGTCCCGGAAGTTCGTGGATGCGGTGCTCGCGGAGTGGCGCGGCTGGCAGCAGGAGCCGGCCTGGAATGACTCGCCGTCCCTTGCCACGATCTACCTGGGCGGCGGGACGCCCTCCCACCTCGATGCCGCAGAGCTTGGCCGGTTGCTCCGCGAGTTACGCCTCGACCGGCCAGTGGACCCCGATGCGGAGGTCACGCTCGAGGCCAACCCCGAGGACGTGACCGTCCGCAATGCGGAGGCGTGGATCGCTGCCGGGGTGAACCGCGTCTCCCTTGGGGTGCAGTCGTTCGATGATGCGGTGCTCGCATGGATGCACCGCACCCACGATGCCGCGGCGGTACCGGCGGCGATGTCGGCGCTTCGTGCGGCAGGCTTCAGTAACATTTCCATCGACCTCATCTTCGCCCTGCCGGAGGCGCTGGGGCGCGACTGGTCCCGCGACCTCGAACTGGCGCTCGCGCTCGAGCCGGAGCACCTCTCGCTCTATGGGCTCACGGTGGAAGGGGGCACGCCCCTGGGCCGGTGGACTTCGCGGGGCGAGAGCACATCCCCACCCGATGAGCGGTATGCGGCGGAGTACCTGCTGGCGCACCGCGCGCTGCGTGCCGCGGGCCTCGATCACTACGAGGTGTCCAACGCCGGGCGCCCGGGCTATCGCGCCCGCCACAACAGCGCCTACTGGAGACGGGCCCCCTTCATCGGGCTCGGCCCGTCGGCGCATTCGGCGCTTCGCAGGCGGCGGTCCTGGAACGTTTCCCAGTGGGCCGCTTATGAGCGCCTGACCGATCGCGCCCAGCCGGTTCGGGAGGAAGAAGAGCACCTGGACCCGAGCCAGCTGCGGCTCGAACAGCTGTACCTGGGCCTGCGCACGAGGGAGGGCCTCGCCACCGACCTGATCCCCCTGTCCGCGCGCCAGGATTGGGTCGCCAACGGGTGGGCGGAAGCCGTGAACGGGAGCTACCGCCTCACCGTCGAGGGCTGGCTCCGGCTGGACGCCCTTGTCCGATCCATCGCCTGAGCATGTCCCTTGCTTTGCTTCACGGGTCTGCGGCCGAACCTGTCGGATCGGCCGCCGGACCTGTCAGGCTGGCTGCCAACGCTTCACCTGACCCCACCCGACCCCGTAAATTACTGTCATGACTGCACCTGAGGGGCTGAACGAGCGAGAGCTGCGGGTACTGGAAGCGGTGGTGCAGGCGTACATCGATACCGCCGAACCAGCCGGGAGCCACGCTGTTGCCCGCCGTTCTGGCCTTGGGGTCTCCTCCGCCACCATCCGCAGCACGATGAGTGACCTGGAGGAGAAGGGATACCTGTACCACCCGCACACCTCGGCGGGACGCATACCCACCGACCGCGGGTACCGCACTTACGTCGATGGCCTCGTCCGCGTTGCGCCTCCGACTGAACAGGAGCGGGAGATGCTGCGCCAGGAACTGCAGCCGCCACCGGCGACGAATGCCGTTGGTGACATCCTGCGGCGCGCGGCGCAGGTGCTTGGCGTCCTCACGCAGGAGCTGGGCGTGGCGGTGGCGCCGGCCCTCGACGCGGTGGTGCTGGAGCGGCTCGAACTGGTGTCGGTGACGTCGGATCGCCTGCTGCTCGTGTTCAATCTTCGCAGCGGCGTGGTGCGCACGATCTTCGTGCAGGTGCCCAGCAGCCTGCCGCCAACCGCCGTGCAGCGGGTGGGCCAGATCCTGAACGAGCGGCTTGCGGGCCTCACGCTCCGCGAAATCAGGACGACGCTTCCCATGCGCCTGCGTGACGCGGAGGATTCCGGCGGGGAGCGGGACTTGCTCAACATCTTCGTGTCGCAAGGCGAGGAGCTGTTCGACCTGCGCGACGATCCGGGTTCGCTCATGCTGGGCAGCGCCCGCCCGCTCGCCGAGCAGCCCGAGTTCGCCGGGAACAATGCCCGGATTCGCGACCTGCTCGAACTCACCGAGGAGCGGAACACGCTGGGTGCCGCCCTCGAGGCACGCCGGCGGCGCGGGCTCACCATCACTATCGGGGGCGAGAACGCCGATCCGCGCCTGGCCGGCTTCACGCTCGTCACTTCTTCCTATCGCGCCGGGGACCTCAGCGGGGTCATCGGCGTCATGGGACCGACACGCATGCCGTACGACAAGATCGTCAGTCTGGTCGACCACACGAGCCTGCTGGTGGAGGGACTCCTCGCGTGAGCGAGTTCTACGAACTGCTGGGCGTGTCCCGCGATGCCTCGGACGCGGACATCAAGAAGGCTTATCGCAGGCTTGCGATGGAGTACCATCCCGACCGCAACCGGGCGCCCGACGCCGAGGCGCACTTCAAGGAGTTCACCGAGGCGTACGAGGTGTTGCGTGATCCGCAGAAGCGGGCGGCGTACGACCGGTATGGCAAGGCGGGTCTCAACGGCGGCCGGGGCGCGCAGGGCTTTCACCACGTGGATCTCGCCGAGGCGCTCAGCATCTTCATGCGCGACTTCGGCGGCATGGGCGGGTTCGAGTCGATGTTCGGCGGAGGGGAGCACCGCGCGCCGGGCGATGGCCGGCGCGGCCAGGACATGCGGGTCACCGTGCGGCTTACGCTGGAGGACGTGGCCCGGGGCGCGAAGCGGGCGGTCAAGCTCAAGACGCTCGAGCGTTGCGGCAACTGCCACGGGAGCGGCGCCAGGAAGGGAAGCAAGCCGCATCGCTGCCCCACCTGTGCCGGTGCCGGCGAGGTCCGGCGCGAAGCCCGCAGTGTCTTCGGACAGTTCGTGTCGGTCAGCCCCTGTCCCACCTGCGGCGGCGAGGGGGAGATCATCAAGGAGGGGTGTGAGGTGTGCCGCGGCGACGGGCGGGTGCGGGCGGATCGCTCGGTGACGGTGGAGATTCCGCCCGGTGTCACGTCGAACAACTACATCACGCTGCGCGGCCAGGGGCCGGCCGGCGTCCGGGGCGGCCCGGCGGGCGACCTCATCGTGATGCTCGAAGTGAAGGACGATGAGCGCTTTGAGCGGCAGGGCGACGACCTGCTGGTCGAGCTGCCTGTGTCCTTCTCCCAGGCGGCCCTGGGCGCGGAGTTCCGGGTGCCGACCGCGACGGAGGAGACGGTGGTGTCAGTGCCCGCGGGCACCCAATCGGGCACGGTGTTGCGCCTCAAGGGCCGGGGACTGCCCCGGCTCGGCCAGAGCGGGACCGGCGATCTCCACGTGCGGGTGCACGTGTGGACCCCCGATGCCCTCACCGAGGAACAGGGTCGTCTCTTCCGCGAGCTTGCGGCGCACGAGGGTGAGCCGCCCAGCCGGTCGTCCGGGCTCTGGTCCCGGATCAAGGAGGTGCTGGGCGCATGAGCTGGGTCGCCATCGAGGTCAACACCGCGCCCGAATCGCGGAACAGGCTGGGCGCGTGGCTGGTCGAGCAGACCGGGCACGCGATCGAGGAACGCGATGACGGCACGCTTGTGGCCTACGCCGGCACCACAGAAGCGGCAGGCATGCTTGACCGCGCCTTGCGCGGATTCGCCGAGTCGCCGGTGACGGTGGTGCATCGAGTGGTGCCGGAGGTGGATTGGAGCACGTCGTGGCGCGACGGCATCATCGTGCGCCAGTTTGGCCGGCTCATCTTGTCGCCCACCTGGCTCGCGGATTCCGCTGGGAGCGGGCCGCGCGTCATTCTCGATCCCGAGACGGCCTTCGGCAGCGGTGAGCATGGCTCCACGCGGGCGGCGCTCACGCTGCTCGATCGTCATGTGAAGCCCAAGGATCGGGTGCTCGATCTCGGCAGCGGAAGCGGGATCCTCAGCATCGCGGCGGTCAAGCTGGGTGCCGCCTGGGCGGTGGGTGTCGAGGTGGATGAGGAGTCGGTGCCGGTCGCGGAGCGCAACGCCGAGCGCAACGGTGTCATGGACCAGGTGCAGTTCATCAACGGCGACGCCGCCGACGTGGCACCGCTCTTCGCGCCGGTCGACCTCGCGCTCTCCAACATCCTGCGCGTCGTCAATGTGGCGCTCCTGCCGGAGATCAT
>Ga0315297_10003042_pt1 | contig 10735 bp, 6 predicted proteins | sample YL17G15_0_MG_FD_203628 | JGI IMG/M metagenome (GOLD analysis project Ga0315297, IMG submission 203628) | Sediment microbial communities from Yellowstone Lake, YNP, Wyoming, USA - YL17G15_0 | ecosystem: Environmental > Aquatic > Freshwater > Lake > Sediment | place: USA: Wyoming | collected...
GCCTGTCGAGGCGCCAGCCACATCCGCACTTGAACTCCGCACCCATTCGGGAATGTTGCATTCTCCCACATACTGGGCACGTTCTGCTGCTGTATCTTGGGTCGACCTTGACCATCATCATGTCCTTGACGACGATCGGCATATTATGCTTCTCTGGCTACATGTAGCAGTCGAGGCACGATTTTCGCGAACGCGGACGTCTTCGTCACCCGATTTGTTCTAGAACTCTTCCTACGGAAGAGAAGAATCGGGATTACTGGCTCACATCTGGGTCTAGATATGTTTATATTCTGGATACCTGATTACTTATCTAGTCTTATGGGGTGCACTCATGCCGAAGTCTCTAGTGAAAGATGCATTGGGAAAAGACGTACAGGATGTAGTGGAAAGGTCTTCCCCTCAGCCCGCAGCGCAAGTGCAGGCAGCAATACCTGCGCCCCCGACCGCGGATGACGAGGAGATAGCAAAGATCGCGGCGCAATTGGATGTTTCTATCAAGATCATCGGTTGCGGCGGCGCCGGGTCCAATACCATCAACAGATGTGTTGAGGCAAAGATCTCAGGCGCTCAGCTGTGCGCGATCAATACGGATGCCAAGCACTTGTTGGCCATCCATGCTCCAAAGAAGATCCTGATCGGAAAGAACATAACCAGAGGTCTTGGCGCAGGCGCCATACCTCAGGTCGGAGAGGCAGCCGCCAAGGAGAACGAGCGGGAAATACGCGATTTCCTCACCGGTGCGAACATCGTGTTCGTCACTGCTGGAATGGGGGGCGGAACCGGAACAGGCTCTGCTCACTATGCGGCTCGCTTGGCGAAGGAGCAGAAGGCCTTGACGATCGGAGTGGTCACCTTGCCCTTCAAGGCGGAGGGTGAAGTGAGGATGGAGAACGCCATGGACGGGCTTGAGAGGTTGAGGAGACTGTGCGACACAACCATAGTCATCCCCAACGACAAGCTGCTAGAGCTAGTTCCGAAGCTGCCGGTAGATGCAGCTTTCAAGGTGGCGGATGAAGTCCTCATGCAGACCATCAGGGGCCTGACGGAGATCATCACCAAACCCGGCCTGGTCAACTTGGACTACAGCGACATCATGACGGTCATGAACGAGGGCGGCGTCGCGTTCGTCGGCATCGGCGAATCCGATGAGGCAGACCCCGAGGACAGGATCGAAGCGGCGATCGAGGAGGCGCTCAACTCTCCATTGCTTGGAGAGATAGACCTCAAGGAGTCGAAGGGAGCACTCATCAGGGTCGTGGGCGGTCCGGACATGACAGTCTCCGAGGCACAGAAGGCCGCCGAGGTTGTCGGTCAGAGGGTCGCGAAGCACGCTAGGCTCATCTGGGGATGCAGCATCGACCCAGCGCTCGAGAGCACTGTCAAGATACTCTTGATCGTGACCGGTGCGAGGTCCGATACCGTCATGGGGAGCGGAGCGTCCTCCGCGCCAGGAGCGACATCTAAGAGAGCCCCTGCGGCCAGCTCAAGGTCCTTCGGAAGAGACGACGAGCCTATAGACTTCGTCAGATAGACGGGCTATTCGCGAGCCAGCTCTTCCCAAACTCCAAACGGCGGACGATCAATATGTCCGCCTAGCGTCTTACTTTTCTTTCGACTTTCCCTTCCAGTCTCGGCTTGTCCGCAAACCTGGAACCGCACCCGGTGCAGAACTGGTCTTCGAGCTCCACCTTCCCACCGCAGACCGAACATTCGGCTCCTCCCACCCTGTCCGAGAAGATGACTCCGCACAAGCAGGCGAATGCGTCCTTGTCCACTCTCCTTCCGCAGGCAGGGCATTCAGACACGAATTCGATCAGTGAGTGCCCGCAGTGCTCGCAGGCGTTTGCTGTCTCAGGTGTCTCCCCGCCACATTTCGGGCAGAGCATGTTGCCTTCTCCAACCAGCAGCGCTCCGCACGCGCAGGCCTTCTCATCTCCGCCAACGATCCTTCCGCACTCGGGACACTGGAACAGGTCAATGGAGAAGTCCGTCGAGAAAACCACACCACACTTTCTGCAGAACATGTCCTCGTCCATCAGGTTGACTCCACATTCAGGGCACTGAAGAGACCGCTTGTACATGGTGCAGTCACAGCTCTCGCCATCGAGCAGTCGTCTGCCACAGATGCTGCAGAACGAGGCGTTGTCTGGTGATTTCTGGACATGTTCCTTCATCGAGAGATAGGTGTTCTCTGTGATCTCGCCGAGCAGGAACCTTTCCTCGAGCAGGAGCAATTTGTCGTCCTTCGACAGTGGCACGGGCTTGATGATAGGCATCTTGGAGTCCACGACATGAGGTCTCTGCGCGGAATATCCCAACTGTTTTCCGCATATAGGACAGGTGTCCACACGCATCGCACATGAGTTGTGGAACTGTTTCCCGCATCCGCACAGGACACTCGGTAGATCTGGCTTGATCATGCCGAGGCAGATGTCGCACTTGATCTGTCCCTTGACCCTGACAGCCTTGACCTGCGGGCGAGTCCGCATCCTCATCTTCCTTGCGGCTGCTCTCCTGATCTGCCCCTTCGGGACTTTTATCATCCTGGGTTTGCCGACTGGAGTTCTTCTAGACACCAACATCGTCGAACAAAGAACAACCAGGGTCTTCAAGACCTTCACTCCAGCTCAGGAGCTGATTGCCTCCAACGGATATAAAGGGCCTGAAATCTGGTTTTCAAAATATGCTGGATCTGGAAACGTCTGAATCCGTTGCCATCGCCTGTCCCCCAAACTCTCTTTCTTCTCCTCCCCTATGAGCTTTTCCCAGCGGTTCGCGCCGTCATCTCTTTGCGAAGTCTAGGAAGTGTAAAACTAGTAATCGATCAGTAGAATAGAAGCGGGGTAGGCCGGCTTCGAGAAGGTCAAGGTCGAGGAGCGCGCGATACACACATGAGCAACTCACGGACTACGTCAAGGATACCACAGCTGAGCAATACGCGAGGGTTTCAGGGGTAGACCTTTCGGACTTGGTCGTGAGCTACAAGATATGCGCTTTGAAGCCGAAGAAGTGGAGTCATCATCAGGCCGACATTTCCAAAGCCAGACTATGACATATTTCAGGAAGTTGTTTATAGCTTGAGCCGCAATTCATGACCTGTCCTTGCAGAGCAGGGGCGGGTGAGGGTGGATGGAATTAGGGCGCCGAGATCTCAGAATCGTCTCAAGTATTGTAGCCTTGTTCGTCGCGTTCGTGATGCTTGTTCCTGTCGGAGGTATTCTCGGACTCGTTGATACGGCCGAGTCCGCACCATCCGAGAGTGTGCTCAGAATCGGCTTCTTACAGAAGATCGACAGCCTGAATCCGTACGTCGGCATGAGCGATGCATCCTATCTGTTCTACAGCCTCGTCTACGATTCGTTGCAGGGCGTCGGAGAGAACATGGAGCCGATACCTGCCCTGGCACTTTCCTGGTGGGCGCTGCCGTCATCTATGACTGGGGACCCCTATGGATCAGTGTGGGAATACAACCTCTCGAGGAGCACTTTCTGGAGTGATGGGGAGCCGTTCACGGCTTACGACGTCATCTGGAACATCAACCTGAACGCCCAGAACTACGATGCCTTGTGGGCCTACCAACCGTATTCCTACTACATCGATTACGCCGAGGCAATTGACTATTTCACTGTCAGGATACATTTCAGCGATCATATTACGGGTGACCCGATGCCCGTCGCGTTTGGCGGACGGCTCTTCATTCCCATCCTCCCGATGCACATCCATTCGACCAAGACCGCTTTTGACATAGGATTCAACTGGACCGGGTTCCCTGTGATCGGCACAGGCCCGTTCGTCCCTAGCTCGTCCCTGTACCTAGACTGGCTTGCTGGGGCTCAGATCACTCTCCTCAGGAATCCCAACTGTCACTGGTTTACGGACTATGGGAAGGCAGTGCACTTCGACAAACTGCAGATGAGATTCTTTGATGAAACGACTGCGATGGAATATGCCCTCGTGAACAACGAGATCGATGTCATCGCGGGCACATCGCCACAGTCATACCGCGCCCTCGAAGATGGTATTTCGATGGGGATTCTGCCGGACCTCAACGCCTTCGATGCCATGAGCCCGACGAACTACTTTGAGAACATCGGCTTCTGCATGAACAATGCCGGCCCGAACCCGTCAAGACTCGACCTGACGATAAGACAGGCGATCGCGATGTCCATCGACAAGACCTACATAGTTCAGCAGTACTACCTTGGCCTCGGGGAAGAGGGCTCGACCCTGATGTCCCCGATCTTCCCCGAATGGCACAGAGAGCCATCGGCAGGCGAGAAGTTCCAATACAACCTGACCATGGCGAACATGATGCTCGAAGCTGCGGGCTACATCGACACGAATTCCGACGGAATCAGAGAGGCCACCGCCAGCAGCTGGGCATACCAGCAGAGTCTTGTCCCGGAGGGAAAACAGCTTGTCTACGATTTGCTCGTGAGAAGGGAGCATCCAGAGGAAAAAGAAATCGCAATGTACATGCAGGATCGGCTGAATTGGGTTGGAATTAGGATCAACTACAGGATCGTAGACGAGGCGCAAATGGCGGCAGAGGTGTACTCCTACAACTACGACATGTTCATCTGGTACTGGAGCTCAGACCCGGACCCGAGCTACATCCTGTTCACACAGAGTACGATGGCATGGGGCGGCTGGTCGGACACGAAGTACTCGAGCGCTGCATATGACGAGAACTACACGCTGTCAATGGAATCCCTCAATCAGGCGACTCGCGAGATATACGTTGACTTTTGCCAGATCGTGCACTACCGAGACAGTCCGTACATCATCTTGGCCTACGTGAACGACACATTCGTGTGGAGGACCGACACCTTCACAGGCTGGGGAGACTGGGCGTCGAACCCTGGCAGGAGGATTAGCGCCTTCTGGTGCGGGAACCAGCTGTACTTCGACCTGATTCCAATTTCCGGGTCAGGGTATGACGCTCCCCCGGTCAACGTGGGAATGATCGCGTTGCCAGTACCGACGGTGCCCGACCAAGAGGTCTATTTCATCGCGGGCGCGGCGGACGTGCTCGGGGACCCTCTCAGCTTCTGGCTCGACTTCGGGGACGGCACTTGGGCAAACGAGAGTTCACCTGGCGGCTCGGGCGGCCTGCAGTTAGTTGAGTTCACGCACAGCTACACCGCCATAGGCAACTACACCGCCACGCTATGGGCTAACGATGGCTCAGGACTCGATGGACACAATGTATCGTTCGAGCTGACCATCGAGGTTCTGGCCGGATGGCCTCGGACGGTCGACTACCGATGGTACGACATGTTCAACGTGCCATTCCACGAGTGGGACTACACGAGGTGGGCTTACTACGCAGCGGACCAGCCGCTCACGGACTCGTACCCCTACTTGAGCAAGTTCCACGGCGGGCCCGTTGGACCGGACGTCATCTACAGCAAGATGCGCCTCAACATCACGGGAAGGAACTTGAGCGAGCTCAACATGGCATCGAATCCTGAGTTCCTGCCTTTGATGGGTTATGAGCAAGGGGGCACCTCTGAGATCGATTGGTACATGCAGTACCTCACTAGCGCCGAGGTCGTCAGTCGTTTCGGGAGCGGCTTAATCTCAGACGATGGATGGATTGCCTGCCTCAATGGGTCCGTGACTATGGACGAACAGGCAGCAAAAGGAGTGCTCAACCTTTCAGACTCAGGGTTCGACGACTTCGCTGCCTGGTGGAGTGCGAACAGCGCCTCGTTCACAGCAGACTACGCTGACTGGTTGATCTATGAAGCTGGGCCCGATCGGGTGGACATCTACCCAATGTACGATTATCCTCTTACGTTGATGAATGTCAGCTTCGATGCAGCTCGGGTCGGTGACGAGATCGTCCTGAGCTACGACCTCGTAGGCTGGGGCTTGGAAGCGCTGATGACGAGGTGGTTGCGAGAGGCCTTCATGCCCACCGAGTGGTACTTCGAGGATTTCGGGATGCATGCGGTGATAGGCAACGAGTCGACCGACATCGACATTGACACCGGGGTCCAGTACGCCGTGTACGCTTACACGAGCCCTGAGATCGGCAAACCCTGCTGGGCATGGGAGGCGAAGCTGCAGGACTGCATACCATCCGATATGGGACATCCGTGGTCGGACTTCGACCCATACTGGGCCCTGAATCACGTGGATAGGTACCCAGGGAGCGACACATACGGTCAGTGGATCCCTTACGACTACACTCCAGGTACCTTCGATCTTTGGTTCGGGGAGACCCTGACCTTCGAGTGGCCAGCGGGAGACCAGCTGTATCTGAACCACTCCGGATCTGGCGATTGGGGCACATCCAATCAGACGGCACAAATGATCGCGGCACTCGTCGAACCCAACGCGACGGATATGCCGGGGCAGGTTCTGGTATCGCCGAGCGACAGGACCCTGACGTTCACTGGCATGGCGCCGTTCTATCTGTGGTCGGCCCTCCAGGACACCCATCCCTACCTATTGAGCGAATGGCTGAGGCTCTATGAGCTGCCGTACGGCTGTCCGTACATAGAGTTCAGGAACGGTACCTACACGCCACCAGTCGCGAGCTTCACTGTGACGCCGGCCTCCGGGCCTGAGCCCACGACTTTCTCGTTCAACGCCTCCTCCAGCTCGGATGTTGAGACGGGAGCGAATGACCTGATCGTTCGCTGGGACTGGGAGAACGACGGGAAGTGGGACACATCTTGGGACCCCGAGAAGGTCGCGAACCACAGTTACGGCAGAGTTGGGACGTATACGGCGAAGCTCGAGGTCTGTGATAGCGACGGACTATTGGGCGAAACGACCAAGCTCGTGACGGTGACCGATTCCACCGCGCCCACAACCACGCTGTCCCTGACCGGCAAGCAGGGCACGGGCGGCTGGTACGTCTCGAAGGTCAACATGACGCTGACCGCGACCGACTCCAGTAGCGGCGTTGCGCGCACGAAGTATTGGATAAATGACGGCCAGTGGCAGAACTACTCCGCCCCGGTGGCGATCACGCTGGAAGGGACGTTCGTGATTGGCTTCTGCTCGATTGACAACGCAGGCAACCAGGAGAGCAACAAGACCACGAGCGTCAAGGTTGATACTCTCGCTCCTCAGATCGAGATCACGAGCCAGAGCAAATTCAAGCCCGGCGATGTGACCATCACATGGACGTGCAACGACACGGGAAGCGCCCTTGGGCTAATCGAGACCGGCTTGGACGGCGCGCCACTTGTGAAGCGCAACACATCGACCTCGATCACGTTCACCGACCTGAAGACCGGAGAGCACACACTGCGGATGCGCGCGACGGACAACGCGGGCAACGTGGGCGAGCTCACATACGTCTTCAAGGTCGAGAGCGAGGGGATCAGTTCGAGCGCGATGTACGCAGTAGCAGGTATCGGGATAGCCGCGGTCGTTGCAGTCATCGCGCTGTTGATGCTCAGGCGTGGCAAGGGCGGTCAAGAAAAGGCCAAAGGGCCGTAGCCAGGAACAGATGGCTGGCAGCAGTTCGTTGGGTCCTGGACGAGAGAATCAGGCAAGTCAACGCGTGTCCTGACCAGGTCGTGTCTCCGGTGCCGAGTATCTAGCTTGCCATATCTGGACTGTGGAGTCTGCGTCTTGCATGGAGGCGTTCAGATTCAAGAGCCTCCCGCTGGTCGCGGAACGCTAGCCTTGTTGAAGGCCGAATTTCCAGACAGCAACGGATATAAAAGACCGACACGCGATGCACTCATCATGACGATCAAGGACACTGTGAAGTTCGTGGGCGAGCTCATGGCGGTTGCGGCTAGGACCGCCCCGAAAGCAGCCGGCCAGGATTTCATCGAGATCATCACGCTGTCCGATTCGGAAAGGATCACGGTTGGCAACGAGATGATCCAGATTGGAAAGGAGCGAGGCATCTCCGGCTTCGAGCGGGATGGGAAGAACGTCCTCGACTCCGATGCGGTCATTCTCATCGGCCTCTTGCCTCACAAGGGCCTGGGATTGAACTGCGGAGCGTGCGGCTGTGCGAGCTGCGAGGAGTTCAACACCAAAGCTTTCACTGGAGATTTCCAGGGTCCCAATTGCGGAGTGAGACTACTCGATCTCGGAATCGCATTGGGGTCAGCGGCCAAGATGGCCTCGGAACTCAACGTGGACAACCGGATCATGTACAGGATAGGCGTCGCAACCAGGCGCCTCAAGATAGGGAAATCCAACATCATGCATGGAATCCCTCTCTCGGCAACGGGCAAGAGCATCTTCTTTGACAGGCCGACGAAGTGAACCGTGCTCGCTCACGAGTCCAGGACTTCTCTTCTCATTTTCTCGGCGGAGGACCCAAGTTGGTTCCGTCAAGAAGATACACAACGAGGCTTTCTTCATCGACCAATGCGTTTCTGAAAATCGGCCCCAGTCTCGCGCTGCTCGCCCTGTTCACCGGTGTACCTGTCAATAGCGGGTTGAATGCGGGCACCACAATGAGCTCATTGGGGCAACTTGGGTACCTCTCTAGGACTTGTTTCCTTCTGAATCCCGCCCTCACCCAGCACTTCTCGTTGCTCTTTGTTCCCAGGGTGTCCGTGAGCAGAACCGAAGGATGAATGTGCCCCATGACTAGCTTGGACCCGCTCATCGTCTCTTCGGCAGGCCAGACGTGACCGTGACAGACACCTACGTCATCCAATCTCACACCTCGTCCGGCAACCGCTTGGACTCCCGCTGGAAGAATCGTGGACAGTCCGCCATCATGGTTGCCTGCGACGATCGTCACATTCCTGTACCTTCTGAGAAGTGTCTCTAGAAACGGAGGTATCTCTCTGTCTTCCCGGTAGCTCACCGAAGGTATCTTGTGCTTGACATCGCCGAGTATCAGGAGATTGTCTCCATGGGATGCGAGCGACTCAAGGCTCGAGAGCATCTTCGGAGCCTGAGAAGGAATGTTGAACCCGGCACGCCTGAGCTGCGCCTCTATTCCAAGATGAAGATCGGAAACGCACACCCATTTCCTCTGCCCCTCGATGACAAGTGCGGGAAGATCAGGGACTGGTTCCAGGTTCACGGTTCTCTATACTGTGACATGGAGATAAATGTGATTCCCTATCTGCCAAGGAAAAGCCTGTCTGCCAGCAACCTGGGCAGTCCGGCGGCAAGTATCGCCTCCGAAGCGCCACCAATGTCGTAGCCGGCTCTTCTGACAATGCAGTTCCTTCTGTCCGTATCGAGAACCGCGAAGCTCGCTCTGGGATCTCCGTCTCGCGGTTGCCCTACAGAACCCGGGTTTATTGCCATCATTGAGCCGAAATCCTTCACATATGGCATATGAGTGTGCCCGAGAATGAGAAGGTCGCCGCCAGAGCTTCTCACGATATCTTCATTGATCTCATCTTCGAAAACGTATTCGGTCGCGCTCCCGACCGAGCCGTGGTACATGGCGACTTTCATGTCGCCAGCCTCGAACTTCGATTCGATCTCAAGCGACCTGAGGAATTTCTGAGATCCTCCTTCCAAGGCCGCTGCGGTCCATCGAGATGCCGCGGCCGCATGGGGATTCATCCCTGTCGTATCCTCCGTGAGAGCCGAGATCTCGTGATTGCCCAGGACTGCGTGTGCAGCCGCATCTCCGACGATATGGCAGCACTCGTTTGGGTTCGCTCCGTACCCAACGATGTCTCCGGCGTAGACCACTTGGTCGATCTCTGCTCTCTCTATCTCCCTCATCACTGCCTTGAGCGCTTGGAGATTCGAGTGGATGTCTGCGACGATCGCCAATTTCATACTCGGTCCTGCGCTGGCCTCTCACAAGTATCTGCGGAGGACGAAAGGTATCTTCTCAATCACGTCAGTGGCCAGAAGGCCGTAGCTCTTCTCCTCGAACGCGAGGTTGCCGGCGACCCCTGCAGTGAACGCACCGACCCTCGCGGCGGCGAACGGAGTCGCGTTCTGGGCAAGTACGGAAGCGACGATGCCAGTGACCACGTCCCCGGTGCCCCCTACTGTCATTGCGTCGTTGTGGACTCTATTCAATTTGATGAATGTCCCGTCGCTTATCACGTCTGTCGGGCCCTTGAGAAGAATGGTCATCTTGAGTCTCGACGCAGCCTCTCTCACCGCCTCTCCCCTCTTTTCTTGGTCATCGGGGTGCACGGTCTTGCCGGTCAGCTTCTTGAACTCGCCAGCGTGAGGAGTGATCACTCCAGATTTCTTCTTGAGTATCCCAGGCCTGTCACCGCAGGCGACGATGGCATCCGCATCGATCACCAAAGGTGTGCTCACCCTCGATATTATGTCCTGAACTGCGGAGATGGTCTCCTTAGCGCTGCCCAATCCCGGGCCGATGGCCACAACGTCCATCCCCCTCGCGAAATCGACGAGGTAGTCGACGTGCTCTTCCGAGAGTGTCTCTCCCTTCAAGGGCTTGACAATGATGTTGGGAGAGTATATGGAAACCGGAAGGGCGGCAGGCTCAGGGGTAGCGACAAAGGTCAGGTCGGCACCGGCTCTCATCGCCGCCATGCCCGTGAACGCAGGAGCTCCACTGTATGGTCCTCCGCCGATGACGAGGACCCTACCAGCATCTCCTTTGTGGGCATCCTTCTTCCTTCTCGGGATGAGAGCAAAGTCACCTGGTCCGCAGTAGGTCTCAGCCTCCTTCGGGATCCCGATGTCCTTCACGATGATCTTGCCGGAGTTGTGCGGGTTCATGCCAAGCTTCGGAGCGTGGAGAGCCACTGTCGCCGTCGGTCTCACTTGAAGGTCTGAGGGCCATCCGGAA
>Ga0315297_10003043_pt1 | contig 10735 bp, 17 predicted proteins | sample YL17G15_0_MG_FD_203628 | JGI IMG/M metagenome (GOLD analysis project Ga0315297, IMG submission 203628) | Sediment microbial communities from Yellowstone Lake, YNP, Wyoming, USA - YL17G15_0 | ecosystem: Environmental > Aquatic > Freshwater > Lake > Sediment | place: USA: Wyoming | collected...
TGCCGCAATGCAGGTTACGTCATCAATTGCATCTTCTCTTGGCGGATAATACACATGAGTGCCAAAGGACTCAAGAGCACGCACGTAATCCTCAATAAAATCCCTATCAAGAAAATCCTTCCATTCAGGGCAAAGAATGTAAGCCATGTGCTCATCAGGCCATTTTCTGGCAACAGGGTTTGGCTGCACACCAGAAAGACTGTCAAGCGCAAGCACAAAGTTTGCAAGGCTTGGATAGGGTGTTGTTTTAACAGCTTCCCTGTTGACTATTTTCAAAGGCTTTCTTGCCATGAACACCATTCCCAGGTCAAACTTGCTTCCGTCGCTGCCAGGGGTCCAGTACAAATGGACCTCGCTTGCATTTCTTATTACATCCCTGTTCTGCTCGCATATTTTCATCCCGGTAGGGTCATTCTGTTGCGTGTCCCAGAGCGGGTAATGCACTTTTCTGCCCTGAGCCTCAATTTGCGCAATATAATGCATCAGAACAACTTCATCAGGATATTGTGAATCACGAACAGGGCTGATTAAGAAAACAGTGTCTTCCGAAGAGTTGGTTTTGCTCACAAAAACGCAACTGGCAAGGTCAATAAAAAGCTTCACATTTACAATATGGAAAAATATTAATACTTAATGGGCGGAAACAACAGCATGCCACGCGGAAGACCGATAAAGTCAGAGATAAGACAAGGTATGGTTGAAATTCTCGCGGTAAAGGGCTCTGCGTATGGTTATGAGCTTGCGAAGATTTACAACGCGATTTTCCCGCAGTGCACGCGTGAAAATGTCTATTACCACCTGCGCAAGGGAACCGCAATAGGCGAGTTTGTCGTCAAGGAGATAAAGGAAGAGCGCGGCGAATATTCCTGGGGCTCTGTTGTTGAGAAGAAGTATTATGCCCTTGGACCAAATGCAAAACCTGTTGGAAATGAGCGTGTTAAGAAGTTCTTTGAGGGCAAGAAATAATTAATGACACTTGCCGACGCATTGCGCTGTGCAGAATTCTATGAACTTTGGCTCGCAGATTCTCGCGCTCCTCAATGAGCACGCTGTGGAACAGGCAGACGGGTCAATTATGTTGCCGCAGGCTGCCTTGCAGTCAGTGCCGCTTGGCTTGCTGCAGGAGAATGTTGCAGAAGTTGTGCACGAGGCATCGCAATTGTCAACGCACGCCTTGTAAGGGTCTGCTGCAGGCTTGCTTTCAGGTATGATTATTACCTGAGGCTCTGGCCTTGGAAGAACATTAGTGGGAATTCCGCTCGGAGGAACTGGCACAGGCTTTGCTGGCTGTGCGGCTGGCTGTGGCACTGGCTCGCTGGTAACAACAACATCCTTTGGGCCTGTCTGCTCCTGAGTGATTATTGCACCGCCTGTTGGCGATGTCTGGCAGCCAAGCAGGGCTATCACAAGAACGCATGCCACAATGCTAATGAATGAAGCCTTTGACAACATTGATAACCACCAGCAGCAAAAACGCGATGCTGATAAACCTCGAGACTTTCAAACCAATCGGTAGCTTAAAAAGCTTTTGCATTGCGAGCTGCAGCATCCTTCCGCCGTCAATCGGGCCAATGGGCAGGAGGTTGAACAAGCCGATGCCGAGGCTCAAAAGGAAGAGCCAGTACAGCAGGCCGAAAAGCCACAAGATTATCGGCACAGACCACTCGCCGTATTTTTCCTTGAATGGCGGTTTTATCTCTGCGTGCTGCCTTGAAAACACCCCTAGATAGACTTTGGACTCATTCTTCGGGTTTTTTACGAGCGCAACATTGTATGTTGCGTTCCTTGTCTGCAATGCAATTGTGTCACCTGGCTTTTTTGCGGATAGTGCTGTGCTGAGGTTGTCAAGGTAAGCTGTTGGAAGGCTGTCAATTGATGTTATAATCTCGTCTTTCTGCATTCCTGCCAAAGCAGCAGGGCTTCCTGTTTCTACGCTGGTTATCCTAACGCCGTCAGGCAAAAGCATTGACTGCGCCAATGGGTTTGCGGCAAAAATGACAATCAGGAAAATAATCCCCGCCATGACAAGGTTTGCGAAAGGTCCTGCGGCAAAAACGCTCAACTGCCTGAATTTGGACTGCTTCTGCAGGTATGCTTCGTCAGGCTCGACAAAAGCAGCAGGAACAATCGGGACAATCACCCCAAGGAATGCAAGCCCTGCGTTCCTGACAGGCATTTTGTAAATCCTCGCAGCAATGCCGTGGCAGAACTCGTGCACTCCTGCGATAAGGAAAATGCTCAACAGCCAGTAGACAAACGGCACAAAAAACACACCCTCTGCCTGGAATGGAAGCACTGGCTGGATTCCCGGGGCTGATCCGGGTGAAATGAAAAGCAGGGCAGTGGTCCTGATTAGCTCATAGCTTATCATCAGCATTCCTGCAAAGCCTGCCACAATCCCGATGCCGAAAAACCACGACCAGAACCTCGGCATCATCTGCGCGAGCCTGTCCATGAACTTCAGCCCCTTCTGGGTGCGCCACATCACAAAGTACAATATTGGGAAAATCCCCTGCATCTGGATGTTCTTGCGCTGCAGGATAGAAAAGAGAATCATCAGGAGGATAAACGCGATAAGCAGAATGTATTGGGAGTCCATTAGAGAACAGGCAATCTACTCGTATAAAAGGTTTACTTCTTGCGCTTTGGCTTGAAGTGCTTGTTCTGGCATTTCCTGCACTTAACCGCGCCTTCTGCTATCTTCCTGTTCGGAGCATTGATTACAGACTTGCATCTCCTGCAGACAAACTTGTTGCGGAACATCCGCGCGTCAGCTTCGGGGAACTTGACCATTAGTCAGCACTGCTCTTGATTTGCTTCATTACCTTATCGCCCAGTATGATCCAGTACAAAACCTGGCATCCCTCGACAACGCCTTCCTTTATATCCGCAGGTATTGCCAAATCAAATGTTTCGTATGTCTCTGTGTCCATAACGTTTGCCTTGTCTCCGGTAACGCTGAGGACCTGGGCTGTCTTCTTCTCTATGAGTGGAACTTCGACGTTGTCGTGGCCTGGCATGATGACTTCGCGCTTCTTTTCATCTATCAAGCCTATTGCGACAATGCGGACTTTTGCGTGGCCGTGCTTTCCTGACTTGCTTATGTCAGTGTTTACGACTTTGCACGCAACGCCGTCAACAAGGATAAAGCTTCCTTCCTTGATAGACGTTGCTCCCACAAGTTTCGTCGACATTATCCTTTTCGGAAAGAGGGCTATTTAAATAGTTTTCGTTAGAATATGGTGTTAATCATAACCAGTCCCAGAATGAGCTTCTCTTTGCCCTTGAAACAAGCTGTGAAAGCTCCCTTTCCAGATGCGCTGAATTCGGGTATGACTTTTCGTCTTTCCTGAACTGTGAGCTGTGGAAAGTGCGCTTTAATCCTGCGCCCTTGAACTGGTGCTTTTTGTGCAGTAATTCGTGGTACATCACATAGTCCATCAAATGCGGGTGCTCAAAAAGGATTGAGCTTATGCTTACAGTGTCAGTGCCAAGGTCGTAGGAGCCGAGCTTTGTGACTCCATTGCCAATCACAAGGTTTGGCTGCTCGACAATCCCGCTGAAAAAGCCATCATTTACGCGCCTGAAGCTGGCTTCAAGGACAGGATTTGTTTTTGTCTTTGCAATTGTCCTTGGGACGCTCTTGATGAAATAATTATACAGGTCCATCGGCGTTGAGCCCCGCCTTTCCTTGAACAGCCTGCACAGCAAATGCTGGACCAAGCCGAGCTGGATGTCCCTTGAGACTGTTTTCCACTGCCTGCTGAGATTAAGGACGATATGCTTCTGCATCCTGCTGAGCCTGATGTTCGCATTGTAGCCCTTGAACTTTCCAGAGTACTTCACCTCTGCAGAATAAACATACGGCTTTTCAGGAAAAACCGCGTTAAATGCCTCCCTAACAAGGTCCATGGAAGACTGCTTATTGGCGCGATACATAAATATTCCGCGAAATGTTTATATAATGCTGTTCAAAATACTGCACTGGTGGTTTGGTTGGTTAAAAACGGGGCAATGAGAGGATTGGTTCCTGGACTGACAGTGGTGCTAATCCTTTTGCTGGGCTTCCTTGCATTCCGAGGCGGATTCAGCCTTTTGAGCCCCACAGGCCTTGTTGCTCTGGACAACAGCACTGTTTCAGGCACATTTGACATTACCAAGAGCGACGTGATTATCTCTGCAGACCACACCGCAATCAAGTTCTCAGCGCCAGAATCTGCGCGCATTACCACAAGGACTGATGAAATCAACAGCTCAGGAAACTTCATGGTGGCTGACTTTGTCGGCACGATAAGGTGGGACACAAAGAACATCGTCCTTGAAGGAAACATGGAAAGCCTTAGCGGCAACCAGCTGAATATCAAGTTCACAAACAGGGAAAGCGCGACAATAGTAATGAAAGTCGGAAGCGTTGAGGCGCTCACTGTCAACATGTCCTCGTTCAGCGAGAAGCTGACAGGAAGCATAAGGCTTGAGAACAGGTTCACAATAAAGCTCAACCAGACGCAGGTCAGCTTCAGGGACTATCAGGGAAGCGTGAACATACAGCGCGTTAACAACATCACGACAATGATGGTTAACGGAAGGGCTGAGAACTCGCGTGTGGAACAGGAAAACATCATCAAGAACATTGCTTAATATCCTGCTTCGTATCTCAGTATCGCGCCCATTTTTCCAAGGTCTTTCAACTGCGACCCTTCCCTTGTTTCTGTTGAGATAATCTTGATAGTTGTGCTGAACTTCTTCGCGATCTGCTCAAACTCCTCAATCTTCTCGTCAGGCAGCTGCTCTGAAAGAAGCAGGGTGTCAACTGTACCCATCTCAAGCATCCTCCTGACTTCTGCCTCGCCATACGCGACCATGTTGGGCTTTGTCGCCAAAAGCTCAAGGAACCTTGTGACAATCTTTTTCTCATCTGCAATCTCCTCTTGCGCAAGGATGTCCTGGGACTTGTCAACAAGCTCTTCAAGCCCGAATTCCTCTGTATAGCTCAGGTCCTTGATGCCGAGAATCTTTTTCTTGAGGTCTGTGGTGATTAAGCCGCTGTCAACGAAATCGTATTTTGTCGGCCCTGGACCTCCGACAATGATTCCCTTCAGCCCCTCCATTGTGAAAAACTGGCCTTTCATCACTTCTGCAATTTTGCCAAAATGCTCCCTGACTGCGATTTCGCGGTTTCTCTGGAACCTGACTGCGGACTGGCCTCCTGCCTTGAACTTGCCTGGAACGTGCGAGTGGGCTTTTGTCAATGGAATAATTGTTTTGCCTTTCAATAACGCAATAATTGCATCCCTTGCGTCCATAACCACAAGCCCGTAAACCTCCTTTGCCTCCATCATTTCACGCAGGATGTCAAGGTCAAAGTTTTTCTCGCACTTGTACAGGCGCATCTTCAGCGGAACTGGCGGCTCAATGCTCCACACGCGGACATCTGACTTTCCCTCCCTTGCGAGGATGTTTCCTGCAAAGACCGCCAAGCCGTTTGGCGGAGTCTTTCCGACAATGCGCAAATGCTGAATCATCCTTTCAAGTGCGTCAATGACATTGTTCCTTGTGCTCGCGCTCTTGATGTTGCTCGCAGTGCCCTGCTCCTGTGCAAGGTGCTGCATTATCTTGATAAGGTCATAGCCTGAAGGGACATAGACCGTGACAAACTCTGTGTGCGCAGCCTTACAGCTATCCAATTCCTTGATAAATTTCTTCAAATGGAATTTTTCATTTGAGGTAAGGTTCATTTTGGGTGACCGACAGGCAGGCTAATGACTATCAAGAAGATGCTATGCCTTGAATTGCCTTGCCGTGTTCATGGTGAATTAAATCAGGAACTTGGTTTATTAATCTTTGCATGCAATAGTGCTTTCGGTTTAAAACAATAACCTTTAAAAACCAACTACTGTTTCACGAAGGACTATGGCAGAAAAGAAGCAGGGTTTGGGGCCTGTAAAAAGGTTTGGAGTGCGCTATGGAAGAACCACAAAGTTCAAGCGCGCCGCCATTGAGATAATGCAGAAGAACAGCACAAAGTGCCCTTACTGCAACAAGGACAAGGTTGTCCGCAAATCCAAGGGAATCTGGTACTGCACAAAGTGCAAAAACAAATTCGCAGGGCAGGCTTACACATTCGTGGCAAAGCCAAGCATAGAAGCGCTGCCTCCAATCGCGGAAGTACTGGCTGAAACGCAGGAAAAGCCTGACGAAGAAAGACAAGAGGCGTAAAAATGGTAAAGTACACCTGTTTTGCTTGCGGAAAGAAAATCTCAGAGGACATGATGGGCAAGAGGGTAAGGTGCCCGTACTGCGGAAGCAAGATGCTTTACAAGTCCCGCAGCACACCGACAAAAATCAAGGCAGTTTAAGGGTTCTATGGACATACCAAAAGAAACACAGGAAAGCATAAACAAGCTTCAGATGATTGAGCAGAATGTCCAGGCTCTTCAAATGCAAAAACAGCAGTTCCAGGCGCAGCTTTTTGAGATTGACAGCGCGCTGAAAGAAATTGAGAAGACAGATGACGCTTACAAGATTGTCGGCAATGTGATGATAAAAGCAGACAAGACCGCATTGAAGGCGGAATTAGGCTCAAAGAAGGAAATACTTGATTTACGCTTGAAGAACATTGACAAGCAGGAAAAGCAGCTCAAGGACAAGGCAGAGACGCTGCAGAAAGAGGTCATGAGCAAGCTCAAGAAGTGATTTCTATGGACGAATTGACAATGGTTATTGCGGCATTGAGAGAACTCGAGCAGGACAACCAGGTGCCGAAGAACATTAAGACCAAAATCACAAGCACAATATCAGTCCTTGAGCAGGACGGCGAAATGCCGATAAAGGTCTCAAAAGCTTTGCAGGAGCTCGAACAGCTTACAGACGACAACAACATGCAGGCATACACAAGGACGCAGATATTCAATATTGTTTCCCTGCTGGAAGTTATCTGATTATTTCTTCCTTACCCTTATTTCCTGGCGCATTATGTTTGCGTTCGGGACGTGGATTATGTCCTTGTTCTTGCTTTCCAGCTTTGTTTCCAGAAGGCCGATTTCCTTGACTTTGCCGCTGACTGAGCCGATTGTTATCGTGTCTCCGACTGCGAAAAGCTTCTTGTGCCCCAGTCTTATTCCCGCAATGAAGTTCGGGATAAAGTCCTTCATACTGAGCAGGAATGCTATCGCGAGGACTATGAGGATTGCCGCTATGACAATGTAAAGCACTATCGCCGTGACTCCGAGCTGGTCAAGGGCAATGACAATCGCGATGAAATAGATAAGGTACTCAATCAAATGCCCGAGGAACTCTTCCATGCCGAACTTTATCCCTGCCTTGCCGAGGATATTATTGAGTTCAAGCTCGTGCAGTCCGCGCTGGGCGAGCCTGCTGCAAACCTTGCCTATAATGAAACCTATGAGAAGGACTATCACTGCAGAGGCGATTGTGTTAACCCAGCCCTGTGCTTCTGCCCATAACTGCAAAAATGCCATGCTCCTTGAAAACAGTAATGCTTTTATAAACCTTTTCGGAGCAGTGGGATAACAATGGGTATTCCTGAACGAATCAAGGAAATTGAAGATGCAATGAGAAAGTGGCAGTATAACAAAGCAACTGAACACGCTTTCGGAGTCGCAAAGGCGCAGATTGCAAGGCTGCGCGAAAAAATGGAAGTTGCCGCTGCAAAGAAAGGCGTTGGCGCAGGATTTTTTGTCAAGAAATCAGGCGATGCAACAGTTATTCTTTTGGGCTTTCCCTCTGTCGGAAAAAGCACTTTACTTAACAAGATTACAGGCGCGAAAAGCAAGACCGCTGCTTATGCATTCACAACACTCTCTGTAATCCCCGGCGTAATGCAGTACAACCAGGCAAAAATCCAGATTCTTGACGTGCCAGGAATAGTCGCAGGGGCTGCTTCGGGAAGAGGAAGGGGAAAAGAAGTGCTCGCAATGATGCGTTCTTCTGATTTGATATTGATACTTATTGAAGCCCCGCACCCTGAGCATTATCCGGCAATACTGCAGGAAATCTATGATGTTGGAGTCAGGATAAACACAAATCCGCCAGATGTCAAGATTGCGAAAAAATTAAAGGGAGGAATTAGCATCAGCTCAACAGTCGCATTGGGAATCAGCAAGGAAACAATAACAGAGATTTTGAAGACATTCAGGATAAACAACGCAGAGGTCATCATCAGAAGCCCGGTAACCATTGACACATTTATCGACGCTGTTGAGGGAAACAGGCGCTATATTCCCGCAGTAACTATTGTCACAAAGTTTGACCTTCTTGATGAATTCCAGCAGGAAGACCTGATTGAAAAGCTGAATCCTGACCTTGCTGTCAGCGCAGAGCAGAACGTGAACATCCCTGACTTAAAAGAGCTGATTTTTACCCGCCTGAACTTTATGAGGATATTTTTGAAAGAGGTTGGAAAGAAGCCTGATTTGGATGTGCCAATGGTTTTGCGCAAGGGAACAACAATCGGGGACGTTTGCGGCAGGATTCACAGGGACTTTGTAAGGAAGTTCAGGTTTGCCAAAATCTGGGGCAAGTCAGCAAAGTTCCCAGGACAGCAGTTCAGGAACCTTGAAAAAAGGCTTGAAGACGGCGATATTCTGGAGATACATATCAAGTAAATTAATATATTCGATGGCATTTCTTGTTCTTTATGCAGTTCAATGCTTACGGACACGCGGGAATTGAGGGAACGCACAAGGGAGTTCTTGAATTAACACAGAAGACAGGGGTTATTCCAAAAGGGGATTCTGTGATTGGAACCCGCTCTGATTTCCAGCCAGACGCTGTTTCAGCGCTTGCGCAGGTCTCTAAAAAGCTGAAAATCACGCTTAAAGTCAAGTCTTATGTTGAGACAATAACAGGCGAGTGCAATATGGGGTTTATGCCTGGAAATGACATTATTATCAGGAAAGGGCCGCAAATGTCACCAAGCACGCTGATTGTTAATGCAGACAAGTCAGCTGGCGATTTGTCCAAGAAAATGATTGAGCTTCTGAAGAACCCTGAAGAACACATTGTTGTTATTCTTGAGCGCGTATGAGCAGTTGGTCAAGGGGGAGCTTTTCTTTTGAAGGAACAGGTGTTGTATACTCAACACCGTTACTGTGCTGTTTCCTGTAAAAGCTGTTTCGCTCAAAAAACGACTGTGATTGCAAATTGTCAGGGTCCACGTAAGCAAACAGGGACTTTGCGCCTTCATTCTGGGCAATTACCAATGCTGCGTGGATAAGCGCCCTGCCAACGTATCGTGCATCGCAGTAAGGCTCAACGCAAACCAAAGTGATTCCCAAATCCCTCCTGTCAAGCGCTGTCTCAACAATCTGGAAATTCAAAAATCCCTGGTGCCCTGATATCTCGCCTGGAAACGCCCTGAATAACGGGCCGTATTCTTTTACGCTTTGGCGCCGCTCATCAGGTATAAGCGCCCCTGCTGTCAGGCGTTCAATATCCAGCCCTTCACCTGCCCGGTAGGGTATGCGGTGAATTGTAATCGGGTCTCTTGGGTTCATTAACATGCATAGAATGTCTGCGCTTAAAAAGCTAATCCACCAGCAAGCGCCTTGCCTTTGGAACGAAATTGAGAATTTTTCCCTCTTTAACTCTTCCGCAGCCGACAAAGTCAGTGTTTGACTTTATTATTACATAGCCTTCTTCCTTGACTTCCTTGATTAAATCTTCGCCTCTAAGCCACAGTCTTAATTCTTTCTGGTCAAGCTCAACAATGTTCTTTTTTGCGTGCGGACCGATTAATTGCGAGCCTTCAATGCTCAGCCTTAGTTCTCCTTTCTTGAATTCGCCGATGTACAATCCGACTGAGTTTATTCTCAATTTCGTTGGGTCAATCTTGGTGATATCCTTGCTAATCACGAATAAGTAATTCTTGGTGCTCTGATACCAAGCCCAGGGAAAATCAATCTCCGCATCCCACTGCTCCTTTATCCTCGCAAGTACAGGCTTCAAGTCCCTTCCTGAAAGAGCCCTAAGGTTGGATTTCATACGCCCCAAACCGGATTAGTTTTTCTCATGATTTGGCCGATTTCCTTGAGGAGCTCTTTTTCGTCGTGTGTGAGGTATTCCTTGAACTCCTTGTATTTCCTGTAGTGCTCCTCTGGAATTGCTGAGTATAATATATCCCCCTCGTGAAGCTGGCGGCCGATTATGACGTGCGGCAGCGAGGCAGCGACCTGTTTTCCTTTTTCTGCCTTCTCAATGTTTTCCTGCTCCTGCTGCAGGCCCTTGACAACTGTTAATTCGCGGCCTTCATGAGTCATCAAGGGAGTTCCTGTCTTCAGGGTGCCTGCCTGGACGTGGACTCCGCAGACAGCAGGATTGCTCTGCCTGAAAACATAGCCCTTGAGAATTTCAATCTTGCACGGCTTTATGAGCAAATCAAGCGCTGAAAGCTCTATTGATTTCTTCTTGTGCTCTGCCCATTTCTGGTAGTCCTCGATAAGACGGTAAATGACTGTATTTGTGAGTACAGAAACACTTTCTGGAACGCCTTCTGGCTGTGGAATGTTAAAGCCAAGGATGACTCCAAGCAATGGGTCTTTCGCTATATTAGATGATGCGTCAGTAATGTCTTTCTTTGTGACAGGGCCAATGCCTGCGCGCATCACTGGAATGTTCGCTTCCGTAAGAAGAGTGATTAGAGCTTCCAGCGAGCCAAGAGAGTCTGCCTTGATGATTACTCCCTCCTTTCCTGTCTCTATTATTACTTTTTCAACTT
>Ga0315297_10003047_pt1 | contig 10726 bp, 10 predicted proteins | sample YL17G15_0_MG_FD_203628 | JGI IMG/M metagenome (GOLD analysis project Ga0315297, IMG submission 203628) | Sediment microbial communities from Yellowstone Lake, YNP, Wyoming, USA - YL17G15_0 | ecosystem: Environmental > Aquatic > Freshwater > Lake > Sediment | place: USA: Wyoming | collected...
CTCTGGCATTATGAGGGAAGACGCGCCCGCTTCGGCGCCGCTATGATGGCCCCCGACTACGCCTGGTGGCACGGATTCTACGAGCTAAAGAAACGCTTTATGGCCATTGAAGAACAGGCCGAGCAGCTCATCCAGAGCGGCAAGCCCGCAAAAGTCTTCGAGGTCAAGGGAACCGGCGGCGACACCACCAAACCCAATTTCGATAAGTAGCCTGTCGAAAAATCCGATTACGCTATCCCGGCGAACAATTCAGTCCGGGAAGCTGTAATATGATTATGCGAAACATCGTCAAAATTGACGAAGAAAAGTGCAACGGCTGCGGCTTATGCGCACAAGCCTGCGCCGAGGGCGCAATAGAAATAGTCAATGGCAAGGCAAAGCTCGTTAGTGACACCTACTGTGACGGCCTCGGCGCCTGTATCGGCCACTGCCCCGAAGACGCTATAACAATCGAGCAGCGAGAGGCCGACGATTTCGACGAAGCCGCCACAAAGGCACATCTCGCCGAGCAAAAGCAGCATCAGGCCCAGCCCGCCGTCGTCTGCCCCGGCCTGATGGCTAAAGTCCTCCGCCGCAAAGGCCAATCGCCCGGCTCCGCCGTGGCCCCTAACCCATCGCAGCTTACCCACTGGCCCGTCCAGTTGAAACTGCTCTCCCCGACGGCGCCCTGCCTTGCCAACGCCGACCTCCTTCTCGTCGCGGACTGCGTACCCTTTGCGATGGGCGATTTCCACAATAGATTGCTCAAAGACCACAGCCTCGCCATCGGTTGCCCAAAGCTCGACAACGTCGATTTCTACATCGAAAAGCTCGCCGCCATACTCCAGCACAACAACCTAAAATCCCTGACTGTCGTTCACATGGAGGTCCCGTGCTGCTTCGGCCTTACGCACGTCGCCCGCAAGGCAATAGAGCGCAGCGGCTTAGACATGCCCTTTGAGGACGTCACCGTCGATCTGCAGGGCAATATCTCCAAATCCGAAACAATAGGGGGCTGACCTCTCGAAGCCGACGTCGGCAATCACTTATGCCCGAGTTCATAAAATCCGTTGCCCTTGATTTCTGGGCCACCATAGCGGAAATGTCGCCTTATCTGCTGTTCGGCTTCTTCGTAGCTGGCTTGCTCTCCGTGCTTGTATCGCAGGAGCTTGTCCAGAGACACTTAGGCGGCAGGGGATTACTCTCCCTCTTCAAGGCCTCGGCTTTCGGCGTCCCGCTGCCCCTGTGCTCCTGCGGCGTCATCCCCGTCTCGATGTCCCTCCACAAGCACGGAGCCAGCAGAGGCGCCACCGTAGCCTTTCTTCTTTCCACCCCGCAGACCGGCGTGGACAGCATCCTTGTCACCCTGAGCCTGCTCGGACCCCTCTTCGCGGTCTTCAGGCCCGTAGCCGCACTTCTCACCGGAATCATCGGAGGCGCCCTCGTTAATCTGCTCGACCGAAGCGCTCACCCCGTGCCTGGCCCGCCGGAAAAATGCACGGATGAGTGCTGCACGGACAAGAAGACAAACAGATTTGCCAGAGGAATGAAGTACGGCTTCATCACTCTGCCTCGCGACATCGGCAAGGCGATGCTCGTCGGTCTCGTAATCGCCGCCGTCATCACCGCTCTCGTCCCGGACGGCTACTTCGCCGACAAGCTCGGCACCGGAATCTTCGCAATGGTCGTTATGATGCTCATCGGCATACCGGTTTACGTCTGTGCAACCGCATCCGTCCCAGTGGCCGCCGCACTCATGCTCAAGGGCCTTACCCCCGGCGCCGCAATCGTCTTTCTTATGACCGGCCCAGCCACCAACGCCGCATCCTTCGCGACAATCTGGAAGACCCTGGGCAGGGCCACCGCCCTTGTCTATCTGGCAGCGGTCGCAGGCTGCGCACTGGCCAGCGGAATCATCCTCGACCTTATCGCCGCCCACCTCAAAGTGCACGTCGTCACGCGCCACGCCCACATGCTCCCCCCATTCATCAAAAATGCCGCCGCCATCATTCTGTTCGCCGTCCTCGCCTACGCGATAATCACCAAATACAGATCCGCCCACGCGCCCCACAAATAGCCCGCCACTCAAAGACATCACCTGTCCTGACTCGACCTTAAAATCCCAAATCTCGCCCAATACTCGCTTGTCTCCAATTGCCGTCTTTATTACAATTTCACAATGACCGGCGCAAAAACGCCTGCACCGGATGAAAGACACCGCCGGCGCTTTGTCAAGGTCGAGTATGTGACTTGTCATTCCTGCGGAAACAGGAATCCACAAGCCGTAACGCTGTACAAGGGCGTATTGTGACCGGACGCTACTGTCAAAAAGTCGAATCTGATAGAGATAGAGCAGTATTGCTGCTGCAAACCGCTGCATTTTGAGGTATGGATTATGAACAGATCATTTTTGCTGCTTGGACTACTGATCGTTGTATCGGGCTGCGGCGGCCCCTCCGATATAGTCCGCACAAAGGCCCTCAAATCTGTTACTGAAAAATGTGTGCATATTCAACCCATGCAAAGCTCGGACCAATACGTTGGCCAGGTCCTCAGCGACGTCCTGCAGAAGGAGTTCATCAGGGCTAAGGTAGCCCTGTGCGACCCGGATTCGGCCACAATCCTCGTCACCGGCTCGACTTTTATGACCACCAGGTCCGCCCCGGACGCCCGCCGCCTCAAATCCAGAAAATCCGCCGCCGCCAATGAGGCCATTGAGAGCATCTCCCTCACGGCCAAAGACCGCGAAGGCCAAATCCTCCTGACCGCATCCTACGACAACAATAAGCAGCAGACAGCCGCCGTGCTCGCAAAGAAATTTGGCCGAGCCGTCGCCAGAAAATTAAAATGAAATAACAATACTCCTCCCGCCATACCTGTCCTCAACTTACCGAACGGATCTGGGATTCGGTTTGCTTTCGCCGATTTGAGCATTTAGATTTTGAATTTGTTTCGGATTTCGTGCTTCGTATTTCGGATTTCAGGTCTTTCCGCCTTCTGCCTTCTGTCGTCCGTCGTGCCCTCTTCATGAGGAGCCACGCTAAATCGGGGCGACAGGACTTGAACCTGCGACCTCTTGCACCCCATGCAAGCGCGCTAGCCAAACTGCGCCACGCCCCGTATTATTGCTATTCTACACCAAACGACCCCCAAAGCAAACTCTTTTTTTCTACAGCGGAATACCCTCCCGGATCGCGCTGATACAGGCCTGTAGCCTGTAGGGTGCGATTTTTCGCACCACTAAGCTGTTTCTGCGTTTGAAATTGGCTTTGATTTGGCTTGGCTTTGACTTGGCTTTGTTTTTCTGGTCTCCGAAGGGCGATTTATTTTCATAATCCTTTTTGTCACAGAAGATTGCGCTCATTTCGGTATCCGGCAAATTGGCTTTGATTGGGTTTGTTTTGGATGACGTTCGGTGTTCATTGTTCGTTGTTCGTTGGCATAAGTCTTTGTTCTTGCTGAACTTATGTTTATATTGCCCATTTTGAAATTGGCTTTGTTTTGCATAAACAGGGTTGGATACTTGATGCTGGATACTCGATTCTCGATGCTTTCCCGGTGTGGCGGGATTGGGTTTGTTTTGGCTTTGTTTTTTCGACTGGGGTGAAGGCGAATATTGGCGTAAGTCTTTGGGGTAAAAGGGATTGTGGGGATTCTGGGGTTTTGGGAATTGGGTTTGTTTTGCATAATTGACTTGTAACCACGAAGACACGAAGGCGCCAAGAAATCGAGGGATAGAGGAGGTTTTTTGGCTGGGTGGCAGGTGAGCAGGTAAGCAGGGGAACGGGGGAGCAGTGGATGGAGGACGGAAGACGGAAGATAGAATGCGGTTTGGCGATGAATTCCCGGCTGCCGGGATATGCGCTGCGTTTCGCCTGTGCTTCGACGTTGACTTTGATGTTGATTACCTCCTATTTTGTTAGATGTATATTATACACGATTGCAGGTTGGGTGTCAAGTGAAATTCTGAGCTCGATACTCGATTCTCGATACTCGATTCTTGATACTCGATTCTTGATACTCGATGCTGGATACTCGATTCTTGATGCTGGATGCCCGCTTCTCGATACTCGACGGGGGGACAAGGGGAGCGGGAAGCGTATCTCGTATTGCGTATATCGTATAGCCCTGACCCACCGGATATTCATTATAGCAAAGAGCCATCGCGGGGCAAGGGGCTAATGCGTCGCCCCGCGCCTTCGCAGCCAGGTAACAAATCCTATGCCGATGCTGGCGAGAACAAAAGCGCCTGGGAGGGGCGAGATCGGGGATTTTACGGGCGCAAAGTCGACGGTAGAATGGTCTTGGGGGATTGCGTGGGTAGGCAAAAAAGGACTGAACGACGGCGTTTTGATAGGTCCCACGTTCTGCTCAAATTCTTTGGCCTTTAGCAATAAGCCGTACTGCACGGGTCTCAGAGGCGATTAGCAAGGGATGGGAAGAAAGAGGTACCTCAAGGCTGGGTTTTTTCCTTGCGTTGCTGAATTCTTGTTAGCAGGTCTTTTTCGAAGTCTTGAACGTCTTTTGAATCGAGGAGGTCTATTAGGTACGAAGTCGGGATAATATAGGAAAGCTCATCTTTGGTAACAAGGGTTCCTGTTCCCGGTCCAGCGAACACATAGACTCCGCTCTGAATCCCCACAATCTCCATCGTATACTTGGTGAAAGGGCCATACGAGGGAGGTGGCCGGAAGGAGTAGACGGGAGCGCCACTGTACCCTTGGGCAAGCCTGTCGTTCAGAAAGATGACCTTGGTAAGTGGATTGTTTGGAAGGATTGCAGGCCAGCTTGCAACCTCGGACCTCGTAACGAGAGGCCCCAGCTTAACATTGTCTTTACCAAGAGTGTGGGGAAACCCTGGTATGCAAACCTGTGTCAGCAATTCCGGCGGCTCCGCGGAGAGCGTGTTCTTGTTCATTACTTTGAACTTTCCGCCGCGAGGCAATAAGACTGGATGCACAGCGATATCAGCGTATTCATGGAAAAACCATCTCGCCCCCGGCAGCTTCGCCTGCACCTCCTCGAAAGTGCCGCTCGCGATCTCGCCGTCAACAGGGCTTATCCAGTACCGGCCCGACCTGCTACTCTTCGCTAAGTGTTTGGCTGTCACAACATAATGCAGGACTTGTGACTCCAGCAGAAAGCCTGTGCCCACCACGCGAGTTATCTTCGGTCGATACTCGTTTCGATTTGGAACCCTATAGTAGAGTTCACACTCCACTTTGACCCCCTCGATTAGTGCAACCTCACTTGTCGGTTGCTCGAATTCAAGGTACAGAACCAGTTTTGCCGAAATGTCAATCGCAGAGGGTTTTTTGTCATCCTTCTTCTCTGCGGCAACGACCGCTTGCATGGCATCGCAAGCGCAGAGAAGACACAATAAGAATGACAGCCAATACTTCCTAAACAAACAGTCTGCATCCATAATTCAGTCTCCTTCATTGAACCGTTCTCTCTGTGCGTACCCACCCAACGAGGGCGCTCAACAACACCCATCAATCTATCCCCGAACTGAACTGAATGGGGTGTAGCTTAGCGACACCGACAGGGCTTGTCTATCGTGGTAACTACGGGGTTTGGGAGAATATTTTCGGGGGGGCGTGTTTTTGCGCCAAGAATAAGGGTGGGCCAGGGAGCGGAGGGAGAGAGGAGGGAGAGGAAATAGCCCTGACCCACCGGATATTCATTATAGCAAAGAGCCTCTCAAAACCACTACCATTGTAAAGACTATAGCGCTGGCTTGCAAGGAAAATCGGGAAAGATTTTGGGGTTCTTCCGAATAATAGATAGGTGTACTTCGCGACTCGGAAGACCGAGAAAAATCGTTCGGGGCCCCAGAGGTCCAAATTACCCCCCTGGTTGCCCTAATTTGGCCCTCTGCCCAAACGATTTTTCTCTCCAGACGACTACAAGGCCCTGACCTGCAACGGCCAGGTACTCATTAACCGGTTGAAGCGATTTTGGCGGTAAGGGCGGGAGAGAATGTCGAATAACGAACATTGAATAGCGAATATCGAATAACGAATATCGAGCGCAGAATGTCGAATATCGAATGGCGAATTAGGGCGAATCAGGAGTGGATGACGTGAGGGCGGGCAGGGCTATCCGGGCAGGAGGAGGATGGCGCGGATTTTCGTTCGGTGGCGGCGCATAAGGTATGCGATGAATTGGCCAATGATTCGGTCCGGGGTGCTCTTTCCTTTTGTGACGATTCTGGCCATCAGGGTCTTTGTGGCGGGGTCCCATTCGAGGTTGATGGCGCCGTGGACGTCGGGGTCGGTGCCGTGGAGCTTTGCCCAGCCGGGGCTTCGGCCCGGGGTCTTCTGACGGGAGACGGCGAGATTGTATTTTTGCAGGCGCTTGTCGTTGGCGATGGCCTCGCGGAGGCTGCCGCCACGATAGCAGGTTACCTGGATAACGCTCTGCATTGGCTTATTCCATAAACTGTGCTTTGTGGATAGCCTACCGTATTACGTACAGGGGATAAGATACTCGGTCTGGCGGCGATTGTCAATGGAAATGATTGCGGCAGACGATAGTACAGCATTTCAAAAATGGCTCGACTATGAGAAAAATGGATAGTGTTTGTTTTGACAGATTTATCCGCTCGCTGCGCTCGGTCGAAATGACGGTTTAGTCGGGAGAATTATGAAACGCGGTAATAGGAGGAAATTCAGACGCCGGATTGCAGATTGGCGGGCGCTTGTGGAATTGAGGGGAGGTTTGTACAATGGGGCTTTGCGAATAGAGAATCCGAAAGGAAGGACACTATGACGAAGAAATGGAAAGTCAGCAGGGTGGTGATGTACGGGCTGGCGTGCAGTTTGGCGGCTGCGGCGGCTGCGCGGGGGGCTGACCGGCCTCAGTGGGGCGAGAGACATACGCGGAATGGGGTTTCGGATGAGAAGGGGCTGGCGGACAGATTCGATCCGGCGACGGGTGAGAATATAAAGTGGACTGCGGATTTGGGCAGCGAGAGCTGGGCGACGCCTGTGGTTGCAGGGGGTCGGGTTTTTATGGGGACGAACAGCGACCCGCCTCGTGACCCGCGCTATACGGGGGACAGGGGGATATTGCTGTGCATAGATGAGAAGGATGGGAAGTTGGTGTGGCAGTTGATGGTGTCGAAGCTCGGGCCGGACCAGTTTCTGGACTGGCCGCGGGCGGGGATTGTTTCGGCGCCGAGCGTTGAGGGTGAGCGGGTATATGCGGTGAGCAACCGGGGGGAGGTGATGTGCCTTGATATTAACGGGCAGAGCAACGGCAACGACGGACCATACAAGGACGAGGGCGTGCACATGGCGCTGGGGAACAAGGGAGGGCCGAATGTGCCGCCATTCGAGGTGAGGGATACAGACGCCGACATTATATGGCTGTTTGACGTACCGAACCAGGCTGGGACGTGGCCGCACGATGCGGCGCACAGCTCAATCCTGATTGACGGGGATTTCCTGTATGTCAATACGAGCAACGGGCTGGATAACACTCACAGCCGAATCAACAGGCCGGATGGGCCGAGTCTTATTGTGCTGGACAAGAAGACGGGGCGCTACGTGGCGCGGGATGATGAAGGGATAGGGCCTCGGATATTCCACAACACATGGTCGTCGCCCGCGATGGGCGAGGTTGAGGGGCGGAGGCTGGTGTTTTTCTGCGGTGGGGATGGGGTGGTGTATGCGTTCGAGGCGTTGAAGTCGGCTCCTGCGGAGGGGACGGTTGAGAAGCTCAAAAGGGTGTGGCGGTTCGACCCCGACCCGAACGCACCGAAGGAGAACGTGCACAAGTATATCAGGAATCGTGAGGTTAGCCCGAGCAATATCAAGGGTATGCCGGTGTTCTACAAGAACAGGATTTACGTTGCGCACGGCGGTGACATCTGGTGGGGGAAGAATAAGGCGTGGCTGAAGTGCATTGATGCGACCGGGAGCGGAGAGATAACAGGGACGGGGTTGGTGTGGTCGTGCGAGTTGAGCGAGCACTGCTGCTCGACGCCATCCATATCAGGCGGGCTGGTGTTTATAACCGACTGTGGACGGATGATTCGGTGCATTGATGCAGAGACGGGCGAGGTCTATTGGACGCACGAGGCGAAGGGCGATATGTGGGCCTCGACGCTCGTGGCGGATGGGAAGGTATATGTCGGGACGCAGCGGAATGAATTCCTGATATTTGCGGCGAGCAAGGAGAAGAATCTGATCAGCTCAATTGAATTGGACAGCGGCACGGCAGGGACGCCAGTGGCTGCAAACGGGGTGCTGTACGTCGCCTCGATGCACAAGCTTTATGCGATAGAGAAATCCGCGAAATAGAGTGTTGGAGTCTCGCTGAGTGGGAAAATGGAGGAAATTAGGGGGCTGAGATTGCCGATTTAGTGAGAATAGCGCACAATTGGGTACCGGCTGCCGATTCGGGCGTCGGGCCGGGGCACGCGCTGTTCCGGGGTCGGAGGCTGTTTGGCGTGGATGGTCGATGGTTGTCGGGTTAGAGACGGATTGTGCTATGTTGCTGTTTTATCAGGAGTTATGGCGGTGGTCCATTGAAGGATGGGCGGGTTGAGGTTATGATTGGGCGGGATTGAGGGTGACTTTAGAATTGCGGGGGCGGGTGGCTGAAGTTGGGCGTGAAACGCAGGTTACAGGGATTTGGAGCATAGTGCGATGTTTGCGACGATTGGAGCCAAGACAATAGAGGATGTTGGTAATATCGGACAGTTCGGTCGTTTTGTGGGTCAGACGGCGGGGTCTTGTTTGCGGAGCTTATGGAACCACAGGACGTATCCGCTTATCTGGACGCAGATGCATATTATCGGGGTGTGCAGCGTTCCTGTGATAATGATAACGGGCGCATTTGTGGGGATGACGCTTGCGGTTCAGGCTTACGACCAGCTCGCGGGGATGGGGTTAGAGGAACGGCTTGGAGTATTGATCAATATTTCGGTTGTGAAGGAATTGGGGCCCGTGCTTGCGGCGGTGATGTTGGCCGGGCGCGTGGGAGGGGCGTTGACGGCGGAACTGGGGACGATGAATGTCACCGAACAGATAGATGCGGTTCGGAGCATGGGAACGGATCCGATATGGTACCTTGTTGCTCCGCGGGTGCTGGCGTGCCTGCTTCTTACTCCGTTTCTGATAATCTACGCGGATCTGCTGGGCATTCTTGGGGGACATTTCGTGGGCGTTACGCATCTGGGGATCAATAACTCGGCGTACTGGAGCTTCAGCGCATCTGGCGTGGAGCTGTGGGACGTTTCAGTCGGCGTAATCAAGGGGATATTCTTCGGGGGGGCGATAGCAGTCATCAGCTGCTATAAGGGCTTTACATGCCGGGAAGGCGCTCAAGGGGTGGGGCAGGCGTGCACGGAGGCTTTTGTGGCGAGCTTCATTTCGATATTGGCGCTGGATTTTGCCCTGGCGGTGGCATTCAAGGCGGTTTACAATACGTTCTGGCCTTTCAAGAGCCTGGTGGGTTAAGAAGTGGCAATCGAGAAATCGAATTTGGAGACTGCGGCGCAGGAGCGTGACGAGCCGGCGGGCGAGACGAACTCGAACGGCGTGCTGACAGTGAAGAACATTACGAAGCGGTTCGGGCCGCAGTTGGTTCTGGATAATGTTTCACTGGAGATAGAGAAAGGCAAGACGACGGTAGTGATAGGGCCGAGCGGGTGCGGGAAGACGGTTTTGATAAAGCATTTGATTGTGCTTCTGCGTCCGAATTCGGGGGAGGTATATTTCAAGGGTCAGCGGGTTGATAACCTGAGCGAGCAAGAATTGAACGAGGTGCGGACTCATTACGGATTTCTGTTTCAGGGGGGTGCGCTTTTTGACAGTCTGACCGTCTTCGAGAACATAATATTTCCGATACGACAGCACGTCAAGATAAAGGAGTGGAGGGACGTTGAGGACCTTGTCAAGGGGAAGCTGGCGATGGTCGGCCTTGACGGTTTTCAGAATTATTATCCGGCGAATCTTTCGGGGGGCCAGCGAAAACGGGTGGCCTTGGCTCGTGCGATAGCTTTGAATCCTGAGGTGATTTTGTATGATGAGCCGACAACGGGTCTTGACCCGATTCGGTCGGATGTAATCAATGAGCTTGTGCTGAAGTTGAAACGCGAGCTCGGGGTGACGACGGTTGTTGTTACTCACGATATGACGAGCGCGTACAAGATAGCGGACCGCATCATCATGCTTCATAACGGCAAGATTGTCGCCGACGGCGACGCCAAGCAAATTCGCAACCATCCGCACCCGGTCGTTCAACAGTTCATCCATGGGCAGGTCAGCGAGGACGACCTTGCAATTCTGCGGATGAGCGGCACCATTTCGCAAGCACAGTTTCTGCCTCGTGATTTTGAGGAGTGACGTGCAATTCTCAATCGGACAGGCGTCAGGGAAGTGCAGGAGCCGAACCACGCAATAATGTGACTTCTAAAGGTATGACAGGGATTATGAAGAAGGCGCCGGAAGAAATAGCGGCGGATTTGGGTAAGGTTGTGCGCGGGGACGTCTATGCGGATATAGTGCACAGGGCGGCGTACAGCACGGACGCGAGTATTTACAGGATTGTGCCGGCGTGCGTTGTTGCGCCCCGCGACGCGGGGGATGTGGTTGCGGCGGTAAAGTACGCGAGGGATGAGGGTATCGCCGTTGTGGCTCGCGGGGCGGGGAGCGGGCTGGCGGGCGAGGCCCTGTGCAGCGGGATAGTATTCGATATGACGCGGTGTATGAACAAGATAATCAGCGTCGATGAG
>Ga0315297_10003048_pt1 | contig 10726 bp, 4 predicted proteins | sample YL17G15_0_MG_FD_203628 | JGI IMG/M metagenome (GOLD analysis project Ga0315297, IMG submission 203628) | Sediment microbial communities from Yellowstone Lake, YNP, Wyoming, USA - YL17G15_0 | ecosystem: Environmental > Aquatic > Freshwater > Lake > Sediment | place: USA: Wyoming | collected...
GACATACATCGTTGATCCTATCATCACCATCGCTTCGACTGAACCATCCAGATGTGCGCTCCACACGCGATTCCCTATCGAGTCGTCGACCGCGCCAAGACCGGGATTTTCGGGTCCGCCAAGGTCGAAGTCCTGACGTCCAAGACCGATGAATTGCCCAGTAACGTACACTCTCCTCCCAATGGGTGTGATTGTCAATACTGTGCCTCGCACGTATGGATCCCAATCGGTTGGGGCACACGTCGAAAGTCGCATCGAGGCGAGGAAGTTCCTCGATGCACCGCCGATTTTGTAGAAGTTCCCTCCGATAAACATGGTATCTCCTGAGATGGCGAGGGAATTCACAGACCCCAGAACATTTGGATTCCACACAGCATCAACTGTCAGGTCGGACTTGAGGTGAGCAAGACTGTTGCGTAGAACGCCTCCGATACTGGTGAAATTGCCTCCGACGTACCACCCTCCTGAGCCGTCTTGCAGCATCGTAAAGACCTGCCCCGCGACCTTGGGGAACTTTCGATCGGGGAGTCCGGTCGCAGTATCGAGTCGGGCGATGCCACCCGTGCAAAGGCCTACCTGAGTGAACGTCCCTCCCACAAAGACAGTATTGCCGCTCATGGCGATGTTGTTCACTGGACCATTCGTACCGTAAAGGTTTTGCTGGATCGTCTGGGAGGCCGCAGGGGAGGCAGCTAAGCAGCCGAGAAGAATGGTCTCAAAGATAAGAACGATCGGTCTGTGCATGGGCGGTCAATATCGGGATGCTTGAGAATTCGAACAGCATGCAAGGGCGCATGAGTACCCAATGATGATAGCTGATTCGAGAGAAAGAATCAACATCCGTAACCTCAGCGAAGGGTTCATCAAGAACTCCAGGCGCCGTCATCGCTCCACCCTTGATACTTGGGCGAATTTTTCGTTAAATAAACAACATATGCAGAAAGCACTTCGCTGTACTATCATTATCGTGTCTCTCCTCGGGTTCCCTTTCCTGGTTGTCGCCCAGACGATTGATATTCGCGGCGTAGTATCTGATAGCATCACAGGCGCGAGGATACCGTATGCGAACATTCTTCTGGTGGGCACTTCAAAAGGGGCTCCGAGCAACCTCGAGGGCTTCTACCTCATCCCAAACGTCCCTCCGGGAGCATACGATCTCGCTGCGTCGGTCATCGGATACGAGCGCAAAGTAATCAACGTTGTCGTGAAGCCGGGCAAATCTGTGAGCGTCAACTTTGCGTTGAGGCCGCAAGCAGTCGAGGTGCAAGGGGTCACTGTGACGCAGGAACAGCAGAAGATGGTGCAGGAACTGACGCCGAGCGTCCACGTGCTCCGACAGGCGGATATCCGCATGGTTCCCGTTGCTGTTCAAGAAGACGTTTTCCGGGCTCTGCAGGTATTGCCTGGAATCGTATCGACGAGCGATGTGACTTCTCAGTTCTACGTGCGGGGCGGGGCGGGAGATCAAAACCTGATTTTGCTGGACGGAATGAAGATTTATGGACCCTTCCACGCCCTTGGACTCTTCAGCGTTTTTGACGCGGATATCCTGCAGGTTTCAGAGATCTACACCGGCGCATTTCCTGCCGGCTTCGGCGGCAAACTCTCGTCGGTTTTGAATCTCCGTACGCGTGACGCCAGAACCGACCGCCTTGGTGTAAATGTCAGCGGCGGGTTTCTCACTGCGAAAATGCATGTAGAAGTTCCCGTCGCCCCAGGGCTTTCTTGGCTCGTGAACGCAAGGAAATCAATATCGACAGAGCCCTATAAGAGATTCCTGAAGAGGGAGACTCCCCTTGCATTCTACGACTTCTTCTCGAAAGTCACGGCGCAAAGCAATCAGAACCAAACCCGTCTCAGCTTCCAGACACTCTTGAGTTCAGATCGACTGGAGTCACCAGCATCTAACGAACCTGACTACACCTGGAAGAACAAAGCATTTGGCATCAGCATCTCCTCATTGTTCCAGGATCGCTTATTCATTACCGCCCATGCGTTTGGCACGTTCTACGAGGCCCAGCGGGATCCGAAGGCCTCCCTCTCGGTCACTCCTGCCAGCACGTCTGTCAAAGAGGTTGGCCTCACCGTAGACGCGAGCGTCTACACAGATGCCGAAGATCTCTATCACGTCGGATTCGAGATGGTCTTCCCGACTCTCGAGTCCAATCTTGTGAATCTTTCAGGAGTGTCCCAGCAAGTCCTCAGCTCCTACCCTGAACTTTACGGGTGGTTCCGTGTCCAGTCCACATTTGGGTACTTGAAGACAGATATCGGGGCTCATCTCAACATTGGCGACTTGCTTCAACGAAATGTCAGTTTGAGCGCCGTGGAGCCGCGCCTCTCGTTAAGTTACGCACTCTGGGGAGACTGGAAAGCCAAGCTCGCCTATGGTCGACACAGCCAACAGACACTGACGATTCACAACGAGGATGATCTCATTTCGATTTTCGACTACTGGATATGCGTGCCTCTGAAGATGAAGCCGGAACAGGCAGACCATTTCGTGGCTGGCATGGAGGGAACCCTCCTGCAGATTATCGGAACCAGCATACAATCCTACTACAAGCATTACGGATCAATTCTCGTCTACAACCGGGACAAACTCACCTCGACCGATCCGGATTATGTGAACGGGACCGGTGCTTCGTATGGCCTGGAGCTGCTCGTGCGTTACGGTTCTCCGAGGCTCAACCTGTACGCCGCTTATACGCTCTCACACACGGCACTCACGCTTGGCGGTTTCACCTATAACCCGCGATACGACCGGCGTCATAACCTCAACTTGCTCTCAAAATTCGTCCTGACCGACGATATCTCGCTGACGCTGCGATGGGAGTTTGGATCCGGCTTCCCCTTCACGCAAGCGGTCGGCTCATACGATCGCCTGAAACTGGGTGATCGTTTCCCGGTTGATTATGAGTCGGAGACAGGTGAGCCGTACCTTGTGCTCGGTCAAAAGAATGCGGCGCGGCTGCCGACCTACCATCGGCTGGATGCGAGTTTTCTGTATCATTTCCGCGTGTTGGGAACCGAGGGTGATTTCTCGGTTAGCGTCATGAACGTGTATGATCGAAAGAATCCATTCTACTTCGATCGAAAAACCGGTCAGCGGGTCAACATGATACCGATCTTCCCATCAGCGACGCTGCAGATTGGGTATTGAATGAGAGTCCCTCATCGCATCATACTACCACTCTTCTTGCTCATCCTGCTTTCGGCAAGCGGCTGCGATGATGCAATCAATCCGAATGCTCCCTATGAGCCGCGCATTGTTGTGTACGCCATCCTGAACACCGGGACGAACAGGCAGTTCGTTCGAACATATGTTACGGCGGATCCCTCCGCGTCCTCCAGTGCAACCGCCGAGCCGGTCGTCAGCGACGCAACCGTCACGATATCCCAACTGAATACGGTGTATCAACTGCGTGACACGACGCTTGAGAGAAGCGATACGTCCCGATATAGCTCAGGTGTGGCCGCGAAGGTCGCCTCACCGTTTACTCCACAATACGGGAATGAATATGTCCTCAGAGTGCAATCCCCGACAACGGGGACGTATGTTGCCAGGACAAAGGTCCCGAAGCGCGGCGACATTTCCTCAGCATTCATCTACATTCTCCAGACTCCGGGCGACTACAAGTATGATCTCCGTCTTGACGTGAAGGTCTACGGGAAGGGATATGTGCTACGGATGTTGCTGCAGTATGAAGTGGAGATCAATGGCATTTGGTTCGAGGAGACCGAAGAGGTACCGCGGTCAATGGTAACCAGCACTCAAGTCCTCTTTCCGGTCGTTGTACAAGCGGTGGGGCAGGGCGAGAAGCTGAAATGGCCGCTTGAAACGCTCAGCTACACGTTCGCCGCCGTCAAGAAACGGTTTGAAATGAATCACATCACCTTCAAGAGGGTGACACTTCAGCTTCGTCAGTATGATGAGAACCTCTTCAATTACTACCAAATAGTGAACAGCTTCCATGACCCGCGGAGCATTCGGGTCGATCTGCCGGACTACACCAACATACCGAACGGGCTGGGGGTATTTGGCGCCTGCACGGTAGAAGAGTTGGTGTATGAGCTCCCGCCTGATTTCATCAAGAACCAGTAGAGTTCGGATGTTCGACCGAACTTGTCTCAGTAAGTCACTGTAGTCTACTTTTTTCTAGACTTAGAAGTATAGGCTGATCGAGTAGTAGTGACGCGCAATGACAGAGCGCCGAGGCGTCAGCTACTTTCTCTTTGAAGAGAAAGTAGCCAAAGAGAACCTCCGAAATCATAACGCTCGTGGTTATACACCCACCCGCTCGCCTGAATTTCGGTGCGGATGGTTATGGAAAGTGATCAAATTCGACATTCTCGCCCCGAAATTAACGCACGATCAAGCCGTCCCCCCACCCGCCTGCCGATGATTTCGGGGGCTTTGGGAAGAATACCAAGCCCTGTGCTTGCCCATGGATCCGAGCTCCCGAAATCGACGGCCGTGTGGGTTGGAGGCATGATCCCGTGCGTTTAATTCCGGTGCAGTTGCGGATACCTTCACGACTTACCGGCCTCTTTCCGCACCGGAATTTCGGCATAAGGGGGGAGAATTATCACGCGCGTTTCCCTGCCCGCCTTGCGGAATCAAAAAGGGCAGGCGGGGATTTCGGGGAGTTTTCTTTTCCCCATTTCTTTTCTAAAAAGAAATGGGGACCCAATTACCGTTTTTGAAGAATTATCTTCGAGATCAGCTATTGGCTTAGTGCCGAACTCGAAAGCGATCGAAAGAAACCTTCGGTGTTCTCAAACTCTTGCGGCAGAGGCATCCTCTCGCGAAGTCTACGAAGATAGAGGAGCTCTCTGAGCAACAAATACAGGAAAACTCTTGAGAAACGGCGCTTGCTAATCGGATTGGTACAAAAAAAGGGCTGTCCCGGAATTCCGGGACAGCCCTTCGTGTTACGAAGCGTCGGCTCTTCTTAGAACCCAAACTTCAATGAAAACACATGGTTCGCGTTGAAGAACTGCGCTGACCGGTAGGCGTAGTCGAGGGTGATGTTGATCCCCGCAGCGTTGGTGGTGACACCTCCGCCGAAGCAAGCACCGAAGACGTTCTCTTGCTCAGCGTTCTGGTCCTTGGGGGTCACGGCAACTCCCGTTCTGGCGAACAGGCTCAGCGACTCGAACTTGTATTCGAGTTCGGTTCCAAGCCGGTATTCATCCAGGAACAGGTTGTTGTTTATGAACGTCCCATTTACGAGTGCGCCAAAGTTGTCACCGAAGTTCCGCTGATACGACAAGCCGATCTCGATGGTCGATGGCAGCTCGAAGCTCGCAGCCTCGCTCTTGAACTTCTGGACGCCCCGCCCGGCATCGCTCGCTATCGCATCCCGCAACAGGCCGGAGCCATCGAACTTCATCTGCCCGCCGATATTCTTGACAGCAACGCCGACAGAGAAGCCGGGGATTCCACCGAGCCTGTTATACTGCACTCCGAAGTCAAACGCAACTCCCGAGGCAGAGACGCGGTGGATCTGCTCGCTGACGAGTTTTACCGTTCCGCCAGCCGAAATCGCATCCGTGAGGGAACGAGCGAAGGAGAGTCCGACCGTTACAAATGCCGGAGAGAATACTCTTCCACCCACTCCATCGGGATCATCGACTGTCGTGATGTTGATGTCGCCGAAATTGATCGACTTGATGCTGAGAGCCACAGTGCCAAATTGTCCAAATGAACCGGCCACTGCTCCGTAGTTCACCCCAATGTCCGCTATATAGGACATGTTGGAGAACATCGCCTCAGCCGATGATGTCATCTTGCCAAGGCCGGCCGGATTCCAGTGAATTGCCTCAACACCTTCTGAGACAGCCATCGAGGAACCGGCCATCGCGAGATCCCGGGCTCCGACGGGGATCAGCAGCTCTGGTGCGGCTGCTGTGCCGATCCGCTTGTTCTGTGCGGAACCCGTGACAACGATGCCGAGAAGGAGCAGGCAGATCAAACAGAGAGTAAAGATACGGTTGTTCTTCATATGAAATTCTCCTTTTGCAATGATCTCGTCCAAGGCAAGTCTAGTAGGCTTGTAGTATTTCTTGCTCCTGGATGACTGCTACTTTCAGCACCTTTGTTTTCCCTAAGTCAGGCATATCAATATGGGCGATGTAGACGCCGCTTGCCACCGGATATCCAAATTGATTGCACAGATCCCACTGCATGAACTGAGTCGCATTCGACGTCATATCCTTCACCATCGACTTGACGAGGTGACCCGCCAGGTTGAAGATCCGGATGGTACAGTTCGGCGGCAGGTGGTTGAAGGTAACAAACCGAACGAACCGGTTCGTCTCCTGAGGATTCAAGGCATAGTATGGGTTCGGGAAGACGTTGATCTTCTCAACCTGCGCCTTCGCCAGATCCGTGTTGTTTGTTATGGCAGCCATCGATCCGGGCGAGAACGTGAACACGTCCGCTGACGTAAAGCGGAGTTTCGGTGAGATCGTCAGCGTTCCGACGCTCCCGTTCAGAGTCTGGCCGGAGACAATCGCGAAGCTGCAAACATAAACAATCGGTGCCGTTGGACCACCAGTAGCGAGGTTCGAGACCTGGTATTGAGCTTTCGTCGTTCCATACTGCGACATCGTTGGGTCATACGGCATGTCGTAGATGTTGAGATACTCTGCGGAAGTGCCATCCCAAATACCATTTCGATTGTTATCTCTCACCGAAAGCGCCAGCTGCCGTGCCGGCGTCTTGCTCACATCCCACACAGTGAACGGGACGTCAATGGTCGGCAGCGTGTCAAGCGGTGCCATTGGTTGGTCACCCCGTCGTATTACTGACTGAGACACTACGGCATGGTTGGGAACTGCACTTACTTTGAGTTTAGTATTGCTGTAGACATAGGAAACTGTGAAATTCCTGTAGTTCTTAGTGCCAGCAACACTGGTGTCCAAGCGAATCGAGCACCCTGGAGCCACGATCGGAGTCGTAATACCATCAGCGCCACCGGCGGCAAAGTCGTTCAGGAATGACGTTCCAGTTCCTATCACAGTATCCTTATTCGAAGTAGTGATGGTTCCATCAAGTACCCGGTCGTGGTTCGCGAAACCCACACCAATCTTATAGCCGTTGTTGGTCCGGTTTGCATCACGGAGGACGCGATATGCTTTCTGCGTAGTTGCTGTATTGAATCGCAGCTCGATTGGATAGATCGATGTCAACGGGAACGACGGCCCGTATCCGCCATATCCCATAGCGCCAACTCTTATTCCAGGGACGATACCATCCTTGAATCCGGAGTAATCGTAATCTCCCCAATATTCCGCTCCCTCCATCCATCTCGTGCCACCCGACCAGACGGTTGCTGTGTTGCTCACGCCCACTGCTTCGTCGACTTTGATCATCACGCCATCAGCGGTTGGGTAGTCAGCGGCTGTACCTCCCCAAAATGTGCCAAGGTTCTTGCCACCGAAGTAGATTGTCTTGCCCGTAGTGACATTGACAACGTTATACGTCTTGCTCGCGGCTGTGCCAGTGAATGTTACCTTGTACGAATTGTCCTTGAGCCTCGTAGGATCCACGACGCTGAGGGAAACGGATCCCTCGGCTGTACCAGCCGAATGCGTCGCGTGGATCGCATCATCGACCTTCGCGTTGTACTGGGTCCCGGGAACGGGGCCCTGCGGCGTTACCCGCGCGCGGGCCGGCGAAGACTCCATGACCTGTGGCAGGAAGCCTGGGGTTGTTGCTCGGTAGTACGCCGTCAACGCCACGAAGTAATCCTGTCCATTGTTCAGGGCAGGCTTGTCGGCTATTGCGTCCGCACTGAACGTATAGGTATGCTTGACTCCCTCGTTTGCACCAAACTGGACCGGCTTGGTAATAACCAGGCCGGACGCCTGGTCGAACGTGAGATCTAGCAACACAGAGTATGAGTTTATCAGGTCAAACGTCGCCAGACGTCTACCCAGATTGAGGCCTGCCCCTAGAGACGGGAGCTGGTAGACATTGTATCCCTCAAACACGAACCCGCCGGGGTTGGAGACCTTGTTTTCCGTCTTGTCAATCGCTTGCGGATCCCAGCCCCAATCGAGCACGACGTTTCTGTCAAGCTGTGCCACGTTCAAGCTCGGTGACTGCACAACCGGCACAACGAACAACGCGTCGAATGTGTTCTGCGCAAACTGGTCGTTGAACTTCAGCACGGAAACGCTCGAGAACCTGTCAGCACCAAGTCCACACACCATTGCGACGACGATCTCGTTAGTGTCATTTGGCGCGAGCGAGAAGGGGCCTGAGTTCAGGAGCAAACGTCGATCACCGGGGGACATTGCGTACGCAAGACCCAGGCCATCGATGAATCCCTTCCCTGTGACCGGATCTCCAGAGAGCGGGAACGGGCCAGGTGTAAGACCCGGTGGGAACGGATAGTAGACATCCGGGCCGTCCATGGGAGCATAGCCTCTGAACATCTTCCACCAGCGCATACCGCCGATGGAATATGTTCTCGGGCGAGGATCTGCAAGAGCCGAGCCTGATGAGAAGTAGGCGAACCCGGTCATCGGAAGGTTCTTTTTGCCGTAGACGCGCTTGAAGTTGTACACTGCCGAGTCGGTTGATTTACCCGAGACCACAGCTCCCGCCATGAAATCCCATCCTGATGCTGGAGGCGGAAGGTTGAAACTTGAGTACTCCACGTCAGTCGGTATGCCATTGTAGACGAATCCCAGGCTCGTCGTTGTGTCGCATCCGACAACATCATCGCCGGCCTCACCGAGGTCCGGATCGGACCATTGACAGACATACATACTGTCAATATAGAACGTCCCTTTGTTGTTGGCGTCGTCGATAACGGCACCCCCCTTGTTGATGAGGCGAAAACGCCTGAAGTAGCAGTTGCCCATCGCATCCGTTTTCTTGTAACCCCATAACGTTACCTGGCACTCCAGCCCGATTGGCTCAGAGCCATAAAGAGCAGTCGTAAGCGAGCGGTTGAGGTCGTTGTACGCAGTCCACAGAACCTGATCGGCAGGAAGATCCACGTCAGCTCCTGCCACGCCTGGCTCGTCGTATTTCCCGCTGACCAAGCTGTCGGCCGTGAAGAGCTTCCCTGCTGTTTCATCATAGTTGAACCGCGGGGGCTTCTGATAGCCCGGGACTCCGTTGCGTTCGACGAACGGTGCGCCCAAGGTAACCGGCCATTCGTCCCAGTCCTTTGCATATTGGGCTCTGATTGCCGCAACCTGATCGGCTGTTGTTGCCGAAGGTGATATCTCATTGGATTCTGCAGCATCGCGTTTGTACTCTTCCTCCGACATCACGTTCCAGTCGCGGCGTATGCGATAGATTCTGACGGAGGCGAGGTTCTGATCTGCCGCTATGGCGCTGGCGCCTGTACCGACGATCCATCCGGCCTGGTTGCCCTGGTTGTACTCATTGCCGCCAATCCTGATAGGTTGAGACTGGCCGCCAGGTTTGGTTCTTGCAGCGTCCTGGTACACCTTGGCACCCCACATAAGACCGTCTAGATACATAGCGCTACCCGTAAAGCGGGGGAAATACACGCCGTCTCCAGTCTTGGATGGAGGCATGCTGCCGTTCCCGTTTGAACCAAACCACGAGAGAATGTTGTTGCAGTTCAACGGCTGAAAGATCGGCGAGCCTGTGGTCTTTCCAAGCTGGTTTGCTTTCTTGCCCTTTTCGTCTTTCGGCTCTTCTGCCCGTGCAAACAACGACCCACACACCACAGAGCTCAAGAGTGCCGCGACGAGAAGTCGGAATAGTGAATTCCTCATAATGTTGCTCCTTATTCGATTAGCAATACGTTTCACATTCAGCCTAAAGAGCTTACGGGATTCCATCATTACAATTCGAGTTTCAAGCCGACACGGATTTCACGCGGGCTGCCGTAGACATCATTGCCTGTGGCCCCCCTGTATGAGTATCGGTTTTCAAGATTGAGTGTTTGATAGAATTCCACATATCGCGGTATGGCCGTGTACGAAGCTGACAGCGGGCTCCTCAGCCAGCCATCATCCGTGGGTGTCCCTGTATTGGGGAACACGTTGATGACAGATTTCGTATTCAACAGGTTCAGCACGTTTACATAGAGCTCAAACGTCATATCGCTCAGATACAGTACTTTGCTCGCGTTCAGGTCGATGTTGAAAACCCACGGTGTCGTCGAGCTATTGACGGGCTCGACAGGGTTCCTTGTGCGCGGGTCAATGATCGGGCGAATACCCACATTCCAAACGCTGGCCTGGCCGAGAACCTGAGGCTCAAGGATCTGCGTGTAGTTGTGTCCGCTGTTGAAGGAGAGAACCACATTGAACCCGAGTCCTTCGAGGACTGGTCCGCCGTCATTCTTGCCCCATCGATAGTCGATGAAAATAGTGCCGCGATGCGTCTGGTTGTAGTCGAACGGGAATATGAAATTCGGGAACCGGGCTGTTCCATCATCGCTGACCGCCACCCTTGACGAAGCCGGTGTCGATGCAGAGCCGCGACCATCCTGCAGAGTGTAATTCACTCTGGCGGAGAGTCTGTTGGTTCGCCGCAATTCAAGCGTCATCTCCAGGCCTTTGATGGTGCTGAAGTCTGCATTCTGATATGATACAAACATCGGCACGCCGTTCGCATTCAAGATTCTTTTTTGCTGGATCTGATCACGCACATCCTTGTAGAATCCGGTCATCGTCAATGCGAAATTGTCGCTTATCGTCTGACGAATACCCATCTCGTACTGTG
>Ga0315297_10003049_pt1 | contig 10725 bp, 10 predicted proteins | sample YL17G15_0_MG_FD_203628 | JGI IMG/M metagenome (GOLD analysis project Ga0315297, IMG submission 203628) | Sediment microbial communities from Yellowstone Lake, YNP, Wyoming, USA - YL17G15_0 | ecosystem: Environmental > Aquatic > Freshwater > Lake > Sediment | place: USA: Wyoming | collected...
GCTGAACTTCTTGAGAACCACACCGATGCGCAGGTAGTCGATTTGCTTAACGAGCGTGGCTGTGTAACGGGTGCCGACGACAAGTTCTCCATAGAAAGTCTCCGTTGGATTCGTTACTCTGGTGGTTTAAAGAGTTACAAGAAACGCTTGATGGAGAAGGGAATGATAACTCCCAAGGAAACCGTCACTCGATTCGGTATTTCTTGTTCTACCTTAGACCTTTGGCGTAATAAAGGTTTTCTTCGCAGTTGTAAATGTAATGACAAAGGCGACTGGCTTTATTATCTTCCCTCAGATGAAGATGTTAATAAAATGAAGACACAAGACAGAATCTCTTCCCCTGAAATCTCGATGGTAATTGGATTACCAGAAAACTTGCAAGAGGTGTAGTATGAAACGTCATCCTACGAAGTAGATCCCCTGGTCTGCCCGAAATGTCAGGGGCCCATGCGGATCATCAGTTTCATCGAGGACCCGTCGGTGATCCGGGATATCCTCAATCATCTGGGACTATGGCTGGTAAGGGCAAGACCGCCGCCGCTGGCATATACACCACCCCTCACATACCCAACGGCTGATTCCTCTCACTCTCCAACGCCCAGTGATTCCTTCTACGCCGAACCCGACTACTCTTGGGATGCCTATATTCATGCATAACGCCTCATCAAAAAAGGCGTGCAGGAGAGGTCTGCCTGAATTGTGCTCAAAAATGCCTTCTTGACGGGTGACTCGACCAAAAGGTGAGCTGATTTCTCAAAAGGGCGGCCGCCGCTCCACCTCCCTTTCCCAATCGCATCGCCAGCCCCTGCTTGTCGATGCCAAAATATCCCTTGACAAGCAAAAACAGCCCCCCTATACTTCGACCTCTCGAAAGCAATGTCTTATAAAAAAAACAAAACATGTCGGGGCGAATCTCTGTGGGCTGCAAGAGCCCGCTTACCGGCGGCATCAAGGAGGCCAATTCAGGAGGGCAGGGCGCCCAGGTCCTGGCGCGTCTCGGGTATGCAGCCATCATCCTGGAGGGCAATCCTGAGGGCGACGACCTCTACAAGGTCTTCATCAACAAGGATGGCGTGAAGATCGAGAAGGACAATGGCCTTAAGCTGCTCCCCAACTACGACCTCGTAGACAAGATGAAGAAGCTCTACGGTGACAAGATCACCTGCATCTCCATTGGTCCGGCCGGAGAAATGAAGCTTGCCGCATCTTCAATAGCCATAACCGACATCGAGGTGAGGCCCTCGCGTCATGCAGGCCGCGGCGGGGTAGGGGCTGTGATGGGGTCCAAGCGTGTCAAGGTTATCGTGCTGGACGATGCCGGCCTCAAGAACCGTGAACCCAAAGACCCGGAGAAGTTCAGGGAAGCCAACAAGGTATTCGTTGCAGGCCTGACCAAGCACGCAGTAACCGGCCAAGCATTGCCCGCATACGGTACGAATGTGCTCACCAACATCATCAACGAGGCTGGAGGTTACCCCTCCTATAACTTCAGGAATGGCCAGTTCGCCGGCGCATCCAAGATCAGCGGCGAGACCTTTGCCGACATCGAGACCAAACGCGGCGGCAATGCCGCGCACGCCTGCCACCGCGGCTGCGTGATCCGGTGCTCCGGCACCTATGTGGACAAAGACGGGCACTTTGTCACCAAGCAGCCCGAGTATGAGACCGTGTGGGCCCATGGCGGCAACTGTGGCATTGATGACCCGGATGCCATTGCCCAGATGGACTTCATGGATGACAACTTCGGACTCGACACCATCGAGATGGGGGTAACCATCGGTGTAGCCATGCAGGCGGGTATTGCCAAGTTCGGCGATGCACAGGCAGCCATCGAGCTCATCAAGGAAGTCGGCAAGGGCACACCGCTGGGCAAGATCCTGGGCAGCGGCGCTGCAGTAGCAGGAAAAGTATTCGGCGTGGAAAATGCCGGTTGTGAAGAACCAGGCCCTGCCGGCCTATGACCCCAGGGCCATCCAGGGCATCGGCGTGACATACGCCACCACACCCATGGGCGCAGACCATACCGCCGGATATGCAATAGCAACCAACAGCCTGAAGAGCGGCGGGTTTGTCGATCCGCTGAAACCGGAAGGGCAGGTGGAGCTGTCCCGGAACCTCCAGATAGCAACCGCTGCCATTGACTCCACCGGGATGTGCCTGTTCATCGCCTTTGCCATCTTAGACCAGCCTGAGACCAACCAGGCCCTCATCGACCTGCTGAATGCCTTCTATGGCTGGAACCTGACAGGCGACGACGTGGTGGCCCTGGGCAAGAAGGTGTTGAAGATGGAGCGCGAGTTCAATGCCAAGGCAGGCTTCACCAAGGAGCACGACCGGCTGCCGCGATTCTTCTACACTGAACCTGTCGGGCCCCATAACATCACCTTCCAGGTGAAGGACGAGGAATTGGACGGCCTGTTTAACTGGTAATGAACCATTAAGGCCGTGCCTGGCAAGTCAGCATTGTTGCACCGTCCGGGTACGGCCTTATTAATATACACATGAGCTAATTGCAAAAATCAAAAAAATTGTCGCCCCCACGAAAGCGGGGGTCCAGAAGTCACTGAAAAGACTGGATTCCCGCTTTAGCGGGAATGACATCCAGCGAGATTTACCAATGGCTCACACGAAATCATCGATGAAGATAATAGTGAAACTCTTTACAACGCTACGCCGCGGACGCTTTGACCAGAGCGTGATTGAGGGCGATGAAAGCATGGTGGTTCGCCATGTTGTTACCATGCTGAATATCCCAGAAAAAGAGGCTGCCATCCTTTTCATTACCAGCAGATATGCAGAGCTTGACACGGTTCTGCATGAAGGTGACACGTTTGCCATCTTCCCACCTGTGGGAGGAGGATGACATGGGAAATGTCATTGATTTTCTGCATGCAAACGCAGCCGATGGTCTCGTAGCCTTAACGGTACAGAAAGAGGCTGCTAAACGATTCAACATGAGCATGCCCCAAGTGGAAAATCAGATCTTGTCCCTGGGTCTGCTTCCCAAGCGCTATGCGCGCAACCGGAAGACCATTACCCAGGAGAAACAGCTGAGCCTCTTCAGGAGCAATGTGGCGGTGGTAGGCTGCGGAGGCCTTGGCGGATACCTTGTGGAAGAGCTTGCGCGCATCGGAATCGGCACCATTATTGTCATTGACCCTGATGTCTTTGAGGAGCACAACCTGAACCGCCAGCTCTATGCCACCCTTACAACCCTGGGGGGGGCCAAGGTAGCTGCTGCCGCCCAAAGGGTAGGGGAGATAAACCCGGCTGTCACGGTCATTCCCCTTCAAAAGGCCTTTTCCCGGGATAACGGCAAATGCCTTCTGAACCAAGCCCACGTGGTTATCGATGCCCTGGACAGTATCCCCATACGACTGGTCCTTGCCGATATTTGCGAATTGATGAACATACCTTTGATTCACGGGAGCATAGCCGGCTGGTACGGCCAGGTCACCACGCAGTTTCCTGGGGACAGGACCTTGCAGAAGATATACAGCGGATGCACCTTGGAAAAGGGTGTAGAAGAGGAACTGGGCAACCCTTCCTTTTCACCGGCACTCGTGGCAAGCATTGAGGTGGCTGAGGCCATAAAGGTGCTTCTCAACGAAGGGACAACGCTGCGGGGAAAACTTCTGTCCATCAATCTCTTCGATATGGAGATCGTTGATATCTGCATCGAGGGATGATCTTTGACTACTTATGACAATTCTCCTGCCCTTAAACCGCACCCCACCAAACTGATCGTAGAGACAACGACCCGCTGCAACCTGCAATGTCCTATGTGTATGAAAAACATCTGCAAAGATGACTTCTGCGAAAAAGACATGACCCTGAATGTGTTCAAAGGCTTGCTTCCGGCGTTACCCACTACAGAGGTCCTGATACTCAATGGCATCGGCGAGCCGTTGCTCCATCCTGGGCTGAACGAATTCATCTGAATGGCCGCCGTCCTGGTGAAGGGGACGGAGACGATCCTTTTGGTGGATGACGAGAAGCTGGTCCTGGAGGTGGGCAAGGTCCTGCTGGAGGCCCTTGGGTACCGGGTGTATGCGGCGGGGAGCGGTCAGGAGGCAATCGCTGTTTACATGGAGGAAAAAGACAAGATCGACCAGGTCGTTCTGGACATGGTAATGACGGGGATGTCGGGGGGAGAGACCTTCGACCGACTCCGGGAGATTGATCCACATGTCCGGGTTCTTCTTTCCAGCGGGTACAGCATCAACGGAGAAGCCAAAACAATTATGGACCGGGGCTGCAACGGATTCATCCAGAAGCCCTTTCATCTTGAAAAACTCTCCGGGAAGGTCAGGGAGATGTTAGACTGAAACAGATAGTTCAAGTGGTAATGATCCCTCTACCTTGCCTCGACTACTCCTGGGGTGCATATATCCAATCATGACGCCGCATGTATAAGCGGCGCACAGGCCAGGTTTGCCCTGATGATGCCCAAAAACGGTCTTCAGGGTAGGTAAAAAGAGTAAAAGGTGTGCGCCTCCCATCGGAAAGACGACGTCCGGATACATCCCCAGCGTGTTCATCTGTTCCCCATAGCATCCAAATAGAGGCTTGAAACCGAAGTCCATCTGTGGTAGCTTTCTCCGCTATTCGCAAGGAGGATGCCTTCCCGAGAAGCCGGCGGGGGCGTCGAAGACATTTCATCTTGAGGAGCGTTGCATGGATTACAAGGATAGTTTGAATCTGCCTAAGACTGATTTCCCGATGAAGGCCAATCTGCCCAAACGGGAGCCGGAGATGCTGGCCCGCTGGGACGCGATGCGCATCTACGACAGGATCCGCGAGGATTCGCAGGGGCGGAAACCCTACATCCTCCACGACGGCCCCCCCTACGCCAACGGGAGCATCCATCTGGGCACCGCGCTCAACAAGATCATCAAGGACATCCTCATCAAGGCAAAGAACATGACCGGTCGTGACAGCGTCTACGTCCCCGGCTGGGACTGCCACGGGCTGCCCATCGAACACCAGGTGGACAAGGAGCTGGGCGAAAAAAAGGCCGGTATGTCACAAGCTGACAAGCGCCGCTTTTGCAGGGTCTATGCCGATAAATTCGTCGGAATCCAGCGCGAACAGTTCAAGCGCCTCGGGGTCTTCGGCGCTTGGGAAAATCCCTACCTGACCATGAACTACGCATATGAGGCGACGACCGTTCAAGAATTCGGAAAACTCTATCTTAACGGGAGCGTCTACAAGGGGAAGAAGCCCGTCTACTGGTGCGCCTCCTGCAAGACCGCCCTGGCGGAGGCCGAAGTCGAGTACCAGGACCACAAGACGCCGTCGATCTACGTAAAATTTGCACTCATTTCCGATATCACTCAACGCCTGCCGAAGCTGGCCCAGGAGAAGATCTCCGTCGTCATCTGGACGACGACCCCCTGGACGATCCCGGCAAACCTGGCCATCGCCTTCCATGAGGGATTTACCTACGCGGCCGTGAAAGTGAAAGGCGAGGTCCTGATCCTGGCGAAGGACCTCCTAAGCTACTGCCTGGACGCCTTTGGTTTGGCTCATGAGCCTTGCGAGATCCTGGATGAGTTTCCGGGATCGGTCATGGAGGGCCTCAAGTGCCGCCACCCGTTGATCGACCGGGAGAGCCTTCTGATCGTCGCCCCCTTCGTGACCCTCGATGCCGGGAGCGGCTGCGTCCATATCGCCCCGGGACATGGCCAGGAGGACTACGAGATCGGGATTAAATACGGCCTGGATAATTATGCCCCTGTCGATGACGACGGTCACTTCACCCCCGACGTCAAGGATTTTGCCGGCAGGTTCGTTTTCGATGCCAATGAGGACATCAACAAGAAACTGAAGGAGGAGGGCGCCCTGCTCGGGGAGATGGAGATGCAGCACACCTATCCCCACTGCTGGCGCTGCAAACAGCCCATCATTTTCCGCTCCACGGAGCAGTGGTTCATCTCCATGGAGAAGAACGACCTCAGGAAGAAGACGCTCGCCGCCATCGACGCCGTGACCTGGATCCCCGCCTGGGGCCGCGACCGGATCCACGGGATGATCGAGAACCGTCCCGACTGGTGCATCTCCCGTCAGCGCCTCTGGGGCGTGCCGATCACGATGTTCTACTGCAAGGGCTGCGGGAGCGAGGTGATGACGCAAGAGATCCTCGACCATGTGGTCCGTCTCGTCGGGGAGTACGGCGCCGATGTCTGGTTCGAGCGGGAGCCGAAGGACCTTCTGCCCGCAGGGACCCGCTGTCCTATATGCGGTGGGGAGACCTTCAAGAAAGAGACGAACATCCTGGACGTCTGGTTCGACTCCGGCGTGAGCCATGCCGCCGTTCTGGAGCAGAGACCCGGCCTCAGTTCCCCGGCGGACATGTACCTCGAGGGGAACGACCAGCATCGGGGCTGGTTCCACTCTTCGCTCCTCGAATCAGTGGGGACGCGGGGACGTGCCCCTTACCGGAACGTCCTGACCCACGGTTTCGTCGTGGACGGAGAAGGTAAGAAGATGTCCAAGTCCGTCGGGAACGTCATCGACTCCCAGACGATCATCGACGAGTACGGCGCCGAGATCCTCCGGCTCTGGGTGGCCGCCGAGGACTACACCGAGGACATCCGGATCTCCGGGGAGATTCTCAAGCGCCTTGTCGAGGCCTACCGGCGAATCAGGAACACCAGCCGGTTCATCCTGGGAAATCTCTATGACTTCAACCCCGGAACCGACACGGTTCCCTACGAGGAGATGGAGGAGATGGACCGCTGGATCCTCCACCGCCTCCAGGAGGTCATCCGCCGGGTTCGCGAGGCCTACGAGCAGTACCAGTTCCACGTGGCTTACTACCACCTTCACAACTTCTGCACGGTGGACCTCTCCGCGCTCTACCTGGACGTCCTGAAGGATCGTCTCTACACTGCGAAGGCGGCTTCCCGCGCGCGCAGGTCGGCCCAGACCGCGGTGATGGAGATCTTGGAGGCCATGGCGCGGCTCCTGGCCCCTATCCTCACCTTCACGGCTGAAGAGGTGTGGCTCGCCTTGCCTGACTACCCCGGCAAGTCCGGAAGCGTCCACCTGACCCAGCTTCCGGAGATGAACAAGGCGTACCTTCAGCCGGAGCTGGCGGAGAGATGGAAGACGCTCATCGCCGTCAGAGGGGAGGTGGCCAGGGCTATCGAAACGACCAGACAGAACAAGGTCCTGGGCCATTCCCTCGATGCCGCCGTGGCGATCGCCGCACCGGAGAAACTCCGGGACCTCCTGGCGAAACGCCGCGAGGATCTGCGGGCCCTTCTCATAGTCTCCGATGTCCGAATCGTTGATGAGCAGGCGATCGGCGAGGCCTATCGGAGCGCCGATATAGCGGGACTTGTGGTCGGTGTGAGTCGGGCGAAGGGGGAGAAGTGCCATCGCTGCTGGATCTATAGCGAGACGGTAGGAACAAGCGCCGAGCATCCGGCCCTTTGTGAGCGATGCCTGGGGAATCTTTAGCAGGGTGTTGAAAAACACCCTGGTTTGCAGGCTATTCAAAAATGCTTAGATGCAAGGCGCGCAAAAACCGAAGAGCGAGGCGTATATAGATATACGTTGAGCGATGAGGTTTGTAGCGCAACGCAGCAGATGAGCGTTTTTCAACAGACTGTTAGAGGTTCATGTGGCGGCAGGTACGCAAGTGCCGGCTTTAAGGAAGGATTGGGGAGACGGATTTTGAAGAAGACTGTCTTCTTTCTGGCGATGGCGGCCCTGGTGCTCCTCCTGGATCAGCTGACGAAGGCCTGGATCATCTCGACGCTGCGCATCCATGAATCGTTTGCCGTCATCGGAGGATTCTTCAATATCGCCCATGTCAGGAATCCCGGCGCCGCGTTCGGCTTTCTGGCCGGGGCTTCCCCGGCATTCCGGTATGTCTTCTTCCTGGCGGTGACGGTGGCGGCCATTGCCCTCATCCTCCGCTATCTGAGGACAACCAGGATCGAGGACCTCTCGCTGGTCTTTTCCCTGGCCCTCATCCTTGCCGGCGCCGTGGGCAATCTGATCGACCGCGTCCGTTTCGGAGAGGTGGTCGATTTTCTCGACGTCTACGTCGGCGCTCACCACTGGCCGGCCTTCAACGTGGCCGACGCGGCGATCACGACCGGCGCAGCGGTCCTGATGGCAATCCTCCTCCGGAGAAGAAAAGAACGGACGGGAGTGAACTGAAGGGGGGAATCTCCCGGCCTGGGGACAGATTTCAAATCTGTCCCCCCCATGGACGTTTCGGGTTAGCGGTATGAACGGGAAGAGTCGCATCGGAATATCACTTTCTCGGCACCTCACGCCTCCGAGGATCTTCATCCTCAGCTTCGCCCTGGCGATCCTGATCGGGGCGATTCTCCTCCGGCTTCCCTTTGCGTCGGGCCGGGGGCACCTGAGCTTCGTGGACGCCCTTTTCTCCTCCGCCTCAGCGGTCTGCGTGACGGGCCTTGCCGTCATCGACATCGGGAAGGACCTCTCCTTTCCCGGCCAGATCGTGACGCTCGTTCTCTTCCAGATCGGGGGCTTGGGGATCATCACCTTCTCCGTCGTCATCTTCGGCCTGATGGGGCGCGGGATCTCCTTCAAAGGACGGGAGATCGTCCAGTCCACCTTCCTCCACACGCCGCGGCGCGACTTCATTGTAATCGTCAAAGGGGTTCTCCGGATCACCTTCATCATCGAGGCCGTGGGAACGGTCCTCCTGTTCGTCCGTTTCGCACAGGATTTTCCACCGGCCACGGCCTTCTTTCATGCGCTCTACAACGCCGTCTCGGCCTTCAATAACTGCGGCTATTCCCTTTTTTCAGACAACCTGACGGCGTACCGGGGGGACTGGATGGTCAACCTGACCGTGATGGGGCTCATCGTCCTCGGCGGGATCGGCTTCATCGTCCAGCATGAGGTCATTGCCCGGTTCCGGGGGCTCCAGAAGAGACTCTCTCTGCACACGAAGCTCGTGCTCCTGACGACCGGCTTCCTGATCCTCGCGGGGGCGGTTCTCTTCTATCTGTTCGAGGCGGATCACGTCCTGAAAGGCGTTTCCGGCTCGACGCAGTTCCTGGATTCCCTCTTCCAGTCGATCACGCCGAGGACCGCCGGGTTCAACACGGTGGCGATCGACCGGCTCACCAACCCGACGGTTCTGGTCATGATCATCCTCATGTTCATCGGCGCCTCGCCCGGCTCGACCGGCGGCGGGATCAAGACGACAAGTTTCACGCTCCTGCTCCTGATGATCTGGAACCGGATGAAGGGGCGATACCATGTGAATGTCTTCAACCGACGTATCCCGCGGGAGATCATCGGCCGGACGATCGCCATCATCTTCGCGTCGGCCTTTTCGATCGGTCTGATCACCTCCGTGCTCCTGTTCTTCGGGGGAGGGGGCGATCTGCCCCCGGAACAGAGCCGCCATTTTTTCGTGGAGTATCTGTTCGAAACGGTCTCCGCCTTCGGCACCGTGGGACTCTCCATGGGAATCACACCAAAGCTGAACGACATTCAGAAATTGTCCATCGTTCTAATGATGTTCGCCGGCCGGGTGGGCCCCCTGACTCTGGCCTTTTCCTGGTATTTAACGGGGAAAAAGGATATAGAATACGCCGAAGAATCGATCATGGTGGGTTAGGATCAATCACCGGGGAGGTATGAACCATGCAAAGGGTGGTCGTCATCGGGTTGGGCATCTTCGGTTTCAATATCGTTAAGGAACTCTATGAGAACGGCTTCGAGGTCATTGCCGTCGACAAGGGCAAAGACGCGGTCCAGCGGGTGAGGGATTGTTCCACCAAGGCGATCCTGGCCGATGGAACGGATAAGGAAATCATGGAAGCGATCGGCATCCAGGAGGACGATTGCGTGATCATCTCCTTCGGGGAGGATTTGGCGGCGGCAACCCTGATCACCCTCCATCTCCGGCAGATGAAGGTCAAGACGATCATCGTCAAGGCCCCCAACGAAGAGCACAAGCTGATCCTCGAAAAGGTCGGGGCGACGGAGGTAATGATCCCGGAAAAGGAGATCGCCCACAAAGTGGCAAAGAGTCTCATCTCCCCCAACGTGATTGATTATCTTCCCCTTTCCGACGACTACATGATCTTCGAAATGGCCCCTCCCAACAGCTTCCTGGGAAAGTCGATCGCCCAGCTCCAGTTGAGGAGCCGATACCACATCGAGGTCATCGCCATTCGGGATATCGTGTTCGACAAGATCCACATGGTCCCCGGGGCCGAATTCGTCATCAAGGATGGGGAGATCCTCGTGGTGATCGGCAAGGAAAAAGATATTCAACTGATCAAATAAACACAGTCCGCACTGATGCATGCATTCTGCGGGAGCATCAGATATCCCTATCTGAAGTCATTTCCTCGCCGGAAATTCATCCGTTCTGTCATTCCAGGACGATGGTGGCGTCTACGGCCGTCGCCGAGGACCACGGCCAGGCATTCCGCGGCGCGGGAGAGTTCCGTAAAGACGGGAATTCCGTAAGAGAGAGCTTGCTTCTGGAACTCATAGGCATCGTCCCTCCGACCTATGATCCAGACGATGACCGGTTTCCCGGCCGTACAAATCTGAACGGCCAGATCGGAAAGGTTCAGCCTGATGCGGGGATTGCCAACAGCAATATGGAGAAAGACTGCATCCACCTCCGGGTCGCCAAGAACGGCCGTGAGAGAGCGGCTGTAGACATCGACATCGGCGCCGATGTGACTTTCCAGGGCCGGCCAGAGGTCG
>Ga0315297_10003050_pt1 | contig 10723 bp, 10 predicted proteins | sample YL17G15_0_MG_FD_203628 | JGI IMG/M metagenome (GOLD analysis project Ga0315297, IMG submission 203628) | Sediment microbial communities from Yellowstone Lake, YNP, Wyoming, USA - YL17G15_0 | ecosystem: Environmental > Aquatic > Freshwater > Lake > Sediment | place: USA: Wyoming | collected...
CGGGGAGTTTGATAGACTCTCCGTGGAAAATCTTTTTTCAGGAGGTGCACAGATGAATTATGTCGGAATTGACCATCATCGTCAATAATCCGCATTGACTCACGTAAAATGTTACCCAAATCCCATAAAGGATAGGGTGACATGCATAGGATGGACATGCGATCTCGAGAACAGTATCTGAAAGCTCTCCAAGGACGGTATCTCCGGGCCCGGCCCCCTTCACCTGGCGGGGGATCGACTCGGACAACGACAACGCCTTCATCAACGATCAGCTCTACCGGTACACGGAGACGGAAGGACTGGACTTCACCCGGTCCCGGCCCTATCGAAAGAATGACAACGCCTATATCGAGCAGAAGAACTTCACCCATGTCCGCCGGCCGCCGGGGTACCTGAGATATGACACTTCCGCAGAGCTTGACCTGATAAACGATCTGTACAGAAACGAGCTGCGGCTCTACAAGAACTTTTTCCAGCCGGTGATGAGACTGGAGCGCAAGGAGCGAGTCGATGGTAAAAAGATCGATCCTTCTTCGGTATCATTTTGGGTGATTCAATGACTAACGCTTCGGTAACATGGTTATATGAGTTGACATGGCTTGACAGGCGAAGAGAAAGAGCCCTTATTGTCGTCTTAGGCTGTGGTCTCAGGCTTCAGCCTGAGTCTTTTTCCTGCACCGCCTGGCGGTCATGGGCCCAGCGCAGCCGAAAGGATGCAGCCACATTTCACCGGCCGCTTTTCGGCGACCGCGAAGGTCCTTTTTTCGGGTTCCGGTCTTGACCGGGCGGCGTCCGGTCCCGCTTGAGGACGGGAGGCAGGGGTTTGCGGACCTGCTGCCAGCCCGGCTTATAACGATTGGAGATGTTCTTGGCCATTTCTTTCCATCATGTTCCTCGGCGACAGGTTCAAACCGCGATGATATCGACTTCAATATTCGGGGAGGCCCCCATGATACGCGTCCCCGTTTTTTTTGTTCCCGTCCTTAGAAGGGCTGCCGTGCTCCTGCCGTGGAGCCAGCCTCCGGCCTCGCCCGGGTTGACGACCACAACGCCCCCCTCCATCCTGACCGCGGCCTTGTGTGTGTGCCCGAAGACCAGGACGTCATATGATTGATCGGGAAAAAGCGCCCGCGGAACGCATCCCCGTCTCCTCCGTCCTGTCGAAGGCACGCCTTTCCCTCCGGTCTCCCGTCTTCTCTTGAGGTAACCCTCGACGGGGGCATCCAGGTGGGAAACCAGGAACCTTAGCCCGTCATGCTCGAAAACGAAGGGCGCCTCGGCGACCTCGCCCATCTCTTGGAAGGCTTTGACAAGGCCCGGCTTCTCTCCGTCGCAATTCCCGAAAACGCCTTTTACCGGGCAGGCCAGGTCCCGGAGCTCCCTTGCCGCGAAAGGGGCGACGAAGTCGCCGGCGTGGATGACCAGGCTGCATTTCGCGTCATTGAAAAGCCGGACCGCGCGCCGGAGAGCGATCAGGTTGTCATGGGAGTCCGCAAGGATGCCGATCACGAAGGTATTATAGAAGAGCTGGACAAGCTAGACAAGCTACACAGGCTGGACAAGTCAAATGGAAAAGCGAGAAGAGCGAGACACGACACTAGCCCATTTTCTCAGTTGTCCAGCCTGTCCAGCTCTTTCTTTCTCCCAAAATTGCCGATAGGATTCTTTCTTCTCAAGCGATGACGCCGACTTCTGATGATATCCGGAATTCCAGGGATACGATACCAATTCCAGAGAATTGGTTCATATCCCGGAATTCCGACTCACGTCCTATCGGCAATTTTAGGTTTCTTCTTTATATTGACAGTTCGCATCGATTTCTTTAATATATAAAGGCTTTAAAAAGCTGAGGATAGGCGCGTGGCTCAGTGGTAGAGCGCTTCCTTGACACGGAAGAGGCCGTGGGTTCAATTCCCTCCGCGCCTACCATGTGTATTCGGGTGCCAGCGTTCATGAGCGCGTCCGGTGACGCCTTTGAAGGGCCTGCCCCTGTTGAATTAATACTTGGATGAGCGAACGGATCAAGATCAAAGTCGAGGACTCTGTATTTTCCGCGGAGAAAGGCACTCCTCTGGTTAAGGCCCTTTCCGGACGGACCCCGGGCCGGAAGCCCATGCTGGCCAAGTCCGGAGGCCGGCTCCTGGACCTGAGCTTCCCCGTCGAGGCCGACATGGAGGTCAGCCTCGTCTACCCGGACTCGCCCGAGGCCCTCGACGTCCTCCGGCACAGCGCTTCGCACCTCTTGGCGCACGCCGTCTTGGACCTCTATCCGGAAACCAAGACCGGGATCGGCCCGGCGGTCGAGAACGGCTACTACTACGACTTCCTGCGCGAAACTCCTTTTACCCCCGAGGACCTGGAAGCCATCGAAAAGAGAATGAAGGAGATCGCGTCCGAGAACATCCCCGTCAGGCGGCGCGTCCTGGACAGGGAAGACGCGGTCCGCCTCTTCCGGGAGAAGGGCCAGGACCTCAAGGTCGAACTCATCCGGGAGAAGGGCGACTCCAGAGTGACCGTCTACGAGCAGGGAAGTTTCGCCGACTTCTGCCTCGGCCCGCACGTCCCTTTCACCGGCTTCCTCAAGCACGTGAAGCTCTTATCGGTGTCCGGGGCCTACTGGAAGGGCGATGAGAAGGGAAGACAGCTCCAGCGCATTTACGGCGCGGTCTTCGCGACCAAAAAGGAGCTCGACGATCACCTCGCTTTCCTCGAAGAGGCCAAGAAGCGCGACCACCGCAAGCTCGGGATCGAGCTCGACCTCTACAGCACCTCGGAGGAGCTGGGCGGAGGCCTTATCCTCTGGCACCCCAAGGGCGCCCGGGTACGGGCCGTGATCGAGAAGTACTGGCACGAGCGGCACTGGGAGGGAGGCTACGACGTCCTCTACACCCCCCACATCGGCCGCGAGGTCCTCTGGCAGACCTCGGGCCACCTCGGCTTCTACAAGGACAGCATGTATTCCCCGATGGACATCGACGGGCAGAATTATTATCTCAAGCCGATGAACTGCCCGTTCCACATCCAGATCTATAAATCCAGGCTCCGCTCCTACCGCGACCTGCCCCTCCGCTGGGCCGAGCTGGGGACCGTTTACCGCTATGAACGAAGCGGCACCCTCCACGGCCTGCTCCGGGTGCGCGGCTTCACCCAGGACGACGCCCACATCATCTGCACCCCGGACCAGATCGAGGCCGAGATCCTCCGGGTCCTTGACTTCTCGATCAGTATTTTGGCCGCCTTCGGCTTCACCGACAACAAGATCGAGCTGTCCGTCCGCGACCCCGGGAACCCGGCCAAATACTGCGGAACCGACGACCTGTGGTGCCGGGCCGAGGCCTCCCTCGTCAAGGCCCTCGAGGCCCGTGGCTTGGCCTACGAGAGGATGGAGGGTGAGGCGGTCTTCTACGGCCCCAAGATCGACATCAAGATCAAGGACGCCCTCGGCCGCCTCTGGCAGTGCACGACCATCCAATTCGACTTCAACATGTCCGAGCGGTTCGGCATGACCTTCATCGCCGAGGACGGCAAGGAACACCGGCCCTTCATGGTCCACCGGGCGCTCCTCGGCTCCCTGGAACGTTTCTTCGGCATCCTCGTCGAGCACTATAAGGGGAACTTCCCGGTCTGGCTGGCGCCGGTCCAGGTCATCATCCTGCCCATCGCCGACCGGCACGACGCCTACGCCCTGGAGCTCGACGCTAAGCTCCGGGCAGCCGGCCTCCGGACCCAGGTCGACCTGAGCCGGGAGAAGGTCAACCGCAAGATCCGGGAGGCCGAGCTCCAGAAGGTCCCTCTCATCCTGATCGTCGGCGACAGGGAGGCGGCGAACGGCACGGCCTCGCTCCGCGTCCATTCGGCCGGAGACAAAGGCGAAGTCCAAGTGGCCGGGTTCCTCGAGAAGGTCGGGGAGCTCGTCAAGAATAAGTCTTTAGTCGTGAATTTGTAGAGGAGGACGAACATTTTAAGACGACAGCCTTTCCGTCCGGCGAATGTGAAAGCGAAGTTGCACAGGATCAACGAAATGATAGAGGCCAAGGAGATCCGGGTCATCGATGACGAGAAGAAACAGCTCGGCGTGCTGTCCCTGATACAGGCCCTGGCGATCTCTCGGGAAAAAGGCCTGGACCTGGTCGAGATCGCGCCCCAGGCCGCGCCGCCCGTGTGCCGGATCATGGACTACGGCAAGTTCTTATACGAACTGCACAAGAAGGAACACGAAGCCAAGAAGCACCAGAAGCAGATCCAGGTCAAGGAGATCAAGTTCCGCCCCAAGATCTCAACGCACGACTACGACTTCAAGATGCGCCACATCTTCCGGTTCCTGGAGGAGGGCAACAAGGTCAAGGTCACGGTCATGCTCCGGGGCCGGGAAAAGCAGAAGCCCGAGCTCGGGATCAAGATCCTGGACAAGGTCCTGGAGCAGGCGGCGGGCCTCGGCGCTCAGGACGGAGACATCCGGAAACAGGGCTGGTCGGTTTCGGCCCTGCTCATTCCGTCGAAAACAGGAGGAAAAGATGCCAAAGCTAAAAACACACAAGGGAGCCCAAAAGAGGTTCAAGGTGACGGCGAACAAAAAATTCCTGCACAGTAAGGCGAACAAGAGCCACATCCTCACGAAGAAATCGTCCAAGAGGCTCCGCCACCTGGGCAAGAAAGAGGCCGCCAGCCCGGCCGACCGGAAGATGCTCAAGAAGATGCTTCCGTACGAGGCCTGAAAGCCCCGCGCCGCTTTTGCGGCCGAATCAAGGAGTTAATAAATGCCGAGAGTCAAAAGAGGAACCAAGAGGAAAGATAGAAGGGTCAAGATCCTGAAGCTGGCCAAAGGGTATTGGGGCGCCAAGGGCCGCAATCACCGGACGGCCAAAGAAGCCGTGGAGAAATCCCTCCAATACGCCTACCGCGACCGGCGGGCTAAAAAGAGGGAATTCCGGACGCTCTGGATCATCCGGGTCAAGGCGGCCGCCATGGCCAACGGCATCACCTACAGCCGCTTCATCCAAGGCCTGAAGAAGCTCAACATCGAGCTCGACCGGAAGGTCCTGGCCGAGCTGGCCGTCCTGGCGCCCGGGACCTTCGCCGTCATCGCCGAGAAAGCGAAGGCGGCCGTGGCCTGATTTGGCGACATGACGAACCTCAAGGGCAAGATCGAGGAATACAAGAAAAAGTTCGCGGAGGAGTCCGCCCGGGTCCGGGACGAAAAGGGCCTGGCCGAACTCCGGAACGAATTTCTGAGCCGGAAGAAGGGCTGCCTGACGTCTCTTTTCGAGGGCATGAAGGGCCTCTCCGCCGCGGAGAAGCCCGGAGCCGGATTGCTCATCAACGCGTTCAAGGACCACGTCCAGGAAAAGCTCGCCCTTCTCGAAGCGGGGCTCTCCGGGAGTGCCCGGGCGGTCCGGTCCGTCGATCTGACCCTCCCCGGGAGGAGCCTCTATTGGGGGGCGCCCCATCCCGTCGTCCTCTTTCAACAGGAGATCGAGAACATCTTCCTCGGGCTGGGCTTTGCCATCGAGGACGGGCCCGAGATCGAGACGGACCACTACAACTTCGAGGCCCTCAATTTTCCGCCCCACCATCCGGCCCGGGACAGCTGGGACACGCTCTACATCACGGACAACTTGCTCCTCAGGACGCACACCTCGCCCGTCCAGATCCGGGTCATGGAGAAGAAGAAGCCGCCGATCCGGATCATCATCCCCGGGCGCGTCTTCCGGAGGGAGGCCACCGACCCGACGCATCTGCCGATGTTCTATCAGGTCGAGGGTCTGGTCGTGGACAAAGGAGTCACCTTCGCCCACCTCAAGGGGACCCTTGAGTATTTCCTCCGGGCCATGTTCGGCGAGAAGCTCAAGGTCCGCTTCCGGCCGAGCTTCTTCCCATTCACCGAGCCCTCGGCCGAGGTGGACATCGAGTGCATCGTCTGCGGGCAGAAGGACAAGTCCTGCCGGGTTTGCGGCGGGACGGGCTGGAAAGAGATCCTGGGGGCCGGCATGGTCGATCCGCAGGTCTTCAAGAACGTTAATATCGACCCCGAAAAATACTCCGGCTGGGCGTTCGGCATGGGAATCGACAGGACGGCCATGCTGTCCTACCAGATCCCCGAGATGCGTTTCTTCTACGAGAACGACCTCCGGTTCTTAAGGCAGTTCAACCTCAAATGAAGATCAGCCTGGATTGGCTCAGGGATTACGTCAAGGCGGATCTCCCGACGCCGGAGCTCCTCGAACGGCTGACCATGATCGGCCTGGTGGCCGAGAACGCCGAAGAGAAGGGCGGGGACACGGTTTTCGAGGTGGAGACCTACGCCAACCGGCCCGACACGCTCGGCCATCTCGGCATCGCCCGCGAGGTCGCGGCGATGCTCGGCGAAAGGCCGGTGGAAAAGACCTGGCCGGTCGACGAGCTCCCGGTGACGGTCGCCGACCTCACCGATGTCCAGATCTACGATGAGGCGCTCTGTCCCAGGTACTGCGCCATGCTGGTCAAAGGCGTCGAGGTCGGCCCGTCACCCGACTGGCTCCGCCGGAGGATCGAAGCCATGGGCCTCCGGCCCATCAACAACGTCGTCGACGTCTCGAACTACGTCCTCTTCGCCACGGCCCAGCCCCTCCACGCCTTCGACTTTGCCAAGCTCCGCGGCGGCCGGATCATCGTCCGTAAAGCCCTGAAGGGCGAAACCCTGAAGACGCTCGAGGGCTCGACGATCGAACTCACCCCGGACATGCTGGTTATCGCCGACGAGGCCGGGCCCGTCGCCCTGGCCGGTGTCATGGGCGGCGAGGAGGCGGGCGTCACGGAAACGACCCAAGACGTCTTCATCGAGAGCGCCTGCTTCGATCCTGTCTCGGTCCGGCTGACCGCTAAAAAGACGGGGCTCTCCACGGACGCCTCCTATCGCTTCGAGCGGGGATCGGACATCGCCTTCCCGCCCCAGGCGGCCCTGATGGCGGCCTCACTGCTGTGCCGCTTCGGGGGGAAGGCGGCCAGGGGCATCCTGGACGTATACCCGAAGCCCCGGAAGCCCAAGTCCGTCGTCCTCCGCCACCGCCGCATCTCCGACCTGCTCGGCGTCGACGTCCCCGAGGACCGGGTCGTGCGCATCCTGGAGGACCTCGGTTTCAGGGTCGAGGAGAGCCGGAAGGGCGTCTGGCGAGCTGAAGTCCCGTCGTTCCGGGTGGACATTGAGCGCGAGGCCGACCTCGTCGAAGAGGTCGCACGCTTCTATGGCTACGACAAGATCCCCGGCGAAATGATCCCCCTTGCGTCTTTCGAGCCGCCCGTCAACAAGAAGCGGGAGAAGATCCAGAAACTGCGCCAGGTCCTCCTCCACCAGGGTTTAGACGAAGTCATCAACTTCAGCTTCTCGGACCCGGAAAAAGAATCCGGCGTCGCCAGCGGCCGGGAGCCCATCGCGATCCGGAACCCGATTTCATCCCGGTCGGCGAGCCTCCGGACGAGCCTCGTCATGGGCCTTCTCGAGAACGTTGCCTGGAACCTGAACCGGGGGCTCGAAGGGGTCCATATCTTCGAGTTCGGCAACATCTACTTCCGGAAGGACGAGGCCCATCTGGAGCAGCTCACGCTCGGACTGCTGTCGACGGGCCTTTTAGGCCGGCCCCACTGGCAGACCCGGGCCGGTGAGACCGACTTTTTCGTCCTCAAGGGGGCCGTCGAAGCCTTGATGTCAGCCTTGAGGTACGAACCTTTCTCCTTCGCCGCCGACGCCCACCCATTCTTCGAGGAGGGCGCCTCGCTCGCCCTGGCCTACAAGGGCAACACGGTCGGCCACCTAGGCGTCGTGAAAAAGTTTTTAAGGGATCTGTATTCCCTTGAGGGGACGGTCTACGCCGCTGAGATCAACCTGGCCGGCCTCCTGGAAAAGCAGCCGAAAGCCTTCCGGTTCACGCCCGTCGCCAAGTTCCCCGGGGTCAGCCGCGACCTCTCGTTCCTGGCGGACCGGGACCTGTCCTACCAGGACATCCGGACGGCTGTGGCCAAATTATCGGTCCCCTTTCTCGAGGGGTTCGAGCTCACCGACCGTTTCACCGGGCCGTCGATCCCCGGGGATAAGGTCAGCCTGTCCATCCGGTTCCGCTACCGGAACCCCAAGCGGACGCTCCTTGCCGAAGAGGTCGACAAAGCCCAGCAGGACATCATCGGCCGCCTGAAGGCGGCCCTGAACATCCAGCCCAGGGAGGGAGGAAAAATTGACAACTGAGATCGACAGAATTAAAATACTCGAGGGAAAGATCTCCCGGGTCGTCGAGTACATCAACAAGCTCTCGGCCGAGAACGACAAGCTCCGCCAGCAGCTCAAAGAGCTCAGAACGGATAAGAAGGAGTTCGAGGAGCAGGGCCGGAAGGTCGTCCGGTTGGACGAAGAGCTGAAGAGGTGCGAGGGCGAGAGGGAAACCATTAAGGAGAGGATCGAGGCCATCATCAGCCAGATCGACCAGCTCGGAATATGATCGATAAAATCATCGACATCGAGATCTACGGACAAAAATACCGAATCCGGGTCAAAGGAGATGAGGATGAAAAATATATCGGCCGCTTGACTTCGTACGTCGATCAGAAGATGCACGAGGTGGCTGTGAAATCCAAGTCCGCGGACACGACGAAGATCGCCGTCCTGGCGGCCCTCAACATCGCGGACGAGTTTTTCTTGAGCCAGAAGAAACTTGATCAACTGAACGAAGCCATCGGCCATATGGAAACGGAGATCGAAAGCTTGGAGGTTCATCTTTTAGAAGATGAAAACACATACAAGAGCCTGGGAAAAGTCACTTCTTAGTTCAGGACCTGTCGTCCGGACATTTATAGATGACGCCGAACCGCGCCGCCGCATGGCCGCCGCGGACCCTCCCGTGAGGGTCCCCGGGGCCTCGGACGGGCGCCCTTCCCCCGCGGGACCGTTCCTTCGCATGTGACTCGTTCCCCCGCCCTCCATACGATCGTCTCCCCGGATCTTACAAGGAGGTGACAATCGTGAACGTTCCAATCTATGTTTATCCCGGCGCCGCCGTCATCGTCATCCTGCTGGCGGTCGTGGTCGTCCTCGCCCTGAAGAGGCGCGACGCCGCCCGCCGCGCCGTTGAGGTCGAGGCAGAGGCCAAGGTGGTCCTGGCCAGGGCGGCCGGGGACGCCGAGAAGATCAAGCGCGAAGCGGCCATCGAGGCCAAGGAGAAGGACCTGGCCCGCCAGGCCGATTTCGAGAACCGGACCCGCGAACAACGGCGGAAGATCAGCGAGACCGAGCGCCGGCTCATCAACAAGGAGGAGAACCTCGAGAGGCGCTTCCAGTCCATCGAGCGGAAGGAGCGCGAATTCTCTCAGAAGGAGCGCCGGCTCCAGGACAAGGAGAAAGAGATCGAGGATCTCGAGGCCAAGATCGGCGAGGCCGTCCGGAAGGAGATGGCCGAGCTGGAGCGGATCTCCGGCTTGACCCAGGAGGAGGCCAAGGCCGCGTTGATCAAAAAGATCGAGGATGAGGCCCGGCTCGAAGCCCTTCAGACCGTCCGGCGCATCGAGGAGGAGGCGAGGGAGAAGGCCCAGGCCTTGGCCCGTGAAGTCATCGTCAACGCCATTCAGCGCTCGGCGGCCGAACACGTCGTCGAGACCACGGTGTCCGTCGTCGACCTCCCCTCCGACGACATGAAGGGACGGATCATCGGCCGCGAGGGCAGGAACATCCGGGCCCTGGAGCAGGCCACCGGCGTCGACATCATCGTCGACGACACGCCCGAGGCGGTCATCCTGTCGAGCTTCGACCCCATCCGCCGCGAGCTGGCCCGCCTGTCCATCGAGAAGCTCGTCATGGACGGGCGCATCCACCCGGCCAGGATTGAGGACATCGTCGAGAACGTCAAGGCGGACCTCGAGCAGAAGATCAAGCAGGAGGGCGAGTCCACGGTCCTGGAGCTCAAGGTCAACAACGTCCATCCCGAGCTCATCAAGCTCCTGGGCAAGCTTAAATACAGGACGAGCTACGGCCAGAACGTCCTTCAGCATTCCAAGGAGGTGGCCATGCTGTCGGCCCTGATGGCCCGGGAGATCGGCGCCGACGTCAACGTCTCCCTCCGGGCCGGCCTCCTCCACGACATCGGCAAGGCCGTGGACAAGGACGTCGAAGGCACGCATACCGAGCTCTCCGTCGAGCTGACCAGGAAATACGGCGAGAACGAGAAGGTCATCCAGGCCATCGCCTCGCACCACCGGGACGTCGACTTCCCATCGATCGAGGCCGTTCTCATCCAGTCGGCGGACACCCTGTCCGCAGCCCGGCCGGGGGCGCGGCGCGAGCTCCTGGAGACTTACATCGAGCGCCTGCAAAAGCTCGAGGAGCTGGCCAATAGCTTCGAGGGCGTCTCCCGGTCGTTCGCCCTCCAGGCGGGGCGCGAGATCCGGATCATCGTCGAGAGCCATAAGGTCTCCGACGACCGGGCGTCGCTCATCGCCAAAGACATCGCTGCCAAGATCAAGAACGAACTGGACTACCCGGGTCAGATCAAGGTCACGGTCATCCGGGAGATGAGGGCGGTGGAATATGCCCGTTAAGACCGGCGTCCTCTTCCTGGGGGACATCATCGGCCACCAGGGCCGGAGGGCCCTCCAGCGGTTCCTGCCCCAGCTTGTCAAGAAATATCCGCCGGCGATCATCATCGCCAACGGCGAGAACGCGGCCGGAGGCGTCGGCATCACCGAGGAGATCGGCCGGGAACTCTTT
>Ga0315297_10003052_pt1 | contig 10719 bp, 9 predicted proteins | sample YL17G15_0_MG_FD_203628 | JGI IMG/M metagenome (GOLD analysis project Ga0315297, IMG submission 203628) | Sediment microbial communities from Yellowstone Lake, YNP, Wyoming, USA - YL17G15_0 | ecosystem: Environmental > Aquatic > Freshwater > Lake > Sediment | place: USA: Wyoming | collected...
TGACGGCGAAGTGTCGTTGCGGTCGAGCGTCGAGCGATCGTCTTCGTTCTGCATGTTTGCTCCTCCCAATCCAGCCACTACAGGCGACCAGCCGAAGCACAAGCAGAGGGACGCGTGTCGGCTCCCTGGACCGGTGCTGAAGTGCGAAAGACTAGTGACACGTGAGCCGCGTGTCAAGGAGAATCTATCGAGCGTGATTCCGCTGTGACGGTCAAGGACCGGAGGAGCTCTGCCGCGGTGGCGCTTGTGCGCGGTGCGCACATCCGGCGTGCTCCGACTTGAAGGGTGCCGCGAGAGCGCACCGAGAGCCGATCTGGTGGTTTGCGCCCGAATGCGCGACAGCGGCGCCGCTGTCTCAAGAGGTGGAGGCCGTGCTTCCCTACTCCCCGAGCCGAGTCTCGCACCGGCATGATCCCTCCGCATTGTGGTCGACGGACGAGGCAAGCGAGCCGCGCACAGACAGATGATGGTGCATCTCCGCGCGAGTCGTTAGTATGCCGCAACTGGACAACGACGTGAGGGACGGACGCGCCATTCTCAGGTCAGACAACCAGAACGGATCCGTGCCGGGCTCCGCAGCCCCCGGTGGACCGGCACACCACGGGTGGTCGCCCACCGGCTTGGGCGGTGCCCAAGGCCGCCTCGGCCGCTTCGTCGGCCTCGACCGGCGACCGGTCAATCTCGATGGTCTCTCCTGCGAGGACGGCGACGCGGGCCTCGTCGCCTTCGCGAGCGTGCACGATCCCGAGCCGACAGTGGAGATCGACGACGAGGGCCACGTGGTGCAGCTGGACGGCGTGCAGGCGGACGAGTTCGACCTCATCGACGCCTACATCGCCGCACACGGGATCGACGCCTCGGTCGCCGTCGAGGCGAACGGCCTGCCGGAGGTCGAATTCGCCCGGCTCATCGTCGATCCGGCGACGCCCCGGGAAGCCGTCGTCCGCCTCGCCCGCGGCGCGACGCCGGCGAAGCTGGCGCGCGTCGTCGCGCGTCTCCGCCCCGTGGAACTGCAAATGGCCATCGCCAAGATGCGGGTCAGGCGCACACCGTCGATCCAGGCACATGTCACCAACCTCCTCGACGATCCCCTGCTCCTGGCTGCCGACGCCGCCACCGCGGTGGCCTTCGGCTTCCGCGAGCTCGAGACCACGGTGCCAGTCCTCGCGGACGCGCCCTCGAACGCCCTGGCCGTGCTCGTCGGCTCGCAGGTCGGCGTCGCGGGCGCCCTCACGCAGTGTTCCGTCGAGGAAGCTCTGGAGCTGGAAATGGGGCTGCGCGGCCTCACCACCTACGCCGAGACCGTCTCGCTGTACGGCACCGAGCAGGTGTTCGTGGACGGCGACGACACGCCGTGGTCCAAGGCATTCCTCTGCTCGGCTTACGCCTCCCGGGGTCTGAAGATGAGGGTCACCAGCGGCGGGGGCGCGGAGGCGCTGATGGGCGAGGCCGAGGGCAAGTCGATGTGCCATCTGGAATCCAGGTGCGTGGCGCTCGCCCGGGCCATCGGCGCGCAGGGCGTGCAGAACGGCGGCATCGACGGGGCCAGCGTAGTCGCCTCGGTGCCGGATGGTATGCGCGAGCTGCTCGCCGAGAACCTGCTCGTGATGCTCCGCGACCTCGAGTCCTGCTCCGGGAACGACTCGCTCGTGTCGGAGTCGGACATGAGGCGCACCGCGCACACCGTGCCCCTCTTCCTCGCCGGCTCGGATTTCCTCTTCTCGGGCTTCGGCTCGATCGTGCGCCACGACAACATGTTCGGCCCCTCCAACTTCAACGGCGAGGACCTCGACGACTACCTCGTTCTGCAGCGGGACTGGGGCGTGGACGGCGGACTGCGCCCGGTGGCCGAGGCCCGCCTCCGCGAAGTCAGAGAGCGGGCCGCCAGAGCAGTGCAGGCCGTCTATCGCGACTTGGGCCTGGCCGACTTCGCCGACGCACGCGTCGACGAGGTCGTGCTCGCGGAGGGCTCGCGCGACCTTTCCCCACTGGACCCTACGGTCGTTCTGCAGGCCGCCGACGTGATCCAGGAGCGCGAGCTGGGGATCCTGGACGTGGTCCGCGCCCTGGAGCGCACCGGTTTCCGCGAGGAAGCGGAGCGCGTGCTCGCCATGGGCCGCGCGCGCGTCGCCGGCGACTACCTGCAGACGGCGGCCATCTTCGACGAGAAGATGAACGTGCTCTCCAAGGTCACGGACCCCAACGACTATCAGGGGCCGGGCACGGGCTACGAGGTGACGCCCGCGAGGCGGGAGGAGATGGCGGAGGTCCGCCAGCAGCGCTCGCGGCAGGACCTCCTCGAGCGACAGGCGGCCCACGCCGGCCACATCCATCTCGTGGAGCGGGACGAGGCGGAGCCGGGAGCGGATCCGCGCGAGGTCTGCGTGGGGGTGTCTCCGGCGCTCGCCACGCGGCTCTGGCTGACGACGTCAGGGCTGCCGGTGGGCCAAGCGCTCCGGCAGATCCTCGCCGGGCTGGAGGAAGAAGGCTGCGTCGCGCGCCTCGTACGCGTGCGCTCGACGATCGACCTCGGCATGATCGGCCTGGCGGCGGCCAGGCTGGCAGGTTCGGGCATAGGGATCGGTCTGCAGGCGAAGGGTACGGCTCTCATCCACCGCCGCGACCTGCCTCCTCTCGCCTGCCTCGAGCTGTACTCGATCGCCCCACTCGTGACCGGGCAGATGTACCGGGCTCTCGGCACGAACGCCGGGCGGCACGCGAAAGGCCTGCGACCTGTCCCCGTGCGCAACCCCTCCACGGAGCAGGCCATCGAGGCGCGCTACCACGCCGAGGTGGTCGCGATGGTGGCGGTGGAGCGCGGCGAGTGCCTGCCCGGCGCGCCGCCCGTCGATCTGGAGCTGGTCAGATGAAATGCACCGCGCTGTCGGGGCGCCCTCTGCCTGAGATCACCATCGACGCGGCCGGACGAGGGGACCTGTCCCCGGCCGACCTGCGCATCCACCCCGACACTCTGCGCCGCCAGGCGGACGTGGCGGAGCAGCACGGCAACCCGCAGCTCGCCGACAACCTGCGACGCGCCGCCGAGCTCACGGCTCTGGGCGACGAGGAGCTCCTCGCTATCTACGAGGCGCTGCGGCCCGGGCGATCCACGCTCGCCGAGCTCGAGACCGTCGCCTGCCGTCTCCAAGCGGCGGGCGCACCCTCGTGTGCGGAGCTTGTGCGAGAAGCCGCGGCGATGTACGAGCGCCGCGGCCTGCACAAGCCCGGCTGAGCGACGCCGCGCAGATCCTCGATGATGATCGTCGCCGGAATCGACATCGGCAATACGACGACCGAGGTCATCCTCGCGGAAGTCACGCCGCAGGCGGTGACTCCGTTGGCGGCGAGGCGCGCCTGGACGACCGGGGGCAAGGGAAGTGCCGACTCGGTGAAGGACGCGGCGCGCCTCGTGCTCAGCGCCGAAAAGGCGTTGGGAAGGCGCGCCGCACTCCTGCTCTTGCCTCCGCTCCGCCCCGTGATCACGCTGTCGGCGTCGCTGCCACCTCCTGCGAGCGGCTCTCCCCTGTTGCGGCGGCTCGACGATCCTTCCGCGAGCACGCCCGCGGGGAGCGGCTTCGCCGTGGGGTTTCATCTGCCCCTGCGGGAGGTCGCGGGCCATCCCGAGCGGAGTGCACCGGTCATCGTGTCCGTGCCCCCGGGGACCGACTTCGAGGAGGCCGCCGCGAGGATCTCTGCGGCGCAGAACGCGCAGTTGCCGATCGTAGGAGCCGTGGTGGCCGGCGACGACGCTGTGCTCATCGCGAACCGCATCCCACGGGCGATCCCCATCGTCGACGAAGCGGATGTGGGCGATCTGCGGACGAGCGAGCTCATCGCCGTAGAAGTCGCCGCACCTGGCGGCCGCGTGCAGGTGGTGAGCGACCCCGTCGCTCTAGTCGCGGCCTTCGGGCTTGCGCCGGCGAAGGCTCCATTGCTCACCGATCTGGCTCTTGGCCTGTCGGACGCGCGCTGTGCCGCTCTCGCCCTTCACCCGGAGGCGACGCCGCCGGCGCGGAGTAGCGACTCTGGATGGCTTGAATACGACGGGGACGGAGGTTCGATCCGCGTCCCCTTCGACCGCAGCCTTGCAGACTGCGCCGGCACGATTCGGCCCGGCTCCGTTCGCAGGGTCCACGTCCCACGCGGCTCACCTCTCCATGACGCGCTCGGGAGCGCCGAGGCACGAGTCCGCGACGTGTTCGCCGTCGACCTGCCGTCCATCCGGGAGCGCTCCTTCCCCAGACACGGATCTGTCGAGCTCAGCGAGGTGCCGATCGCCGCCCTGGTCTCGCCGGCCTCCTCCCCCTCGCCTCCGGAAACGACGCTCGCGGAGGCGACAGGCCGCGCGGTGCGGGTGTTGCCGTCCGAGGCCGAGGCGGCCGCTCTCGGGGCCTTGACCACGCCCGGCGCCCCGGGGGACGCGGCGGTGTGCGACATGGGCGGCGGCACCGTCGATCTGGTGTGGGGGGACCAGCGCCTCACTGCCGCCGGCGCGGGGGAGCTCCTCACGGTGTCGGTGGCGAGAGCGCTGGGTCTGCGGAGCAGAAGGGCTGAATACGTGAAGCGGTTCGCCTCGCTCCGCGTCGAGGCGCCCCACGTCGTGCACTACGAGGATGGCAGCAGAGGCTTTGCCGAGACGAGCCTGCCGGCGGACTCTCTCGGCCGCCTCTGCTATATGCGGGGCAAGACCCCCACTCCCTTCTCCGATCGGCTGGCGCCTGAGGAGTGGAGATCGCTGCGCCTGGCCATCAAGCAGCAGGTGATCGGCGCCAACGTAGGTAGGTGCCTGAAGTGGCTCATGGGCGTCGACGAGCAGGGCAGACCGAGCACCCTCCTGCTCTGCGGCGGCGCCGCCTTGGACGCGGAGTCGGTGCGCATCGTCAGCGAATCGCTGCGGGCGATGGAGATCACAGTCGGGAGGGCCAACGTCGCCGGCAGCTATGGGCCCCGGTACGGCGTGGCCCTTGGCCTGCTCCTTGCGTTTCGCGCGGCGGAAGGGGGCGGACGCTGACGCGCTCCACCGCGTCCGCCTGAAGCCCTGGGCTACGACGCCCGGAGAGGCGCTCTACCTCGTCTGCCCCGGCATCCGCGCCTCCGACATCGCGGCCTCCGTCGTCCCCGCCTCCACCCGCACCGCCCCGCCTTGGATCACCGCGTACCGGTAGTGCCGAGGGTGGTCGCCGGGCCCGAGGCCGTAGGTGCCGGGGTCGATCGCGTGGAGGCCCGCGGCGCGGAACGCGGCCTCGGTCCAGCGGCGGAAGACCGTGGGGGTGGTGTGGCCGGCGATCTGCTCGACTCCGTCGAGCAGCCGCCCCGGCCCCACGTCGGCATCGTCGACGCGCAGGCGCTGCGGCGACCACTCGTCGAGGATCCGCGGCTCGGGCAGCTCGCGGCCGTGCTCGAGCTGGCGCCCCACGGCGGCGTGGTACTCGTCGTTCAGGCGAGCCGCGAGTCGCGCCGGGTCGCGGCCCAGCTCGTCGAAGTCGGCGGCGAAGACACGCGTCAGGCCGGCGTGGCTGATCAGCACGCCGTCGACGCTCGTCACCAGCTCGAGCCGCCGCGTCCGCAGGCGCTCGAGCAGCGGCTCGCGAAAGGCCTTGCTCGCCTCCTGCTGCTCGCCGATCCAGTAGCCGAGCGCGATCGCCTGGTCGTGGTTGCCGATCAGCGTCTCGGCGCCGAGCTCGTCGAGCCGCTGCAGACACTCGCTCGCGAGGCTGCCGCGGTCGAGGAAATCACCGGCAAAGACCAGCCGGTCGATCCCCTCGCGGAATCTCGAGCTGCGCAGGACGCTCTCGAGCAGCTCCGGGTAGCCGTGCACGTCCGACACGACCAGCGTGAACGGGGCCGCCGGCTGCTGAGCGCCGGCCTGCATCATCTGGCGGTTCGTCATGTTGACCATATGCCCACGCCGCCCGTCGCGTGACCAGCCGTATGCTCCTGGCAGCCGCTTCGTGGTGTCGCACAAGGCGCAGGCACGTCGGCGCGCCCTGGCAAGCGTCTGAGGGCGTCAGCCGCCGCCCGCGGAGCCGTCCGGCGACTGGGCAGCTCCGTCGACCACGCCGGCGGCTTGCGTGACGCCAGGCGGCTTGCGCCGCATGACCTTCCTTCCGCCCTCGCGCAAGCGCTGCGCCGCGCCCCGCGCCTGCGCCCCGGCCTTGCTCGTGGCCTTGCCGGTCGCGGTGCGCGCGCCTTCCGCCACTCTGCCGGCCTGGGTCCGGGCGGCCGCGGCGCCCTGCCCCACTTTTTGCAGACCGCCCTGCGCCTGCGCGCCGGCCTTGCCGCCGGCGGCGCGCGCCTGCTCCACCATCGTCGTCGCCGTCTCGCGGGCCTTGGCGCTCGCCTCGGCGAGGATGCGCCTGCGCTCGGCCGCGGTGAGCAGGCCGGTCTCGTACCAGCGGGTCGCCGCCAGCCCGACGAAGTAGGTGCCGCCGAAGGCGACTGCGGTCTTGGGCACGATGCCGTAGCCGGGCACCAGCCCCACCAGGGCCCCGGCTATCTGTCGCCACACCACGGCGCCGCCGATCACGGGGCTGATCTCGATCATGCGCTTCTGGAACTCGGGCGGCGCCCCGCAGGCCAGGGCCAGCCGGTAGACCATCAGCGCCTGGTTCTTGGTGAGGATGACCGTGTCGGCGGCCGAGATGGGGATGCCGAGGAAGGGCACCAGCGACGGCACGCCGGAGGCCAGCGCGAACGCCGCGTTCGACACCGAGACTTCGCTGGTCAGGCGAGCGGCGAACCACGGGCGCAACCCGGGCAGACGCCGCGCGGCGGCCAGGCGAGCCTCCGCGGGGAGGCCGGTGAGGACCGCGCCGCAGACGATCGCCGCCGCGCTCGGAGACTGCGGGTCGACCAGCGTCGCCGCGCTCCGCTCGAGGTAGGCGGACCACGGCGTCGGCGCGCCGATGGCCTCGCCGAAGAGCAGCACGGCCTGGGTCGGCCGCGGCGCCGTGGAAAGGCGCTGGAGCCCGGCGAGGTCGGCGGCGCCCAGCGGCGCGGCCGCCTCGAGCGCCACGATCAGCAGGTCGGCCGCGGGCAGGAGGTCGAGGTAGTCCTCCGCCTCGGCGAGCGGCACGAGCGCCAGCTGGTCGGGGCCCAGCGGGTAGCGGTTGGGACCGTCGCGCAGAAAGCGATCCACCCACCACAGCGCAGCCGGCTGCCCCACGCAGACGATGGCGCCACCGCGCTCCGCCTCGTGGCGGATGGCGTTGACGTCCACTTCGCGGATGGTCTTCCAGATGGTACCGAAGTCGCTCCACTGAGGCTTGGGCACTGCGCCTCCCTTCACTCGAGGTCTCACCGCAGGAGACATACCCGCTCGCTCGCGGTCTGAGGCGTGCACCGTCGCCGCAGATGTCTGCCGTCCCCGCCGTCCGCTATTCTGAGTGTATGGAAAGTGCCCCCCACGCAGACGATGCCGGCGCCTGGGCCGGCCATGCCGCCGACGTGCCGGCCGTGTGGTTCGCACACGCCTCACGGCTGCACGGCGTGCATCACACGCAGCGCGTGCATATCCACGCGCAGCGGCTCGTCCGCGAGCTGCGCTGGCCCGAGGCCGACGCCGGCGTCGTCCTCTCGGCGGTACTGTGGCACGACATCGGCCGCGTCGACGACGGCTGGGACCCGCAGCACGGCGCGCGCGGCGCCGAGCGCGTCGTGAAGCTGCGCCTGCACAAGTCGCTGTCTGAGGACGACGCCCGGCTTGCCTTGTTCGCCATCCGCTACCACTGCCGCAGCGACCGGCGCGGCGCCCTCCGCGCCGCCGGCCAGGACGACCCCGAGCGCGCCCTGCGCACCCTGTGGCTGCTCAAAGACGCCGACGCCCTCGATCGCGTGCGCCTCGGCGACGGCGCCTACGAGGTCGACTCGACCGTGCTGCGCCACCGCTGCACCATCGAGATGGTCGACTTCGCGGAGGAGCTGCTGGAGGCGCTGCCGTGACCGCGATCCTCGGGCTCTCCGCCGACACCCACGGGCACTTCGTCGGCGTCGTCAGGCCAAGCCGCGGCGCGCGAGACTGAACCGAGCGTACGGCAGCTCGCGACCTTCGACGAGATCGGCGGCCCATTCGCCGATCAAGGGAGCGAACTTCGCGCCGTGACCCGAGCACGGCGACAGAACGACGAGCGGACCGACGCGGTCGATGACGAAGTCCTGGTCGTCGGTCCACGTGTACAGGCAACTGAGCTCGGCGGTCGGCGACGGCTCGAGGCCCGGCCACCAGCGCCGCACGTGGTCGATCATGTGCCTCCGGGACAGCGCATCGACGACGCCGTCCCGGCCGTCGGCCGTCGTGACTCTGCCCGGGTCGTGTTCGCCCAGCTTCATGTTGCCGGGCACGCCGCCGTCTCGCCCACCGGGCAATCCGTAGACGGCCGGCTCCTGGTCGTGCAGGGCGATCGGCCAGGCTGAGTCAGCGTCGCTGTCGCGGCGCGCGAAGTGGAAGACCTGCTGCTGGGTGACGGTAAGCGATGGGAGCGTCACCGCGCCTTGCAGCAGGCCCTCGGTCCACGGACCCGCGGCGACCACCACGGTTCCCGCGCGCAGCGTTTCGCCCGCCACGCGCACGAGCGCGCCGGACGCCGACGGCTCGACGGCCGACACGGGGCACTCGTGGGCGACGAACGCTCCGCGCCGGACGGCAAGCCGCAGCATCTCGGCCGTGGCGAGCTCGGGGTCGAAGATCCCGGCTGCGCCGTAGTGGACGACGGGGCCGGCGAAGCACATGTGCGGCCACCGCCTGCCGGCGTCTCCCGGCGAGAGCAGCTCGCACTCCACGCCGCCGCCGCGGAGCGCGTCGTACAGCCCCTGCGGGTCGCGGCCGTGATCGAGTCCACCGGTCAGCGTCAGGAGCGGCCCGCCGACCTCAGCTTCCAGCCGACGCCAGCGGTCCTGCGCCAGTCCGGTCATGGCGATGTAGTGGGGCTCGCGATAGGCGCGGCGAAAGACCCGCGAGCTGCCGTGCGAACTGCCGTCCCGGTGTCCGGCGCGCCGCGCCTCGAACACGACCACCGCGTGGCCGCGCGCGGACAGCGCCCAGGCCGCGGCTGCGCCCATGATGCCCGCACCGACCACGACCACGTCCGCACGCGTCGGGATCTGCTGCACCGCGTCTCCTTTCACGCCTGTGGACGGCGGCCGGCGACGACGGCCGGTAGGTCGCCGACAAGACCCGCGAGATCGTCATCCTACAGCGCCGCCACCGCGCCCCCTCGCCACGGCACGTCAGTTCTGCCAGATGCCGAAGCCCTTCTTCCTCAGCTTCTCGGCGTAGGAGTGCTCCACCTTTGCGGGTCTCGTGTGGTCGGCTGTCTCGATGGCGAAGCACTTCTTCGCGGCAACGTAGAGCCCGTACTTGCACACCCAGGTGGAGGCTCTCTGGCCCGCCTTGTGCTTGCGAAAGCGTTCGGCCGGCTCGTACATGCTCGAGCCGATGTAGTAGCAGGGCTTGCCGGACCGGTAGTCGGGATTGCGCTTCACGAACTTGCCTTTGTCGAGCACCTCGTCGTCCAAGCGGATCGCATAGATGTGGTAGACGTGCTTCAGCCGTCCTTTCGTCACTTGCGACACCTCCCGACGCTGTGAATGCCGTGCGTACACCGGGGCCCTCGCGCGCCCCTTCTTTAAGGCTCTCCGCCGCAATGGGATCCGTCAAGAGCCGTCGTTCTCGCCGCGTCGGGCAAGCCCGCCCGCGGGATCACCCTGCGCGGCCCGCGCCGCTGCCGGGTGACGTTCTGCGATCGTCCACCCGGCCGACCGATCGTCGGCCTACCGACGCGTGGGCGGCGCGACTATCCTTGTCTCATGTCGATCAACACCTTGCAGCCCACGAGCATGTTGACGAGCACCAGCGACGCAGGGTTGCGCGCCGTGCTCGACGACGTCCAGCGCGCCAGTGCCTAAGCGCCCGCGTCTCGACGACCTCCTCGCCAGCAGACGGCTCCAGCGGCACAGCCCCTTCCCCGCGGAGACCGGCGACCTGCTGGCCCTCGCCAAGCGCCAGCTTGCCGACGCGTGCGCAGCCGGGCTATCCCCGGACGGTCGGTTCGCCGCCGCGTACGGCGCCGCCATCACCCTGGCGACCGCGATCGTGTGCGCCGGCGGGTACCGGGTCGCCGACGCGCCCGGACATCAGCGGCTCACGATCGAGCTTCTGCCGGTCCTTCTCGGCGACCAGCAGCGTCGCGGCGCAACGTACCTCGAAGCCTGCCGGCGCCGGCGCGACGTCGCCCAGGACGAACGCGTTGAGGCGATCACCCCGGCAGAATCGCGCGCGCTTCTCGCCGCTGTGCGGGAGCTTCAGGAGGAGGTGCTCACCTGGCTCGACGAGGAGCACCCGGAGCTCGTCGGCGCCTCGTAGCGTCGAGCGTCGCGGCCGGCGAGACGCAGCGCAACGTCACCTCCCGTCACCCTTTCACCGGCGGCATGCGCCCTGCTACGTTGGGCAGCATGCCGACACGTCCACCCGACAACTACCCTCGCAGCGCCGGCCGGCTGTTACTGGCGAGGAGTCGCAGTCACGCCGGCTGGTCGGCGCATCACATCGACACGCATCTCATCGGATTCGGCGTCGCAAGGCGTGACAGCGGCGCGCACACGTTCTATCGTCATCCCATGTACCCTCGCTTGGCGCTCGCGATGTCGCGCACCCGGAGGCTACGGCCGTACCTCGTGGCCGATGCGGTCAGTCTCGTCGGACAGCCGTTGGCAGCGGAAGCT
>Ga0315297_10003054_pt1 | contig 10708 bp, 7 predicted proteins | sample YL17G15_0_MG_FD_203628 | JGI IMG/M metagenome (GOLD analysis project Ga0315297, IMG submission 203628) | Sediment microbial communities from Yellowstone Lake, YNP, Wyoming, USA - YL17G15_0 | ecosystem: Environmental > Aquatic > Freshwater > Lake > Sediment | place: USA: Wyoming | collected...
CGGGCGACCGCGTCGCCCTGATCCTGCCGATGTCTCCACGCCTGGTCAAGGGCCGCCAGGCGCAGGCCGGTCGCGCCGCCGTCATGTGCGGACCGCGCGTTTTTGGATTGAAGCGGGAGAACATCGGAAAAGAACGCGAGGACATGAACTCGATCGACCTGAACGCCGATTACATGGACCTCCGCACGATCTTCATCGATCCCTCGTCCCTTGAAGGTCCGGTGGACGATACGATTCGCATCCGCGCGTGGAGCCCGGGCAGATTCGCGCACAGAAAGACCGATCTGGGTTTGAGTCTCGTCGAGCATGCCGATCCTGCCACCGAAGCCGTCTACTTCAAGCTGCCGAACCCGCGCGACCCAGCCCTGGTCGATGACGAGCTAATCGTAAAGAAGTAGCGAGATTCGGCCCCGACCGGCGGTGTTTATTGCGAGGACCCACAGGAACTCCAACCATGCGGTTGTGCGCAGCCAAGTCGGAGACGCGCATCTTTGAGGTTTGCGGTCTGACGTTCGCGGCGGAAGCGCGTGCAGGGCGCGAAACGCCGGATGCGCCCTTCTGCCGCTTCATGGCCGGGGCGGCGCGCCTGGCGATAACCATTGGCTCTTTTCCGCGCCCGCGGCCGCGCACACCTTGCAGACCACCACCGTCACATCGTCGTGTTGGGCTTCGATGCCGGCGTGTGCCCTTGCTGATTCATAGATTGCCTGCACCTGGGCGCGGGCGCTCTGGTCTCGATGGCGCCCCACGACCTCCAGGATCCGCTCGGCGCCAAACTCTATGGCGTCCTCGTTGAACGCTTCGGTGACTCCGTCGGTCACCAGCACAATCGTCTCTCCCTCCGATAGCGGGATCACCGGGCTGGAGGAAAACACTTGATCGGCGAACAGCCCACAGGGCAGGCCGGCCGATTCAATGATGATCCGAGTCTGGCCTGAAGCGTCCAGCAGGTAGCCGGGCACGTGGCCCGCACCAGCGTATTCCATGGATCTGCCACGGGAGTCGAGGCGAACCAACAGCAAGGTGATGAACTGGCTCCCGCCCAGGTCAGTGGCCAGAGCACTGTTCACGCTGCTGAGAACCGATCCCAGATCCGATTCTGATTTGGCATAGGCGCGAATGTAAGCGCGCGCCGTCGCCATTATCAAGGCCGGTCCGAAACCGTGGCCGCTCACGTCGCCGATGGCGAGATAGACGAAACCGTCCGGTTGCTGGATGAAGTCGACATAATCGCCGCCGGTCAGGGCGGCGGGATAGGCGGTGCCGGCCACATCAAAGCCGGGCAAAGACATCTGCGTGCTGTAGAAGCGCTGCTGCACTTCGCGGGCAAACCGCAGGTGAAACTCCTGCTCCTGCTGCTTTCGCAGCTCGCTTATGTCTTTCAAGACCGAGACAAAGTGGGTAATCTGCTTTTGGTCATTCTTGATCGGCGTTATGGTCTGTTCCGCCCAGTACAGCTCGCCGGACTTCCTGCGATTGATGATGGTTCCCCGGAAGGGCTTTCCGGACAGAATCTGCTCCCACAGCTCCCTGTAGAACTGCTCGTCGTGGTGCCCCGATTTGAGCACGCTCGGTGTCTTGCCGAGCACCTCGCTGGCGGGGTATCCGGTGGTTTGCTCAAAGGCCGGGTTGACATACTCGATCACGCCGCGTGTATCTGTAATGATGATGCTGTCCGCAGTCTGCTCCACCGCGCTGCTCAAGCGGCCGAAGTACGTCCGGTAACCTTGGAGGCGTTCCAGGTAGGCGTCCCAGCCAGGCCCCTTCTCCACTGATTGCTGGGCGGCTGGCGGCGGGTGAATCGCAATGCCGGTCCGCAGGGCGGTCTCCGTTTCTGTCAGGTCGCGGAAAACGGCCACGCCGCCTCGAATCGTGCCCCCGCTGTTTCGCAGCGGCCTGCTGCTGACGCTGATCCACACGCCGGCGGGCTGGCCGGAGTTGCGTATGAATATCAACTCATGGAGGGCTTCTTCGCCCAGTACGGCGCGGGTCAGCGGAAATCGTTCCGGAGGATACGGCGTGACCATGTCGGGAAGGTAGCAGCCCCAGGCGGGTACCCAGTCAGGTGGACGCGGGACTTTGAGCTCGATTCCCAAAACCCTCTCGGCTTCGGGGTTGAGGAAAACGAGGTTCCCTGCCTCATCGCAAACCGCCACTCCAACGGCAAGGTTTGCGAGAACAGCTTTCAAAACATCGATTTCATCGAGAATTCCCTTACCGGGCGCCGGACTGGTCATGAGGTATTCGCGTTTTTGGAATGAGGGATCCCGGCGCGCTCCCAACCCTGCCGCGCCGCGGGCTCGCGGTCCGAGCCGGGAAACCCATAAACTCTTTGAGAGAGACGCTGGAATCGGGCGGGAAGATTCAAGACTTGTGGCCTACCGGAGAGATTTTCAGCGCTCGCGGCTCTGTTGGCTCCGTCCCGCCCTGCGGGATGGTCCGGGTTTATCTCGGTCCCGTTCAGCATAATTGCCTTCCGGCAGCGGCGTGTTATCTTAGAAATTCCCCCGGAATCAGGGGGACAGCAAGGAGGACGATAGATGCCCCGGGTCGTTCATTTTGAGATCGCAGCCGACAACATGGAGCGGGCTGCCGAGTTCTACGAGCAGGTCTTCGGATGGAAATTCCAGAAGTGGAGCGGGCCGCAGGAGTACTGGTTGATCACCACCGGACCGGACAGCCAGCCGGGCATCGGCGGCGGGCTGATGCGCCGTCGCCCGGGCCAGCAGGCCCTGAATACGATTGCAGTGGTCTCGCTGGATGACTCCATCGGCGCGATCGAGGCCAAAGGCGGAAAGATAACCTCGGCCAAGCGCGCCATTCCCGGCATCGGCTGGCTGGCCCATTTTCAGGATCCGGAAGGCAACGGCTTCGCGCTGCTGGAGCCCGACAAGTGAACGGCTGACGGCTTGCGGCTGACGGAAAGGCCTACAGCCCACAGCCTACAGCCCACAGCCTACTTCCCCGTGTACTTGATCCACATGGGCGAGACCCACACCAGCTCGCCGTTCTGCTGCTCGCCGCGCACGTAATAATAGCTGGTCTTGCCCGGCGCCGGCGCGTTGTCCTGCCAGTTGAACTGCACTTCGGCCTTGTTCGGCTGCGCGGTGTAGACGTACTGGTTGTCCTTGACGATCTGCACCTTGGCGAACGGCGCCGAGCCGACCAGCCTGACCTCCAGCACGGGCGCCTGCGCCGTCTCAAACTCGTCGCCCATGAAGTGGCTGCCGCTGCGGACGTCGGCCAGGATATTGTCGGTGGCGCCGTAGAGGTGCCGCTTGCGGAAAGCGTCCATCATGGCCTCGCGGGTGGGCTTCTCGACGTAGATATTGCAGTAGCTCATGTGCGTCGAGATGTGGTCGGAGCTGGCCTGGAAGCCGAGCCGGTAGCCCATCAGCAGGGCCAGCGAGACGAAGCCCTTGGGCCGCCAGCCGCCGATCGAGTCGTTGGCGTTGTTGGAGCGCGGCGCCTCGGGCATCTCGTAGTTCTGGCGGTCGCCCTGGTAGATCTCGACCACCGGCTCGAGGATGGGGTCGTTGTCGCGCCAGTCGGTGCCCATGTTGGTGCCGCTGGTGTGCGAGGCGCAGACGCCGTCGAATTGCTTTAGGTACTTGTACAGCATCAGGGTGTCGGGCGCATGGCCGGGGGAATTCTCGTCCGACAGCGGCATGCGCCCCAGCGGCCGGATGCCGCGCTGCGCGAACAGCACGTTGCGGTGCCCCTCGGGATAGTTCACGCTGCGCTCGTAGCTGAACAGCGGCACGAAGCGCGTGCCGACACGGAAAGCGTCGGTCTGCTTCTGGGTGATCCACCAGGAGTACTCGCGGCCTCCGCCGTTATCATGGTCGCAGCAGCCGAACCAATCCATGGCGGCCATGTCCAGCCCATACCGCCAGGCTTCGATGAGCGGGCCGTCGCGCCCGCCGTCGCCCGACACCTCGGTGTGGCGATGGAACTCGCCGCGCATCAGGCGCAGCGTCTTGCCGCCCACGGTGGCCTGGTAGGAACGCAGGCGTTTGACGGCGGCGTTTTCCGCGCCGCTGGCCGCTTCCGGCTTGGCCGGCTGCTCGGCCGCAACCGGCTTCATTTGCGCCGGCTGCACGGGGCCGGTGGCGAAGAGTTCGGCGACGTAGAGATCGTTCTGCAGGGCCTCGGCCGGTGGCAGCGCGGGCGCTTTGGCCGCCTTGGCAGCAGCGCCTTTGCGCGCGGCGCCAGCGCCAGCGCCGGCCGCGGCGCGCGCCGCTCCGGCCAGCGCCGCTCCTCGCCTGTCGGCCGAGCCGATCAGCAGCAGCCGTCCGGCGGCCGGCGACGCCAGTGCCGGCCGGTTGTCCATGTAGTTGTCGCTGTTGGGAATGAAGATCGGCCCCTGCCAGCGTGCCCCGTCGAAGTAGGCGGCGTACTCGTACCAGACGGTGCCCAGCGGGCTGCGGCCCGTGTAATCGACAGTGCGAAAGGCCAGCCAGACACGCCCGGCGGCATCGGCGGCCAGCCGCGGGAAGTTATTGAGCGGGCGCGGCGGCACGGGCGGCGTGCCGCTGGGAGGCCGTTGTTTTACCAGTTCCGGGTCCGGGGTTTTGGCGCCGGACTCGGCCCGCCGGCTCCCGCGCGGTCCGACGGGAGCGCCCGGCAACACGTGCTCAAGATCCTGCGAAGTGGTGAACGGCTTCTGGCCCTGGAACGCCTTCACGCGTACCTGGCGGTATTGATAGAGCGCGGAGCCCCAGGTATCGTACGCGCCCCAATTCTTGCCAAAGCGCTCGGTGGCCTCTTCCCAGGCCACCCACAGCCGGTTGTCCTTGTCGTAGGCGAGCGAGGGCCGCATCTCGGCCATCAGGCTGCCGGCCACCAGCACTTCCGGCCCCGGCTTTCCCTCCGGCGAGACAGTGCGGTAATAAACGTCGTAGTCGCCCTTGCGATAGGTATCCCAGGCAATGGCCACGCCTCCGGAGGGACTGGCGGCGATGGCCGGATCCCAATCGTTGGCCGTGCCGGCGTCGATGACGATTTCCGGTTGAAAGGCGTCGCCGGCCGGCGTCTGGCGTGCCGCCAGGATGGCCGCGCAACCGTTGCGGAACCCCTGCCAGGCAACCCACACGCGGCCGCTCGTGTCGGTGGCCGCCGCCGGGATCAGGTCGGGCTCGGGCGCGGTGGTCAGCCGGATGGGCTGGCCCCATTTGCCGTTATCGAGCGGCCGGGCATAGATGTCGAAGTTGCCGGACACCTGGTCGGACCAGAACACCCAGACGCGGTTCCGTCCATCGACCGCGACCGCCGCCTTGTATACGTCGCGGCCTTTCTCGCTGGCCGGCATGGGCTCGCTCCAGCGCCCGTCGCTGTAACGCTGGAGAAGAACCTGGTCGCCGCCGACCGGCGCGGACAGGAAATCAAAGCTGGCCGGCGGCTCGGCCATCTGCCGTGGCCGGCTCTGGTATTCGGCGTTGTGCACGAACTGCACGTAGGCCACCCAGACGGCGCCGTCCGGCCCCACGGCCGCGGCCGGAAAATCTTCCTCTTCCGGGCCGCTGGTCAGTCGCGTGGATAGCGCCGTGCGCTCCACCACCACCTGGTTCTTGAGCGCCTGGAACTGCGTGCCGTAGGGCACCTGGCCAATCGTGAAGTCAAAGTTGCCCTGGGCGGTCTCAATCGAGACGACGGTTGTGTCGTCCACGCCTTCCAGCGCCAGGAAGACGCCGTTGGAGGCCACGGGCCAGTTCTGCTGATTCTGGGCGGCCTGGGCGCCGGCAGGCGGATAGCGATGCGTGGATGCCTTCCAGCCGGTGCTTCCTTCCACCTGATCGCCGGCGGCGATGCGCCAGCCGGTGATTTCGGCGACGCGGCCGGAAGAGACTCGCACCGCGCCGTCCCAGCGCACCGGCTCCCGCCCGGGTAGGAACGTCAGTCGCAACATGAGGCGGTTCGACGCCATCGCCGGCCCCTGCGCCTCAGTGACGCGGCGGGGGACGAGAAGCACGTATGCAACTACAACCGTGGCAATCAGAACGAAAAGCGCCGCAACTCTCGACACGCGCATGCTTACCTCCTGAAGTTTCCTACTCACTGAATCACCAAAGTGGCGCTTCAATAATAGTTCTCCGCCACCGCGGCGCCAACAAGCAAGTGATTCGCTGGAGGCCCCGCAAGGCCCCCGCACCGGCGGCGTTGTCGCTCCACAGCATTTTGGTGCATACTGGTGTTATGGGTGCAACTGGGAAAGTTGTCCGGCAGAGCGTCAGCCTTCCGGCGAATGTCGCAAGACAAGTTCGGAGCATGGCGAAAAGCCGCCGCTTGAGCGCCAATCGAGTGCTGATCGAACTCGTCGAAGAGGGAATCGCAACCCAAGCGCGGAAACGGCAGGAGTTTTTCGACCTGGCCGAGAGATTCCGAGCGACTGGGGATCCGAAGGAAGTGGAACGCCTCGGTAACAAGTTGGGGCGTATGGTTTTTGGCGGCCATGCCGAAGATTGAGACCTGGAACAGATTTCCTCCGGACGTTCGGCAGCATTTGATCGACCGGATGCGCGATCGGAGCATCAGTATTGCCGACCTGAACCAGCTCCGCGTCTGGATTGAATCGAACCCTGACGTGCCGGAAGGGGAATGGTACAGAGACTTTGGTTCTTTCATGATTTGCGGTCAAGGGCGATATCCGAAGACCTTCCTGCTTCGCGGCCAACTGGCGAAGGGTGAACGCCTGTGACCGGGCCTCTCGCACAAGGTCGCGCTTGACTCGCCCCGGCCAACAACGGCCACGCTGTCGCCGGCGTGTGGCCCAGGCATCGCCGAATCCTGAAGGCCGAGTGACGATCCCCGGGCGTCCAGGCGACGACGTCCACCCGGATACTCTGAAGAGCGTTTTGATTCAGGCGGGACTGCAGAGGAAGCCATGACGAAGTACGCGATCGTAATCGAAAAGGGGCCGAACAACCTGTCCGCTTACGTCCCCGATCTACCCGGCTGTATCACCACCGGGAAAACCGTAGAGGAAATCGAGCGGAATATCCGTGAAGCCGTGGAACTTCACCTGGAAGGCTTGCGGGAGGATGGCCTACCGATCCCCGAGCCATCAACTGCCGTTCGATACATCGAGCTGCAGACGGCCTGAAACCCCCCGCTCTGGTTCCCAACACAGTTCTTTCCATTCGCAGCAAAAGCCCGACCGCGGCCCGTGGCGCCTCAGCGATCCGTCGAGGATGACCGCCGCCCATCGGCTGCGCGATTTGGCCGATGTGCAAAACCTGAATCGGTTTCTGGGTTTGCCCGAGGATCTCGCGGAGCGGTTGGACGGCAGCGTGCGGCCTGTTTATCAGAAGCTGTGGCCCCAGAGTCAGGCCCCAGACAGGCTTCACGAAAGTTAACGAGCGATATCGACCTATGCTAGTCCGTGTCTATACGTGTCCTATTTCCCCGTGTACTTGATCCACATCGGTGAGACCCACACCAGCTCGCCGTTCTGCTGCTCGCCGCGCACGTAGTAGTAGCTGGTCTTGCCCGGCGCCGGCGTGTTGTCCTGCCAAGTGAACTGCACCTCCGCTTTGCCGGGCTCCGCCGTGTAGACGTATTGGTTGTCCTTGACGATCTGCACCTTGGCGAACGGCGAGTTGCCCACCAGCTTCACCTGCAGTGCCGGCCGTTCCGCGGTCTCGAACTCCTCGCCCATGAAGTGGCTGCCCGAGCGGACGTCGGCCAGGATGTTGTCGGTCGAGCCGTAGACGTGCCGCTTCTTGAACGCCTCGATCAGCCCCTCGCGGGTGGGCTTCTCGACGTAGATGTTGCAGTAGCTCATGTGCGTCGAGATGTGGTCGGAGCTGGCCTGGAAGCCCAGCCGGTAGCCCTTCAGCAGGGCCAGCGAGACGAAGCCCTTGGGCCGCCACCCGCCGATGCCGCCGGCCGCTATTGACCGCGAACCGGTGCAGGGGTAAAGTCAAAATAGAAGGCACGACTCCTGGAATTGCCGGGCGCGAGCCCGGCCCCGCGAAAGGAGGACCGCCATGATCGCTGAACGTCTGAAGCGCTACCTGGAAGAGAATCGAGTGGGGTTCGAACATCATGTGCACCGCACGGCCTATACCGCGCAGCAGGTGGCGGCCGAGGAGCACGTGCCCGGACGCATGATGGCGAAAACGGTGATCGTGAACACCGGCGAGGGCTTCGTCATGGCCGTCTTGCCGGCGCCGCTGCGCGTGGACCTGGACGCGCTGCGCACGGCGCTGGACAAGCCCGAAGTGCGGCTGGCCACCGAGGCCGAGTTCGCGCGCCTCTTCCCGGATTCCGAGACCGGGGCCATGCCGCCGTTCGGCAACCTGTACGATCTGCCCGTGTACGCGGATGAATCGCTGACGCGCGATCCGGAAATCGTCTTCAACGCCGGCACGCACCGCGACACCATCCGCATGCGCTACGAGGATTTCGCGCGGCTGGTGCAGCCCGAAGTACTGCGCCTGGCGCTGCAGCGTGCCGTCGCCTGACCCGAGCGCCGCTCTTTTCGCTGAGCGCAGCCGCGGATCGCATAGATTGCGCCCGTTAAGATCAAATCTGTGCAATCTGCGAAATCTGCGGCTAAAACCGCATTTCCTTGTTACCCCTCCCTGGCTGCCAAATTGCTCAACTGTGAATCCTTTTCCCCGGCGCTTCATCAATGTTTTTGAAGGGTTTATTACCTGGGCGGCGCCAGTCTGAGCACGAAAAAACGGGCCGTACGGAAAGGATAATCGTGTCGGATTTGCGCAGTCTGGTGGACGCGCTGAAGCTGGTGCGGCGCCGCATTTTCCTGACCTGCTTCCTGAGCTTCTCTGCGCAATGGGGAACCCTGCTGCTGGCCGGCCTGCTGGCCGCCGCTGCGCTGAGTCCCTGGCTTCATTGGCTGGCCGTCGCGGCGCTTACGCTTGCGCCGGCGGTACTGGCGGCGGCTGCGGTCCGAGCCTGGCGACAAGTTCCTGACCTGTACCGGATCGCGGCCCGGCTGGACAGCGCTGCCCATCTGAAAGACCGCCTCTCAACCGCTTATTACTTTTCCGAGCTGCATCCCAACCGAGCCGCGACCGTGAGGGAGTGGACCGCATTCGTCCCGATCGCTAATGCGGATGGCCGCTCCGCTCCCTTATCCCGCGTGGCGGGACGGCTCGGTTGCGGCGTTGACGCAGCGGCCGAGGAGTTTGTGCGCCGGCAGCGCGAGGACGCCCTCGCCCATCTTGCCGAGACCAGGCCCGCTCAATTGTTCCCGGTTCAGGCGCCCAGGCACGCGGGCGTGGCGGTTGTCCTGCTGCTCGGCTTCGCCGGCATGTTCACCTACCGGCTGCAATCGGGGCCGCCGCTGGTGGCGCTGTGGAAGTGGACGGCGCAGACCCCGCTGGTCAAGGCCATGATGTCGCCCATTGTCCACGCCATGGAGCGCAACCAGCACAAGGCCGCGGAGCAGCGGCAGATCGCGGAGAACCGGGGCCCGGAGCCGCAAGATCGGCGGCCCGGCACGCCCGAATCGGGCACGAAGGGCGAGGCGGCGGACGGGCGAGCCGGCCGGGAACAGGACCGGGCCGCGAGCAATGCACTCCGGCAGGAGCAGCAGCCCGGATGGGGCGACCAGGACAGCGGGCCTGCCGGCGCGGGTTCGCGCGACCAGCAGGATGCCCAGCGACAGCAGGGACAGCAGGCGCCGTCGCCTGAGCAGCAAGGCGACCGGCAGCAGGGCAACGGCCAGGGGCAGAACGGCCGCCAGGACAGTCAGGGGGCGCAGCAGGCACAGAACGGCAGCCGCGGCGCGCAGCACGGCGAGCAGGGCAGCCCGACGGGCGGCAGCCAGCGCCCTTCGCTGGCCCAGTCGGTGGTGCAGGCCATCAAGAACCTGTTGAACAGCGCGACCGGCGCCCAGTCCGCTGCTTCCCGCGGGCAGGAGTCGCAGGGCGAATCGCAGCTCCAGGCGGCCGCCCAGCCGTCCTCGCAACCGGGCCATGCCGCGGGCGAACGCTCGGGCCAGGCCGGCCAGGATTCCAGTCAGGCGAGCGCGCGGGACGGCTCCGGAGAGCAGCAACAGCCCGGCCAGAAATCGAACGCCGGAATCGGCACGCAACCGGGCAGTGACCGCATGGCGCGGAACCAGCCCTTGCCCGGCCGGCTCATTCCCGAGAGGGTGCCGCTGGACGCCCAGCGGTTCTACGGCGAAGCGCAGGTGCGCGCCCGTGCCGGCGATGCCACCGTGAGCACCGAGGCTCGCAACGTCGCCCCGAACACGTTCGCTTCGATGAGCGGCGCGGAGCGGGAAAATATCCCGCTCCGCTACCGGGTTTACGTGCGGCGGTATTTCGAGCGCGCCGGCAAGAATCCGAACTAGTGTCGTGTCTCACAATTGGCCTTACCGGGTGGGAATTGCGGATTTCGGAATGCGGATTTCAAACCTCCCTGGCGCTTGAAATCCGCAATCCGAAATTGCCGTCGACGAGGGTGGAGTAGTGGACGCTTTGACGAGGCAGGCGGAAAGCACGGCACGAGACGGGCTGGAGACCGAACAGGTGGCCCGCAAGATCGCCCAGGTTCACCGCGAGATTGCCAAGGTGATTGTGGGTCAGGAAGAGGTGGTCGAAGGAGTGCTGATTGCCTTGCTGGCCGGCGGACACGTGCTGCTGGAGGGCGTGCCCGGGCTGGGCAAGACCATGCTGGTGCGCACGCTGGCGCAGGCCGTGGCGCTGAAGTACTCGCGTATCCAGTTCACGCCCGA
>Ga0315297_10003055_pt1 | contig 10705 bp, 8 predicted proteins | sample YL17G15_0_MG_FD_203628 | JGI IMG/M metagenome (GOLD analysis project Ga0315297, IMG submission 203628) | Sediment microbial communities from Yellowstone Lake, YNP, Wyoming, USA - YL17G15_0 | ecosystem: Environmental > Aquatic > Freshwater > Lake > Sediment | place: USA: Wyoming | collected...
GCGTGGACCGGGGCCGTTGCCGGCAGTGGTCCCGTCCATAATAGCAAAAATACCGGGGTGGATTTCCTTCTGGATAGCCAGCAGATCCACCAGCGTTTCATGGATCCAGGAGTGCGTATAATGGCGGTAAGTGCTGAGTAGTCCGCCAAAGGCATTCTTCATTGCTCCGGTGGTGGTGGTATACATGTGGCATTTGGTGGTGGGCAGGTGGACAATGTTCTTGCCGTGCATGAAATCAGGGATTTTCAAACCCTCGGGGAAAATCCGGTTCAATACCAGCATATGGGCTTTAGGTGTATACAACGTCCAGTGCATGTGGTCAGGATCATAGTTATAGCGGATTGGAATTTGGTAGTGCTCCAGCACTGCTCCGAAACAGTTCAGTTTTGCGCCGCGCACTGCATTGCTGACCACGGTCTTGTTCTGCATGCAAACCAGGTCGTTGAAACGAGACTGGTGAAGAGCCAGGATGGCGCCTTCCATCTGCCAGGGTGTTGTGTTCGCGCTGGGCATCGGAAAGTGCCAGGAGATATTGTCTTTAAGGATGGTGGTAGTTTGGTGGTTCAGCGCTTCGGGCATGCCTGCCAGACTGCATAATCGAATGATGTCCTGGATCACAGTTTCTGGTTTCGTGTACAGCACCGCGACTTTTGAACGGAAGGTCATTGCGGGTACTCTCCAATGGGGTTTCAGGTTAGTTTATTTTACCGCGCATCCATTGGGATTTCAGAAAGGACATGGATGTCTGCCATTTCGCCCTAAATGACAAATGTCACATGACTCCAGACAAAAAATCTGGTTAAATGTAACTAGGATAGTATGCATGGCTGTAGTCTGGGAAGGAGATGGGTTGATGTCAGAACGTTTTGGGTACAACGGAAAAATCTTGCATATTGACCTGTCAAACCGTCAAAGCTGGGTTGAAGAGCCGGAAGATGACTTCTGGCGGATATACGCCGGCGGCGGTCTGCTGGCGACTTACTACCTGTTGCGCCATACTCCCTCAGGAATGGACGCGTTTGACCCAGCCAATCTTTTAATGATCAGCTCCAGCGTGATGGCTGGGCAGCCTTATGCTGGTTTGGCAAGCTTCACAGCGGCTGCCAAAAGCCCGCTCACTGGCGGAGTGGGTGAAACGCGTTGTGTAGGTCCGTTTGGGATGGCTTTGAAGAGCAGCGGTTATGACGTTCTGATATTTCATAACGCTTCATCTCATCCCGTTTTTGTGATGGTTGATGATGGGCAGGTCATTTTTCATGAGGCTAAGGAACTATGGGGAAAGCCGGTCTCCCAGACGGTCGATGCGCTGGAGGCTCAGTTTGGAACAGGGATTCATACAGCAGTGATAGGGCCAGCCGGCGAAAATATGGTTCGTTACGCCAGCATCGTGACCGAGCGTAGCTACCAGGCTGCCCGTATGGGTATGGGGGCGGTGATGGGCTTCAAGAAGCTGAAAGCGATCTTATTGCGTGGCGACCGTATCCCACCGGTGGCAAATCCTGAGACCTGCCAGGCTATTACTGAGCGCTATCGACAGTCGATGCAAGATAATCCAACCACACGCTGGCAGCTCGAGCCGCCCGGTTTTTCGTGCTGGTTATCTTCGCTAGGCGCAGATCGGGCAGTCTGTGCCAATAATTACCGGGATGGTTCCTTCGAAGGCCTCGATTCTTTTTCTGCGGCTCAGTTTATGGATTTCTACCGGCAGGAAGGTAACTGTCCAGGTTGCCCGAATAATTGCATCAAGTATTTTGGGACCCAAGAGGATGCAAGCTATGACCCGCGCCTCAGCGGCATCCACCAGGATGTCGTTGGTGTGTTAGGCCCTAATTGTGGCGTGACTGATCTACCAACCATTCTCAAAGCGAATATTCTGTGCAACGAACTGGGTCTTGATCCAACTTCTTTAGGGTTTACCCTTTCGATGGGGATGGAATGGGCTGAACGTGGTCTAAAGGTTATCCGCACCGATGCAGGGCCGCTGCGTTTTGGTCAATCAGCAGAGATGCTGAGCATGATAAACCAGATCGCTCGCCGGAAAGACGATGGCGAACTGTTGGCCGAGGGCTGCATGCGAGCCGCTATCAAGATCGGAGGTGAAGTCATGCGCTATGCTATGCACGTTAAAGGTCTGGAGCTTGCCTGTTTGGAACCACGCAGCCAGACCAACCTTGCTTTAGGGTATGCCACTTCTCCCACCGGACCGCGATTTGATATCTGTGTCGATGACGCGGCTTACGATCCACAGTTTGGCCTGGAGCATGCCCTGGAAAGCTCGCGTTCATTGGGTATTTTGGAATGGACTCCGATGGAGTATCTGGGGTCGGAGAAAGTGCGTAACTTCAAGGTGTTGTCTACCCTATACTCTGGTGCAGATACGCTCGACTTGTGTATTAATGCTATTGCTCCTACGCGCCTGTTGAACGTGCAGGATATGGCAGACTTATTAGGTGCGGTTACCGGTTGGAACACCTCTGCCCACGAGATCATGCGCCTGGGCGAACGACGCTTGCACTTGATGCGGGTCTATAACTTGCGTGAAGGTCTGACCGCCGCGGCGGATACATTGCCAGTGCGTTTCTTTACCGAGCCGTTGAATAGCCGCGGGCGGTTTAATGGCGTCCGTCTGGACCGCAATCGGTTTGGCGAGGCTTTGCGGGTTTATTATCGCATGTTGGGTTGGGATGACGCCGGTCGACCGCGCTACGAAACCCTGTTGGATCACCGGCTGGAGTGGACGGTCAAGGAGGGGATGGCGACCAGGGTCTGAATTGTCTGAGTAGAGAACGGGTCAGTCACTGATTGATATCGTACAGCCCATTTGAAAGGGAGTTTTCATATTGTCCTAAATATCTATGTCACATGATAGAATGGGGTCTTGTTTGACATTCTGATTAATTCGAGTTGAATTTTCCATGTTTTGATAGGTGGATAAGCCAGAGCAACATAGGCCAGGCGTTATGAGTGAACCTGCTTCAAATGCCTCAGTTTATTCCCCGAAAGATTTTATCACGGTAGACCTCGATGTATTACAGGGCTCGTTGGTTAGCCGCTTCGAGCAAACCGTGCACACCTATCCTGACCGGCTTGCTGTGCGCTGTGATGGTGAAATTATTTCCTATGCAGCTCTAAACAAAGCAGCTAACCTGCTAGCTCATAATATATTTTCGACGCACGGCGCGAAGAACGAGCCCATCGCCTTGATTCTGGACCACTCTCCCCCTGCCATTCAGGCGATTTGGGGAATCCTGAAATCGGGCAATGCTTATGTCCCCATCAGCCCCTATCTGCCCCTCGCTCGCATCAGCCAGATTCTCGAGGATACTGGCACACGTCTAGTAGTAACCAACAACATTTATCTCCCCACATCCATTGCTTCACTGCCAACCGGTGGCTCCTTTGACATCATCAACCTGGACCAGATGGAATCTGGTCTGCCTACTTATAATTTAAACCTATCGATCCCTTCACAAAACATCGCCTACATTATTTACACCTCTGGAACAACCGGAGCTCCCAAAGGGGTTATTCTCACCCACCAGAGTACCTTGAGCTGCACAATTGCTCAAATCAACGACCTGCGAATTGCACCCAGCGACCGGATCGCCCTCTTCACTTCGTTATCCTATGAAGCCTCTCGCTTCAGTCTGTACGGAGCGTTGCTTAGCGGATCCGCCTTGTGCCTGTACGATATCCGCTCGAAGGGTGTCAGCGACCTGGCTGGTTGGGTTGTTCAGGAACGGATTACTGTCCTGATATCCACATCCTCCACCTTTCGACACATGCTCAGCAGCCTCCCTACACATAAAGGCTTCGAGAATCTACGCGTTGTCAACCTTGGAGGAGAACCTACCTCTACCTACGAGGTGACTTTATTCAGGCAGCATTTTCCCAGGAGCTGCATCTTCATCAATACCTTAGGGACGAGCGAAGTTCAAACCGCCACGCGCTACTATGTGGATCATCAAACCTGGCTGGTTGGAAATAGCCTTCCGGTTGGTTATCCAATCCAGGACAAGTTGGTCGAGATTGTAGATGATTCCGGCCAATCCCTGGGAGCAGATGAAATCGGGGAAATCCTCATAAAAGGCCGCTATCTTTCCCCTGGTTATTGGCGCAAACCGGAGTTGACTGCTGAAAAATTCACTCCCGATCCCGATGATCCTGATCTTATGGTGTTCCACACCGGCGATCTGGGGCGTTTGAGGCAGGATGGTTGTCTGGAACATTTAGGCCGGAAAGATTCGCAGATAAAAATCCGCGGCTTTCGTATAGAAATCGCTGAGATCGAGTCGGTGTTGCACCAGTTTCCGGGCATCCACAATGTTGCAGTCGTCGCCCGCGATAGTCATCAATCAACCAGCGATAAGCAGCTGGTTGCTTATATTGAGCCAGAAAAGGATATCGTACTCTCAAAAATCCAGTTACACAACTCTTTGGCTCAAAAATTGCCCGATTACATGGTACCCGCTATCTTCGTCATCCTTGAATCGTTCCCTTTATCGTCCACGGGGAAAATAAACGTGCCAGCCTTACCCACTCCTGAAGAAGCGGGTCAGGCGCAAGAACAGGTTTACATCCCTGCTCAAGACCCTGTTGAAACCAAACTGGTTCAGATTTGGGAGCGCCTATTAAAGTTTCAACCAATTGGCATACAATACAATTTTTTCGAGCTGGGTGGCAATTCTTTGTTGGCAGCTCAGTTGTTTGATCAAATTGAGAAAGCGTTTCGCAAGAAGCTCCCTTTGGCAACCCTCTTCCAGGCGGGAACCATTGAGCAGCAGGCTGCAATTTTACGGCAAGAAAACTGGGTCCCCAATTGGTCTTCTCTGGTAACCTTGCAATCTGGCGGTTTGAAGGTCCCTCTCTTTCTGGCTGCACCGGTTGGTGGAAACGTGCTTTCTTACCGCGATCTGGTAATTAACTTGCCAGCTGACCAACCCTGTTACGGCCTACAGGCGCTTGGATTAGATGGCGCGCAAGCGCCTCACAGCAGTATTAACGAAGTCGCCGCCCATTATATCCATGAAATCCAGACCGTACAGCCCAAAGGTCCATATTACCTGGCAGGATCGTCTTTTGGGGGGCTGGTAGCCTACGAGATGGCCCAGCAGCTCCAAGATATGGGTCAACCAGTGGCATTGGTAATAATGTTCGATGCATATGGACCAAACTACCCACGTCGCAAACCCGGTAATACGCGCCTGCGCAGGCAAGCCTATAAATATTTGCGCCGTATTGATACCCACATGAGCAACTTGGTTTACAATGATTGGCATGGCAGAGTCGTTTACATCCAGTCAAAAGGTCAGAAATTGTTTTTACGCATTTCTCGATCCCTACGCAACCGGCTGGATCAGATCCTATACCCGATGCCTCGCGAGCTCAAGAAAGTGAGGGAGGCTCATTTTGGCGCAGCGAAAAAGAGGGCGCGCTATGCTCGTGAGCAGCGCCGATTTGATGGTCGCCTGGTGCTCTTCCGAGCATCCAAGCAGCCCTTGGGTATTTACCCTGACCCCACCCTGGGTTGGAGCGCCGCGGTCGGCGAGAACATCGAAGTTTATGAGGTCCCAGGCCACCACACTTCGATTATATATGAACCCCGCGCCCATATCTTGGCTGCCAGGGTCAACGAGATTTTGAAACAAGTTCAAACCTGCGAAAATAACTTGAACCTATCTGAGATTGAAAGAGAGGAAAAATGAAAAAAGCTACCCCACTAACTCTGCTAATTGTCTTGTTACTACTCTCATTAACCATGCAAAGCTGTAGCGCCAGCGCCACGAAAGCTCCCGAGGCGACCGTCGCACCGATCCACGTAAATGTGGGTATTCTGCCATACATATCTTACGCACCTTTTTATATTGCCCAGGATTTGGGTTACTTTAAAGAACAAGGATTGGACGTGGAATTTGTCAGCCTGGACCAATCAGAAACTGCCGCAGTGGTCTCGGCGTTGATTAAGGGACAGTTGGATGTTCACTCGGCTCTCTTAGATATCAGCATCTTGAACGCGATCGCTAAGGGTGCCAGGATCAAATTTGTGGCCGACAAAGGCTACAATGATCCCAATGGTTGCGACTATCTGGTATGGATGGCTCCTAAGGCTCTGGTCGAAAGCGGTAAATTAAACGATTTCAAGAATATCGTTGGAATGAAAGGCGCATTCACGCCGGTCAGTTCGATGGAATATTTCTTCGACCAAATGGTGAAAAGTGCTGGCGTATCCAGTAAAGATGTGGAGATAACGGACATTAATCCTCCAACCCGTATGGAGAGCTTAAAAAATGGCTCCATAGAATTTGCTTCGATGTCCGAACCCTGGGTCACACGCTCGCTGAGCTCAGGCAGCGTTGTTTGGCAACGTATCCAGCAACTGATGCCAAACTTCCCGGTTTCCTTGCTCTTCTTTGGTACGAATTTTCTTGAGAAGAATCCCGATGCTGGTAAGAGATTCATGGTCGCCTACCTCAAAGCGGTTAAGACTTATAATGAGGGCAAAACCGATAGCAATGTCTCGATCATATCCAAATATACACAATTTAAACCCGAAGACTTGAAGGGTATGTGCTGGCAAACCATCCGTCCTAACGGCTCGGTAGATGCCTCAAAGATCCTAGATTTCCAAAATTGGGCTATCTCAAAAGGTTATGCGGAAATTCCGCTAACTTCACAGCAAGTCTGGGATCCTCAGTATATCGAATATGCAAATAAAGTTCTGGGAGGCTCTCAGCCTTAGGCTCCTTTGACTTTGCTTAAAGCCCGGTTTTTGCTTATGCAAGGTTGACTTAAAATTTCTCCTTTATTGGAGGGAACTGTCAAACCAGACTGTTTTGCTTAAGAAATAAAGTCGGTTTGGGACAAGGCAAAAAAGAGGACTGTGTTGTTGATTTGGATTGTGGAACCGCCCAAATCAACAACACAGTCACCTTTTAGTTGGATGCCAAAGAAGGATTCTTGGGGACACAACCGACCATGTGTTAAGATCACCTTCAATGGGCTATTATTTGTGAACAATTTCCAGTGTAACCAGATCAGCAAGACATTCTATTCTCGAAATGGTGAAATCGCAGCTTTTTCAGCGGATGATTTCTCAGTCGCTGAAAAAGAGTTCGTATGTGTTGTGGGTTCCAGAAGTTGGCGATCGTATTTTGGTGATGACGGGTCGCCCAGGCCGTATTCGCCAGGATATTTCTATTTGTATGGAACTGCCTCACCACCTGTCAAATCGAGATAATAAGGTTGGCCTGGGTGTGATGATTTGGTTTTCCTGGCAAACCATGCGCATTGAGGATTTATATGCTATGCTGTGCTGTGCTGCTTATCACCGGCCTTCTAGGAGTCGGGATGAATATTATCCTGGATCAACTGTCTATACGCCAGTCGCCCTGGTATCACGATCAAGAAAACCATCACTAATTCATCACGAGCCACGATGAACAAAGTCCACCAATATGGCTTATTTTATTTTAGAATTGCCGATGATATAATCCTTGCATGAAGTCGGCGTCATAATTAAAGATTTTTTTGATGACATTTCTATAGAAAGTTATATTACTCGAACTCCAATAAATTGAATGCCAGGTAAAGGAACAATTATGTCAGATCAATATCTTCCCCCTGTTCTCCCAGATGAAAAACCCACCAAAAAGAAAAGCCCCTGGATCACTGTATTGATCATTGTCATAGTGCTCATCGTTTTATGCTGCCTGTGCGTGATCGTCGTTACGGTGCTGGTACCCGCGTTGCTGGGTCCCAGTGTCGGGAATGTATTCTCGAGTATCCAGCAAGAGCTGATGACTCCGGTTCCTTAGCTGGGATTTTCCAAGATTTGCTCGACCGCAGATAAATCAGGCGCGAAGGTTTCTACATCCGGATGTGGCTTGCGTACTAAAAGTGCGCGTAAGCCACATCTGCGCGCTCCTGCAATATCTGCTTCCGGATTATCCCCGATCATCCAGATTGGATTTGCGCTCGGAAAAGCAGTCAAGACTACCCTGAAAGCACCAGGGTTTGGTTTTTCAACACCGATTTGGGCAGAACAAAGGAGGAACCTGCCAAATGAAAACAAGCGATTATGTGGGCTGCAAGAGTTTTCCCTGCACGGACATCAACCAATCAAGTTACATTATTCCCGACGTTGAGGTAGAAGTCAATACAATTTCTATTATATTGATTTCGGAATCGGCGCCCGAAAAACTGGCAGATTATTATTATGCCACCGGCGCTGCGGCCGGCACTCCCTTATTCGCAGAGACCACATTACTGGCTTTCAATGACGCGGGGTTCAAAGTAAATTCGATTCAGGAGCTCATCCAGCGTGGGGTGTACCTGACCAGCGCGGTTAAATGCGGGAAAACAACCTATAGCATCCAAACCAACACCGTCGTAGAATGTTCTCGCCTCCTGGAGCGAGAGTTGAGCCTGTTCTCGAATGTAAAAGCTTACTTACTGATGGGAGATGTTGCTATCAAAGCTATTAACTCCATCGCCAAACGAAACGGGGAATCCAGGCCAGTACCGGCCGGCTCAACCTACAAGATACGGGGCAATGAATTCTTTTTTCGAGGAAAGCGAGTGTTCCCTTCCTACCTGCAGGCAGGACCGAGTTTCTTCATTGAAAAAAGCAAGCGTAAGATGATAGCCGAAGATATCTCGGCAGCCATGGAGCTGATCTAATCTCAACCTCCTTCGTTTATGTAGATTCAGGAAATGTGTGCGCACCACCAGCGATGACACTGGCCTCGAAGGAAAGCAAAGCAGCCTTGACCTCCAGCCCACCACCATAGCCGGTCAAGCTACCGTGCGCACCGATCACCCGGTGACAAGGTACAATGATTGAGATCGGGTTACGTGCATTGGCCTGACCAACAGCCCGAATACTGGCTGGACGGACCATCTGCCTGGCCAGTTCGCCATAGGATATTGTCTGCCCATACGGGATGCCCTGCAATTTCTCCCATGCCAGGCGCTGAAATTCGGTGCCTGGCAATGCCAACGGGAGGTCGAAGGTCTGAAGCTCGCCGGCAAAATAAGCCGCCAATTGCTCTTTTACCTGAGGAAACGGCGTTGCCGAATCAAACTGTTTCCACTCCGGCTGGATTTCCTCTCCATACCGGTGGGATGGGAAGTATAGACCAGTCAAAGCCCGGCCATCAGAAACCAATAGCAGTTGTTTCAATGGACTTTCGAAGGTAGTGTAATACTTCATAATAAATCAGAAGGTGGTAAGAAATCCGTCTATTTTACAAATACATGCCCACAACCAACCGGAGTGCCTTTGTCGCGCCGGCCTAACCAGATATACTTCAGTAACAAGGCGCCATTTTCATCGATTTGATATTCACCTTGCAAATCCAGGTTCTCGGGGATGATTACTCGGTCTTTTCATCCGGGCGCTCCTCCCTCATAAATTATAGCATTTTCAGAGGCTTTGCCAAGTTCAAGTGGTTTTCAATTCTTGAGGCGGCGTCTCAGTGGGATCGTTTAGATAAAACTCAGATTACTGCACTTTCAAGAATTTCAAACCGCCTGTTCTTGGCGTCGATAAGCGCCTGGCAGCCGATCGGTAAGGTGAATTGGGGCGTGGTGTGCCCAAAATCCAGTCCCACGCAGATGCTGTAGCGATTCAATGTACCCACCGATCAGCCTCCCGGTTGCAACCCCGGGTTGTAACCAAAGCCAACCGGGGGAGGGGAGCAGGTCCCTCTGGCGTTCTAGCTCTTTGCTGGCAGGCCAACGCGAATTTTCTTCAGTCCAGCCGGGAGAAGGAAACATAACCCCGGCTGGATGTGGATCAGTAACAACTTTAAGGAAATTCCGCTCGCTGTATTCTTGCATGCGAGGGTATTCGCCGAAATCAGTTAGCAACGCTGGACCATTGAAGGTTACCAGTCCAGTTCTTGACCATAGTGCAACATTGAGCACTGTGATATCTGAAAAGCCCATGAAGATCTTTGGATGATGCCGAATGAGGTTGTAATCCAGATAAGGCAGTAACTGGCAGGAATGATCGCCGCCGATGCTTAATGCTGTGACCATCCTTTTGATTTCCCATATTAACTTTCCTGTGCTCTATTTTCGAATTTAACATGTTTAGGGTAGCAAAATGAGAATGGAACGATCGGTTTAAATGCGAGACCCCGAGTGAGGGGGGCACCCGGGATCTCGCATGCATATATTACCATACCCAGATTGAAATATCAAGTCATAAAATTAAGATTAGAAAGAATCATTTCCCCTTCTATAAATTTGATCTTAAGATATAATGCGGTCTGTTAACCAGTGTGCACTTGTTTCGGATTGCCGCTCTACACTGGTTACCTCTCGGAGGAGGAGAAAAATTTGGCGGATGCTGGTCTAAACGACAGCATCCGCCGCTGTTATTAATGTCCGGGATATCGGGTTACTTCCGGCTTAGGGCATCTGCAAGCGCAGCACCGTTGAGTCGGATGTAGATATCTTTTACACCGGGAAATTGCTTGACCGTATAACGGAGCTGGTCATTGAAACGCGACGGATCACATTTGTCTTTGGTGCGGACGTAGTCGCCGGTCAGATATACGGTCACTTTCCCGCTGTCATATTCCACACTGTTAACTGAGATGCTGGAAGCATAGCCGGGGTTGTACAAAATGCCGATTTTTTCGCTATGGTAGTTCAGGATGGTGTTCAACGCGACCTTGACATCCGTAGGAATATCTCC
>Ga0315297_10003056_pt1 | contig 10705 bp, 25 predicted proteins | sample YL17G15_0_MG_FD_203628 | JGI IMG/M metagenome (GOLD analysis project Ga0315297, IMG submission 203628) | Sediment microbial communities from Yellowstone Lake, YNP, Wyoming, USA - YL17G15_0 | ecosystem: Environmental > Aquatic > Freshwater > Lake > Sediment | place: USA: Wyoming | collected...
ATTCATACAAAGCACTACTCATCGCTCACCTCCAGCCATTGCCCGCAGGTGGGCTTTTAGCTTTGCCTCTGTGTTAGGGCTTATGATTCTCAGTTCATCGTCCAGTAGCTTACATACTTCCTCCACCAGCGCCTTCCTTACCGCAAGGTCGTGGGCAGGAAGCCACTCAGCTATTAACTTCTGCCAATCCTCACAGCAAAAATTGAATACATATCTACCGACAGCACCGCTAATTCCTGTCCTTAAATGCGCATCGGGGATAGCCTTCACGTAATCCTCTATGGTGAATGTGAATATATCTTCGGGATAAGGATTCTGAGGGCTTTCTATTAGTGGCATAGATGGCTCAGGGGATGGCTCTACATAGGGAATACAGTCTGGGCAAATCCGATAACCCCCATCACACGTCCCCCCCTCAAACTCGTGTTGATATTTGTGCAAGCAATTCTTCTTACACTGCATATTCTTCGGGCATATCATCATCTTCTTATCCATTAGGCATCTCCTCCCGCCATTGCCCGCAGGTGGGCTTGGCACTCTGGGCAGTTAATTCTTTGCAGATAATAGCTGCATGGTTCTGGCGAAGTGCCTGAATACTGCTTGTGTTGATTGCATTCTTCCTTCAGCCAAGCCACAAATGCCTTCCGCACCTGCTGGTCGTGGGCTTCAAGACTGATAAGTTCAAAGTCACCATCCTTCCAGACATACAGTGGCATAGATGGCTCAGGGGAGGGCTTGCTATCTCTATTCATTGCTCTCCTCCCTCTGCCAATTGCCCGCAGGTGGGCTATATCACTGGCTAATTGATCTGCTCTTGCTGTATCTTCACAACTTGTCACAAACGAGGCTTCAGGGTCTAATATTTTATCAAGCTCCTCATCAGATGTTTCTTCCATTACTAGCTTCATTGTCTTTATGCACTCCTCTATCAACGCCTTCCGCACCTGCTGGACTTCATTCTTATGCCATGCCATATCTGCGTCTCGCTGTTTGGCAACCCCAACCTTAAAACCAGTATGATAATCTGGGGTAAAGATTGTTTCTGTAGTATCACCGCTTTTTGCTAGTGGCATAGGCTCAGGGGATGGCTCTACATAGGAAATACAGGCAGGACACCCCGATACTTTATCAGGAATACGACAATTATCTTTTTGCTCATGTTTAAAGCAATGCCCATAAGTTGTTTGCTTACAGGCTAGTTTACATTGCTCATATCCTATCGGGCATATCTTCTTATCCATTCTGTACCTCCTTAACTCGCCTTAAATAGATATAAACGATTGACCGATGGTGTGTTCGTTCTTTTTGCCCCCTAGTATCAAAATACTCATACGAGGCATCTTCTGCTACGGTTGAAAAAGGCTCCCACCCACCCTCAAGAAACCCTTGTTCTTCACCTTCCTTGACTTTTTTAATTTCGTATTTCATTACTTCACCTCCAGAGCTTTATCTATCTTGGCTATTACTGCTACTGTTGATGGCATTGGGTCATTTGTTTTCTTTTGCTGCCAACTTCTTAATTTTGTATCAAGATAGTCGATTTGCATTCTTGCAACCTTTAGTGCCTCCACCAGCGCCGCCCTGTCTGCGGCGATGAGGGCTCTAACCTTAACTGCTGCCCGTTCCTTCATTGCTGTATATTGCTCCCAAGCATCAGTTGAAGGCGAAAGTCCTTTATACTCTCTGGCAAAGTCATCTACTATCTCTGCTACCTTCTCTTCTAATGTCATATTGCCTCATTTCTCATTCACAAACTCCTGTGCCTCATTGCCGTCTCTGCTGTCAGGCTGTGGCTCTTGGTTGGCGGGACCTTGTTCTATAGGTGTGTCGTTTCCTGTAGTCATCTAACGCCTCCTAATGTCTTGAGATGACAGCCAGCAGACTTAATCTGTCCACACATGCCACAGAGTTTCGCAGACCCATTGAATTCATGTGCATCTATGTGCAGCGGTATTATTGCCTGTTTTGGTTTCTTTTCGGCAGTTGTTCGATGGTCATGGTCATACTTTGTCTTTTCATGCTTGGTTCGGGTCATGGCATATAATATACAATTGAAATAATTAATGAAAGCCTCAAGGTCTTCCCTGCTTATATTGCTATCAACAGAGAAGAACTCAAGCTTTCGGATATATCCATTTGATATTACTGCTTGACGGCCTAATAGTGTGATGACTTCAGTGAAGTCCTGTTCCCTTGTTACAGCTACTATCATGCGGTTTGAACTTACATCGTTGTTCAAGCTACGAGTATGTTCTGTCTCTGGCATAGCTACCCCCTTTAAAATGGTAAATTTCGTGCATCGATAAAGGCATCATCAGGACACCCTTCACGGCGGACAATCTCATTGAACAACTTATCACGCCATATCAGACTGATTATACGACGTTCCAATGAACGGTCTTCGGGGGTGTCACCATTTTCTTCAGCTACCATTCTACCCCTGAGCCATGTATGCGCATTACATAGGTGGTTACCACTCATCTTGCTAAGATGAACCCGAGTCCCGTCCTTCGACCGCCAAATCGGGTCAGGCGTTGTCAGGAGCTTCATTACTGCTAACTGTTCCCTGTTCAGAGGTGGCAGAATCTGCTGCTTCAACTTGTCCGCTACCGTTGCTGCTACCATCCCCATTATTACCAGCCTTAACAATTCTTGCAAGGCGGGCTGCTTCTCGGCAATCTGGTCTACAGTAGTCCTGCAACGTGCCTTTCGTGGTATTGAACGGGCTGCCACAGTGTTTGCAAAGCTTCGAGGTGACCGTCTTCGGCCAATATGTTCTGTCATAATATGCCTCCCTACAATCTGGTGTGCAATACTTCCGTCTACGTGTCTTTGGCACGAAGAACCCATTGCACCCTTTACAATATATTGGTGGTAAGAGTTTTTTTAACTCTACCTTACGTCTTCTTGGCATAACTACCTCTTAGTTAGTCTTAGGGTTACCTAACAACTTTATCACTGTATAAACTCTCACCTCCTGTATTTCGACGTCTACTTCCGTTGAAGTCTGCATTATCAGATTAAAGGCTTCTATTGCGGCCGTGTTAAGCTCAGTAGGTGATGCCTTCTCATAACATGGAAAGTGAATTTGTAACCGCATGACAATATCCTTATCCGATAAATTTGGGTCACCGGTTGACCGCATTGTGGTAGTTTTCAACCGGGTAGCCTTTGACGTGTAGAATATGTGAGCTTTGTATTCTCGTTGGTTACCTTTTCGATCAAATAGTCCCATCTGGTTTACCCTCCTCTTTCTTTTTGAGTTCGTTCTGCTGTTTAATATAGTCGGTGTAGAATCCGCATACCTGGCATGTTAGCGTCTTAAGCTCACATATTATGTCTGGGTAATACTGACACGGTTTACCAAATGTTATCTTCGACATGTTAATCACCAGCAATTTTGTCAGCAACAGCGATAATAGGTGAGCTACATATAGACAAGGTGGCAATCATATAGAATATCACGAAAGCCATTTCCCAGTTGGGTGGGTTAAGAAAACATATCGCAATTGCATTTGCTACCATAGCTGTGTCTACAATTCCCATTAACAAATTCTTCATTCCTATTTCCCCTTCCATATTCTCCAAATTTACACTCTGCGGGTGGCCTTCAACATCATACTAATGAAGGCTGAAGCCACCCGTAGGGGGTAAAACCTAAAAGTCGGGAGTTAGCACCCCGCGACTTTATTAATCACTTCTTGACCTTTTCTGCTTCTTCATCAAGATATAACATTATCGCTTGGATGAAGTGTTTTATGGTAAGACTACTGCTAGCAAATGGTGCCATAAATTTGTCTTCCTTACGTAATGTCACGGCTATATCTACTATTCTATCACTTGGTTTCACTATTGTGCCTCCATGTATGATTCGGCTATCATGTTCGCGACGGTACGAACTATCTTAGCGTAAAGCTCTACGTATTCGTATTGAACGTCAAATGGCTTATCCCTATAATCCATTTTCACACACGATATTATAACCTGTATAGCAGTAACATAGGACGCCCTTTGAACAAACTCTTCTATGGAACAACTTATATGGTGGGTGTCATATTTGTTTTCCATTATCATAGCAAGTTCACCATTTCCTACTGCTTTACCTATTTGGGCTGCAATTGCTGCTATTGGTTTTGTCATTATTCACCTCTATTTACATGCTGGACAGTGTTTTTCATCAATCCATATCTGTTCAACAGCATTCATTGGCCATGCTTCACCACAGTTAAGACAATTCCAACGTTCTTCAGATGCTACAAACTCCGGTATTATTGGTGCCGCATATTGGAATATTGGTGGTGTTGCTCGCTTATTCACTGATTCCTTGAACTTGGCAGTATTGACCATAATGGCTGCCTTTGCATCACGCATTTTAATATCAACTTCAGGATTATCATCTGTTTCCCATGGACCCCTAACAAGATTCGGAAATTGTTCATCACTTTTCTGTGCCCCTGGTCGATTATTCCAGAAGTCATGGTCTACTATATGTCCTGGTACTATAGTGACATTATTCATAAGGAAAGCAACACGATTTAAGAATGTCGCAAAGTGTGAAAGGCTGTCAATATAGAAGTCAGCTATTCCAAGGCTTGATACTGTTACAGGACATAACAGCTTAAATGCTTCCCAGGTATAGATTATGCCGTTATGGCCGACCTTATCCTTGTTTGCACCGACATACGCCACATATGTTTCATTCATGGATTACCCCCTCGTTTCTGCAATCTCTGCACACTCCCCAAGTATCATGCCATTCATCCCAACTCTTATAACTTGGCACATCAAACGGCTCATTGCACCATTTACCACATAAACCACAGTGATAACCCATATAGTGTATCACTGGTTTACCTCTGAGGTACCATAACAATCGACTTCTAAGATACATTAACGGTTTCTCCACTCCATTCAAACATACGCCACATATGTCTTATTTATAACTTAGCTCCTAAGACTTCCGCAGATTTTATCCATCTATCAAGGTCGACTTTTGCTTCATCATGCATGTCCTTAAACCCTAAGCTCTGTAAGGTAAGCTCAAATTTTAAGCAGAGACGAGCAAATCCCTTCTTAATAGCAAAGGGGTAAAAAGAATCTTCATCAACATCTGGTATCTCACACTCGAATCGCTCAGTATGGATACAGTCTGAAGCATCTTTTATTTTGGCTTGAGGGTATTCCTTAAGTATTATACTCTCAACTTCCCTGTTGCCATAGATAAGGTCATACATCAGTTGTGCCTCCATTCCATCCAAACATAATATCAACCTCAACCAATCTATAATATGATTCAGCTGTCAACCACCTATGACGCACCTCATCAACTACTATTAAGACTGTCCACCAACACGGTACATCATATAAAGGTATAATAACAGCCATATGTTCTCCTTTACGGTGTCTTAGCATACACGAATGTGTACCATGTAAACTGTTCACATGTAGCACAATACGTACATTTGCCATGACCGTCAGTCATCGATACCTTTTCATGTAGTGTCATAAGACAGCCACATGTGCAGACCTCATTAATAATCCACCGTCCTGTAGCACGGTCTATAGTTGGCTGGTACATGAACATTGTTGGCATATTTGCCTCCCCTCACGAGGTTTCCTCCCCGTTCTATTCTGCCACTTTTATGTCTACGATTTCTACTTTATCCTCTGGTCCCAGCCCACATTGGCGAATGTCTTTGATGAGCTGCTCATCGTCTAGTTCTGTTTCTATTCTTGCAACTATTGTGACTATCCGTATCATTCTGTTACTCCTTCTACTTCCTCATTAACACCACCATACAACCAATTATCGTTGTGTGGCCCGTCTCTTGCGTATGTATTTTGGCTGCAGCCTCAACCATGCTGCCGTTAACAGCCTCGTCAATTTTCTTGCGGCATTCAGTGCAGAAGACACACCACATTATGTGGTCATTTTTCTTAATAATTATGGCTTCTCCTTTTTCGACCGAGGTGTGTACACGCCGCCTGAACTTTGGTGGCTCGGTTGGCAGGCTTGTGTTTGGTTTCTCGTTTGTCATATTACTCCTCTATCTGCCTGAAATCTTGACCAATACGCTTATCATCACCAAGCGAAATCATACTACCCGCCAGCAGCCCGTATCGATAGCCTGTAGTAACCTTACGTTTTCTCCCCCTTTTGATTATGAGGTCAGGATACAACTGATTGCGGAATAAAGTTGCTTCGGCACTTCTTATTAACACTATCGCTTTACAGTCGTTGTCAGCTGCATGTCGCGCCCTTTGCAACTCATCAATTCGATCTTCTATGCGGGTCGCCACACCAAGATAGAAGTCGGTGCGCCACCTTGTGTTAGCACGGAGATTGTTGTTATCACCAACTGCCCTATTATAGAAGGAATATATCTGTGGTGTTATCCAAGCAAACATAGTGCGTGCTGCCATAACGTTAAGGGCTCTGCCGAATATCAATATCTTCTGACCCTTGCGTAACGTCTCACACATGTTGTGCTCAGCAACACATCGAACTAATATTCGTTGCCAGGTGTTCGTACCGTCCATGAACTCTTCCTCGACCAGTTTACGCTCAGGTTCGGTACCACTGTTCATGGAGTCCATGGCCAGGTTGTACTTCTCGAGGATAGCTTCTGCCATCGATAGAGCAGTTGCTGCCTCAGCTTCTGTTGCACCACGCTCGGTAGTCAGATTTAGGAGATGCTGAACCTTCTTACGAATTTTGTTAAGGTCCATTTCAGGTGTTGGGCTTGTCGCCTCAACCATGCGAACCTCCTTCCATATAGGTTACCGCTATAGCTGTACTGCTCTAAGAGCCTAGTGTATTTCCAGCCGAGCTTTCTGCCTAGATATAATGCTCTCCAGTACACTGACTCGATTACAAGAGAGCGAAATTCCTTTGCATCTTTCTCAGGCAGTTGATGTATTTTGTCGTAGTTATCACCTTCGTAATCTTCATTGATGAAGCCATCAACAGCAAGACCTATTGAAGAAATTAAGTCCTCATACCTCGTACTGGCATAGTACAGCATGCAGGATTCTATAAGGGTATCGAGTTCTGCGTCGGTGATTGTTATGTTGCGGTATTTAATCATATCACTTAACCTTTCTTGCTGTTGGCTTCCACGTAATGACAACAACTTCTACTTTACCATCCTCCTGCATCTCGGAATATTTAGCTGTTGCTTCATTCTTTGTGTCAGCTTCTATTTCTAGCTCTTCATAATATTCCTTGAATACACCTCCGACTTTGAATTTAGACATATTTACCCCCTTTTCTATTGATGGGGAAGCTGGTGCCTCTTCTACAGACCATGTGCCTGCTGTATTGGCTAGCCTTTGGCTAGCTCAGTGGGCACCCCAGCTATCCCCTAAATGGTGGGTAGCAGGGAGAGCAGAACCCGAAAGTAATGCAACTCCCTGCCGGACGTAGGCTGGCAAAAGCCTTCCCACCACAATTAATCATATCTATTTTTTGTTTTCCGTTGCTGCCTGAAGTAATAGCAAACGGTGAATATGAAACCTATGATGGATAGGCCTATTAAGGCAGCGGTTGCTATCACTGGTGCTAGCTGATAAGTGCAATCTGGACACTCAAGCATCATAATACCCCTTCTTATCCCGTGTATACCACGAACTGTTTGCCCATATTATCGACTTTCAAGCCCTTCATGCCCATTTCTGCAATAAAATCATTGGGATTATCCACTACTACACTTGGGCAGCGCCGACCAAACATATACCGACCTGAGTATGACTCGACTTTGTAGCCACGCCTTTTGGCCTTTATGGTGAATTGTTCGTCTCTGTATGATTGTTCATATACCATGTTAGCCACCTTTCGACTGCCGCGTCTTTTTCCGTTCAGCATAGCTCGACGTCTTCTTACGTAAGTCAATGCCTATACCCTGCAGCTTAACTTGTTCATGCTGCTCCTTGTCCATTTTGCGAGCAACAGCACCGCCAGGCACATCCGACACTTTGAGGTTTGGGTGAGCCATAATGTACGTCCTGCTCATACTTACTGCCTCAGCCTTTTTGTGGCCAGCACCTTGCTTTATCCCATCCCGCAACACTGCGTCATAATCAGAAGGCAATGTTTGCCTTGATGCTAATTCATTACCAAGCACTGCGACCTTCTTCTCACTTTCATGAATCATGCCTGCCATTGCTTCAGGCACGCCTGTTGGTGGTGACATTGGTGGGTCAGGCAACGGTGGTTGTGTTGGGTCTCGACCAAGAATTTCGTCTCCCATATCTACCTCTTTCTACCACACTTGCTGCAGTATTCACCCTCTTCGTGTTGTTCAGTGTGATGTTTTCTGGATGAGCCACGATTGAACATTGACATCATGAACCAGAAGAACATGAAGAGAATGAAGATTGTGAAGATAGTTGATGTTGATATTCCGAACATGTTTACCCCTCCCCCCCTTTCATTGTAAATGCGGATAGACGTCTTGTACATAGCGGGTAGCAAGCCATTGTAAGATGGTAGCATGCACCTCACTTACCCCAAAGTCCATGATTTCACGGATTGATAATGTCTGCATGTCGATGACACTGATGTAAGTGCTCTTGAGATTAGCTGGTGAAATACACAAACTGGTACCGTGGATTGAGTATCTTGCACTACCTATCTCAAAGGTAATGCCTTCTGCGGATTCAAATGCGGCTTTGAGTTCCATGTTTACCCCCTCTCTCTTTCCCATACTGGGACTCCACTGCTGGGTTGGAAGCTAGCATACTACTTCTGGCTTTTGCAGGCGGTCTGTGAAAGGCCGCGGATCTTCTGCTGCTTTCCAGCCCAGACATCGAGCACCAGTGTGGTGTACAACACACCGTAGTACCTGACAACGTCATATAGGACTGGTAGGGTGCGCGGCGCCGATTCCTACAAGCGACCTGCCTCATAGCGACGTACGCCGCGTTAACACCCTATAATGTCTTGCTGCCATTAAATGATTCGTCGATCGATTGAGCTATCTGCTCTATTTCTGGGCTTTTGAAGCTGCTAGATTAGCCGCGGCTTCGTCTGCTGCAATCTTCGCGTTGGCTTCCGCGATTTCCTTCGCGATTCGCTCATCACGTCTTTGCAGCACGATAGCTGACTCTGCCTCGTTGCAGTCCACGAACCTCTCCGGGAACTTTTTGATAAGCTCATACCACACATAGTGGTCATCCGGGTCAAGTTCGTTCTCGGCTGCAAGAGCCTTACCCACCGCACTCTTGGACTCATAGAGTAAACCGGTCTGGGTGTCCTTGGTCGGGGTTGCGCCGCGCTTGCCACCGAATTTTGCCTTCGGCTTACCAGCTACCGCTGGGCCGCCCTTAGCAATGAATTCCTCCACAGCAAACAGACGGGCTTCGGCTATGGTTAGCCTTTGCTGTAGAAGCTCCATCACGGTAGGTGGCTTCACAGGTACTGACGGAACCGGTGTCGGCACTGGGTGAAGTGCCATGGCTGGTGTCGGTGTTGCCACTACTGGCGGTTTAACTACTGGGGGTACCCCACCCGGGGTCCCACCTTTGCCTTGCTGACCTTTTGCCATATGGTTATTCTCCTTTCATTAGAATGTTACACATGGCATACAAGACATCCCTCCATATTCTGTTGTAAAGGTACTGTGATATTCAGCGGGGAGCAGTAGTTCGCAACTACCACCGCTCAACCCGCTCCGGCTTTTCAGCCGGCATCATAAGGAGCGTAGCGGCATTGTGTAGCCCACCACAACCCCTATTCAGATGCTAGTGTACCCTTCTGCCCATTGTATACAGGCCGAAGCATGCCACAAGGCACACTACTGACACTGCTATGCCTTGGTTCTGTGAAATCACATGGACTGAGAACAATACCTGGGCGAACATACTCCCGAATATCATTGCCCACATGAGCTTCATGTATGCCTTTCTTGACATATTACTCTTCATCATAGGATTACCCCCTTGTCTCTGGGCTATTTATTTCTGCCCATAGGGGTCCTCGCCACCCGAAGGAAGGTAAATTCATTTTTGGTGGCGCGGTGCCCCCTGTCCGAGGTCTTAAAGGGGACGATTCCGTTAAGACCCCTATGGGTAGAACACCCATAGGTTATTCAGTTGTTAATGGCCAATACGGTCAGTTCTTGCTGCTTTTTCCTCTAGGGCTACTATGCGAGCAGCTAAACTTGCGCCGTTATTCGCCTGTGTACTTACCCTCTTCTGTAGGTTTGTATTCTCTGCTTTAAGCTTGGCGTTGTCTTCTTCGAGAAGTTTGATATATGCTGTTTGCTCATCAATTTTTGTTTCGGCTCTTTTCATTGAGGCCATTGCATCATCGAACATGTTACCAGTTAATACCAGCGTTGCTTCTTTATGTGTGGGTTGTTTAACGACTTGTCCCCATCCTATATTCTTAGCACTCTTCTCGAAGAAAGGTCTTTTTGATTTGGGATACTGACCCTCTTTGCCGAGCAAAAAACAGGCAAAGTTTACTGACCACAGAGTATACTTACTGTTCACCCATACTCTAGGTTTATGCTCTAGGTCATTTTTTATCTCATCAAGATGGTCTACTACCCATTTAGGTATCCCACCTTTTGAGACGCCCCTCATGACAGACCTAGTACGTTTGTACTTCTTCATACCCATGTTTACCCCCTATTCCCTTCTCTGGGCTTATCGTCCTTTCTGCCCATACATGCCCCCACCTTTGCCTCGCGGACTTTTGGGC
>Ga0315297_10003059_pt1 | contig 10700 bp, 15 predicted proteins | sample YL17G15_0_MG_FD_203628 | JGI IMG/M metagenome (GOLD analysis project Ga0315297, IMG submission 203628) | Sediment microbial communities from Yellowstone Lake, YNP, Wyoming, USA - YL17G15_0 | ecosystem: Environmental > Aquatic > Freshwater > Lake > Sediment | place: USA: Wyoming | collected...
TCTCTTTTATGATCAATATTCTTCATCTTTCACCAATTTTCTTAATTTTCAACACCAATCCAGCTTTTTATATTTTTTTATTGTTGATTATCACTATTTTTTACAACTTTTTATGCTCTCTAATTATTTTTTTCATAAGCTTGTTGATATTTCTTTTCATCTCAGCCACAGAGCCGTTATTGTCAAGCCTATAATCAGCAAGTTTGAAAGTCTTGTATAGGTCAAACATGGCATTCTCGATGGCATCTTCATGCAGGAACTGAGGATAAGTCTTGCTATAGCCGTGTCTTGCTCTCTTTTTCTGTCTCGTAAACCTGAGAAAAGGATCTACTTCTACAAGAATTATCTTTGCATCGAGTCTTTTTTTTGCTGTTTCGACATCTGCCGGAGTTCTTAGGCCATCAAGGGCGATTTTCTTGTAATCATGATTTTTGATTTCCTCTATTGCCTTGTTTACAAGGACTTCTTCGCCATATTCCCTTCTCATCTCTATCTGAAGTTTCCTCAAAGAATTGCGGCTTACCTTGATTTTCCTATTGACAGCCTCGCGTCTTACGAAATCACCTGTCGAGATTTTTTTGAAGCCATAGCGCTTTGATAAGTATTCTGAGACATAGTCCTTGCCTGAGGCAATAGGACCAATTACTCCAACAACAAACAATTTTTCCTCTTTGAATTTATTCACCTTCTTTTTCATCTTAACCTAACTAAATCTGCCAAAATCTATTAATAAATTTATTTGGTTAGTAGTTAGTCAAGTGATATAACTATTAAGTGACTAAAAGCGAAAGATTTAAATATCATTTCCCCGAGGATATTGCATGAGACATCTTCATAAGAAAGCTGGAATGAGCACATTTGAAAGAGAATTGTGCATAAAACAAATAGAACAAGAACGTAATGGTTATGGCATTTTGGCTTCTGCTGTGGAAAAAAGAATACAAGAAAGAAACAAGAAATGGGGAAAATTAGGTGTAAAATCCTTTGAATTCGATGTTGATAAATATTTTTTAGATTTATGTGTTGGTGCAACAGACTTGTTTGCTGAAATTGGAAATAGTGACAAGGTTAAATTTTATTTTGGAATGGCTGAAGAGCTTGTTTATAGTTTATGGACTAAAGGTATAAGAAAGGGAGGAGTTTGTGTAGCAAAAAGGGATTTTTCTGAAGTGATATTAAGTGGTAGAAAATTACACGAAACAGTAAGGGATTATAAGACAAAGTTAGAAAAAATGGCTGAAAGCTATAAGCTTCCTAAGAAGTTTCTCAACATGGTGAATCCTTTAACTAGACAAGATGAATTAACAGCCCTTAATATTTACATCTCTAGAACTAAAAGAATATAATTATTAAGATATCTACTGCCCTTCTTCAATTCCTTTTCTCGCTCTTATCTGCCTTATCACTCTTTCCTGAATTTCTGTCGGGACGCGGGCAAACATCTGGTCTATGATGAAGAATGATGCTCTTCCCTCGGTTGAACCGCGGAGCTCGTTGCTCATTCCGAACATCTCACTTACTGGCATCCTGGCCTTAACGCTGATATGGTCGCCTTCCTGCTCAACTTCAAGCAGCTGTCCTCTCTTGCCTTGAACTGTTTTTGTTATTTCACTCATGTACTTGAAAGGTGATTCTATCTGAAGATTCTGCAACGGCTCGAATAATGCAGGCTTCGCATCTAATATCGCAACCCTAACAGCATCTCTGATAGCAGGAATAACTTGTGAAGGTCCGCGATGAATAGCATCTTCATGTAGTTTACAATCAGTCAAGGAAACTTTTAATTTCATGCAGGGCTCTCTTGCCAATATGCCTGCATCGCAAATCTGCTCAAATCCTGTCATAACCAACTCAATAACCTCGCCGATATGAACCTGTCCCTTAGTTTTATCCAGCAAGACACTATCTCTGTAAATCTCTCGGTATTGTCTTGCCTCTTCATGGCTTATTCCCAAATTCTCGAGGGTTTTCCATAAAACATCGTCTTTCTTCTTTATTTTCATTTCAGGAATCTCGTTTGCCTTGATAGCATCATAAACAGGATCCTCTAAAGGTTCTACTGTTAAGAAAAATGTATTGTGTTTGTTAGGAGATTTGCCGGCAGACTCTTCGCTTGGCTTTGTCACAGTCTCTCTATAGACAACAATTGGCTCGCCAGTTGAAATATCAACTCCTTTTTCTGTCCTTATTCTGTTGGCAACAACATCCAAATGAAGCTCGCCCATTCCGCTAAGCAGATGCTGTCCTGTCTCCTCGTTAATCTCGACTTTAATAGTAGGATCTTCCTTAGCCACTTGCTTCAGAACCATAATCAGCTTCGGCAAGTCAGCCGGTTTCTTGGCTTCAATAGAACAAGTAACAACAGGCTCGAACATATGTTTCAATGCCTCGAAAGGTTCCATAATTTTTCCAGAAGCTGTCTCTCCTGCTATAACCCCTTCCAATCCGACAACTCCAATTATATTTCCAGCAGGAGCAGAATCAATAATCAATCTCTGCGGCCCCTTGTAAACATTGACTTGCTGGACTTTTGTCCATTTTTTTGCCAGGTTAAGATAAATCTCCTGGCCTTTCATAATCGTGCCTGAAAATAATCTTCCGCCCGCGACTTCGCCTGCATGCTTGTCAATAACAATTTTAGTGGGAATAAAAACAACCGGACCATTGGGATCAGTATTCAAAAGAGCCTTTCCATCATCGCTCTCTAAATCTCCGTGCCATATTTTAGGAATTCTGTATTTCTGCGCCTCTCTTGGATTAGGTAAATGCTTGACAACCATATCCATAACAGCCTCGTATAATGGCGCTTTTTTCGCAAGTTCAAGAATCTGTTCACGTCCGCCCTCATAAGCCTTGATAACATCTGCAAAACTTAATCCTGTCTTCTGCATATATGGCAAACTCAAAGCCCATCTGTCTTTTGCAGAGCCGAAACAAACGCTTCCTTCCTTGACATTAATGAACCATTTTTCCTTGTATTCAGGGGGCGCAATAGATGCAACAAACTTGTTCACTTCCATTATTACCTTCATCAATCTGTTCTGCATCTCATCTGGCGCGAGCTTTAGTTCTTTAATCAGCCTGTCAACTTTATTAATGAAAAGAACAGGCTTTACTCTCTCCTTCAATGCCTGTCTCAATACAGTTTCTGTCTGAGGCATCATGCCCTCGGCAGCATCAACAAGAACAACAGCTCCATCACAAGCGCGCATAGCCCTTGTGACTTCGCCTGAAAAATCAACATGTCCTGGTGTATCAATTAAATTAATCAGATAATCTTTTCCATCGATATTGTGAATCATATTTACACTGGCAGAATCAATTGTAATCCCTCTTGATTTCTCATCCTCATGAAAATCCATGACAAGAAGCTTTCCCGCGAGTTCCTCTGAAATCATTCCTGCGCCAGCCAAGAGAGAATCGCTCATCGTTGTCTTTCCATGATCTATATGCGCGACTATGCCTATGTTCCTGATAAACTCAGGCTTGGTCATAGTTTCAACAATCTTCTGCGTCTTATCTTCTGCCATGTTAGTTGTTAAGAGTTAATTATTGACAGCCATTTTGAATCATCGTAGCTGAATATAATTTATTATGACTTAATGATTTTATTATTTAATTATCTCGCAGAATCAGCTTGCTTTTCTGTCTCTATTTTTTTTGTTATTGCGAAGCTTTCGTTGCTCGCATTGCTTGCTGCAATAAGCTCATCTGCCAATGTTTCATAAATTTTCTTTTTCTTTCCAAATGACTTATCTTGAGAACCATGAACTATATTTCTCAATGCCACGTTCACGCGCCTTTGCGGAGCGCAATCAACTGCCTGAGGATAACGCGCGCCTCCGTACTCTATTGTCGTGATTTCATCTCGCGGAGATGCATTCTCGACAGCCTTAACAAGAATCTGAATAGGATTCTGCCTTGTCTTTTCCTCTATAATCTTGAAAGCTGCTAATACAACTCTTGTTTCCTGAGAATATTTTCCAGAAACTCGAGTCATTATCTTGTGCTTCTTTCCCCTATGTCCTGGAACTGCAAGAATACCTATCAATCTTTCGACAATATTTACCTTGGCTTTTCCGAACTTCTCGCGATTTCTTCCTCTGGATTTTAGCATTAACTTAGGCTCAAGATTTACATATTTTTTCAGTCCCAAATCTTCAACCTTAACCTCGCTTAAATCATATAAATCAAAAATCTTTATCATTTTACGCTACCATCTTTAGATTATCTGTATAAAAATTGAAATTTCCTTCTCTCCAAAGTCCTATTTCTGTAAGAGCGTTTTTAATTCCTTTAATGCCCTCTTCTAAAACAAAATTTTCTACTCTAAGCACCTTATATAATTCTTTTTCAACTGCCATTCTACTTCTTCCATTTAATTCTTTTTTTATTAAAGAAGTTTTGTTTGCGAAAGAATCATATAGAATTATAGTCAATATATTGTTAGAAGGATCTAATTTAGAGTTTATCTTATATCTATAACTCATTGTTTCATCTTCTTGCATTTCTTCTAATATCTCTTTCGCCCTTTGTTTTTCTGCTATGCTAGTCATTTTATCTTCTACCCTTCTCTATTCTTCCGCGGACAAGCTGATTTAACGGCTGTCCATTTACAGCAATGACCTGATATCTAACACAAGGAATATCTCCTTTTGCCCTTCCCTGTTTGCCGCCTATATTTTCAATCAAGACTTCATCATGCTCATCAACATATTTCTGGGCCAGATTGCCTGGAATAAAAGCAGTTACTTGCTTGTTATTTTTAATGAGCTGAACCTTGCAGCATTTTCTCATTGCAGAATTTGGCTGTTTTGCCTCAAGCTGAACCTTTTCCAAGACTATGCCCTTGGCCTGGCTTGTGCCACCAAGAGGATCGGATTTCTCTTTCAGATGTAGCATCCTTTTCTTGTAAAGAGTGTCAGACCATCTGGCTTTTTTTCTTCTTCTATTAAACTTTCTAGCACTAAACATTCCCATAACTTAGAAATCCATAACTAACTTTATAAATGTTTTTCTCATTGATTTATAAAGCTACGAGACAAGAGGATGATAATAAAGATAAAAGTGAAGCCATCAAGTTCAAAGACAGAGTTTGATGAAAAAGAATCTGTTGTTTATGTTAAAGCGAGGCCGGAAAATAACAAGGCAAATATAGAATTGATAAAGACATTATCAAAATATTATAAAGTCTCAAGTTCGAACATTAAGATATTAAAAGGTCTAACTTCAAGAGATAAAGTGATAGAAATAATAAAATAAAATGTCAATAACATACGAGCACGCAGAGGATATAAGGCAAAAGATATCATTAATAGTGAATACTCTCACTTTAGAGCATATAAAGCCGGATCGCGTTTTCTGCATCAGAAGCCACGGTTCAAGCTCCCGCGGCATAATAGCTCGATGCCATGCTCTTCCAAAGATAATGCAGCAAGTGTTAAACATGGAACCAGCTTATATAATTGAAGTTGTGTCAGAAAATTTTGACAGACAGAGCGATGAAGAAAAAACCAAGACATTAATCCACGAGCTCATGCACATTCCAAGAGCATTCGGCGGAGGGTTCCTGCATCATAATATCGTGACAAGGGCTAGAATCGACAAGCTTTACAAAAGATATAGAATATTGACAGGAAACATATAATCCCCTCGATAACAGGCTTTCTGAAATATAATCTTTACCGTCGAGTGAATAATGTCGACGACGAAACATTTATATATTCGTCGTGTTTCTAAGATATATCAAATGGCTGGGGTTGTAAATCAATTATAACCTTAATACTAAAACAAAAGGAAAAGGAGGTAAATTAAAATGGGAACAATTCTTGTTAAAAACGTTATCAAGAGAAAGTCAGGCTACCTTTACTATGTAGATGGCAAAGGAAATGTCTGTGAAGCCAAGATGGCACGCGGCGGACGAAAAAAGAAAAAGAAGAGATAAATAATCAATCTTTTCTTTTATTTTCTTTTTCTTTTCTTATTTTTTATTTTTATTATTACTTTGCAATACAATAATTCTTATATATCTAAATAAATAGATATATTCATGACAAAGGCTAAGGTAAAACCATCACTCGGGCTTTCAGCAATAGTCGGTAGTGTTTTGCTAAGAGCTGTCAAAAAATCAGTAGAATCTGCGATGATTGAAGTTGGTGGCACTAATTGGGGTTTTCGCTTGGAAAATAAATTGAAAAAAACAAAAGTTTCATTTAAAACAAGAGTTGATACGCCTCATGCTGGCAAATTATATGCAACCTTAACCCTAGGACCTAAGCCAGATAATTCAAGAGAACCAGAGGAATACAAGACAAAAGGAACTGATTATTCTATATATATGATCGAAGTCCCACCAAAAGTCAGGCCTCGAGATCTATATAGGCCTTAATTATAAATTTCTATCTTTTTATTTTATGCTTTCTGTCTCTTTTTTTTCCAATTGATAAAGAATAATATCCCTGCAAGAAATGCCGGGCCCGCAATCTGTACAGTCCAGGCCAGCATATACCACTCTAGTTTTGGATTCATGAGTAACATTACAATATAAATAAGTCCGGCTAAAGGATATGCAATTGCTCCGACTAATTCATGCTTCCAAGAAATTATTAAAACTATTAGCAGAATCATTGATGGAATATTATGCATGAACAAGCCAAGTGCTGTTCCCCAGAATCCATAATTTCCTTCAAAAACATCTAAAGAGAATATGGTTAGGAATAGTATATATACAATTCCAAGAACGCGAGGAGTCCAATAAAGCCATCTATTAATTTTCTTTTCTTTCTTCTTCAGCTTTTCTTTCACTTTTTTCTTTTTTGGCATGTTATTTGTATAGTTTTTCCTCTCTTTGTGATAAATTTTTCTGCAATAGTCTTAGTACATCATATGGTTTATCTACAACCTGAATAGTGTCATATTTTGGCGCAATTTGTTGGTTCTTGCCACCAGTCGAAGTAATCTCACCAGTAAATATGTTAATATCTCCTACATGAAATATTAACCCTATCAATCCAACTTTTGCAGAAGCGTTCTTTATATCATCGTAATTAACAGAACGAAAATCTCTTCCTATAATCCCGCTTTGGAATATAACTCTTTTGTTAGTAAGCGCATAATGTGTAACCTTGTAGGAAAGGTTGCCAAAAAAGAAAGCCACAATAAAAATTATAATTCCTACAACTACTGCAGCCAATACTGACTTTAAAAAATAATACGCGAGAGCGCCCAACAATAATCCAAAAATCAAGCCACCAAAAAACATACTTATCATATAAGGGGCATATTTAGGCTTCCCATCCCATATCACTTTTTCTTTTGGCTCAAGAACCTTGGCAATCTCGTTCATTCTTTCCTCTTTTTTTATGTTATTTGAACAAGAGATTTTTGATTTATATATTTATTGAAACTAATAGATGTTATCTATCTGAAACTTTTCAAAAATTGTTTTTACTTTAAAGTAATCGAATAACCTTATATACAGTGGAGTTTTATTCTAAATCAGCTGACTAGGACATTTCGGTTGTCCTGAAAAGGATGTTACCATAACAGCCTCTGTCAGGTGTTTAGCTATTAATTTGGTGAATGGACTATAACTCACCATACGAAACTTGCACTTGTTAAGCTTGTTTATGGAGCGAAGAAGATAACCTTAAAGCAGACCGATAAGTTAAGATTTAAGTTGGTCGGTGCTCAAGGCACTTTCCTCACCGAGTCCATATGTCAGCTCTCATGATTATAGAGGATAAATATGGCAAAGAAAAAGAAAATTAAAACGAAAGTAAAATCCAAGAGATCTAAGGTAAGCGGTAGAAGCCCGAGCAATAAGAGCAAAGAAACTAAAGTAAAAAAATTAATTAAGTTGGCAAAATCGAGAAAAAGGAAATAATCACGTGTTTTTCTTTCTTTATCTTCTAAGTCTTTTTCTGGTAGGCGCTCCCACGATTGAAACTAATCGGTGTTCTAAAAATATAAAAATGCCTCTTGAATGAATAATATATGGGTTATGAAAAGGAAACAAAGCTGCTTGCAGGATTATGCAAGCAATGTGGTGGAAGATGTTGTATTGAAGAGGATAGTATTTCCATTTCAAAAATAGAATTAAAAAGATTAAAACAAAAATATAAATTCAAAAATGGATTTATTATAACTCCCTATGGAAAAATAAACACAATCAAATTTCAAGAGAATAAACCCTGTCCATTTTTAAGCAAGACTAAAGGGAAGGATGTAAAAACAGGTTGTGTTCTCGATGTAAAGACTAGACCCTTAAGCTGTAGATTATATCCATTAACTTTTTTATTTGAAAATGGAAAAACCAAATTTTACCTATCTCTCTTTTGTCCACATGCAAAAGATATTTCAAAGTTTAATGCATGGATTAGAGAATCTATCAAAGAAGCAATAAATGATTTGAATGATTGGACAGAAGAAGAAAAATTGGTGCGTACATATATACATAAAAAATTACATCATAATCACAAGTATATAATTGAAGTTAAAGATGAAAAGTAAGAAAAAGAAATTATTATGCCTTGGCATCGAATCAACAGCGCACACTTTCGGCATGGCTGTTGTTGATGGCAATTGCAGAATATTGTCAAATATTCGAGATATGTATACAACAGAAAGGGGTGGGATATTTCCAATAGAAGCCGCGAAGCATCATGAGAAAGTAAAAGAAAGAGTTTTAAATGAGGCTCTCTCTCAAGCAAAATTAACACTTAATAATATTGACATGATAGCATTTTCTCAAGGCCCTGGCTTGGCTCCTTGTTTGTTGCAAGGGTTTCATCTTGCAAAAAAATTGGCAAAGGAATTGAAAAAGCCTCTTGTGCCTGTGAATCATTGCATTGCACATCTTGAGATAGGAAAGAAATTATGCAAATGCGAAGATCCTGTGTTGTTATATTGTTCCGGAGCCAATACACAAGTGATTTCATATGCGTCTGGAAAATACAGAATTTTTGGTGAAACACTTGATATTGGAGTTGGAAATTTTATTGATTCGTTCGCAAGGCATTGTGGAATCGGATTTCCAGGAGGCCCTAAGATAGCGGCCTTAGCTGAAAAATCTGAGAATTTTATCGAGCTTCCTTATAGTGTGAAAGGCATGGATGTTAGTTTTTCAGGTTTGCTAACAAACTTAGAGCAGAAATATGACAAAGGCATTAAGATTGAAGATCTAAGTTTTTCATTGCAAGAGCATGCTTTTGCAATGTTAGTTGAAGTGAGTGAGAGGGCGATGGCACATTTACAGAAAAAAGAGTTGTTACTTGGTGGAGGTGTGGCCTGTAACACAAGATTGCAGGAGATGGCAAAGATAATGTGCAAGGAAAGAGGAGCGAAATTTTATTGTCCTTCTGCTCCTGTGCTTGTTGATAATGCCGCTATGATAGCATGGCTCGGAGTTTTGATGTTTAGAAAAGGAATTAAGATAGATATTGATAAGGCTGATATCAAGCCGTATGAAAGAACAGATGATGTTGATGTTAAATGGCTTTAGTTTTGATTATATATCTTCTAGTTCTGAAACATCATGTCTATAGCCACGAACTATATCTATTATAATCGGACGTTTTAGCCTCTCTACAAGGCCTTTTATATTATCAGCAGCTTCTTTTGTGAAATGCTCTTTTCCAGGAAGCTGATTTTTATGCTTAACATCATCCACATTAAGCCTTGATTGAGGATTATAATCCTGAAATATCTCTTTGCCTCTATTAAGGAACAGCGCTAATAAAAAAGGAGTAATATTTTCTCTTTCGAGAACGTGAACAGTATAAAATTCATTAACATATGATCCTTTTTTAGGAGTATATCCAAGTTCATTTAGAATTTTTATAGCTTCTTTTGCTTCTGTTTCTGTTGCTATGTTGATTTGTGCCATTATCTCTATACTCCAATGGTATTTTTAAATCTTTCTTTTGTTACTACTGCCTTAGGGTTATAAAATACCGAAAAACAAAAGGTTTAAATAGGTGTATTTACTATGGAATAGTAATAGATTGGTGTGAAAACATCGGTCTAAAATTAAACGAGATTAAACAAAAAAATGAACAAAATAAAAATGAAAAGCACAATTTTCGGATTGCTTTTTGTTTTAGTAGCAAGTTTAGTAGCTATAACTTCTGTGAGCACTGTATTGGCTGCTCTACCTAATGACATTCAGGAAATGACTGTCTATGTAGAGGGCAATGCTGTTTGGCATGGATATTGCTATCAATTCCCCGATCCTACACCAGTTTACGACGAGTTCGGCAAATTGATTGTTGTAGGTTCTTGGAGATGCAACTCTTATCAGATTGCAACACCTGCCTTAGAAAGAGGCAGTGAGATGACTGTCAAGGTTGTTTTCAAGGGCGGAAAAGATTTGAGCAATGTCAAGATACATACATGGATTAACGGCTATAGAGACGAGATTGAATCAAGAACAGGCGAGTTCGATGTTTTTGCAAACGATCAGTACACAAGAAGTTTGTTTTTGCAGATTCCAAGCGACATAGACGCTCGTGACAGATATACTTTATATGTAAGTATTGAAGGCAAGAGACAGTTTACAGGCGTTGGAAATGCAATAATGAACCTTGATGTGCAGAGAGATGCAAACTTACTCGAAATAAAGTCTGTTGACTTGTACGACCACAACACTGACAATGTTTTTACAGCAGGCAGCACAATGTTCGCTGATGTTGTTGTTAAGA
>Ga0315297_10003061_pt1 | contig 10697 bp, 8 predicted proteins | sample YL17G15_0_MG_FD_203628 | JGI IMG/M metagenome (GOLD analysis project Ga0315297, IMG submission 203628) | Sediment microbial communities from Yellowstone Lake, YNP, Wyoming, USA - YL17G15_0 | ecosystem: Environmental > Aquatic > Freshwater > Lake > Sediment | place: USA: Wyoming | collected...
AACCGGTCCTGGAACGCCAGGTTCATTACTTTGTAAATGGTGCATCTGGAATTCAGCACGTTGGGCAAAGGGATATTGCCTGGATTCGCATCTCGAATGCTGCGGCTGACAAGGGTTTCAATCTTTCCCATTTTGGAAAAATCCTGCATGCCCGGTTCCATGAAGATTTTGGTGCAATTGTAGATAAAGTCCAGGTCGCGATCGTGACTGATCCCAATCTACATACAGAATGGTTGGATAAGGCTCGAGCCGCATATGATTTCCGAAACAAGCGCCTCGCTGATTTGACCGACGATAAAGTGGATGAGTTCTATTCCTGCACTCTCTGCCAATCTTTTGCCCCAAATCATGTTTGCGTTGTCAGTCCACAGCGTCTCGGATTATGTGGAGCCTACAACTGGTTGGATTGCAAGGCTTCTTTTAACATTAACCCCACAGGTCCGAATCAACCAATTAAACTGGGGAAAATGGTCGATCCGGTGAAAGGGTATTGGGAAGGTACAAATGATTATGCAAAACTCGGTTCCCACGGGGTGGTAAATGAGGTCGCAATGTACTCGATCATGGAAAATCCGATGACTGCTTGCGGCTGCTTTGAATGTATTGTAATGCTCGTGCCCGAAGCCAATGGCGTTATGATTCTCAGCCGGGAAGACACCTCCATGACCCCAGCCGGCATGACTTTTTCAACACTGGCTGGTATTGCCGGTGGAGGCCTGCAAACTCCAGGTGTGATGGGAGTTGGGAAATATTACCTACTCAGTCCCAAATTCATTTCATCTGACGGAGGTTTTAAACGTGTCGTCTGGATGAGCAGTGTTCTTAAGGAGTCCATGGCTGAAGAATTCAAGGCGGCCGCCGTGCGCGAGGGGGATCCGGATTTGCTTGAAAAGATTGCTGATGAACGAAAGGTGAATAATGTGGAGCAGCTGGTAGCCTGGCTGGAGGAGCATAACCATCCGGCACTTGCCATGGCTCCCATGTTCTAAACTAGCTTTAATGATTTGAGTGTTTATTCCGCAACACTCAAATCATTAAACAATATTTTGGCAATTGATAAATGGCCCTGACCCGGTCCCGCACCCTTGTCCGCGATCTCATGCAGGTTGGAGTGGCAACTTGTCCTCCTGACACACCAATCGCTGACATTTCACGGATTATGTCTGAGAAAAAACTGGATGCTGTCATAGTGATTGACTCCGACGAGGGACATGCCCTCGGAGTGGTCAGCCAGGAAGAATTGATCCAGGCATTTGTTAAATATGGAACTAAGACCGTCAGTGCAGCAGAAGTAATGAAAGAAGGGATTCCGCAGATCCCTCCGGATATCCCGTTGGAAGTCGCTGTACAGACAATGCGGGACCTGAATGTGCGAACCTTGTTTTTAATGCATCATGCCGGGGGAATAGTGTATCCCGCGGCATATATTTCTTATGCTCACATATTGCGTTACCTGGCGGCACAAAACGAAGAAGATTTATCTGGGCTTGGAGTCGAAGCAGAACGAAAGAATCCATTGGATGCATTTTTCGAAAAGAGAGATGCTGCAAGGGCAAAGGTTCAGTCTACGAGAAGGGAGTAGGGATATGCCTATAGAAATTCCAAAAGATAAATGGGGAGGGAAAATCAGGACTACCGTCCTGGGTGCGACGGCTGCCGAGGGAGGTACGCGTTCACATACCGTGACCATCGGTGGGGAGTCATCCTTACCATTCATGCACTTTGAAACTCCGACCCCAAATACACCCTGTATAGCAATTGAGATCAAAGATCGAAAACCGGAGGACTGGTCTCCAATTCTTACCGATATTTGGGGGGAAGCAATGAACTCTCCCGTTTCTTGGTCGAAAGCTGCAGAATTGGCTGGTGCCGATATTATCCTAATGTGGTTGACGCTTGAAGACACTCCACAAGATGCAGTAAATGCGGCCAAGTCTGTGCTTGGAGCGACTGGATTACCACTCATCGTTTATGGTCCAGGCCAGGTGGATAAAGATAATGAACTGTTGGTAGCGGTTTCTGAAGCAACCAAAGGTGAAAAACTGGTTCTGGGGATTTGTGAAGACAAGAATTATCGCACAATCGTGGCCACTGCGATGGCAAATGGACACCTGGTCACCGCACGCACTCCAATGGATGTCAACCTTTCCAAACAGCTCAACATCCTAATCAGCGACATGGGAATGTCCAATGAACGGGTCATCATGGACCCAACGACCGGCGCCCTCGGTTATGGGATAGAGTATGGATATTCGGTCATGGAACGCCTGCGCCTGGCAGCATTACAAGGCGATCAAATGACGCAGGGAGCAATGATTGTCACCCCGGGGTTTGAAGCCTGGAAAACAAAGGAAGCCAAAGTGGGAACGGGGGTGCCCACTGCCTGGGGTGAGTGGAAAGAACGGGCCATCAATTGGGAGACTCTGACCGCAGTCGCGCTTATAGAAACCGGAGCAGCAATTGTGGTTTTACGGCACCCTGAAAGCGTCAAGCGGGTGAAAACCGCCATCGGCGAATTGATGACTGTTTCGTAAAGGAGACGACCCATGGCACTCTCTGGAATTCAAATATACAAATTACTCCCGCAAACAAATTGTAAAGAATGCGGATATCCAACCTGTCTTGCGTTTGCCATGAAATTAGCCGCAAAACAAGTGGAACTTTCCGGTTGTCCATATGTTAGCGAAGAATCCAAGAAGCAACTGGCAGAGTCATCCGCTCCACCAATTCGCCTGATCAGTGTAAAAGCTGGCGAACTTGAAACCAAGGCGGGAAATGAGACTGTCATGTTCCGACACGAAAAGACCTTTTTCAACAGGACCGGAATATTTATAAAGGTGAAGACAAGTGAAGGACCGGAAGCGATAAAGGCCAAGATTACCGAAGTGGAAGGTTATAAAGTCAGCTATGTTGGCATGGACTTCACGGTGGATGGTTACGCAATTGAAGCAGACGGGGGAGATTTTTCCAACGCAGTAAAAGCCGTTCGTGCGAACACGAAACGGCCGTTGATCCTGGTGGGAAATGATCCAACGATTTTGGACACCGGTTTAGGCATATTGAATGGTGAAAAACCAATGCTAGTAGGAGCGGATGCATCAAGTTGGGAGGCAATGGCCGACCTGGCTAAAAAATATTCAGCCTCGTTAGCAATCACCGGTGATAACCTGGATACCCTCGCTGAACTCACGGAGAAAATTAAAACCAAAGGCGTTGAAGATATCGTAATTCATTTAAAAAGTGAAAACCTGGGGAAACATCTCGCCCTTTCCACGCAAATTCGCCGAATGGCTTTAAAGTCGAATTTCCGTCCGCTTGGATATCCAATAATCACATTTGCGGAAGGTGGTAACGGTCGGGATGCGATAGTCGCCTCACAGGCAATCGCGAAATACTCTGGTTTCCTCGTAATGGACCGGTTCTCACCGGAATTAATTTACCCCCTGCTCGTTCTTCGTCAGAACATATATACAGATCCACAGAAACCCATCCAAGTTCAACCGGGTATTTACGAAATTAATTCTCCCAAGCCCGACAGCCCGGTCCTGGTCACCACAAACTTCAGCATCACTTACTTTAGTGTTGCAAACGAGGTGGAGGGTTCAGGACTCCCAGCCTGGTTGGTTGTCTGCGATGCAGAAGGTATGAGCGTTTTAACTGCCTGGGCGGCAGGCAAGTTCGATGCGGATCGGATTGCCAAATCCATCAAGGGGTTTAATGTCGCAGAAAAGGTGTCAAAGAAACGTATCGTATTACCGGGGCATGTGGCAGTACTGTCTGGAGAGGTGGAAGAAGAGTTACCTGAATGGGAGATAAGGGTGGGACCGCGCGAAGCGGTGGATATCCCATCCTTTTTAAAACAAGCACTTTAACAATTAAATAGTGTTTGAGGCATAAAGAACAATAGAAGAATCTCTTTAAAAAAGCATTGGATTTCGAAATTCATTAAGAGTATAAAATTACTGGGATTCATATGATTCTTGCGTGAAGAAAGTACGTTAGTTCACTCGGAGGGTGAATATTTCGTAATACAAAGCGACTCCCATATGGCAGAGCATAAGATCAACTTCCATATTGAAGAAAGCAATACAACTATCGCTACAAGCGTCCAAACCGGGGCTCTAATAGCTGAGGCCACCCGGAAGGCCGGGATTGAATTAGAACAGCCTTGCGGAGGCCAGGGACGTTGTGGTCGATGTATTGTTCAAGTTAAGGAAGGAAATGTTCGACGCCGAAGTACATTAAGACTTTCTGCCGAAGATATCTTAGATGGATATGCCCTAATTTGCCAATCTGTGGTAGAAAGCAACCTCGAGGTGTTCATCCCGGTTCAGCAAAAGATCGCCCGAAGGATGACATCGGATCGAACAGCGGCTGAAGTTCGAGTTCCCGAAGATTATTCGTTTCCCCGTTCCCAGACCATCCAACGCATCGGCCTTTCGATATCCCCTCCGAGTATCGATGATCAGACTGATGATTGGAGTCGTTTGCAAACTGCCCTGCGAATACAAGCCAACATTTCAGAAGTGAATTGTCCTGTCACTCTTTTAAGACGCATCGGCACGATTTTACGACAAGGCGAATGGAATGTTAGCGCAATTTTGGATATCCCCCGAGATGATGTTGGGAAGACCGCACGATTGATCGATTTACTACCGGGCATCAAACCCGAAGAGGATCCACTTTGGACTGCAGCAATAGATATTGGAACAACAACTGTATCATTATGGCTGGTTGATCTTATAACTGGAAAGGTAAAAGCACAAACCGCAGAATACAATGCTCAAATAGCACGAGGAGAAGATGTGGTTTCCCGCATCATCTTTGCTGGTAAAAACGAAGGCGGCGAAGATCTTCATAATCTGGTCATTGGTACGATTAATGGGTTGGTTGACGTTGCATGCAAACGGGTCAATGCCAGCCCGAAGGAAATCATTAAGGTAACAATTGCTGGAAACAGTACCATGATCCACCTGTTGTTGGGAGTCCCGCCAGAGAGCATCCGCCTTGCACCATTCATTACGGCGATAAATAATCCACCCTTGATGACCGCCCGCGAAGTAGGATTAAATATTTGTGCAGAGGCGACGGTCGATTGCCTTCCAGGAGTAGCCAGTTACGTGGGTGCAGATATTACCGCGGGGGTTCTATCAAGCAGCTTGGACAAATTCGATGACATCGCATTGTTCCTGGACGTTGGAACCAATGGTGAAATGGTACTTGGCAATCGTGACTGGTTGGTCACATGTGCTTGCTCGGCTGGCCCGGCATTTGAAGGCGCTGGTGTCTTTCACGGCATGAGGGCAACAGAGGGTGCGATTGAAGAAGTATGGATAAATGGCGAGACATATGAGCCGACATACCGCGTGATTGGAAAAGGAAAACCGAAAGGTCTATGTGGATCAGGTTTGATCTCAATTTTAGCCGAGCTTCTGTTGACCGGAATCCTTGATAAAGCCGGGAATGTAAACCTGACTCGGAACACAAATCGAGTGCGCGAGGGGGAGCACGGAGGTGAGTACGTGGTTGCCTGGGGAGCTGAAACAGAGCATGGGAACGATATCGTAATCACCCGGGTGGACGTGGATAATCTACTAAGAGCCAAGGCAGCCATTTACGCAGGCTTCAGCGTGCTGGCAGATCAGGTCGGTGTATCCCTGAAAGATGTTACCAAGATGCTAATAGGTGGTTCGTTTGGTAAATATATTAATGTTGAGAAGGCCATTCAAATTGGCCTGTTACCCGACATGCCATGGGATCGTTTTGAATTCTTGGGAAATACTTCCGTCCGCGGAGCATATTATGCCTTGTTGAGTTGGCAGGCCCGGCAACGGGTTGCAGAAATTGCCCATAGAATGACCTATATCGAGTTATCCGCTGACAATTCATTTTATGATTCTTTTATGTCAGCCATGTTCTTGCCGCATACTGATATGAGTCGTTTCCCTACAGTCGAGGCAAATCTTAAAAAAGAGTGATGTCTGGTCAAGGAGAACCTATGTTACCAGAGCAAATTAAAAACTTTCGCGAAGTTGTGACCCTCAAAGATGGAGTATATGTATTAATCCGTCCAATCGTTAAAGAGGACAGCAAACACCTGGAAGAATTATTCTCTCCTCTTTCAGATGAGGATCTGCGGATCTTTAGGCAAAATGTGAAAGACGCAGAAGTAGTCCAATCCTGGTGCAGCAATATAAATTATGACGAGGTTCTACCAGTCATCGCGCTGGTAAAAGATCGCGCAGTTGGGTTGGTGACCCTGCACTTCTTTCATGGTGCCCGACGACACATCGGAGAAATCCGCATTTTTTTGGCGAAAGATTTTCGAAGGCGGGGACTCGGTACAAAGATGATCCGCGTTGGTATTGAAATTGCGCGCAAACAAGGTCTTCATATTCTCATCGGCGAGGTGCTGGCAGACCAGACAAAAGTGATTCGGGCGTTTGATCAATTGGGACTCAAGGTTCAATGCACATTGGATGATTTCTTCATGTTCCCGGATGGTGATTGTGCAGATGTGGTTTTTTTAATGATGCAGTTAAAACCTAAGGTTGAGGAATTCTAATTCAATGGCGTGTAAACACATCGCGCGGCTCATATTCATATAGGAGGAGGACTTTATGTACATCATCGGTGAGAACATCCATATCATGTCTGATCAAGTAAAGGCAGCCTTAACCAACAAAGACAGCGAATTTTTCATGGACCTTGCATTAAAGCAAGTGGAAGCTGGTGCAAAGGCGGTAGACATAAACTTGGGACCACGCAAGAAGGATTGGATGGAGGTTTTTCCGTGGATAATTCAAGCGGTTGAAACCGTGGTGGATGTACCCCTTTCCATCGATACCACCAACCTTGACGGCATGGAAGCAGCGCTTAAAACCATTAAAAAAGCGCAGCCCATCCTGAATTCCACGTCAGCGGAACCGGAAAGGTTGGAGAAAGTCCCTCTCTTAGCAAAAAAATACAATGCCAAGATAATCGCCTTGACAATGGGTGTTTCTGGCATCCCGGTCGCTGCAGAAGAACGGGTCAATATTGCCGTGGGAACCCTAATCCCGCGCATGATGGAAATTGACTACCCAATGGATAACCTGATCATTGACCCCCTGGTGTTGACCGTTTCCGGATGTCAGGAATATTGTCCGCAATTAATCGAGACAGTACGGACGCTGCAATATGCCTGGGACCCGACGCCAAACATCTCAGTTGGCTTATCCAATGTTTCGAACGCAGTTCCAGTGGAGGGACGTCCACTAATAAATCGAGTTTATTGCGCAATGTTGATGGGGGTTGGCTTGAAGATGATGATTGCCAATCCATTTGACCAGCAACAGAACGATGTCATCCGGTGGGTGGAGACCAAAGATCTATCCACGCCCTTATCCAGGGTTTACAACAAAATTGCCGAACGGATCACAAACAGTGAAGAACCTCAGTTGAATGATTTCGATATGGCTGATCCCGATCAGAAAGCCATCTGGAAAACAGTTCAAATCCTGCTAAATAAAGTCATATATGCTGAAGGATACCTGAACCAATAAACGAAAAATAAGTTGGCGGCTTGAATCCAACAATTCTTGATAATTAATTCCAAGGAGTTCTTCATGTCAGAACAAACAAAAATGAGCGTAGATCAATTAATCGCAAAAGCGACCAAACCAGCATCCGATGCCATGAGACTTCACCCTTTTTACAAGGGGAAAGTTGAAACAGCATTAAAATGCACCGTTCGAGATTTTAACGATTTTGCTATCTGGTACACCCCAGGAGTGGCTGCTCCGTGTAAAGCAATTCAAGCCAACCCGGAATTAGTCTACGAGTATACGAATAAGTGGAACACGGTTATCGTTGTTAGCGACGGAACAAGGGTCCTTGGATTGGGTGACATAGGACCAAAAGCTGGATTACCTGTAATGGAGGGAAAAGCCCTGTTATATAAATACCTGGGGGGTGTTGACGGGATCGCCATAATGCTTGATACGAAGGATCCCGATGCGATCATCAATACGGTATTAATGCTCCAGCCTGGATTCGGTGGTGTAAATCTGGAAGATATATCAAACCCCAAGTGTTTCTACATCCTGGATACCTTGCGGGAGAAAGCGGAGATTCCGGTCTGGCATGACGATCAACAGGGAACCGCCACGGTGACCCTGGCTGGACTGATCAATGCCCTAAAGGTGGTTGGCAAGAAGATGAGCGAAGTGAAGATTGCTTTTATTGGAACCGGCGCATCCAACGTTGCCTGCTCGCGTCTTATCTTTGGGTGGGGTGCAGACCCTGAAAAATGTTTAATGGTGGATACCAAGGGTATTCTTGGCAAACATCGGAAAGATCTTGAGATGCGTAAGGCAGAATATGTGGATAAGTGGAAATTGTGTAATACCACGAACGCCGAGGGTCGGGAAGGTGACATCGCCGAAGCCATGAAAGGTGCGGATGTGGTGATTGCCCTCTCCAAATCGGGTCCGGGGGTGATCCTGCCGGAATGGGTAAAATCCATGTCCAAACAAGCCATTGTCTTTGCTTGCGCCAATCCCGTACCGGAAATTTGGCCGTGGGAGGCGAAAGAAGCTGGCGCAGCTGTGGTAGCCACGGGACGATCGGATTTCCCAAACCAGGTGAATAACTCTTTGGGTTTTCCCGGTATTTTCAGGGGCACCCTGGATGTTCGCGCTCGCACGATTACTGATGAAATGTGCTTCGCAGCGGCAAAAGCCCTTGCTGACCATGTTGGTGAAAAGATGGATGAAGAGCACATTTTACCGAATATGGATGACTGGGAGGTATTTCCACGGGAAGCATCCGCGGTGGCGATGAAGGCAATTGAACAAAAACTGGCGCGGATTCCGATGACATATGAACAGGAATTCGAGAATGCCACCAAGATCATAAAACGATCACGGCAGCTGACACAAATGATGATGGATGAAGGCTTTATACCCGAAGCACCGGAAGATGAAACGCAACAGCATGTTGACATCGAAACGGTCAAAGCTGGTCTTGAATCATAACCATGGAAAAGGGTAAAGGAGGAACGCACATGTATGACTTAATTGTTGTTGGGGGTGGACCAGCGGGATTAACCGCAACCATTTATGGACTTCGAAAAAGGCTAAATGTATTGATGATAACGAAAGATTTGGGCGGGAAGACGCAATATCGATTAGCTTTGCCATGGATCCAGGATTACCAGGTAATCCGGGGCCTTGAGGTTGTGAATAAATTTAGAAGCGAATTGGAATACCTGGAATTCGCCCGGCATATGGACCTTGTCGAAAAGGTAACCAATAAAAAGGATCATTTTGTTATAACCACAAAAGGTGGGGAGGAATTTCAAACCCGGACGGTCATTATCGCGACAGGCACCCGCCAGGTCCGGTTGAATGTACCCGGAGAAAAAGAGTTCACCATGCGCGGACTCTGTTACTCTGCACTAAGCTATGCGCCGTTGTTCATAGATAAAGAGGTGATTGTCATAGGAGATGGAGATCTGGCTCTGCGCGCAACGGCTGAACTGGCAACAGTTGCCAAGCATGCAAGTTTGGTAAGCAAAGGATTGGGGAAATCTTTGTCGACTGCACTTGGCAAAAAACTTGCCGCGGCAAAAAATGTCAAAATATTAAAAGATTATCAAGTGATGGAATTTAAAGGAGATGAATTTGCCGAGGCAGTAACATTAAAAGATTTATCCGGCAGCGTCGTTGATTTTAAAGCTGATGGAATTTTCATAGAGCAGGCTCTAACTCCGATGTCGCAAATGGTTGATGGATTGGTGGAACTGGATAAGCAGGGTCGGATAATTATTGATTGCGGCAGCCGGACAACCCTCCCCGGAATTTTCGCTGCGGGAGATGTGACGAATACCTACGCCGAGCAAGTCCTGGTTGCAGTTGGCGAAGGAGCCAAGGCAGCCTTGAGCGCATATGAATATCTTTTGCCCACTCTTTAGGTTATAAGGGAGATATAAAATGCCTGTATTTACCCCCGGACGACGATGGCAGCCACCCTTCATGCCTTTCAAACATGAAACTTTTGGCAATCGCATGTTGGAGTTAACAGAACAATTTATCAAAGGTCCACTTTGGGGATGCCGCATGTGTGGAAACTGCCTGCTCCAAGAAACTGCTTTTATTTGTCCCATGGAATGCCCGAAAGGGCTTCGCAATGGACCGTGTGGGGGTTCCACGGTGGAGCATTGTTATGTAGATGAGACCCGCCCTTGCATTTGGTATAAGATCTACGAACGTGCATATAAAATGGGGCGTGAAGAGATCCTTATGGAAGTCCTGCCTCCGCTGGATTGGGAAAAGGTCGGTGGCGAAACATGGGGGGATGTTGTCAAGCAAATTGGCGTTGTTGGGAGCGGTAAATTTTTTGGAAGCCTGCTGTCAAGGGATGCTGAAAGGAAGGTTACAACCTGGGATGCGGTCTTTCGGACCATCCGGCAACCAGAATGGTGGCAGGGAGACAAGGATTACCACGCACCGAAATACAGCGATCCGATTTCCAACCTTGAGCGGTGCCTTAGAGCAGGAGATTTTGTTGTTTCAGCGGAAGTCCAACCACCTCAAACAATTTCAACCAATAAGTTAAATAGTAATATTGATTTAGTCAAGCCTTATGTAACCGCGATCAATTTTACTGATTGCCCTTCAGCAACGCCGCGGATGTCTTCCTGGGCATGTTCAACG
>Ga0315297_10003064_pt1 | contig 10694 bp, 6 predicted proteins | sample YL17G15_0_MG_FD_203628 | JGI IMG/M metagenome (GOLD analysis project Ga0315297, IMG submission 203628) | Sediment microbial communities from Yellowstone Lake, YNP, Wyoming, USA - YL17G15_0 | ecosystem: Environmental > Aquatic > Freshwater > Lake > Sediment | place: USA: Wyoming | collected...
TACCTGCTTGGCGACAATCACCCGACGCGAGTGGAGACTCCGGCGAAGGGCCAGTGGCTGCTGGTCGAGTTGACAGAGCAGCAAAAAGTAAGTCAGGCCGGTATCGCATGGATTTACGGCGACCGGCGAAGATATGTCTTCAACATCGAGCTTTCCATCGACGGCAAGACCTGGAAGAAGGTATTCGATGGCAAATCGCCGGGTAGAACGGCGGATATGGAATGGTGGAGGTTCCCCGGATCAGAATCCCGTTACGTTCGCATCAATGGCTTCGGCAACAACGAAAACGACTGGACCAATATCGCCGGGATCGCGTTCTTAGGCGACGGCGGCACAAGGGTCGGGATCAAATCCGTAACGGCCAGCGGCTACCAGACGCCCAACGAGCCGAGCAACACAATCGACGGCGATATGGGTACGCGATGGTCCGTCGGCGGCGCAGGCGGCGGCCCGAGGCTGCGGCTGCGGGACCACGGCTGCGAGATACTCTCCGGCCTTTGCGAGTTGTACGCTGCGGTCAGCTTCGCTCAGCCGGAAAAGAAGAAAGCCTATCAAAAGCCGATCCACGAAATGCTCGACCGTGTTCTCGGAGTCGGACGCAACGAGCACGGCCTGTTCTACAACTGGATAAATCCCAAAACCGCCGACCACGATACCGCCCTGGCCGACACCTGGGGCTACAACCTGAACGGCTTCTATACGGTCTATCTCATCGACAAGACCGACACTTACCGCCAGGCCACCGTAAAAGCCCTCGAAAACCTTAACGACCATTACAAAAACTACAAATGGGAAGGCAGCAGCTCCGACGGCTACGCCGACTCCATCGAATCCGCCCTCAACCTTTACAACCGCGAGCCGGTTGATTCAGCCACAAGCTGGATAGACAGCGAAACAAAAGTGATGTGGGCAATGCAAAAATCCGATGGCGTCATCGAAGGCTGGCACGGCGACGGTAACTTCGCAAGAACAACAATTATGTACTGCCTCTGGAAGACAAAGGGCCTGACCATCCAGCCGTGGCGGGAAGATATCGCCTTCGGCGCCGTCCAGGACGGCGACACTTTGAAGATAGCCATCCGCGCCGAAAAAGCCTGGCAGGGCAAGCTAATCTTCGACACCCCGCGCCACCAGACCATTATGAAGCTGCCTCTTGACTGGCCCAGGATAAACCAGTTCCCCGAATGGTTCACCGCAAAGGCCGAAAAGCGCTACGAAGTCCTCGACCTGACCGCCGATACCAAGACCAATTACACGGGCAAGCAGCTCTCCGAAGGCCTCGCCATCGACCTCGACGCCAACGCCGAAAAGCACCTCCTCGTACAATAACCCCAAAAAGCACAAGAAAACTCTGGACAAATACCCCCCAATCTGATATAATACCCGCCTGTTGACGCATAGTAGCGCAACTTTGGGAGACCCACAAATGGGGGAAAAGAAGAATCCTCGACACTTGCGAGGCAATTGTAGTGTTCCGTGGTCTTGCTGGCAGCAAGAGAATATTGTTGCCGACTACCCACATTTTAGCTGTTCTGCGGGAAGAATTGTGCCGATATTTAGACACTGTAGTAGCTTTACAGAGCAAAAAACGCTTAACACGTGTGAATACAATGACTTACACAAGGCCTAAATCAGCTAATCGCAGTTTCCGACCTACCGTTGTAGCAGATTCTAACGCTGAGCTTAATCTTTGCCGCGATTCAGCCGCATGCAACAGTTGGCCCCCGAGGAACACACTCTGTAATCTTGCTACAGTCTCGATATTTATGTAAAATATCTTGACAGAGGCTTGACATTTTCCCTTTCATGGCGTAGAATTACATGCAGTCGTATATTAAGGAGGTTGGATATGGCCACTGATTTCAATAAGAAGCTTGGTGCCAGAATCAGCCAGTTCAGGGAACGCATTGGTCTCTCCCAGCAGGAACTGGCTGCCAGACTTGCTGTTGGCAGGGTCACGGTTTCTCAGATTGAGAATGGGCAAAGGAAAATCACAGGTCAGGAAGCTGCCACACTTTGTAAAATATTCAACATAAATTCCGATATCCTCCTGGACCTAAAACGGGACATTGAAGTTACCCTGCAGAAGAAAGCCAACCGAGGCCCCCGAAGTGGTTCCACGATCCGGATAAGTGTTCCTCAAAAAAATCTGGCCAAATTCAAAGAGGTGCTCCTCTACGTTTTGAAGCAAGTCGGCTCAAAACCCAATCTGGGCGAGGTTGTCTTGTACAAACTCCTGTATTTCATTGACTTTGATTATTATGAAAAATACGAAGAGCAGTTGATTGGTGCCACGTATATCAAGAATCATCATGGGCCCACCCCGAAAGAGTTCGCGAAAATCGTAGGCGAAATGGAAGGCAAAGATCTGACAAAAGTTCAGACAAAATATTTCCAATACCCCCAGAAGAAGTATCTTCCTCTCCGAGAGCCGGACTTGTCTATACTTAGTGCAAGAGAGAAGGCTGTAATCGACAGCGTCCTCGACAGACTCTCTGATAAGAACGCCACAGAGATAAGCGCATACTCACACGATGATGTACCGTGGCTAACAACCGAAGACGGCGAAGTGATGGACTATGAATCTGTTTTCTATCGGACGCCTGCATATTCCGTGAGAACATACGATGAACAAGATATTCAGTGAAGTACGGACACTCACTGAGTTCGACAAAGACCTTAAGAAGCTTTGTAAGAAATTCAGAACCCTCGAAGAAGACCTAACGGTCTTCGTAGAAAAACAACTACGCCTCCTTCACAAGCTCGATATCGACAATAGGGGATGTGTCAGAATATCCGACCTGGGCATAGAATATCCCCAAATATACAAGGCCCGCAAGTTCGCGTGCAAATCACTCAAAGGAAAAGGGGCTGCGAGTGGGATAAGGATAATATACGCCTATTATAGCAAAGAAGACATTATCGAGTTCGTCGAAATCTACTACAAAGGCGATAAGCCGTCAGAGGACAGAAAGAGGATATTGAGCCAATATGCCAGGTGAGCGTAGGCAAGCAAACCATGCTTCAGGAAACCGCCCTGTGAGGTAATCGTAGCGGGCGACATAAACGGCGACTGCGAAATCAATTTCAAAGACTTCACATTCATTGCCCTGCACTGGCTAACCGCCAACACGCAGTAATTTTCACGCCTTTAATTCGTGGAGACCAGTGTCAACCTGTGTCTGATTCTTCTTCGCGCTTTTGTGGCTGTTTTACCAACCAACAATCAACCTAATTCACATCCCATTGCAGGAGACAATCACTATGACCGAATCAACACTCCCAGCACTCAAATTACAAATTGAGAGTAACATGGAAACAGCAACCCACACTTGTCCGCCGGATGTAAGGCGGATTTACTCGGCTCTTCGCCGGACGCACCCGGCGACCAGGCGGGACCTGAAAAACTACGTCAAGGTCTTCCTCGGCATCAACGTCCCGGACAGGCGAATCTGCCCGGAGCACAATAGCCCCCTCGACTACCTCTGGCATACCTTCTCCGCCGACGCGTATTGTCATTCTGAGCGCAGCGAAGAATCTGGGCCCCGCAAGCTAAATGCCGACTGCATCGTCTGGGCCAACCGCGCCGGCGGAAAGACCGAGCTGGCCGCGGTCGCCACGCTCCTCGACTGCATCTTCAAGCCCAACTGCCAGATAAGAATCCTGGGCGGATCGGGCGAGCAGTCAGGCCGAATGTACGAATACCTCACCCACTTCCTTCACCTCGGCTTCGAAGAATTCCTTGGCGGCCCCGCACTAAAAGGCAAGTGCCGATTCGCCAATAATTCGAAGGTCGAGATCCTCACGCAATCGCCGACCAGCGTCCGCGGCCAGCACATCCAGAAGCTCCGCTGCGACGAGGTCGAGCTTTTCGATGAAGATGTCTTCGCCGCCGCCAAGTTCACAACCCAGAGCACCGACAGCCTCATCGCCGCTATGGAGCTAATCAGCACGATGCACCGCCCCTACGGCCTGATGCAACGAGTCGTCGCCTCCGCGCCCCAGTTCGGCACGCCAATCTTCAAGTGGTGTATGTGGGAGGTGATCGAAAAGTGCATCGACAGAACCTGCTCGCAATGTCCTCTATGGTCCAACTGCCACGGGAAGGCGAAGAACGCGAACGGCTATTTGAAAATCGACGACTGCATCACGCAGATGCGCCGCGCCAGCAGGGCGGGCTTCGAAGCAGAGATGCTTTGCAGGAGACCCTCGCTGGAGAACGTCGTCTTCGCTGAGTTCGACCCCGATATCCACGTCCGGCCTTGCGATTACAACCCGAACCTACCGCTCTATCGCGCGCTCGACTTCGGCTTCATCAATCCCTTCGTGTGCCTCTGGCTCCAGATCGATAGCGACGGCGTCATCCGCGTCATCGATGAATACGTCCGCACCAGGGCGACCATCGATGTGCACGCCGCCGAGATAAAGGCCCGAACGCCCTGCGCCGAAGAGCAGGTCTCCGCCACCTTCTGCGACCCCGCCGGAGCGGGAGTGAATGACGTCACCGGCACAAGCGTCGTCCGCGAGCTGCGAACGTTCGGAATCGTAACCCGATTCAAAAGAAGCGGTATCCTCGACGGCATCGAGCTTATCCGCCGGGCGATTCGCTCCGGCGACGGCAAAAGCACCCTCGTAATCTCGCCCCGGTGCCCGCGACTTATTGAGGCTATGCGGTGCTACCACTACCCCGACCTCAGTCAGGCGGGACTTGCCGGCGAGCTGCCCCTGAAAGACGGCGTTTACGACCACCCCATCGACGCCCTGCGATACTTCTTCATCAACCACTCCCACCCCCCAAAAACCACCGCCAGACGCTACTAACAGGCCTCAAATTGAGGTTGGAAACAGGAAAAATCGAAAAAATTCTATTTTTCAGAAGGAATTGATAGCAAACAGCCGAATACCAAGTATAATATTTCTGGATAGCCGAAAGGAGGTCACGACTATGCAAATCGGCGAAAGACTCAGGATTGCACGCGAAGCCATCGGCTTCACGCTCGAAAGGGCTGCCAAGGAGACCGGAATAGGCGCATCCTCCCTTAGCGATTTCGAAAACGACAAGAGAGAACCGAAGTTCTCACATCTGAGCAAACTGGCGGAAGCATATAAGCGCCCTATAGATTTCTTCCTGACAGCCAAGCTGAGTGCCGAGGCGGTAATGCTTTGGCGCGATGGGCCGAGTAACTTGGCGGAAATGAAGGAAAGGGAAGCCGAGTTTCGTCGGTTGTGCCAGCAGTACCGCAGGCTGGAGTCATGCACAGCGGAAATGCGAAGGGCAACATTGCCTCAGCCAAGTATTACGAACCCCGATCAATTCAACTGGCCTCAAGCGGAATTGTTTGCGAGAAAGGTCCAAAATGAGTTATGCCTGGGGGATGTACCCAGTGCCTCTCTTAAAAAGATTCTGGAGGAGAGGTATTACGTGAAAATATTCTATCTGGAGTTTATCGGTAGCGCGATCTCCACCGTGTCAGAGGAATTTGGTCCGGCGGTTCTGTTGAATACTAGGAACGTGTCTTGGCGCAGAAACTATGACCTTGCCCACGAGTTGTTCCATCTTCTGACTTGGAGTATCTTCAGGGTAAGAAGTAGCGATCCAAGCGAAAGCGAAGAGAAACTGGCCGATTCTTTTGCCAGCACGCTGCTGATGCCGGAGGATTTTGCACTGAAAATAAGAGCGATTATGTCAGAGAAGGGCAAAATAACCTTCGATGAGCTGGATGACTTGGCCAGAGAATACGAAGTATCTTTAGACGCCATTGTATGCCGTGTGGCTAGCATACTCAGTATCAAAAAAGAACAAACAAACAAATATCGTAGCGCCGCCAAAGCTTGGGCAACCTTCCGCAAACCCAGAGAATCCGACAAACCGCAAATCCGGCCAGAAAGATACTGCGATCTGGCCCAGCGGGCGTTGAGGGAGGGCAAGTTGTCTTTGATGCAGTTTGCAAAGTACATGGGTATAACCTACAAAACGGCCCGAGAATATCTCACGGAAGACCAGGATTTCACGGATGAAAAAGTTTCCATTTCTCTTGCTTGATGCCGGGCCGATTATCAAGCTCTTCGAACTCGGTTCATGGGAAAAATTCATTGAGCGGTGCGACGTCACCGTAGCCAGAACCGTAGCGGAGGAAGCGGTTCACACCGGCCAATGCTGTTCTCTGGATTACATTTGTTTTCCCTTCGAAGAAGCTGCTGAGCGAAGCTGTATTAGAATCATCGATGTGCCCCTACCTACCATCCAGTCCTTTCTACGGGACTCCACAATTGGGGAAAAGTATGCGATTGATCCCGGAGAAGCTGAAACACTCGCTTTTCTGGCAAATACTTCTGAGGAGTTTGTTCTATGTTCGGCGGACGGAGCTGTTTTCCGGGTGCTCGGCTTGTTAGGCAAGAGCCACCAGGGTATTTCCTTGGAGGAGATTCTTCAGCAGATTGGCCTGTGCAGAGGTAACCTGGGATGGGAGTACTCCAAAAAATTCCGCGAGAAATATACCCGTATGGGACGAGGGGATTCGATTCAAGGCAGAGGCATTCGGTAGCAGCGGTTATCAGGTTCTCAATTGATGTCGTTTTCTTTCGGTTAACGGATCCGCGATTCTCTTCGTGCCAATTCGTGTGAACATGTCCTGAGCTTCTCGAATGGATTCGTGGCTAATCCTTTCTACCTGCCAAAAGAATTCACTTGACACCCAACTTCCAATCGTGTATAATATACATCTAACAAGTAGAAAGTTAATACTGAATCGTTACTTCGGAGGGCTCACTCATCATCACGATCAACCGCCCAAAATCCCCAAATCACCGCCTGACCTGTTCCCCTGGTCACCTGCTCAACTGTTCACCTGTTCTACCTTCTCGCTTCGCCCCGCCTGCGCTCTACACTTGTAGAGACTCCTCTACAAATCGCCCTGTTTTTGCAAAACAAACCCAATTTCCGCAACGACAAAACCAATGCAACCTTCTTTGCCGCAAAGGTTTATGCAAACAAACCACCCTCGCCCGATTCGAAAAAACAAACCCAATCAAACCCAATTTACCCGAAGCCAAAATGACCCTAAACCTTTGCCCCGAAAAGCATTATGGAAGAATCTTCTCCCTCCGACTCCCGGCAAAACGAACCCAATCAAACCCAATTCCCCCGCCCGCGCCCATGTTCCTCGTTTGCGACGGCGTGGAAGGCCATCGCGGCGGAGCGCTCGCATCCAAAATCATCTCCGAGAATCTGCCCGCTATAATCGACAACGCCTGTTTCTGTCACCTCTTTTTCATTTCCAGGCTCTATTGCGGCGAGGCTATAATGTCAAATGTTCAATGGGGCCGCGAAAATGCAGGATACGACAACCGAGATCGAGCTGCTCCGGGCCAGCCTGGCCTTCACAACAAAAACGCGGGGCGTAACTTATGCCCTTCGATACACCATAGCCTGCGAGGCCCGAATGCATCGGGACCTGGGCTCTTTCCTTATCGAAGCCGATTCAGCCTCTCCTGATAGTAGCGCATTTCACAAATAATACGACGGTGAGATTGCCGCGGCCCTTGGGACCTCGCAATGACAGCCGAAGGTCTCGAATTATCATTGCGACGAGTCCCCCCCACGTCCCACTTGGGACTCCCAGCGGAGGGGCCAAGGGCCTGCGGGCGACGAAGCAATCTCATTGCCACATACCAGCGACAATTATGAAACGCGGTAATAGTCCACCATCGTTCTTCGTCGGCCCCGGCCGGGATGCCCCGAATTCGCTTGAATAGCCAGGCCAAGGGCGTGTATAAAGGATAGCGAGCACCGGCTGGTCCCGGGCCGTACGTCAACGGTTCGCTGTGTGATGAATCTGACATTGGGGGATGGAGAACGAAAAATGCTCACAAAGAGCGGGCAAATCATCGTCTTAGCGTTGTGTTTGTTTCTGTTTGGATTCGGCGGCGAAGCCGAATCTTATGCTCAGGAAGTCCGGTACATATCTCTAAATCCGCCGGTGATCCTGCCGAACGGCGGCGAGTTCAAGACCTGGGAGCACCAGACTGTCTATACAAAGACTTACTACGTTGACCGGCATCACCCCGCAGCATCGGATGACAACGCGGGCAACAGGGACAAGCCCTTCCTCACGATAAACAAGGCCGCCCAGGTTGTCCAGCCAAGCGAGAAAGTCGTTGTCAAAACGGGCGTCTATCGCGAGCTCGTCCAGCCGCGGCTCGGCGGCGACGGTCCCGAAAAAATGATCAGCTACGAAGCCGCCCCCGGAGCAAACGTGATACTAAAAGGCTCGCGCGTATTCAAGCCCCAGTGGAAGGAATCAAAGAAGGGCGACGCCGCGCCCTCAGCGAACGTATGGATGGCGGCCTTGCCAAACGATTACTTCGGCCCGTACAATCCATTCCTCACCGAGAACGCCAGCAAGGAAGACATCGACCTAATGCCCTGGGCGGCGGAGTGGGCGGGCAAGCTGCCATACACCTTGGGCCGGGGCTTGGTCTTCCAAAACGGCAAAAGGCTCATCCAGCAGGCAACATACGAAGACCTGGCCAAAAAGCCCGGCTCATTCTTCGTCGAGAAGGAAAACCCCACGCTCCATATTCATCCTCTCGACGGCGTCAATCCCAGCCGCGCCGACTTTGAAATCACCACCCAGCAGCACATCTTCAAACCCGTCGCCGCCGACCTCGGATACATCCGCCTCAAGGGCTTCATCTTCGAGCACGCGGGCAACGGCTTCCCGCGAACGGGCGTCGGCGCCGTATTTACGATGGGCGGCCACCACTGGATCATCGAAGACAATATCGTCCGACAGGTCAACTCAGTCGGCATCGAAATCGGCGCAAGGACCGATGAGAGCAGGCCCGCCGGCCGAGCAGACGCCCAACGCGCCGGCCAAAGCCCCGGCTATATCATCGTCCGCAACAACGAGCTTTACGAGTGCGGCACAGGCGGCATCCAGGGCCTGACCAACAGGAACGCCCTCGTCGAGAACAACCGCCTCCACGACATCGGCTGGCAGGACGTCCAGCGATACTGGGAGACCGGCGCCATCAAGCTGCTCCTCAACGAGGGCACGCTCGTCCGCCGAAATATCATCACCGATATCCAGGCCGCCCCCGGAATCTGGCTCGACTACAACAATATCAATTCGAGAGTCACCCAGAACATCCTCGTGAACATCGAATCAGTCAACGGCGCCATTTTCATCGAGGCCTCTCAAGTCCCCAACATCGTTGACCGCAACTTCGTCTGGAATGTCACCGGCTCCGGCATATACCAGCACGACTGCGACGAGCTGACCGTCGCGCATAACTTCGTCGCCAACTGCACAAAGCAGGCCGTCGAGATGCGTATCTGCGAGGGCCGAATGGTCAACGGAAGACTCTCCACCTGCAAACGCAACCGCGTGCTGAACAACATTCTGGTCAGCTCGCCGAACGGCGTCTGGTTCATCCACGACGACAACATATCCGACCGCAATATCTTCGTCGATTGCGGCCCGCCGTTCGATTTCGCCGCCTGGCAGAAAAAAGGCTTCGATAAGAACGGCCTTACCGCCAAAATCAACGTCGCTCTCGACGTGAAAAAGCTCACCTTCACCTGGTCAACCGCCGAGAAGCTCCCCCTGTTTGAAAGGCTGGAAACCTCCGGCTACGACTTCTGCGATTCGCCCTGGAAGACGGACAAGGTCCCCGCAGGCCCCTTCCCCTATCCGGGCACCGCCCCGACCACAATTACCCTCACTGACTTCTGACCGCGCAGAACCATCACAACTATACCCCAGTGCCGCGGACCAACTTGCAGGTCGGCATTGCGCCGCGCGAAGAAGCTATGTCTATTTATCAAGACATCGTTTCTCATTCCTCAAGATATGTGAGGGAGAAGGAGTTGTGTCTATTTATCAAGACATCGCCTTGGATTGCTCAAGATGGGCGAGGGACTGTCAGGGGAAGGTGCGAGGCGCGTCTGATGCCGGGCGATCTTTGACGCCGCGAGCGCCAAATTGACAGCACTTGGCGCAGCCCCGCTGTTATTTGTGCATTTCCTGGAGCATTCCTTTTCTCTGGTAGCACTGCTCGGTGAAGACGGCGATTTCAGAATCCAGGTTGGCGCTGGCCGAGTCGCCGAAGAATGCGTGGACGATGGGGAAGACAAGGTCCGGCTTTTTCTTGCGGAGCTCTTTGGCCATTCCCTCGATCTTGGCGGTGGCGACGCCCTCCTGCATACAGGTAAAAGGTCCGACGTGAAATATGCCGGAGATGCAGGCGTCGCCGTTCGGCTTGACCAGGTCGTGCATCAGATGGTATGCGATGCCGGTGCTCAGCGGAGATTCGCCTTCGATGTTGCCGTGACATTCGTGGTTCTTTTCGAGGGTCTCTATCATCTGCATCGGTTTGGGCAGGACATGCCGGCCGTGGAGGACGTCGTGGAACGGCTCGGCGATTTTCTCCTCAGCGTAGGCCATATACCTTCCCTTAATGAGCGACTTGAGGACCTTTTTGAAGGCCTGCAGCGCCCTGCGGAGATCTCGCTGCCTGATGCGAAGTATGAGGTCCCGCCTGGCGTTTCGCAGGTTCATTTTATTGACGTAGTCGAGCCAGTCGCTGACGGGGTCGCGTACTACTTCAAGGCCCTGATCCTGGAGATGCTGGATCACAAAACCGGTGTATGGGTCGTGCTGGCGCATATAGATTTCGCCAATGTAGAGCAC
>Ga0315297_10003069_pt1 | contig 10692 bp, 17 predicted proteins | sample YL17G15_0_MG_FD_203628 | JGI IMG/M metagenome (GOLD analysis project Ga0315297, IMG submission 203628) | Sediment microbial communities from Yellowstone Lake, YNP, Wyoming, USA - YL17G15_0 | ecosystem: Environmental > Aquatic > Freshwater > Lake > Sediment | place: USA: Wyoming | collected...
CACGTGGTGGCGGCGATGGGCAAGCCGACCTGGGTAATGATCCCGGTCTCCGCCTACTACCCGTGGGCGCGCCCCGGCGATCGTTCCCAGTGGTACCCGTCCGTGCGGCTCTTTCGCCAGCCCGGCTACAACGACTGGGCGCCGCCCTTCGCGGCTGTGCGCGGACAACTGAGCGAGTATCCCAAATAACTGGAAGGGCCTCTAAATGAAAGCCGACCTGCGCGCCGCCCTCATCATCGTTGCCGTGCTCATGTTTTTGGGAGTACTGGCCAGCATCGCCACCACCTGCGGCTGCACGGCACAGCCCGAGCGGATCACCGTCACATCGTCGAAAGACCCGGCGAACGCGCCTACCGCGACCGTCACCTACTACCGGCTGCGCTGTCAGATCGGCCCGGAGATCGCCGGCATCCTGCCAGCCTACGTCAGCCCCATCGAAGTGACGAAAAGCATTGCGCAACTCCGCCGGGAATGGTTGTTCGAGCAGGAAAAGCAGCAGCAGGCGTGGGCCTTCGAGCAGGAGCGTGAGTATTTCGACGACATGCGGGCAATCGGCCTGCCGCTGCTGGTCATCGGGCTGCTGCTGACGCTGGCGGGGCTGGTGTTCGCCCTCACCCGGCTGAAAGAGTTCTTCGTCTACGGCCCGGAAGCCGTGGTTCTCGGCGGCCTGGCCGTGGCTTTCGGCGTGACGATGCTGCGCTACCCGAAGCAGATCGGTTGGACCTGCGCCGCCGCGGCCGTGGTAGTGGTCGTGAATGCGCTGCTGCGCGCCCGGCAGAATGCCAAGGTTGTCACCGCGGCGACCGAAGTGGTACAGGGCGTCGAGGCGGCCAAGCCGACCCTGAGCGGCACGGCTCGGGCCGCACTCAAGAAGGCGCTCTCCAAGCACCAGTCGCAGACTACCAGAGATTACGTGCGGGCGTTGCGCGGCAAGCCGGCGAAGGCCCTACCCGAACTCTGAGGTGAAACCATGAGCAAAAACGACGAATCCCGCGCCGTGCTATTGGTGGAAATTGACAAGGGCATCGAACGCCTGGAGACCGCGCCGCACCAAAGCGGCTGCCCTGCGCACTTACCCGTCATCGAGGGCATTATCCTGCTGCTACGGTGCCAACGGGCGCGGCTGAACGAGGCCGAGACTTGGCGCGCCGGCTCCGTTGGTGGTGCGATTGGCGCGATGCTGGCCGGCGCGCTCATCGCCGTCGCGCGTTACCTGGGCTTCTAAAACTCCCCTCCTGCCTCCCTACAGGTGACTCCGACTCCAAGCGGCTAACCCCCCTTGGAGCCGGAGTTTTACTTTAGCGTTCTAAGCGTCTAGCGAACAACCGCAGCCACCCCATTCGTAGCGGTCAAACTCTTCCCCGGCGGCGATGCGTTCCCGCAGTTGCCGTAGCGTCAGCGGCATCACCTTTCCCCCGCGCCGATCCCTCAGAATGGCCACGTCTCCTAATGTTTGACGAAGACTTTGTTCCTGCGCTTCGTGAAAGGCGAAGCGCTCAGGCAACACCCGCAACAAGTGCGCGAAGTGCGCTTGCCCCGCCTTGATGCAAAACCCCCCGCAGTTGTTGTGCGGGAAGCCCAAACCGTACAATAACGGGGGAGCGATTCCCACCTTGCGCAACTCATCCAGCATCTGGCATTTATCCCACAACGGGGCTTCGCACATAGGCGCCTCGAAGCGCCATTCCGGCTTGCGTCTCCTTAGTCGGAGTAATCGGTGTTCCTCGGTCCAGTCTATGCCCACGTAAAGCGTTGTCGTCAGTTCCAGACAGTGCTCTCGGTGCCACCGATCTAATAAATCGCGCTTCAATATACGCGAACACATGTCAACCCGGCTGTTACCGATAAAGGCTTCGTCACGGAATACGCCCCACGGCGTTCTTCCATCGGAAATCACGGTCAACGGAACTCCGAGATGCTCGGACGCCTCACGGTTGAAACGGTACAAGTCGTCATCTTCCATGCGAGTGTCGGCAAACAGAAGCGTCACACTCTCGCGCCCGTGGCGCGCGATCACGCGAGATGCAGCCCAAAAACTGCCCACCCCGCCACTGAAAGAAACGACGTGCATCATAGGTCACTCGCCGGGCATCCGGTTCTTGCTGACGTTTTGCTCGTACCACTCCACGGTCTTAGTGCAGATGGTGCAGACGTTCTTGCCGCTCTGGCGGCTGTTGGTCACGGTGCGGTGTTCGCCGTTGGCGTCCTTGACCATCCGGTACTTGAAGCCGGCCACGATTTCGACGTGGCAAACGCAGTGTGGATTGTCGCAGAACTTCTCGGGCTTGTCCATGGGTTACTTCCGATACCGTTTGCCGCGCCAGCCTTCCGCTGCCACCGGGCAGCCGGCCGCCCACGGCGGGGTTTGACTCACCAGGGCCTCGAACTCTTCCAGGGAACCGAAGTCTTCCGCCGTCTCACTGACCACTTCATCGTGGACGTGGAACACGACCGGGTAGCCGGCCGCCTCCACGCGCAACAGCGCGTCGGCCAGGAGATCGCGCGCCAGCGCCTGGACGATGTTCTCGGTCAGGCACCCGCCGTAGGTGAAGGTCCGCGCCCACTGGTGCGCGCTGTCCGTGGCCATGTAGGTCAGCGTCAGCCGTTCCTCACCCCACGAGGTCTCGTGCATCTTCACTTCCGGTTCCGGGTAGTACAGGTAGCGGCCGGACGGCAGGCTGACCCGCAGATAGACCAGCTTGCCCAGCCGTTTCAGCCCGAACGTCACTCGGCGGAAGCTGAACGAGCGTGCCGGGTACTTCACCGCCAACTGGCTGGCGGAATCCAAGGCTTTCCAGAACTCCACCGTCCGCGGCCGGGATTCGCGCCACGCCTTGATGATCGGCGCGCCCCAGCACTTCCAGCGGGCGTCGGCGTCGGAGAGTTTGGTCTCGCCGTCGTAGTCCACCCGGTCGTCGTCGGTCGGCGTGACCTCCGGGCACGGCAGCGCGTAGGCGCGCGCCATGGTCCGCAGCGCGCGCCAGCCGCCGTTGTAGCCGGCGGCCAGGATCGTGACCTTGCCGACCTGGCGCTGGTGCTTGGTCACCTTTGCCTCCGGCACCCCGTAGATGCCGGCCGCGGCGGCGATGTAGGGGTCTTTGCCGGCCGCGAAGTCGGCCACGACATCGGCCTCGCCCGCCACCCAGGCCAGCACCCGGGCCTCAATCGCGTTGAAGTCCGCGGCGTAGAGCACGTTGCCGGGGGCGGCGGTGAGCACCCCGCGGAGACAGCGGGACGCGGCGGCTACCGGCTCGTCCACGAGCGTGTCCACCAGTTGCCAGCCCTGCTTCGCCGCGGTCAGGACCGTCTCCACGGCCGCCGGCTTGTAGCTGTCGCGCGGGAAGTTCTGCGGCTGGATGCCCTTGCCGGACCACCTGCCGGTCGCCGCGCCGTGGTAAAGCAACGCGCCGCGGATGCGGTTGTCGGCGGAGGCGTTGCGCGTCATGGCCTCGAACTTGGCCACGGAACTCTTGGCCAGCGCCTGCCGCAACTCCAGCAGCCGCCGGGGGACCGGCCCGGGGTTCTTCTCCAGCGCCGCCTGCACGGTGCCGGCGGTCAAGTCCGGGAGCGCGACGCCGTAAGCGGTCAGCAGTTCAATGAGCTTCGCGACTTGCTTCGGCGACGTGATAGTGCTGCTGGTCAACTGCGTGGACTCTTTGAGCAGATCGTCCTCGTAGGCGGCGAGCATCGTGCGCAGCGTCTGCACCCCGTCCACGTCACAATAGATGCCCCGGCGGTTGATCGCCTGGTCCAATTGCCAGATCGCCAACTCGCGCGCGGGCCAGGGCGCAAGCGCTTCCGCCGCCAGCGCCGCTTCCGCGGCCACGTCCTGAAGGCAATAGGCGTAGAGCCGCTTCAGGTCTTTGGGGTCTTCGTGCCAGGTGCCGTCCGGCTTTGGCCGGGCGAGCTTCAACATGAGTTGGTGGCCCTCGCCGTCCTTGCGCTCGGAGATGCGCGCGGTGGTGCAAGCGTCGCTCAGGGCGCGGGGGAGGGCCTGGCTCGCGACGCGCGCCGCCGTACACCGCCACTTCCCCGGCGGGATGTCGGCGAACCCATGCCGCGACATCTGATGGTGCCAGACCGCGGTCTCGAACTCGGCGTTATGCGCTTCCAGCACGTCGGCGTCCTGGACCAGGGCGCGGAGTTGCTCGTCACTCAGGCTCGCGCTGACGTGCGTCCACTTCGCCGGCAGCCACAGGAGCGCCGCGGCAGCCTCGCGTTTCACGGCCAGGCACAGCACGTCCGTTGACGGGTCGGCGGCGTAGCTCCACACGGAAGTCCGCCGCAGATCGGCGCGGGAGCGGGTCTCGAAGTCGAGGGTGAGGGTGGTCACGGGTCTACCTCCGACGGCGTGGCGGGCTGCGCGTCGGCCGGCGGCCAGACCGGCAGCGCGTAGCGACGCGCGGTGGCGCGGAACACTTCCGCCGCCAGGCCCGGGCCGGCGGCGGGCAGGGCCGCGGCCAGTTCGCGCCAGGCGCGGCGGTACTGGGACAGGGCTTGCTTGCAGGCTTTCAACTCGGCGTCGGTAGTCATGGCGTCACCTTCACCTTCACCTTGCGGCCGCAGTACGGGCAGTACCGCCAGCCCTGACCCGTGAACCACTCCATCCTCCACGCGGTGAGGGTTGCTACTTCCTGGCAGCCTGGCTTGTATAGGCCCTCGCTGACGGGCGTCCACTCGCACACGTCGGCCTTGACCGCGGCGTCAAGCTCGTCGGCCCAATAGTCAACTTCTGCGCTTCTCAGCCCCGCCGCCACGCGGGCGGCGGTGTCGCGTAGGGTGCTCATGCCGGCACCCGTGAGTGATGCGCCCAGTAGTAGGCGCGGGCTTTGGCGCGGATGCGCTCCAGGTTGCGGAGGTAGTAGGCGCGGGCATTCGCCTTCCGCCGCTCCGGGTGCGCCTTGGCCCAAACGCGCTGGTAGGCCAGGGCCTTGGCGCGGTGCTTCTCGTAGTAGGTTTTCATGGTTTGACCCCCTTGCGGTTTGCTTCCAACGCCAGGCGCCAGCCGTTCTTCCGCCGGTCCCGGCCGATCTTGGCCAACAGCCCCGCGCCGGTCAGTTGCCGGCAGTCGAACACCCGGCACACGCGCGGCCGAAGCGGGTAAATCAAACAGCCCTTGGGGCCGAGGTAGATGCAGTCGCCGGTCACCTGCTGGCACAACGTCACGGTGCCGTCCGGCCGAATGCTCATCTCGTAACCGCGCTCGCACTCGTCCGGGTCGAGGAAGACCGCCTGGCCGCGGCAACACTCGTGGCACCCGGCGCAGATCAACGGGCCTAGTTGCGCGTCACTCATCGCCGAAAGTCACTCCGCGGTTCTTGGCAGCGGAAGCGGCGGCCTGGTCCGTAGGGCCGGCTTCTTCCAGCGCTTCCGGTCGGTTATCGGTGCCGGCCCCGCGCAACTCGAACGCCAGCAGCACCAGGGCGTGCCACGCCACGGCCGCCAAGTGCGAACTCCCGGTCTCGGCGTCCTTGTCCTCGCCCTGCCACCACGCCCAGGCGTGGCGCATAAGGGCCGCGAAAGACAGACTCCAGGCGTAGCCCTTCTCCCAGTTGCGGTCCTCACCATACTTCACCGCCCCGCGGCCGAAGTGCTCGGCCACAGCCCACAAAGCGTCGCCGGGCAGGAGGTCGAACCGCGCCAACTTGCTGCCCTTCTGCCCCCCGGTCTTCGGGTCGGTGATCCGGCGCTCATCGAGTTCCTGGTAGGTCGGGCCGGGCTTCGGACACTCACGCAACCGCTTCTCGATGCACTCGGGACAGATGAAACCGTAACCGGCAAAGAAGTAAAGCGGGGTGCCGTGGTAGATAAACTTGCAGTCCATGCACTGCTTCTCGGCGGGCGGCTCGGTCAGAGTCTTCACGGCCGCTTCCAGTTCTTCTCTGGTGATGCACCGATCTTTCATCCGCTACCTCCTAACGCAGCCCCTGGCGCGGGGAGACCTAACTTCCGCGCCGGGGCCGCGCTCCCGCATGGGGTGGGGGTTAAAGGCTCGGGTCGTTGTCGCCGGACTCGACGGAGACGTCCGCGCCGGTGTAGTTGTCGGGGTTCTCCGCCGCCGCAGCCACCGGCTCGAACATGCCTGCGGAGCGCATGAGCACGTTGCCGCCACCGCCGAAGGCGTCGTCGTCGCGGAGCACCTGAACACCTTCCATGCCGATGCTCACGCCGTTCTTGCCCTGGAACGACCAGGTGAACGCCGCGATCTTGGCCCGCGCCCACACGCCGCCGTAGACGCGCGTGGGCTCGGTGAGCACCTTGCCGTCCGGGCCGACGACGACCGGGGCGCCGACCTTCTCGTTGCGCGCGATGCGCACGTACCAGTTGCCGGCGAAGCCTTCCCAGGCCGCCGCGTTATCGCTGTCGCCGTCAGCAATCGGCAGCGTCAGGCTCCGCGGGCAGCCGGGGTACTTCTCCGCCCACTTGGCGTCGCGTTGCGGCTTGGGCACCGCGAGCCCCGGCCACTGGGTTAGCGCGACCTTGGTGTAGTGGTCCTTCAACCACTTCATGTCGTTGTCCGTGCCGTCGGCGTTCTTCTTCGCGAACAACATGATGGCGCTGTAGGTCAGCTTGTTCTCGTTGCCGGGCGCCGGGCGCGGCTCGAACAGCGCCGGGAACGCCAGCCGGAACTCGGGGGTGAGGATGCTCGGGCCGCGGGTCACTTTGCTTTTCATGGCTTCTCCGTGGTGGGGTTGGCGAACATCTTGTCCGCCTTGGTTTGCGCTACTTCGGTCGGGGACAGCCCGGGCCGCGAGTCTGCGTCCGGGACCAGGGTGGTGGTCTCCTTCGTTTCGATGTAATCGGACAGTAGCTTGATGTCCACTCCTTCTTTCTTCAGCGCCGCCAGCGCCTTGGTCGCTTGCGCGACCGTCAGCATCTTCGGCGGCGCGTAGGCGTCGGTCTTCAGGTGCTGCTTGAGGATGCCCAGCACCTTCACCGCGTCCGCCTCGCGCCAGGCCCGGGTGCGCCGGCCGGCGACGACCTTGAAGCCCGGCAGGCCCGCGGTCTTGGCCAGGCCGAGCGCGTAGTCCCAAACGGCGTCGAGCCAACTCTTGAACTCGTCGTAGCGGTCCACGATCAGCCGCACTTGCTCGGGCGTGAGCGTCGCCGGCTCGGGCAACTGCGGCTGGAGCTTCTGGTCGGCGAACGCCCGCTGCACCACGGCGACGTTGCGGGCGTAGGCTTCCGGGCACTGCCCGCGCGCGGCGCACCAACGGCACTGGTCTTCGCCGGCAACGAGCGGGGCGTCCGGGCGTGACGCCGCGACGATGCCGGGCTTGAGCACGGTCTGCGCCCAGTCGTACAGATGCGCGGGCGTGGTCAGCCAGCGCCGGACCTTGCCGCCCTCGTGAAACGCGCGGGGCTGGACTATCGCCAGTTCCACCTCGTCCACGTCGTAGCGGTTGTCCGGCCCCAGCGCGCCCAGGCCGTAGAACAGCATCTGCGGGTTCTCATCCGGCTCGACCACGATACCGGACCCGTGCTTGTAATCGGCGACCAACAGCCGGTCGCCGAAGCCCTTGACGATCACGGCGTCCGCAGTACCGCTCAGGTTCGCGTCGAACCCCGGCGGCAGGCGCGCCCAACTCAGGTCGGGCTGCACCAGCCAGTCCAGGTTCACTTCGCATTCCAGAGCCGTTTTCGGGGCGCCGTCGCTCTCCGCCCGGAGGAAGTCCAGGTAGAGTTGGACGGCTTCGGCGAGTTCCTCGCCGACCTCGATGCTGTAATCGCCGACCGAGATCAGCCGGCCCAGGTACAACTGGGCATTCTCCTGGCGCTGGAAGCAGAGTTCGGCCAGGTGGTGGGCGGCAGTGCCCTCCACCGCATACTCGGACGTGGCCTGGGGCGGCGCGGCCAGCGAACTGCGCACCGAGCCCGGGCACGCCAGCCAGCGGACGGCTGAACTGGCGCCCAGGACCGAATGCCGCTTTTCCTGTACCTTCATGGCAGCGCCTCTTAGAGATCGTCGCTGATGACCGGGGGCGGGGTGGCCTTGAGTTCGGCGAGCTTCGCGGTCAGGTGCGCGTAGAACCGCGGCTCCACGTTCTTCAGTTTCAAGGCGTGGCCGTGGGCCTTGATAGCGTCGCAAACGCGCTCACGCCCGACGGCCGGGTCGTCGGCCGCCAGCACCGCCACACGCTGGAGTTCGTCGAACGCCACCCGGATTTCCTCGGGGGTGCCGACGGCCGCGGCGGGTGGGGGTGCCTGCTGGATCGGAGCGGGCGCCGGAGCGACCGGAGCGGGCGCCGGGGCCGCGACCGGGGCAAAAGGAGCCGGAGGCGGAGCGACCGGGGCAACCGGCGCGACCGGAGCCGCGGGCCGCCCCGTGCCCGCGCACAACTGGCATTCACTGCCGCCAATCGGTCCCAGGCCGACGCCGCCGCAGCCGCGGCAGAACTCGCCCTTAGCCACCAGTTCCAGGGCCTGGCACACCCGGTTGCGGCGCGCACCGCCGTTGAAACGGAGACCTCCGTCAACCTTGGCCAGAGCCGCGGTCAGCATAGCCCGCAGCGTGTTGATCGGCTCGTCACCGCGTACTCCCCAGGGCGACACGGGCGCGGATGACGGCGACGGCGGCGGCAGCGCGGGCCGCGGGACGGGCGCGTCGGGCACCAGCGCCGGGGGCGGCGATGCGGGGATGATGGTGGGGCCGATGCGTTCGATACCCTTGGTGGCGGCGACGGCTTGCTCGACTTCGAGCAAGCGCGTCAGCGCCTCGGCGATTCTTCCGGTGTTGAGGACGATCTGTTCGATGTTCGTTTCGATGCTGTTCACGGGGCGATCCTTTCCTTTGGGAGTGGGGGGTTGTAGGGACGTTCGACGACGTAAAACTCCGCGTTCGGCTTCAAGAACGCGATCCAGTGCGTTTGCGCCTGCTTCCCCGACTTGTGCCCGTACAGCGGCTTCATCGGCGTCAGTTTCAGAATCTCCGCAACCGGGTTCTCCGTGGCCGTCCACTTGAACACCAGCGTTCCCCCAGGTCGCAGGACGCGGAACCCCTCCGCAAATCCGGCGGCCAGCATCTTGCGCCAGTCGCCGTCAAGCCATCCGTACTTCATGGCGAGGTAGCCGATCTTGCCGGACCTCTCGAAGTGCGGCGGGTCGAAGACAACGTGGTCGAAGGTTTCGTCCGGGAACGGAAGCGCGGTGAAATCCGCGATTTGGTCGGGGTCCGTCTCCGTCCATTCCACCGTCCCGCGCATGGGCCGGTTCATGGCGTGCCGCTCCCGGCGCTTGTCGATGAAGACGGCGCGGGGGTCGTGCTTATCAAACCACATCATGCGCGGCCCACAGCACATATCCAGGACCGGCGGAAAAGCCGAACCAGTGCATCGAGGGTATTCCTCATTCGCGTTGCTCATTCGGAAACCCTCATGCTGTTGTTCGGCATCAAGACGACCGCACCGATTATCCCATTCCATGCAACCATCTCGTAACCCCACACCGACCTCTCGATTTCGCCGTCAACGATGTCGGAGAAGTGCGCTTGCAGGTTGTAGATTTTGTAGGCGGGACACAGAAACCGCCGGATGGTCGTGCCGTCCTTCATCACTTCAATCAGCGCATCACCGTTGCGCGGTGCTTTCATGTAGCTGGCTCTGATCGTGTATCCACGGTCAGGCGTCTTCGGTCCCTCAAAAGCAACCTTTTCGATCTCGTCAGGCCGAACCAAAGGTTCGACCGTATCCTCATTCCGCTTCGCTTCGTTCGTCACGGTCAACCTCCTTGTTTGCCGCGTTGCACCGATCTATGACTTCCTGCATCTGGTGACTCATGCGGCACCGGCACCGTCACCGTCACCGGCACCGGCACCGGCACCGTCACCGTAACCGTCACCGTCACCGTAACCGTCACCGTAACCGTAACCGGCACCGTAACCGTAACCGGCACCGGCACCGGCACCGTCACCGTAACCGGCACCGTCACCGGCACCGTCACCGTCACCGGCACCGGCACCGTCACCGGCACCGGCACCGTCACCGGCACCGGCACCGTCACCGTAACCGGCACCGGCACCGTAACCGCTTTGTGCGTTCATCGCCGCCACTCCTTTACGGATTCGATACTGGCCACGGCCTTCTCCGAGCATGGGATGATTTCGCAGACGTTGAGCACGGTGATCTCTGGCACCCTGACCGTGAACTTGCAGTTCTCGGGTGCACTCACTCCATCAACGGCCATTTGACTCAAACTACAGGCACCGTCCCAGTACCAGATCCGGCGGGCGTCGGTCAGCACGATCTCACTGCCGACGCGGCTCTTAACCGCGCCGTAGTGAACCCCCTGCACGGCGCGAACGATGACGCGGTTGGTGGGTTGCTGAACCGGGACGTACTCGACTCCGTTGATGATTACGTTGGACATTACGGGACTCCTCTTGTTTGGGGTTGTCATTTCGTCACCTTGACCGCGACGGAGAATGGCAGCGTCCGGCCGTCCATCATCGGATAGGGGTAGCAGAACACAGAACATCTCAGTCCGCCGTGGACGCGGTAATGACCGGCGATTCGCTCGGCGTCTTCTTGAGTCTCGCAGAACGCCGCGACGGTGTAGCCGTCCTTGGCTCCGGCACCGACGTATGCCGCCCAGTTGCATCCGGCCAGGCGGCACACGCCATCGGTGCCAACCGTGACCTCGCGCACGACGGCCTCGAACGCGGGCGCGGGCGGGTCCACGGGTTCGCAGGCGAGC
>Ga0315297_10003072_pt1 | contig 10684 bp, 2 predicted proteins | sample YL17G15_0_MG_FD_203628 | JGI IMG/M metagenome (GOLD analysis project Ga0315297, IMG submission 203628) | Sediment microbial communities from Yellowstone Lake, YNP, Wyoming, USA - YL17G15_0 | ecosystem: Environmental > Aquatic > Freshwater > Lake > Sediment | place: USA: Wyoming | collected...
TCGCACCCTACGTGTTTTTTTGAGAAAAAAGAGCGTAATCTGCGGCTGCGGCGTCGGGGAAACGGGCTTTTGCTTGAAAGCGTCTATATCTTTGAGACGGGCCTAAACGTAACTGATACTACGGCCATTTGGCGCAGAGTAGTTTTGCTGAAAGGCTGAGGCAGTGGGATGCAGAAGTGTCACATATCTGGCTTCGGCTGGGGGGTGAGGGAGATTTCAAATTTCAAATTGCAAATTTCAGATATCCGCGTTCGCGGGCGCAAGTTTTAGATTGCGAGGAGTGAGCTAAAGTGAGCTAAAGTGAGCTAAAGTGACTAAAGTGAACTAAAGTGACTAAAGTGAACTAAAGTGAGCTAAAGTGAGCTAAAGTGAACTAAAGTGAGCTAAAGTGAACTAAAGTGAGCTAAAGTGAGCTAAAGTTGAACCTTGCCTGCTCCCTCACGGTCACGGGTTGTTGGTAGGACCAATAGAAATAGTGAAATTTCAGCAGTGGCAACCCCATACTCGGCATCAAGGCCGCTGTATTTTCTCGCCGGAGCCTATCTTTGGTAGATGGGGAGGTAGTGGTAATGGATGGACATGCTTAGCATTGCCAGTGAGGTGACATAGACTTTGCCGCCCTCTTCGTCTCTGACGCCGAGCGGCCAGGAACCATCTTTGTTTTGCCTGTCCAAGAGGAGCTCGCGGACAACCTTGCGCGCTCGCTCGGCGTATTCGCCTCCGCGCTGGAACATTCCCTGGGCGTAGTAGTACATGCCGTAATAGAAGTGCTCTTTATCCTGGAGGCTGGGGATATTGTAGTTCAGGAAGTAATCGGCGGCGCCTTTGACTTCCGGGGCGTCATATTGACCGCAGATCTGGAGCGTAAGGAAGCCGCCCGCGGCCGAGCCGAAGCGCATGTTGCCGTCACCGGGCTGATAGCAGAAGAATCCCTGGGTCTTGTCCTTGTCGTCTTTGCGGTAACATCGCTTGACGTAGTCAACGGCCTTGTCGATGGCTTCTTTGGGCACTTCGATGCCGGCGCCCTTCGCGGCGCGCAGGGCTATCAACTGCCAGGCGACGACGGACAAGTCACTGTCCTTTGAATCGGGATTGTAGCGCCATCCTCCCTCGTGCCTTTTGTCGTCCTTCTGGAGGGCCTGGGCGCGGAGGATAAGCTCAATGGCTTTTTGAAGCCGCAGGCGTATCGTTTCGTCCTGCTTGTCGTCGATCCCCATGCCGAGGGCCTCAGCGAGCATGAGGGTGATGATGCCGTGGCCGTACATTCGTGAGCCGTCTTTGCCGCCGAAATAACCTTTTTCATCCTGGCGATCCGGGTCCAGGACGTATTCGAGCGCCTTTCGCATGGCCTGACCTTCCTTGGTCTGGTCGGCGGGCTTGTGCCCGACTGCGAGCATCGCCATTATTGCGAAGGAGGTCATAGTGGTGTGGTTACGGTTGTTGTCCACGATTGCGCCGTTTTGCTGCTGCTGGCTGAGGAGGTATTCCACGGCGCGGGCGGCGCTCTGGTTGACTCTTTCCCAGTCGCGATCCTCGGCGTTCTTGTCGCCGGTGCTCGGGCGGACCGGCGAAGCGGCAAACATTGCAAGGGCAAGAGAGCAGCAGATGAGCTTTTGAAACGCGTGATGTTCGGTCCGGTGTTTGCGGTTGTTCATAATTCAACTCAAAAATCAAAGTGCAAAATGCAAAATTGAGGAATTTCTCAAGAAACTGCCGCAAAGCGGCAGTTCCACATTTTTGATATTTCATTTTTGACTTTTACATTCATCATTCAGAGTTCTCCATCGAGAATGGCTGTGCCGACGGCAATTGAACCGATTATTTGCCGGTCAGTCAATCCTTCTGCCTGGCCTTTTGGGAAATGACAAGGAAGTACATATTGACCATTTCACGGTAATCTTCCGCTACGGTTTCTTTGCCGGCCTCCATAAGGTCGGTCGCGGAGAGCGTTCTGAGTTTTCCCCAGTCGCCGCTTCTCAGTGCAAGGCGCTCGGGGAGTTCTTCACCTGTTTCGGGCGGCATCTGGGGCGAGGTCCTATCGCTCGAAAACATCGATGCCGCGCGGTTTCCGGCCTGGGCCTGGCTTTGGCTTTGTGCCCTGGCCTGCGCCATAGCGATTTGCTGGGCCAGCAGGGCCTGGTTCATCGTCTGCCGGGCTGCTGCGGGCGATGGCTGGGCCTGTTGGGGACTACCCGCAGCCATCTGCGCGGCTTCGAGCTGGTCCAGTGTGCGCGCCATCCATTTTGCGGTTTCGTCGGCCTGGGCGCCCTGTTGCGGGCCAGCGGCATCGGCTTGAAGCTCGGCGAGGTTGTCGAGCTGGTCTGCAAGGGCGTCGTAGGCCCGGTCAACGGGGGGCTGAGCCTGGCGGGCGTGCGCAGCCTGGTCGAGGGCGTGCTGCGCATCGGGCAGCTCGTTTTGTGATATGGCCTGCATTGCCTGGGTCGCGCTGCGGAGCGTCTGGGCGTCGGGACGGCTGAGCCGTTCGGCGTGAATGGCGGCGCGGGTGATGTCGTCGATGACCTCCGGCGCCATTTGATTTATTTCCTGCTGGCGGCGGTCGGTGTACTCGAATTGGTCGGAGCGGCGGCGCGCTGTTTCCCTCAGGTCGCGCGCCAGGTCGCTGCCCTGTTTCTTCAAATCCGCCGCCTTTCTCTGCGCATCGCGTGCCTGGGCGGCGGCTTGCGAGCGCTGATCAGGGTTGGCGTTGCCGGCGGCGTTGACCTTTCCGACGGCCGACTGCAGATTGCCCTGGGCCTGATCCATAGCCCGGGCAAAGTCGTCCACTTTTTCAGCAAGGGCGGCGGGGGGAGCGGAGAAGTCGGTCGGCATCTGCCGGGCGGCATCACCGGCGGCCTGGGCGGCGCTATCGAAGTTTCCGGATGCATCGGCTCCGGCCTGCTGAGCTTTTTGTGCCGCCTGGGGGACGTCTTCTTTGGCGAGCTGTCCGGCCTGCTGGGCGAGGTCCTTTGCCCTTTGTGCAAACTGGTTCTGTTCGGGGGGGGCCTGAGCAATCTGCCTGTCGGCGTCATTTCGCTGTCGGGCCAGGTCCTTGAGCTGGGCGGCGATTTGCCTTGCCTCGCTGGATGTATTCTGGACTTCCTGGCCCGCATCGCGGGTCATCTGGACGGCCTGGTTGGCCTGATCTGTGTTCTTGTCATTGGCCGCGGATTGGGTCTTGCCGGCGGCATTGTCCAGCTCCGCTTTGGCCTGGTCAACATTCCCGGCGAAACCCTCAACCTTCTCGGCCAGCTCGGAGGGGGAGGGAAGGGGGGAAGAATCCCGTGGAATCTTCTCAGCGCCTTGCTTGAGGGACTCCTTGGCGCTGTCGAACTGCTGCTGAGCCTTCGCGCCGAGGTCGTTTGATTTTCTTGCGGCTTCGGCGACTTTGTTATCGGCGAGATTCCTTGCTCTGTCGGCGAGCTGCCGAGCCTTCTGCGCCAGGTCCTTCAGTCTGTCGGATGCCTGGGCGAGCTGCGGGTTCTGGCGGTCCTGCTTTTCGGCTATTTTGTCGAGCTGATTCGAGATGCCCTTTTCGCGGTTCGCCATTTCGCTTATGCCATTGGCGGCCTGCTGAATCGTGCTGTCAACGATTTGCCCGAGCTCGTTCTGCATTGGCGGGTTCTGGGGGAGCTGCCCTTCGAGAAGGGCCTTTAACTCCTCGGGTGACATCTGCGCCATCCGGGAAATCTCGTCGAGCTTATCGTACCGGCTGTCCATATTTCGGGCCAGGGCCATATCCTCTTCGGCTTGTCGCAGGGCCAGGCGGGTCTGCTCGGGATCGCCGGCTTCGAGGTTCTCGTAGTGCCGCGTGATGAGGTCTAATGCGTCGTTGAGCTTGTTTTGTTGTGAGACGGCCTGTTCGAGGGCGCGCTTTTGCGAATCCTTTTCGGTGCTCAGGGCGGCTTCCTGCAGTAGGTCCTCGGCCTTCGGAGGGGGCTGGCGCAGCATAGCGATAGCGTCGTCGGCGTCGCGCGCGCGCTGCCGTCCTTCGTCCCGGCCCAGGTCCTGGATGTTGGCGTCGCGGCGGAGCGAACCGCGAATTGTCTCGACGTGGTCGTTGAGCTGCTGCTGCCGGCTGAGCAGGCGGCCGGCGTCCGAGCGAACCTGGTCAAGCGGTTGCTCGTCGGCTTTTCCGGTAAGCTGCGATGTTTCAGTCTCGGCCTGCTCGCCGAGCTTCGAGACGGCGTGCAATTGATCGACGAGCGAGGGGGCGTACTGGGCGATTACCTTGCGGGCCTCTTCCATAAAAGGCTCTATTTGCCGGCTCACGTCCGCCAATGCCCGGGTGAGGAGCTCCATTTGCTGAGCAACCGGTCTGCGCCCGCCGTCGGGGTTGTCTCTTTGTTGGGCTTCTGCGTCAACGGCCCTGAACGGTTCGGAGTCGATGGCCTTTTGCAGGTCTTTTCTGATTTCGCCGGGCAGTTCGGCGGCCTTTAACTGATTCGGCAGAGTTCTGAAGCGTTTTTCCCAATCGTCCCAATAATTAAGCGGCTGGGTGAAGGCGTCGGCCTGCGCGAAGTCCCATCTCTCCTGCGCGGTCATTTCATCCAGAGCGCGGCCGGCTTCGATAAGGCCGTGGCCGGATTCCAGCACGCGATAGGCCTTTTCTATATGTGAAAGAGCCGTTGCCGATTGTTCGATTTGTGCGGCGTCGGTGGCGGTGGCGTGGAGGGCGTTGACGGCGGCGGCGGCCTCGGCGGTATCGGCCACGAGCAGATACGCGGGCGTTGGGCGAACGTCCTCGATTGCGGCGCGGTCGCTGAACTGTCCGGATGCGGAGCGCCAGCGGTGCTCGGCCAGGTCAGAGGCCGCAGCCGTCTGCTGCCGCAGTTGAGTCATTTGTTGAGGCTCCACGTTGGGGCGGTTCTGCAAATCCCGCAGGGCGTTCTGATTCCTGGCGAGGTCTTCGACTTTCCACTTGAGCTGGGCCAGCTCGTCGGCGGACATCGCCAGTGACCTGCTTAGCTCATCGCGGCTTTTGCGGGCCTGGTTTCGCAGCGTCTGTTCGATATTCCTCAGCGAGTCGGCGGCTTCGCGGAGGTTGTTTCGGACATCGCCGCCGCGTTCGGTCAGCTTGCTGCCTGGTTCTTCCTGTTTGAGAATTTCTTCGGTTTGGCCCCGCTGGTTTGCGAGCTTGTCGCGGACTCGCTCGGCCTGCTTTGCCTGTCCGGATTCTGCATAGAGCGAAAGATCGTCGAGCATTTCTTCGATGATTTGCTGTTCTTTTGCTGCGGCGCTTTGCTGGCGTGCGAGGCGTCGCCATGCGTTTTTCCTGGTATCTTCATCGCCCTGTTGAGTGTCCCGGCGGGCCTGTTCGAGCATATCGTCATAGTTGTTTCTGAGGCGGTGGATTTCCCGGGATGAGTTTTGCGACTGTAGATGGGCAAGGACGTTCTGGTGCGAATAGCGGAGCTGATTAGCGAGGCCTTCGACGCGTCCGGCCGCGTCTGCGGCGCGGTCGATTTGCTCCTGTGAGGGATTCGCGGCGTTGTCGAGGCCCCTGCGATACCCTTGAGCTTCGGCAAGGACATCGTGGCGGAGGCGGCTTAACATTCGCCCGAGCAGTATCATATCGTCCGCTTCTATTCTCGATTCGGCGCGGCGCGTGGCGTCGTCCATCGCGTTCCAGGCGGTTTGGGCGAGCGATTCAACCTGCTGGGCGGAGACCTGTGTTCTGAGCGATATTTCGTGGAGCTTGGCGGTATCGCCGGGGCTGCTCCTGGACTGCTCGCGGAAGGTCTGAAAATCCTGGTTCATCTGTTTGGATGCGTCCGCAAGCTGCTGCAGGGACTGTTGAAGATGCTTTCTGATTTCCCTGTTTTCGAGGTGCTTGACGGAGAATCCGGGCGAGCCGATTGTGATTTGGGTAACGAGGGATTCTCCCCTGTTGCCTTTGAGGTCGGTTGCGGCGAGTTTCGTTGAGACCTGGTCGCCGGGCTTGAGCTCGAGAGGCAGCAGGTCCCAGTTTTTCTTGACTATGTACTGTTTGCCGGCCTCCGCGGCGAGCCCTACGCGGTCCCAGGGGCCGCTGTTGATGCGTATAAGCTGTTCCACATCCAGCAGGCCCAGGTCATCCTTCGCGGCGCCTTCGAGCCGGACTATTTCGTCCGAGGGCAGGATGACGCTTTCTTTGGGTTTGTCAATTGTGACGTCGGGGACCAGATCGGCAAGGGCGGCTATTTCGTAATTCGGGGCGAACTTGTTTTCAAATTTCGTTTCCCTGGCGACGAGGCGCACCCTGTACGTGCCGGACTCGACGATATCGATCTTTCCGCGCAGCAGCGTCGGCTCGACGGCGGTCAGCTTGACGGTCTGTTTCTTCTCGCCGATTTGAATCTGCAGCTCGGCGTCGCCGACGGGCCCGCTCCAGAGAACTTCGATGGCAAGGTCAACGGAGCTGGACTGGAGAGCCTTTACGTCGCCGGAGGCCTCGATAATCTGCTTGTCTTCGAGGCGAGAGTAGGCCGGGTAATGGTACGTCTTGTGGAATTTAGTTGCGTGCGGGCGCCGCTGTGAACGAACGGTATATTGGCGCGTTGAGGCTTTTTCCGCGAAGACTCGATACGTGAGGCTCTCGCGGGCGACGGCGACGGTGGCTGCGTAGCGCTGCTTGCCGAGCGGCTCGGCCTGTATGATAGTCGGGGCCTGGTCCGCCGCGGCGGACTGGTCCGCGAAGGTCTCTATGAAGACATCGCTGTCGGACGGGCGGGAAAGCTCAGCCACGATTGTCAGCGGGTCGCCCCGCGGCACTATTGGCTCGGGATCGACAGGCTCGACAATTCTGATATTGAGGCTTGAGACCCTTGCAATGTTGGCGGTTGGGGCAAAAGCCCGCGCCATAAGCTGGGCGTACCTTAGCTCCGGTATCGTCGTAAGAGCTATGCAGAATACGACCGCCGCCAGGGCCATTATGGGCCAGTGCCTCACGAGAGAGGCCGGCAGCAGGACCTTGAGCCTGTAGTTTTTGACAAGCAAGGCGACCCTTTTCTGGAAGAGCGCGCGCAACTGCTCTGAATCGTGGACTTGCCCGCCGCGGCGGGGTGGCGTAGGGTGGGGCTTGCCCCACCGAACTGGTGGGCTAAAGCCCACCCTACGGGGCTGACCGAGCTCGACGGCGGAAAGGACTTTCTCATCGAGCTCATCGTGCCCGGCCTCGAACATTCGGGCGAGCTGCCGGAGGTCGGCAGGACGCAGGAACCAGCGCAGGGAAGTCTCATACAACACCAGAAGCGCCAGGCCGTAGCCCGTGAGGCTCAGCGCGATTCTGGCCCAGTCGGGCAGGACAAACAGAAGGTCTATGAACGCTACTACGGTCATTGCCGCGAGGATCGTCGCAAGGACGGCGCAGATTCCCCGGATGGCGATAAAGCGGTTTCTTCGTTTGGCGAAGGCCTTCAATTTGTACAGTGTGATAGGCTCAAGCCGGCCGTCCATAATAAACCTTTCACGGATGCAGGGGGTCTTACAACATTCCCGCCCGTTTTCGCAGAATCCACTCTATTGTAAGCAGGAGCACGATGGCTGCAAACCACAAATAACTCTGCCACAGGGCCACGTCGCTTTGCATCACCTTTCCTTCGCTGAGCAGCGCGACGCGGTCGCTCAGGGCGGAGGCGTCCTCTTCGCGGAAGAAGGCTCCGGTTGAATTCGAGGCGATTTCTTTTAGTATCTGTTCGTCGCAATCGAGCTGCGCAAGCTCGCCTGCCTCCGGGGGCTGGACGTAGAACTGCGCATTTGCGAGCATAAGGTCTTCGGGGTAGCCGAGCACCTCAACTTTCACCTCGTAATTCCCCGTCTGGACGACGGACGTGCTGCCGCGGAATTCGCCGCTATTCTTATCGGCTTCGAGCGGTATTGTCGCAATTTTCCTGCCGTCGAGGAAGATATTGGCCTTGGCGACGGCGTCGGTGGTGGGCCGGCCCTGCGTGTCGCGAATCTTGGCGCGGATTTGCACGTTTTGGCCCGGCGTATAGACGAGCGAGCCGGCGTCGATGGAGACGAATCTGTCGCTGACGGCGAAGGGACTTGCCATAATCAAATTGCTCACCTGGTTCCAGTATCTCTGGTGGTACTCGTCGGCGACGCGGTAACGCCACCGCCAGGTCTCGTCTAACGCGGCGAAGAGTACCTTTCCGGCGCCGAACCGACGCAAGACAATTGCCGGGACGGACTTGTCTTTTAGAACGGCTTCGACGAGTACCTCGGCGCCGCCCAGTGGTCGGACAGGCGCCAGCCAGTGCGGGGGCTGCAGGGAGGCCCAGATCTCGGTGTTGGTCTTGACGCCGGATGATAGAGTCAGTGCGGCAACGTCTGCGCCTTGTTCGGTAAGTCGCAGGATGCCTTTTTCAGTCAGGCGCAGCTCCTGGGGGTTTGTAATGGACTCCTGCTCCGCCCATTCGATGGGGAATACCTCGGCCATAGGGGTATTGCCATAGCTACGGAGGTGCTTTCGTAGTCCATCGATGATGATCAGGCCGGTTCCGCGAGTGCTAATGGCGTCGCGAATCCATTCCATCTCATCATTCTTCAGCAGATTCGAGGGGAAATCTCCGAGCACTATCAGGTCGTAAGTGTAGAGGAGGTCTCTGGTCGCGGGAAACATAGTGGGCCTGTCGCCTCGCTGGACGCCGCCGTTAGGCGCGGTCGGGTCCGCGAGGATGGCGGTGACGTCCCATTTTTCGTCCCGTTCGAAAAGGTTGCGGATGTAGCGAAATTCCCATCGTGGTCGGCCGTCGAGGATGAGCACGCGATTGTGCTGGAAGATGGCGCGGGTCCGAAAGAGCTGCTGATTGTTGGCGGGTTCGCAATCGATCTGCTCCAGGCCGGTTATGACGGCATTGAAGCTCAGAGGGAAGCTCTGGAAGCTCAGCTCCCTGTCCTTGCCGGAGAGCTTTTTCTTCAGAAGCTCTTCTACAGGGAAATCGTAGTCGATGATTCGACGGCCCAGGCCGGTAGTGGTAAGCTGTTCTTCCCAGAGCGTCTGGTCGTCGCAGACTATCTTTAGAACAAACGGCCTGCCTGCGGTTATGTCGTCCTTTATCGCAATCTTGCCCTTGAGGCGGTCCTTGTGGAAGACCGATAGCGGTTTGTCGATGCCTGCGACGGCGACGTCCTGGGGTTTTTCCAGTGTGCCGGTGGTGACGGTGAATATGGGTATTTCCCGGCTGCCGCATATCTTCGCATAGTGTGCGGGCGAGCCTCCGTAGTTGTGGCGCCCGTCGGAGAAGATGACGGCGGCGATTCTGCTTACGGCCTGCGGTTTCTTGGTTGTTTTCTCTATTTGAGCCTGTCCCAGTCCGATGGCCGTCATTGGCGCAAGGGCGAGGTTGGTTGCTTTGGCTACAGGGGCGACGGCCAGTTCCGTGGGGATTTCGGCGGCGGAGCCGACGCGCCCGGCTCCAGTTCGCCAGAGGGATTGGGTGTCCGTATCCGTTAGGGCAATGAGGTCAACGTTATGGCGCTCGGCGAGCCTGGCGAGAAGGGGGCTTTCGCCGTGAAGCAACAGGGCGCCGATACGCTCAATGCGGGTCATTTGGTCAAAACGTTCGATTGCCTGTCTGACACCGACCTGGTCTATTCCGGATTGAGAGAGCTTGGCCGCCCACCGCTCGAACGACAGGCGAAGCTGCTGCTGCCAGAAATCGGCCTTGGTGGCGAGCTCGGCAAGCTGCTCGGCGAACTTCTTCGCATCGGGGCCGGACCCCAGGGTCCCCGACGGGGACTCCTTCTTTGCGAGCTGCCGGGCGGGTTCGAGCAGCTCCGCGCGGAACTGTTCGAGAGCGGTCTGGCGTGAAGTGAGATTGGGCTGATCGGCAGTTGCGGCCTTGAACGGCGACAAACGGCTGCCGGGTATCGGGCGTTCCATAGTGCCGTCGGGAAGTTGCCAGCCGACCGCCACGTGGTCATTGCCGCTGCCCTCGATGTGCAAGGCCTCGATGTAGTATCTTCGTCCGGCCTGAAGGGGTATTGGTTTGGACTTCTGGTTGGGCTCCTGCTCCCAGGTTCCCAAAGCGACCCAGCTTGCGACTCTTGCGATTTGTTGCTTCTCGGCGGGATTGTCGCTGGTGCTCAGAAACAGCCAGCTCTGGTCGTCGCTGTTTATCCAGAAGGTATAGTCGCCCGTGGTCGGCGGGTAGATGTAGCCGCAGATTCTTGAGCAATAGCTGTCGCTCCAGTTGACTTTGCCCTGAAACTGGTTCACCTGCATCGAGCCGGTGGGATTGTCGGGGTAGCCTTTGGCTTTGGCGATGCTGTCGAGGTCTGAGCCGTTGAAGTTGCTCCAGTGCTCGTAAAGGATAGCCCCTTTTCGGGCGAGAGTCAGCATAGAGCTGTCGAACTTGACCTTTTCGAGGCTGGCGTAGGCGTTTTGTATGTCGTCGCGGAACTGTTCGGCGACTTTAGCCCGCCGCGGCGGGTCGTCCTGCGAGGGCTGGGCGGGCCCCGTTAGAAATCCCACCCCCACGGGCGGTGCCCCCCGCCAGAGAATTTCTAACGGGGCGGGCATAAGCCGCAGGGCGGCCTGGGCCAGCGCCTTTTGAGTATCGAGCAGGTCCTTGGGAAGCAATTCGTCGGAGAGGTATCCGAGCTGAGCGAGGATGAGGAGTTTCCTTCCTGGGGCCATTGCTTCGTCGGTTACGCCCATGCTCTGTGAGGCGTCGATGAAGACCAATATGCGGGCCAACTG
>Ga0315297_10003073_pt1 | contig 10684 bp, 11 predicted proteins | sample YL17G15_0_MG_FD_203628 | JGI IMG/M metagenome (GOLD analysis project Ga0315297, IMG submission 203628) | Sediment microbial communities from Yellowstone Lake, YNP, Wyoming, USA - YL17G15_0 | ecosystem: Environmental > Aquatic > Freshwater > Lake > Sediment | place: USA: Wyoming | collected...
CTCGGTGGCAGCCATGTCGCGAACGAGATCGATGAGATCCCGGGACTCCTCCGTCGGCATCCGGCGCTCGACCATCTGTGCTCTCCTCTTCCCCGCTACTCGATCACGACAAGCTCGTGGGGCCGAACGTTCATCGGCTCGACGCCGGACTCTGTGCAGACCACGATGTCCTCGATCCGAGCACCGTGCCGACCGGGCAGATACACACCTGGCTCGATGCTGAACGCGAATCCTGACTCGAGTGGCAGGGTGTTGCCTGACACGATGTAGGGAGCCTCGTGCGTCTCCAGCCCGATGCCGTGACCGGTACGGTGAATGAATCGGTCGCCGTAACCCGCATCGGTCAGGACGCTGCGGGCAGCCACGTCGACGCTCTCGCACGTGACACCGGGGCGCACGTGATTGACCGCGGCCTGTTGGGCCGACATGAGCACGCCGTAGTACTCGATGAACTCCGCGGGCGGCTCACCGATGCAGTAGGTACGCGTTTCGTCGGAGCAGTAGCCGTCGGGCATCGTTCCACCGATGTCGATCACGATGGGGTCACCCACCCGGATTACCCGATCCGACACCTCCGCGTGCGGACTGGCCCCATTGGGACCGCTGGCGACAATGACAAAGTCCACGCGGGCGTGGCCCTCGCCGATGATCGCGTCGGCGATGTCGCGCCCGACTTCGCGCTCGGTTCGCCCCGGTCTCAGCCATCCGGGAACACGAGCGTGGACTCGATCGATCGCCGCTCCGGCGCGCCGCAGGGCAGCCACTTCCTGGCCGCTCTTGCGCATCCGCATGGCATTGAGCACGTCACCGGCAAGGCGTTGCTCGGCTGTGGGCATCGCTGCCCGCAACCGAAGGACCTTCTCGGCCCACATGTGGTTGTCGACACCGATCGCTCCGCTCGCCGCGGCGCCCAGTGTCGAGGCGACCAGGGCGTACGGATCATCGGTCTCGTCCCAGGTCACGATCGGGAGTCCGAGCTCACCGAGGGGACTTGCCCTGGCGGCTGGTGCTTCGAGGGTCGGAACGACGATGAGTGCATCGCCGCCGCTTGGCAGCACGAGACAGGTCAGTCGCTCGAGCGGGAGTGCGTCATATCCGGTCAGATAACGCAGATCCGGTCCGGGGCTCACCAACAAGGCATCAAGACCAATGTCTGCCGCGACCTTGCGGGCGCGATCTACCCGGGCGAGGAGGTCGGAGGTCGTCACGGACCCACCGTACGACCTGAGGCCCGCTCCGGCATGCTTACGGCGTGCCGCAGTCACCTGACCGATCCGTGAACAGATCGAGGGGCCAAGCGGCGGCCGGCACGTTGATGTTGCTGGACACCGCCTCGCTCTATTTCCGCGCGTACTACGGAGTTCCCGAGTCCATCACCGCGCCCGACGGGACGCCGGTCAACGCGGTGCGCGGACTGCTGGACTTCATCGCGCGCCTCGTCACCGACCGCTCCCCCACCCACCTGGTTGCCTGTTGGGACGACGACTGGCGACCCGCGTTTCGTGTCGAGGCGATTCCGACGTACAAGGCGCATAGGGTCGTCGAGGAATCGGGCACCGATCCGGACAACGATGTCGAAGAGATACCCGACACGTTGGCTCCCCAGGTGCCGATCATCGTCGACGTTCTCGCCGCCTTGGGCGTTGCCCGTATCGGCTCCCCCGGTTTTGAAGCTGACGACGTGATCGGCACGCTCACTGCCAGATCATCGGGCCCGGTGGATGTGGTGACCGGTGATCGCGACTTGTTTCAATTGGTCGACGACTCCCGGCCGGTTGTCGTGCTCTACACCGCACGTGGGGTCGGGCGTCGTGAACTCGTCGATGAAGCGTGGGTCAGTGAGAAGTACGGGATTCCCGGGCGTTCCTACGCCGACTTCGCCACGCTCCGTGGTGATCCCTCCGACGGGTTGCCCGGTGTCCCAGGGATTGGAGAGAAGACCGCATCGACGTTGATCAGTACATACGGGTCGCTGGATGCGGTCCGCACAGCCGCACAGGACGCGAGTAGTGACCTCAAGCCGGGCGTACGCGCAAGACTCCTCGGCGCCACCGACTATCTCGATGTCGCTGGCGATGTCGTCCGGGTGGCACATGACGCGCCGATTCCGCTGATCGATACCTCGATGCCTACCGCTCCCGCGGACGACGCGACGCTGGAGCATCTCGCGCAGCGCTGGGGGCTTGGGTCCTCGATCAAGCGGGTCATCGACGCGTTCGCATCGACTGACTAACTGACCGACGAGAACGAGACAACACCGCGCCGTACCGAGGCCACGGCCTTGCGAGCCGTACGCGACAGTTCCTCGCCATCGTCACTTCCGTCGGCGGCCGCATCGGCGATCTGATCCAGCAGATCGATCAACTGCTTGCACCACCGAACGAAATCACCAGCGGCCATGTCGACGTCGCGCAGAACGGCGTCGAGGCGGTGCCCGCTGGTCCAACGGAAGGCGGCCCAGGAGAAGCCGAGATCTGGTTGGCGTTGGTATGAGAGTCGGTGAGCGTTCTCCAGTTCGACCAAGTCGCCCCAGGTGCTCATCATCTGCGCCAATGCGTCCTGCACCGCGCCGCGCGGCAGGCGAGGACTCTCGCCCTCGTCGTCTCGACGGGACTCGTAGACGAGCGCGGCCGCGCAACTGGCCAGTTCGGCCGCGCTCAAACCCACCCACACCTGGTCGCGCAGACACTGCGCCACCAGCAGATCGAGTTCTGCATAGATCCTCGCCAGGGCCCGACCCGCATCCGTCACAGTCGCGGAGTCATCCGCGGTCGTGAGATAACCCAACTCGGCGAGCACCTCGCAGACCCGATCGAATTCGCGCGCGATCGTGTTGGTACGTCCCTCGATGCGCCCGCTGAGCTGATCGGTTTCGCGGCGCAAGCGGTGGTAGCGCTCCGCCCATCGGGCGTGGTCCTCGCGTTCGTCGCAGCCATGACACGGGTGTGCGCGCAGTTGCTTGCGAAGGGACAAGACCTGGTCATCGTCACCGGCACCTGATGAGTGCCTCTTGCCCTTGGGCGCGGTGAGTTCCGACAACTTCTCGCGCAGCGCGCTCGCCAAGTCGCGGCGCGAGTGCGGTGATCGGGCATTGAAGGTCTTCGGGATCTTCAAGTGCGCTACCGGCTCCACCGCCACCGGAAAGTCAACCACCGATAACCGGCGCACTTGCTTGTCGACCGTGAGGACGTACGGCCGTGGTTCATCACCGGGGCTGCGAAGGCCGACATCCAAGATGACCGCCCCCCCGGACCGACGACCCGCCGGCACGAAGATCACGTCGCCGGGTCGCAACTGGGTCAGGGACTCGATCGAGTCACTTCGCCGCCCGGCGGCCGCGCCCCTGGCCAGGGCCTTCTCTCGGCCGGACAACTCGGCACGCAACCGGGCGTACTCCTCGAAATCACCGAGATGGCACGACATCGACGCGCGGTAGCCCTCCAATGCTTCTTCTTGTTTGCGCAGTTGACGGGCCAGGCCGACCACTGCACGGTCGGCTTGGAACTGAGCGAAGGACGTCTCCAACAGTTCGCGGGCCGCATGGCGACCGACTTGGCCCACCAGGTTGACTGCCATGTTGTACGACGGGCGAAACGACGAGCGCAACGGATAGGTCCGGGTCGAGGCCAAACCGGCGACCGAGCGAGGGTCGATGCCGGGATGCCACACAACGACGGCATGACCTTCGACATCGAGTCCACGGCGGCCCGCGCGACCGGTGAGCTGGGTGTATTCACCCGGCGTGATGTCCGCGTGGGTTTCGCCGTTCCACTTGACCAACTTCTCCAGCACCACCGAGCGGGCGGGCATGTTGATGCCGAGGGCGAGCGTCTCGGTGGCGAAGATCGCCTTGATAAGGCCGCGCTGAAAGAGTTCCTCGACGACCTCCTTGAACTTCGGGATCAACCCCGCGTGATGTGCCGCGACACCTCGTTGGAGCGCGTCCGACCAGCTGATGTAGTCCAGGACCATTGCGTCCTCCGGTGGGAGGTCGGCGCAACGTTCCTCGACGATGCGACGAATCTCGTCGCGCTCGTTCGGTGTGGTGAGTCGGATGCCTGAACGCAAGCACTGCTCCACCGCACCGTCGCACCCCGCGCGACTGAAGATGAAGGTGATCGCGGGAAGGAGACCCGCACGATCGAGTCGCTCAATCACCTCTTCGCGCCGAGGGGTGTTGATCGAGCGCGGCCGTCGCTGGCCGCGACGTGGCCTTGTGTCTCGGGTCCGCTCAATGCGATGTTCATCCCGAGCGATGCGCAAGAGCTCCGGATTGACTTCGTGCTGCTCGTCGTCGACGAAAAGGTCGTACAACCGGCTGCCGGCCATGACGTGCTGCCACAACGGGACCGGCCGATGTTCGGAGACGACGACATCGGTGTCACCGCGTACCTGGTCGAGCCAGTCGCCGAACTCCTCCGCGTTGCTGACGGTCGCCGACAGCGCAACCACGGACACGTGTTCGGGCAGGTGGATGATGACTTCTTCCCAGACCGCGCCACGGAATCGGTCGGCGAGATAGTGGACTTCGTCCATCACGACGTACGCCAAGCCGTCGAGTGTCCGCGACCCGGCGTAGATCATGTTGCGCAAGACCTCGGTGGTCATCACGACGATCGGGGCCTCTGAGTTGATGCTGTTGTCGCCGGTGAGCAGGCCGATCTTGTCGACGCCGTACCGCGCGACCAGGTCGTGGAACTTCTGATTGGACAACGCCTTGATGGGGGTCGTGTAGAAGCACTTACGGCCGTCGCGCAGGGCCATGTGGACGGCGAACTCACCGACCACGGTCTTGCCGGCTCCGGTGGGCGCGGCCACGAGAACGCCCCGGCCGCTCTCGACAGATCGGCACGCGTGCACCTGGAAGTCGTCGAGTCCGAATTCGTACATCCCGCGGAACTCGTGCAGCGCGGTTCGGGAGTCGATGGTGCGAGCCCGCGCCGCGGCATAGCGTTCCGCGGCAGTTTTCCCCGCGGCGGGCGTCATGACGCCACCCTACGCAAGCAGGCGCAGGCCCCCAGCCACCACGCGGACCTCGCACGGCAACGGTCCGACCCGCTCCCCATCGGCGTACACGATCTGACCGGGAGCATCGAGGGACACCTCCCGGCCTTCGTAGGTAGTGACCGCCGGGTGAGTGACGTGGGTCCCCTTGAACACCCGCGGAAAGACACGCAGGAAGGTGGCTTTCGAAACCCGCGCCAGGAACGTCACCGACAACAGTCCGTCCTCGACCGATGCTGCGGGGCACACGAGCATTCCGCCCCCGTAGGACGTGCCGTTGCCAACCGCAACGAGCATGCCTTCACGCTCGAGTTTCACTCCGTCAACGGTCATGACGTAGGGAACCGGTTTGAACGAACGGAGTTCGGCCATGATCGCGACGACGTAGCGGGCCTGGCCGGTCGGCCACGACATCGTGTTGGCCCGTTCGTTCACGCCGGAGTCGAAACCCGATGACATGACCGCCCCGAACCATCGGTGCGTCCCGTCAGCCGTGTGAACCTCGGCCACGTCGACCAGCCGGATAGCTCCACGGTCCAACGCGTCAGCGATGCGTGCGGTCGCGGCACCCACATCGCCGCGAGGGAAGTCGAACATCCGCGCGTTGTCGTCCCCCGTCCCGGCCGGGACGATCCCCAGTGGGATCTGATGGTCCACCACGACTTGGAGAGCCATGTGCACCGTGCCGTCTCCTCCACACACCACGACGGCGACGCACCCACTCTCCTCGCCATCACGCGCTTCCTCCGCGGCAACGACGGTCCGCAACTGCTCGATCGCGTCGGCAGCATCTCGTCCGCGTACGTCGATCGGGTCATACCCGCGCGACTTCAGCCCTTGCATCACGAGCGGCGCGTTGGTCGCCCCCTTGCCACGGCCGGCGGTGGGATTCACGAGTACGGCGACCCGGCGACTCGTCATGTGGCTGACCCCTCTGTAGATCCGTCGACCGGTTCCGCCAGTGGTCCCGGTGTGTCCAAGGGGGAAGTCTCGTCGTCTGCCCACTGCGATCCGTCGCGGGCCGTCCTACGACGACGACGGGCATCGTTGATCAAGGAGATCCCGATCGCCAGGCTCACGACGATCATCATCGGCACCGCCAACAGGATCATCCCGATCGGATCGCCACTCGGAGTGGCCACCGCGGCGAAGACGAACGTGCCGAACACAAGACCCCGCCACCACGAGGCCAGCCGCCGCCCGGTCAGGATGCCGGCGAAGTTGAGCATCACGAAGATCAGCGGGATCAAGAAGCCGAGCCCGAAGAAGATCACGAACTGCAGGATGAAGCTGAGATAGGTATCGACCGAGTAGATGTTCGTGGTGTTGACCGGGGTGAATCCGAAGAACAGTTCAAGGCTGCGCGGCAAGACTGCATAGCCGAGCGCGCAACCGGCCATGAAGAGGGGTGTAGCCACGATCGTGAAGATGTAGGACCACTTGCGTTCGCGGCGAGTCAGTCCGGGAGCGAGGAAGCGCCACAGCTGAAATAGCCAGACTGGAGACGCCAGCAGCAGCCCCGCGAAGATCGAGATCTTCAACTGCAACGAGAACGCGTCGGTGACACCAGTGATCGCCAGAATGACGTCCTTGCCCTGTGCCCTCGCCTGAGCGAGCAGATCGTCGTACGGCCGCCGGATGATCGCGAAGATCTGCTCGTAGTAGATCCAGCCCACCACCGACCCGATCGTGATGGCGATAGCGGACTTGAAGAGACGCGATCGAAGTTCGCGCAGATGCTCGATCAGCGTCATCGCCGCGTCAGGGTCACGCGTCGCGCGGGGCTTTCGCCCCACCTTTCGCACCATCCTGCGCGCCTGTGGTTGTGCCTCGGTCACTGATTCGCGTGGAGTTAGGGCGCGGGCGTGTCGCGGGGTGGCGTCTCAGGTTCTACCGGTACGACCGGAGTTGCCGGTGCTGCCGTTGCCGGTGCCGGTGCTGCCGGTGCCGGTGCTGGTGCTGCCGGTGCCGGTGCTGCTTGCGCTGGCGGCGTCACAGGCGCGGCATCGGTCGGCTCGTCGTCGTGCAGACCCTTGGTCTCGGCCTTGAGGATTCGAAGGGAGCGACCCAAGCCGCGGGCGGCATCGGGGAGGCGCTTGGCACCGAAAAGCAGAACAAGCAGCAGGATCAGAATGATGGCAAGCGGGCTGTCGAAGAGTTGTCTCATGACTACGTCATCCTCTGATCGGTCTTTGAGCAGGCGCGCTCGGCTTGACTTCGAGGATACGCCGCGCGGTGCCTCCTAGCCGGATGCGAGGGGCCGCAGATCGGCCGCGAGCGTGTCGTGTCGCTCGAGCCACAGAGCAAAGTCGAGCAAATCGTCGTACGTGAGGGGCCGGTCCGAATGGGTCTCGAGCGCCTCCGCAGGCACGTGGACACGCTCCACCAGCACGCCCGCTCCGGAGAGCAACCGAACCACCTCGGGCACTGCCTCCTTCTCGACGATCTCCTCACACTCCGGGCACACGAACCCATATGTTGCCTGCTCGGCCGGAGCGCAGTTGGGAGACGCCGAGGGCAGGATCATGACGGTGACGACGAGATCGTCGGCAGTGAGGTCGACGTCACCGCACTCCGGGCACGTGGCCTTGATCGTGGTCATGCCGTCACCTCCTACCTCAACTTCATCGACGTGGCTCATCGAGAAAGGTGATCGGCAGCGACCATTGAGTTCTTGAGAGATCAAGTTCCGCGGAACGATCTAGGTGTAGAGAGCCAGGGCCGCGCGGGCCCGGCTCGAAATCGCCTCGGTGAGATCGGGCGAATCAACCACCGAAGCAGCCCCGCCCAGCCCCAGGATCAACCGAATGGCCCATTCGCGGTCGGCGACATTCATGACCACCCGGGTAGTCCCATCGGCGTTTCGCTCCAGCGACGTGACCGGGTAGGCCTCGGCGACCCAGGCGGCACTGGGCGCCAGATCGAGGGTGACGGGCTCTCCCTCAGGGCGAAGGAGTCCGGTTCCCAGATCGATGGGGGTGTCACCGATCGGCGGTTCGGCCGCCTGCTCCAACTCGCTCGCTGACACGATGCGATCAACCCGGAAGGTGCGAATCGACTCGGCCCGATGACACCAGCCCCGCAAATAGGTGTGACCACCCGCGCTGAACATCCACATCGGATCGACGTCCCGGTCGGTCACTTCGTCGCGGGTACCGCTGAGATAGCGCAAGCTGACTCGGTGCTCATTGGTCAGAGCCGACGTGATGACCGCGATCGTTGCCTCGATGTCCCCGGCAGGTTCGGAGACCACCGCCACCGACGAGCCGGCGGTGCCAGCGTCACCCGCGATCTCCTGAAGTCGGGCCGACAGCCCAGTGAGCACGCTGGGGTCGTGCGGACCGGGGACCTGTTCGAGGAGTTGAAGCCCCACGATCAAGGCCGTCGCCTCGTCGATGGTGAAGGCCAAGGGTCGGGAGAGCGCCTGCGGATCGAAGACGCTGATGTAACCGTCGTCATCGATCTGGATGTCGATGAGTTCCCCACCCTCCCAACCTGGACCGGTCAGGCTGAGCAGCCCCAAATCATCTGCGATCCGGCTCGTACTCACCCCGAAGTGTTCTGCGGTGGCCGCCACGGTCGCATCCCTGTGCGCCAACAGCCACGGGACGAGTGCGAGCAATCTCGACAGTTCGTTCTCGGCGCTCATGCGAACTCACCAGCCGCGGACCGAAGGCGTTCGACCACGGCGTCGCGCAGATCCCGCGGAGCGTCGACGACTGCGTTGGACCCGAATCCGGCGATCAACGTCGCGAAAGACTCAGGACTCTGGAACTCGACGACGAGAGCGTCCCACTCGTGGGCACCGGCAATTTCGGCACCGGCAATTTCGGCACCGGGACTATCAGCGCCGGGGCTCTCGGACGCGTCCAACCGGAGTCGGTGACACGTGTTGGGTCGAACTCGCACGTGGGCTTGTTGGACTGGGCGTGGATCGACATCTGAAGACACCTGCAGTACGTCGACGTCGGCCGGAATCTCGTAACTATCGCCGTCCTTGTCCAGGGTGACGTCTCCGACAACCCTGGACAGTCGAAAGACGCGAGCATCCATGCGGTCGGGGTCGAAGCCGGTGACGTACGAGTGCCCGCGCCGAATCACCACCCGCCACGGTTGGATCTGGCGCTCCTCGACGTCCACCTGACCGGGTTTGCGGTACTTGAAGCGCACCACCCGACGTTCCGTGATCGCCTTGACCAGCGCCGGAAATGACTCGTCACCGGAGTCGAAATGGGGCTCGATGAGACGAGGGAGACGAGGGTCCCCGCCCCCTTCTGGACCGAGTGCCTCCAATTTGCGCAATGCCGTCCGCGCGGCGGGCCCCAACGCTGCTTGATCCCAGACCCGGGCCGCGATGTTCAACACTGCCAGCTCCTGCGCGCTCAACTCGATCGGTGGCAACGTCGCGCGACGTCGATCGAGTCGATAGCCGAACTCGTCCTCGTGCCAGGCATCCATGGAGACCGTCTGCACGTTGATGCCCATGTCGCGCAGGGTTTCCTTGTCCCGCTCGAACATCCGCTCAAACGCGGTGTCCGACGGGCTGTTCAGGTAGTCCGCGATCACGTCCCGAAGGCGAGCCTTCGTGAGCGCCTGCTGAGAGGACAGCAGGACCTGGACCAGGTTGATCAGACGTTCCCTGCGCTGCGCCGACATGGGCTGAGACTGCCGCACGGCTCTAGGCCGATCGACGCCGACTCACCGAACGGCTAGCAGATCGATGACAAAGACGAGGGTTCGACCCGCAAGTCGGTGGCCACCCGATTCGCCGTACGCCTGAGCGGGCGGCACGACCAACTGGCGGCGACCCCCGACCTTCATGCCCGGAATTCCGTCCTGCCAACCCTGGATCAGTCCCCGCAGTGGAAACTCGATGGGCTCACCGCGATTCCAGGAGGCGTCGAACTCGTCCCCTGTCTCGAAATCGGTACCTACGTAGTGCACCAACACCGTCGCTCCAGGCGTCGCTTCGGCACCCTCCCCGATCACGACGTCGGTGACGACGAGGTCCGACGGCGCCTCCGCACCCGGGAACTCGACTTCGGGTCGGGCCAAGTTGTGGGTCACGTCGAAGTCCATTACGGCACGCTCACAATGTCGACAACGAACACGAGGGCTCCTCCGGGTGCACCGTTCGCTGGATTCTCGCCGTAAGCCAGGTCAGCGGGGATGACCAGCAGGCGTCTGCCCCCCACCTTCATGCCCGGGACCCCTTGCTGCCAGCCCGGAATCACTCCCGACAGCGGGAACTGGATGGGCTTGCCCCTTGCCCACGATGAATCGAATACCTGACCAGTGGCCAGGCTCACTCCGGTGTAGTGAGCCGTGACAGTGTCGCTGGGCTTGACCTCGGCCCCGTCGCCCACGTAGATGTCCTTGACCTGCAACGACGAAGGCTTCGGTGCACCTTGCGCCACGGTAATCGTGGGTTCCTTGCCCTTCTCGCCGGTCACCGTGACTCCGACGATCTCGCCCGCAGCGCCCGGCGTACTCGCGGCGGCGGGCGGCGTACTCTGGCTGGGCGAGGACGCGGTCGCGTTGGTTGAGTTGGACCCGCAGGCAGTCAGAACCAGTAGGGCGAGCACGGACACGGAGGAGGCCGCAACGCGGCGAGAGGTCATCAGATTCACCGGCAAACCCTAACCAATGCCCACCGCGTCCAAACCCACGGGCTCATCCC
>Ga0315297_10003075_pt1 | contig 10683 bp, 13 predicted proteins | sample YL17G15_0_MG_FD_203628 | JGI IMG/M metagenome (GOLD analysis project Ga0315297, IMG submission 203628) | Sediment microbial communities from Yellowstone Lake, YNP, Wyoming, USA - YL17G15_0 | ecosystem: Environmental > Aquatic > Freshwater > Lake > Sediment | place: USA: Wyoming | collected...
GAAGTTCAAATCTTTCCAAGCAAGCTTTCTGATGTTAAGCTGCTTCTTCAGGTTTTCTGTTGATACATGCATGACTGGCTGCAGCAAGATTGCAAGATTCTTGATTATATTGATGCAGGTAGCTAAAACTTCCTGAGATGTTTCAACATTCTTCCATGGCTCTTTTTTCTGGAAATACTGGTTGCCTAATGCAGAGACAGCCATTGTCTCATCAATTGCTTTCTTGAAATCATATCCTTCATATGCCTTCTTTATCATGTCAAACTTTGCTGTTATCTCTGTCATGACTTCATCTTTATCCAGCTCTTTTATTTCAGAATTGTAATTTTTTGCTGTAAATGACAATACCCTGTAGCAGAAATTTGAGAAATTTCCGACAAGCTCTGAATTTATCCTTTCTCTGACCAATTCCTCTGAATATTCTCCATCTCCTTCAATCGGCATTGAGCTCAGGATGTAAAACCTGAATGGCTCTACTCCATATTTTTTTATCTGCTCAAAAGGCTCTATAACAACGCCTGTTGATTTTGCCATCTTTGCCCCTTTGTTCAGAACCCATCCATGGACAAACAATTCTTTTGGCAAAGGAAGCTTTGCTGAAAGCAGCATTGCAGGCCAGAAAGCTGCATGGAATCTCAGGATGTCTTTCCCTATTATATGCACATCTGCTGGCCAGACTTTCTTGAATTCATCTTCTGCTCTTCCGTATCCTATTCCTGTTATATAATTTGACAATGCATCGCACCAGACATACATAACATGAGCGTCATCGCCTGGAACAGGGATTCCCCATGACAAAGATGTCTTTGGCCTTGAGAATGAGATGTCTTTTGCGTTTTCCAGCCAAGACACTATTTCATTTTTCCTTATTTCAGGGATTATCTTGTATTCTCCTTTTTTTATTATCCTCAAAACATCATCCTTGTATTTTGAAAGCTTGAAGAAATAATTCTCTTCTTCGACAACCTCTATCTCTCTTGTCGGATGCTCTGGGCATTTTCCCTTTTCTAGCTCTTTTTCTGTCTTGAATGCCTCGCATCCTGTGCAGTACAGTCCAGAATATTTCTTCTTGTAGATGTCTCCTGACTTGACTAATTCTTCCCAAAGCTTCTTTGCTCCTGGAAAATGCCTTTTCTGGTCAGTTGTCCTTATGAAATTATCATAATCAATGTTCAGCAGGCTGTACAATTCCTTGAAAACATTGACGTTTGCGTCAAGGAATTCCATTATGTCTTTTTTCTGCTGCTTTGCAGTCTGCCAGTTCTTGGTTCCGTGCTCATCTGTTCCTGTCTGGAAGAAAACTTTTTTTCCTAATAATTTCTGGAATCTTGCTGTTGCATCTGCCTGGATGATTTCAAGGCAATGGCCAAGATGCGGAACTGAATTGGGATAGGCTATGGCTGTTGTTATGTAAAATTTCTTTGGCATAATTGTGAAAATAAGAGTTATTGTATATAAAGATTTCGAGTAAAAAATAGACGAAGGTAAAGTCAAAGAAGGCGTTGCGCCTTCAAGGTTTCAATAAATTGAAACCAACTTCGTTGACAGACCTTCGCGAATTCACGAAGGTTTATAAAATAGATTTGTTTGGTAAAAATAATATGGAGTTGGATTGGAAAATACAATCATTAAGGTACAGCCTGGATGAGATAGCTAGTAATAATGATGTTGTTCTAGTTGATTCCTGCTCTCTTGGCCAAGTAGGAGACAGGCTTACTACTAAGCTATATGGCTGCCATGATGAGCTTTCTATTGATCCAAGCCATGTTGAAAAGCAGGTTGAAATTGCAAGCAGGTTGACAAGCTCTCTTGCAGCAAATCCAAACATCTGCACAATCAAAGAAGTTGCTGCAGAATCAGAAAAACATATGCAGATATTAAATGGGCAGATTGGATATCATGAAAAGCAGTTGAGGACAAGAAAATCAGGAAAAAGGGTTTGTTTGTACAATGAAAGGAATTCAGACAGGACAGGCAAGATAACAAAAAAAGGCAAACATTTCGATTATAAGCCTGTAAGCGACGTCGAGGAAAAAAATATAGAATACCTAAGAATATATGCGGATAAGCTCTTTGAATTGAACCGCATTTTCAAAGGCAGGATTGCAAATTTAGCAGATGAAAATTTGCTTGCTGCTGTCAAAGCAAGAGTCAAGAATAAGCAATTAAAGAGGGACTACAGCTTCAGATATCCTGAACGCAAATTTCAAAGAGAAGCAAGTCCAGAAAATGATACTGACGAAAGGCTTGTTGTCACTGCAGCTGAGCTTGCTGCAAAAGACAAGGGGGCTGCGATTGTAAGCAATGATTCTGACCTGCTGAGCATACTTCAGTCCTGCTATGCAAAAGGAGGCCTATTCAAAGTCCCAGAAAAAGGATATGTTTCATTGTGCGTCGATTATGACGACAAAGGATATGAGGTTATATTCAGCACTACGCTGCTGCTGATATGATTATTGCGGGTGTCTACAAGATAGAGGTGTAGACACCTATCCCCTATATTGTTTTCTGTATTGGGAAATAAAGAATTGCAGCGTTGGCTTAATATTATTCTTTTTCTCGAATTGCTGAAGTATCCCATAATAAGCCTGTCTGTCTCCAAACCGTATATTCAATGGGGGATAGTTGTGTTTAATTAGTATGTAGTTAAGCAAAAGCCTTCCCACTCTTCCATTTCCATCCTGGAAAGGATGTATGTTCTCAAATTCATTGTGCATTAAAGCCGCAAGCAATAAAGGAGGGTATCTATTTTTGTGCTTTCCGTACCATCCCACCAGATTATTAAGCAGTTTTTCAACATCTTTGCGAGGAGCTCCTCTGTGCACTATGTCTCCGTATCTATTTCTGATAACAACATCCACGTCTCTCAACTGTCCTGCAAAATATTTTGTTTTCTCGAAACATAAAAAGTGCAGTTTTTTAATCAGTTCTACAGATAATTTTTCATTTGTTGTTTTGATATAAGACACAGCCCTTGGTACACCTATCGCCTCAAGCTCATCTGCATTGCTGGGCATTTCTCTTTTCTCGATAATCTTTTTAACGTCTGAATAGGCTAACGTTGATCCTTCGATGGCATTCGTATTATAGGTAAACTCTTCTGTAAATTCCTTCCAGTTTAGTTTTTTCTGGAAGTGTTCTATTGCAACCCTGCTGTCATATCGCTTATATTCTTTAATCTCTTTTTTGCTAAGCTCAAATTCGAATATGCTTCTTTCTTTTGTTTGCTGCAATATTAATTGCTCAGCCCGTTGCCTTAATTTTTCAAGCTTTTCTTCGCTAAGGTTTGATCCAAGATACCTTGAAATCCTTTTTACCTTATCTCCGACCCTATATGAATGGGCAAGGTAATATTTTACATTTTTTCCGTGTTTTCTGACATCTAGGAACATATAGCCTATGAAGGTGTCTACATATATAAATCTTTCTATTTTGTAGACACCCAAATCTCTCGCTGATGATAATCTGCTAAACTGATTTTTGCAATTTTAGAAAAAATGTAATGGTAATCTTATTCAGCATCTGCTTCTTTATTTTTGCCCTTAACTGCCTTCATCTTCTTTGTGATGCCAATCTTCTTATGGCATTTCTGGCATTCAAAGACATAAGCGTCAACGCCCATGAATTTCTTCCTCCTGTATTCTGTCATTGCCTCTCCTTCATTTCCGCAGAATGGGCATTTGTATTGTATCTCGACTTTCATGGTTGGGTCAAATTCTTCGCAAGTTACTTCATATTTGCAGGCAGGGCATTGATAAAAATCTGCTTTTTTCTTGACTTTCCCTGTCTTTGGATCAACTGGCTTGCCCATCTTTGCCTTTTTGCATTTTGGGCATAATGGTCTTTTAACCCATGCAATAATATTTCCCTTTCCATTGTCTAAAGTCCTGTTAGTAAAATAGAAGCATTCATCCATTGATTCTGGCATTTCTAATGTCATTTTTTCTTCACCTCGAAGATATCTCCATGTCCTGGGATTATAAAGTTTGCTTTTTTCAGCACTAATTTCTTGCTTTTTTTAAGTGTTTTGCTGTCAGATGCAAAAGGATCTTCTTTTGGAGGATTTTCTGTTATGAAAACATCTCCTGCAACTGCGACAATGCCTTTTTTTGTCTTGACAAACAAAGTTATGCAGTCATAACTATGGCCAGGTGTCCTTATTATCTCAATGTCTTCTGAGAATCTTTCTTTCCAGTCATGAACAGTATCTTTTTCCCATACTCCCCAATAATCCAGAACTTTTGCATTTGGTAACATACCTAGATTAAGATAATGGTCTGGATGAGAATGAGTTATGCAGACAAAATTTATTTTTTCTGGGATTAATCCTTCTTTCTTCAATGCATTAATCAGAATCTTTTTGTCTTTAATTGAGCCAGGATCAACAACCATGTTGATTCCTTTGTCTCTGACTAATGTCATTGTAGGAGAGACATGCTCTTTTCTGTCCTTAACTTTGTAGTATCCTTTGACTAGAATTTTGACTTGAGCCATGAGGAAAAAGAATAAGGTTTTTGTTTATATAGTTTACTATAATCAACATTGAAACAAAAATTTAACTAATCATGGCTTAAATATTCAGCATCACATTCTATAAAGAGAACGATTGAAATCCAGGTTTAGTTCTCTTACATAAAGTTCTCTCAATATGTCATGTGCATTCATATAATCAATCCAGACCTGGGATGCATCACTTGCATGCTGATAAATTTTAGATTCGTCTTCGCCAGAATTACGGATAAGCTCCCTGATTTCTTCTTCAAAATCTGCTATGTAACCTGTTTTAGTAAATTTTTCCATATCAGATAAATGTGTTATTCTCTCTAGAGTTTGAGATACAAGAGCGGATGTTGATTTTTGTGAACCTATCCAATGTTTTCTTGGAGCAAAAACTAAATTAATAGGAGTATATCTAAATTCTAGCCCTGTTTGTTTTTCTAGCTGTTTTCTAAATTCTTCGCTAGGATAAGCTATTTGCTTGATTTTATCTGAGTCGCCTATATCTATCTCTTGGTTATTCCACAAACTAAAATGTACCAACCATCCTCTTAAGAAGTTTTTATTCTGTTCTTCCAGCTTTTTTAATGTGTCTAAATCTTTCTTAAAACCTTCAGCAGTTCCGTCTAGTTTAAATTCTAAATATACGCTTCCTATGCAACTATGGATAACTAAATCAGGAAATCTAATTGTATCATCTAATTCAACAGAATGGTTAACATAGTATTCAATTTTACCTTCCAAGCCTATACCCTCAATATTTCTCCTAAGATGATAATAAAAAGAGGACCTCATATCCTCTTCTTTGACTACTTTTCCTTCTACGTAATCAAAAAAACATTTACCAGCAGTATTAACTACTAATTTGTCTAATTGAGCGTAGTGACTAATTCTCATATTCAATCAACTTTTAGTATCCAAACAGAACTCTTTTTTAGGTATTAAATTTAGGCGTTTAAAAAACTAATGGAAATTATAATCTTTTCACTTCAACAGAAATAGCTTTCTCATTAACCCTTATATATCTTGGGCACTCTGTATATTCCAGATTATTCTCTTTGCAGTAATCTATTATCCTCTGCTTTATCTCATCATCATCAAACTTGACAATAACATTTATTCCAGCTTTGTCTGCATGGATTATCTTAAAGCTTTCCAGATCCTCAAGAACTTGCTTTCTTTTCTCATCGAATTTCTTCATACGTTCTGGAAGAGCATCAAATTTTTTCAATAAATCAGCATACTTGTTCTCATCAAAATAAGAAGCATCAAAACCTTCATAGAATTTCCTGTCATCTGTTGCGATAAATCCTCCATACTCCAGATTGACTGGCTTCCATTTCCCAAATGAACAGACAAGGATATGGCCTATCTTGGCTGCATCCATGCCAATTGCTCCTGAAACATCATTTATCAATATGCATGCTTTTTTGCTGCATATCTTCATTATCTCTTGCATATTATCTACTGCAAAATAGCCAGGCATTGAGCATGTCAGCAAAACAGAATTCTCATCTGCATTCTTCTCAAGGTCCTCCAAGTCTATCAAGCCATGGTTTGTCTTTACTTCTTTTATCGCCAATTTGAATCTCTTTGGAGCTTTTTTATAGTAAATCCAGCCAGCCTGGTCTGGAATCAGGACAGTTGTCTTGTCAAGCTGTTTTGCGAGATCCAAGGCTATGTTTATTGACTTATTCCCTCGTTCTGTGAGCTGGACATGCGGCTTTCCAGTCATTTCCTTTAATCTTGCAAGTATGCTCTGCATCATAACCACAAAGAATATTAAATAGTTTATAAAACTTATTGCAGATATGGACAATTATTATGACGAAATAGCAGAAGGGTATGAGGAACTGCATAAAGATGAGCAGCTGGAAAAAGTAGCCTTGATTTCCAAATACCTGAAACCCAAGCCAGATGACCTGTTGTTAGATGTTGGATGCGGAACAGGCTTGACAACAAAGCCATGGAAATGCAAAAAAATAGGATTAGACCCTGCAATCAAATTATTAAGAAAAGCAGGGCCTGGAATCTGGGTCAATGCCGAAGCAGAGCACATGCCTTTCAAAGACAAGACATTTGATATTGTGATAAGCATCACAGCAATACAGAATTTCCATGACATTGAGAAAGGGCTGAATGAAATTAAAAGGGTTGGAAAAGGCAGATATACCGTAAGCTTTTTAAAGGCAGCCAACATGAGAGTTCAGATAGAACATTATATAAATAAGATATTCGAGGTTAAACAAGTAATCGAGGAAAAAAAAGACTTGATATTTGTAATATAAAAATGACGGTAGAAGTGCAAGGCGTTGTAAGGAACCCAAAGCAAGGAGGTATCCATGAGCTAATTCTGATGATGTATGATCCTGAAAAAAGCAATGGCAAGTTGCATGTAACTGGGTATTATGCAACTAGGATGGATGATGGAAAGCTGGTTGTAGAGAAAATCAAGAGCAATGGAAGATCTGTTGCATTAAACTTTAAATCCAGCAGGACTGAAATAAACAGCCTGCCTTCTGATGTTTATACTGACTTAGTTGCTCTGCTTCAGAAACAAGAATTGAATCCTGGGTATATTGTAAATGGCAGATTAGGCCCAAAACTTGAAGAATATCTAAAAGCTTATTCTGATAATTAAAGAACTATTTTAATTTCTGGTTTGCCCACTTGATGTAAGAATATAATAGCACTGCCAGATTAACCATTCGCATATTATTCTCATATGCCCTTTCTACTCCTTTTTTTATCTCAAGAAGCTTCTGAGTGATATTATTGATACGCTCTACTTCAACAAAAGGTATCCTTTCTTTTATGTTGTCAAACCTCTGCTTCTTAATCTCTTCTTCTAAAGTCACGTGGAAGAAATATCCATTTGACATGCTTGCGCACAAAGAGCTGATGTGCTCTACATGTGCTTCATTTATTACGCCATTCAAGTTAAATGCAAACTGGCTGTTTCTCAAAATTTTTTCAAATATCTGGCTTAGGTTCTTGTCCAATGCAACCTTCTGCTCTTTTGTCTTCAATTCAGGTATCATGTTCAACAGAATCGCAAAGTCATGGATGAATTCACCTTTCCAATTGCTGATTTCATCTGCATAATTCAATGTATTGGTTAGTATGGCAGGAAGTCCACCCACTATATTTATTGCCCTTTGCAGATTAATAGGCTCGTGGATTGGGTTTTTTTCAGCAAGAACTGCTTTTATTTCTTCAGCTACAGGCTCTATAAGAGAGATAGCACCTAAGATTGACTGCTTGTCTGTCTCTGACATGAAAAAAGTGAAGAAGTGCTCTTGAAGAGAGCTTTCTGGCAAAGGCATAATGTGGTTTTTCTTCAGCTCCCTGATAATCAATGTGCTTTCAATCTCTGCTGTCTTAGGATGCAAATCCTTTAATGTATGGATGTATATCATCAAATCTAAATATATTATATCAATTATTTAAATTTATCTAAAAAAAGTTTTGCGTTTCAAAAAATTTATAAATTATTTATAATATAAACAATATAAATGAGGATTTCAGACATCGCAAACCCAAGACAAGTTGTTCTTGTAACTTCAAGAGCAGAAATCAAGAAAAGATTCTCTACTGAGCATGACATCAAGGACAATATATTCACGCTCGCATGGCACATGCCTGTCTCTTTTGAGCCTCCATTGTATGCTATTTCAGCTGGAAAAACAAGATATTCTACAGGATTGATACAGAAGTCAAAGGTTTTTGCTGTCAATTTCATGGACATCAAATTCAAGAAAGAAGTATTGCTCTGCGGAAGAAACACTGGAGAGCACATTGACAAATTCAAGGAAGCAGGCTTTGCAAAAGAAGAATCTGAAAAGATCGACTGCCCAAGGATAAAGCAGGCATCGGGCTTTTTGGAATGCCATGTTGTCAATGAGGTTGAGGCAGGAGACCACATCATATTTATAGGGAAAGTATTAAATATGGGGCTGAAGAAGCAGGGCAAGAGGATATTCCAGAAAGGAGGAGATGTTTTTACAACAACAGAATAAAATGGTTGATTTCAAAAAAATTGACAGGATGAATAAGCTTGCAAAGGCATTGAAGGGGTCTGGATTGGCCAAGTCAATGGACGAAGCTGCGAAAATGGCTGAAGACATGATAACTGAAGAAGATGAAACTATTGCAGAGATGCAGAAAAAAGAGGCAGAAGAAGAGGAAGAAGGCGAAACAAAAGAAAAAATTCATAAAGGAGAAAGTAAATCTAAGTTAAAAAAAGAGGAATTTGAAAAAACAGAGGAGGAGGAAGAATAATGAGCGTAGAGGACATACAAAAGGTAAATGCCCTTGCACAGGAACTGTTAAAGAAGGGATTAGTAAGCTCAAGAGACGAGGCTGTCAAAAGAGCGCAGGAGATGCTTAATAAAGAGATTGTCAGCGCCAATGTTCCGGTAAAAGAAACTTCTGAAAAACAGAGTGTTGCTGCAGGAGACAGTTTTGAGAAATTAAGGAACATGCTTGAAAGGACAAAAGAAGGCATAGAGGCTCAGATGAACGGCTATAAGAATGCGCTTGTTGCACTTGAAAGAGAGATCCATTCATTGAAAGACCAGGTTTCAAAACTAAAAGCAGGAGAGCCAAGAGCTGCGCAGCAGACAATAAGCGTGCAGGAAGTAAGAAAGCCTGCTGAGAAAGAAGAGAAGCCAAAATCTCATCCAAGGATGGGCAACTACAAGTCTGACCAGGTTTCTGTTGAAAAGATGTTTTATTACGGAAACAAGAGATAGCTGGATACTATCTTTTTAATTTGTTAAAAAAGAGGTGCTTTGTAATTGTTAGAATATATTGATTTAAAATATAAGCCTAACAGGAATGATCTTGTTGCAGAATATCATCTAGAGCCTAATAAGATTTCTATTGAAAAGGCATGCGAGCATGTCGCAGGAGAAAGCAGCATCGGCACATGGACTGACATCTCCACAATGAACAAATGGGTTGCAAGGAAGCTAAAGCCGCATGTATTCTATATAAGCAAAAAGACAGGAGAAGTGAGGATTGCATATCCTTCTGAATTGTTTGAAGCAGGAAACATGCCTCAGATATATTCTGCTGTCGCAGGAAATATCTTTGGAATGAGCGCTGTGAAGAACCTGAGGCTGCAGGACATCCATTTCCCAAAATCAATAATGAACAGGTTTGCAGGACCAAAATTCGGAATCGAAGGTGTCAGAAGATTGTTGAAAATAAAGAAAAGGCCATTGGTAGGGACAATCATAAAGCCAAAAGTAGGGCTGGATGAGAAGAACCATGCAAGGGTTGCTTACGAGGCATGGACAGGCGGATTGGACATAATAAAGGATGATGAGAATCTGACTTCTATGGGATTCAATAATTTTGAAAAAAGGATAAAGGAGACATTGAAGATGAGGGATAAGGCAGAGAAAGAGACAGGAGAAAGAAAGATGTACATGGCAAATGTCACTGCAGAGACAAGAGAGATGCTGAGGAGGGCAAGGTTTGTCAAGGAAAACGGCGGAGAGTATGTCATGATAGATATAATCACAGTCGGCTGGGGTGCTTTGCAGACATTAAGGGAGTCAGACTTAGGACTAGTTATTCACGCACACAGGGCAATGCACGGAGCATTTACAAACAATCCAAGGCACGGGATTTCCATGCTGGCGATTGCAAAATCAGCAAGATTGATTGGAATTGACCAGATACATGTAGGAGCAATTGTAGGAAAAATGAAAGGAGGCAAAGAAGAAGTTGAAGCAATAGGAGAAGAGATTGAAAAAAGAATCATACATCCGAGCAAGGCAGAGCACATGCTTGAGCAAAGCTGGTATAATATAAAGCCTATTTTTGCTGTCTGCTCAGGAGGATTATGCGCTTTAGATATACCTTCTTTAATCAAAAATATGGGTAAAAACATTATAATGCAATTTGGTGGAGGTGTCCATTGGCATCCAAAAGGTACATATTATGGAGCTAGAGGAGTAAGGCAGGCATTAGAAGCTACAATGGAAGATATACCTCTTTCTGATTACGCTGAATTCCACCGAGAACTTAAAGATGCTATAGATAAATTCAAGAAAAAATTTTAATTTCTTTTATGTTTTATAGTAGATTTCTTCTCTAAAGCTAGCTTGATTCTAGACGTTTTAGCTGGATGTTTTAATTTAAATATTGATAGAAATTTATAAAAATTTTCTTTAT
>Ga0315297_10003078_pt1 | contig 10679 bp, 11 predicted proteins | sample YL17G15_0_MG_FD_203628 | JGI IMG/M metagenome (GOLD analysis project Ga0315297, IMG submission 203628) | Sediment microbial communities from Yellowstone Lake, YNP, Wyoming, USA - YL17G15_0 | ecosystem: Environmental > Aquatic > Freshwater > Lake > Sediment | place: USA: Wyoming | collected...
ACAACACTCTTGGTCAAGCTCTTCTTGCAAAAAAAATGCATAAAAAAAGAATCATTGCAGAAACAGGTGCAGGACAACATGGAGTGGCAACTTCTATGGCCTGTGCTGTTTTGGGAATAAAATCTGAAGTGTATATGGGCTTCAAGGATACAATACGACAAAAGCTAAATGTATCTAGAATGAATATGCTTGGCTCCAAAGTTCATCCAGTAATGTCAGGATCTAAAACTCTTAAAGATGCAATTAATGAAGCAATACGAGATTGGATTACAAATGTAGATACCACATACTATTTGCTAGGCTCGGCAGTAGGCCCACACCCATATCCTGTGATGGTGAGAGACTTTCAAAGTGTAATTGGAAAGGAAATCAAAGTACAAATGAAAAAAATATCAAATAAAACTCCGGATATCATTATTGCGTGTGTCGGAGGAGGATCAAATGCAATTGGAACATTTTACCCATTGATGGATACAAGTGCAGAAATTATCGGAGTAGAAGCTGCAGGTAAAGGATTAAAATCCAAATTCCACTCTGCGACATTATCGGCAGGTAGTAAAGGTGTGCTTCATGGGATGATGACATATCTTTTACAAAACAAAGAGGGACAAATAACAGAGACACATAGTATCTCTGCAGGACTAGATTATCCAGGGGTTGGTCCAGAACATGCTTATCTTAAAGACCGCAAAAGAGTAAAGTATCATTCAGCCACTGATGCTGAAGTAATAGATGCGTTTTTAACATTAACAAGAACTGAGGGAATAATTCCGGCACTAGAATCGGCTCATGCCATAGCTGAGGCAATAAAGGTTGCAAAAAAGAGCAAAAAATCAGAATCGATCGTAGTTACACTTTCAGGAAGAGGGGATAAAGACGTGGAAGAAGTGCAAAATTATTTGAACACACATGACAAGAATTAAAGAAAAATTTGCAGAATTGGATGCCAAAAAAGAAAAGGCATTGATTGCATACATCATGGTAGGCTATCCAAATGAGGATGCAACTCTTTCAGCAGTTAAAGGATTGATCAGGGGGGGAGCAGACATTATTGAATTGGGATTTCCGTTCTCAGATCCTCTAGCTGACGGCCCGATAATTCAAAATGCATGCACTGTATCTTTGGAGGCTGGAATGAAAATCCGCAGATTCTTCAACATTGTAAAAAAAATTAGAAAAGAGACAGATATGCCACTTGTGTTAATGACATATACCAATATCATATATCATATGGGATATTCAAAGTTTATTGCCAAATCTAAAAGTTCTGGAATCGATGGAATAATTCTTCCAGACATGTCAGTTGAAGAGTCAAAAGAATATATCGCATCTGCCAAAAATAAAATGGACACCATATTTTTGATATCACCAAACACAACAAAACCAAGAATAGAAAAAATTTCTAAATCATCCTCAGGATTTTTATATTTAGTTGCGTTGTATGGCACAACAGGGATGAAAACAAAAATTCAAAGTTATACTTTAAAAGCAATTAAAAATGTCAAAAAAATTACAAAGGGAAAGATACCTGTTGGCGTAGGATTTGGTATTTCAACTTCAGAAGATGTAAAAAAATACATCAAAGCAGGAGCTGATGCAGTAATTGTGGGCAGTGCTTTTTTAAAAATAATTGAAAATACCTCACAGAATAAAATAGAATCTAAAATAGAGTCATTTACAAAGAGTCTCAAAAATCAAACAAAATCAACTCATAATTATTTGAAATAGATTCTAATCTAATTTTTTGATTATTAGAGTTTAAGACCAATCTCATTTGGAAATTTTGGTGACAACTCTAGTTTTTAGATGATTGGTTTCATCTTGAATGGAATTGGCATTAACCACTATTATGTTCAAAAGATACTGCAGTCAATCTCTTTTTGCAAATGTGATACATGCACAAATAGAATTTATAAAATAATATTTTCAATCATGAACGTGATCGGGAAAAATAGATTTTCCAAACAGATAGCAAAACTGATTGTTACAATACAATAAAGTCATGCCAGCTGGTGTTTTTATTTCAGTTACTTGAGCATTACATTTTCCACAATTCATTTGTTATAATCATATCACTAATCATCAAATTGTAATTAAGAGTGATGGAAACCTCAATTATAGCGTAACAAAATAATATTACAAAATATTGTTTCAAAAGATAAATCTTAAATATTATTTTGATGTACAGTTTATTGACGAGAAACTGTCGTCTGCGTAGTAGAGTGACAGGAAAAGGAAAGTAATCATGTTGTTGGAAGAAAAAATTCGTTATCTTTCCAATATTTTCTCGTTGTTATGTTTTTCATAATTCTTTGATTCTAAATTATTTTGTATTTAGTCTTTGACTGAATTTCATCATAATGACTATCGCAGACATCAATCATTTTATTATCTAGATTGATCTGCCTGCTTGCCTTTTTGCCGCACTCAATAAAGTAATGACAGTAAATAATTCGGCTAGAATTCAGTATCACCTCAGTTAAGAGATCTATCGATCTTCTTGGTTCCTCAGGATCGTATAACGCCATTACAAATAATACATTGTAATATTATTTAGTTATTTAGATCAAATCGGGACTCTTTTCTTTTTTTTCCTAAATCCTTGAGTTTACAATGTATTAAAAACACGATTAAGTTTAATTTAATAACTTATCATTCATCACAAAGTTATGGTATCTATTTCACATCTTCGTGTCTGTGTTAAATGTAAGAATGTTTTTTCAAATCATGTTTCGGGGGAGACCTCATCTTCAGCACCATGTCCAGTATGCCATTTGTCATCAAGCGAACCTGTTACTATTGGATGATTTTTTATTGTCTAAACTATTTTTGATTTCATAAACTGTGATAAAATAAAGTCAAAATTATTTAACTATTAGTATCTAATCTTACCACATTTTCTACATGATAGTGTTCCATTATGGGCATATTCATGACTGCAAGAGTTAGATTCTACCATCATGTATGAAATTTATAAAAAATTCAATATTAAATAAGTACAATGTAAACATTGAGTCAGCATACAAAATTCGTTCACAGAAAAACAATATTGAAAAATATTAATAAAATTTTAAGATTGGTGATAGATATTGAGTTTAAATATACATGTCTTTGAAAGGTAAGCATGGGATTTTTCCACAACAAAAAAAATGATTGTATACAATGTGATGGAAAATTCGACAATCATGATGATTTGGTAAAGCATGTAAGACATGAACATAAAAAAACAATTGTGATCTGTCAATATTGTAAAAAAGAATTCATACATGAAAAAGATAGACTGCATCATGCCAGGGAGGAACACAAGCACAAATTAGAGGAACGTTCACGAAAAGACTCACATCCGGAGGAATATAAAACTCAGAGTAGAGTAGATGCATTTCGATCCAGATTTAGCGATAAACTCTAAATAAATAGTAAAAAACAGATATTCGTAAATCATCACAGTGAAATTATAGACCTTGTATTTTTAGGGTTAAAAATAACAAAACATACAAAAACCCGATGATTGATTTCTTAATGTGCAGACGAAGTTTATTTTTGTAACGGGGGGAGTAATGTCAGGGCTGGGCAAGGGTGTAACTACATCATCCATTGCAAAATTACTACAATTGGCAGATCAAAAAATATCCTGCATCAAAATAGATCCATATCTAAATTATGACGCCGGAACTATGAATCCAATTGCTCATGGTGAGGTCTTTGTCACAGAAGATGGTGGTGAATGTGATATGGATATTGGTAATTATGAGCGATTTTTAAACCAAAATATTCCAAAAAGCCACAACATCACCACTGCACAGGTCTATTCAGCAGTAATTGAATCTGAAAGAAAAGGAGAATATCTCGGGGCATGTGTACAGATTATCCCACACATAACAGATGAAATAAAAAATAGAATTAGAAAAATTGCCAAAGATGAAAATTTAGACTTTTTGATTGTAGAATGCGGAGGCACTGTTGGAGATATTGAATCACTGCCATTTTTGGAAGCTCTCAGACAGATGAGAGTTGAGGATGGGCCTCAAAATGTAGTTTTTGTACATGTGACACTTGCACCATCATTAGATGTAGTAGGAGAGCAAAAAACAAAACCTACACAACATAGTGCACAAGAATTAAGAAGAATTGGCATTCAGCCAGATTTTTTGGCAGTTAGATGCACAATGCCGCTAGAAGAAAAAACAAAAGTAAAAATTGCATTATTCACCAATGTCACTTCCAAAGATGTATTATCATGTCATGACGTAAAATCTATTTTTCAAGTTCCGCAAATTTTGTATGACCAGGGAATAATGGATTCATTATTTACAAAATTTGGAAAAGTGGGAATGGTTAATGCGTCAGCAAATTGGAATAAATGGAATAGTATTGTAGAGTCAATGACTAATCATGAAGACCAAAAAATAAGAATTGCAATGGTTGGAAAATATGTTACACTTGCAGATAGTTATGTTAGTGTTAATCACGCATTAAAGCACGCAGGTGCAAAAATAGGAAAATCAATAGAAATTGATTGGATTGATTCCGAATCAATTAATGATTTTAATACTTTATCAAAATATGATGGGATTTTAGTTCCTGGCGGATTTGGAGCAAGAGGATCTGAGGGAATTGTTGAAACGGCGAATTATGCAAGAGAGAAAAATATCCCATACCTTGGAATATGTTTTGGATTTCAGTTAGCAGCAGTTGCATTTGGAAGAAATGTTTTAAATCTTACGGATGCAAATTCCACAGAGATTGCGCCAAATACTAAAAATCCAATCGTGGATTTGCTTCCTGAACAAAAAGATGTGTTAGGGATGGGAGGATCATTAAGATTAGGAGCAAATGACATTGTAATAAAACCAAATACTATGACACATAAAATATACAATGCAAATACAATAAGCAAAAGACATAGACACAGATATGAGATCAATAAACAATACATTCCTGAATTTGAAAAACATGGGCTGATATTTTCAGCTGAAAGTGACAATGGAAAACGAATGGAGGTGTTAGAAATACCAACACATAGATTCTATCTAGGAGTTCAATTCCATCCAGAATTTAATAGTAGACCCGGGTATCCGGAGCAAGCATTTGAGGCATTTGTAATTGCAGCAGCTCAAAAGTAAAAAAATGCTGTTTTAAGGAAATAAATCATTTTAATTTGAAATGAGAAAAAGTACAAAAATTATGAATGATAAAAGTTTAATACAATCAAAAAAAATAATGAGGATATTTGTCAAAATGTAATGAATGTGGAAAAAAAATTCAAAAAACAGTAAAAGGTTTTTGCTCCAATATTTGCTACGAGGTGGATCTTCAAAAAAGAGTAAAACAAGCATGTAATGAAGATACAACGCATTCTCAAAAAATGTCATGAGATGGTTACATCTAAAAAAATCTAATTATTCTATCTTGGTTATCTCATAGATTTTTTGTCGTGCATCACGAATTGAAACTTTCTTTTTGACGTATCCTTTTTTAAGTAAATGACTAAGTGCAAGCCTCACTGTTCTATCCGGAAGTAAGGTTTTATTAGAAAGATCTTTTTGTGTCAAAGCACCCTCATATTCTAATGTTTTGAGCAATAGTTTGGAACTAGGAGGCATGCTGAGTAATTCCTCTGCAAGATGGACCTTCTTTGCAAGTGCAGATATTGCAGTGGAATCTTTTTTTAATCTAATAATTTTTGCGGGAGGAAAAAATTGAGTGCACTCAACCATATTGTTTACTTTGTATCTATCAAGTCCATCAAGTACCACTTCACAGTGCAGTCTAGCTGATATATCACTAATTTGAATAGAACTTGTATTTGATACAATTATTGGTCTTCTAGTGATATCCAAAGAGTTTACAGAAATTATTTCAAATACCCCTGAGTCTTGGAATAGCATAGGTCCTCCTGCAGACATTGAATACGCAGAAGAACCGATGGGGGTCGACACGATAATTCCATCGCTGTTATCATGCCATACTTCTTCATCATTTACGCGTAATGTATGCTCCATAAGCATTGCACTTTTTGATGAAAATACTGCGACGTCATTTAATACAGGGTAGACATTCTTACCATCAATTTTTACGCCAATTCTTGGAACTTCCTCTACGGTATAATTTTGTTTTTTAAGGATTCTGACATATGATGAAAACTCCTTAAGATCCACCTGAGCTAAAAATCCACTTGCCTCACCCTCACTTATACCTAAAACGGGAAATATGGAATCAAAAGAACTATGAAAATAGTTTCTAACTCCTTTATCTCCACCAAGCACTATGATACAATCGGCATGTTTTAATTTTGATTTCGCATTAATTAGAAATGACTCAATTTCAGCATCATCGAGAATTTTTTTTATTGTCTTTGTAGCATTGTCCGTTGTTCCAGAGCCATAAATTCCTATGTGCACAGTGAAATGAAACTATCTGTATAATAAAAGGATAAAGTACTAAATCGATCTATACTTTACAAGATTGTAAAAGTAGGAAGCATTAGTCTCAATTGCATTCTTTTGAGGTATTTTTAGTAAACCAATCTGTTTTGAGTCAAGGGCGGCTTGAGCAGAGCCACCTGCAAAACATAGTGCCCAAAGAAAATCTTTTTCTTTTAACATAGTACAACAAAATGTTGAACAGAAAATATCCCCTATTCCGGTAGAGTCATAGACTTCTTTATTTGGCAGAGATATGGAATAAATTTTATCCTTTACTAATAATGAGACCTCAGTTTTGTTTGTAAAAATTACATGTTCTATCCCCTTTTTCTGTAGTGCAATCATCATTTCATCATTAGAACCATTAACAATTCGTTGAGATTCTTCAGGATTTACTTTTATTGCGTTTACATTTGATAAATCAAGTTCAGTGCATTTTAAGAATACATTTTTTTCTGAATCGACACGTCTCAAAAACCCCTGCGGATCAACTAATGTAAAAATGGAATCTTTTTTTATTTTTCCAAATGTTTCATTAGAAATTTCATGAAAGATTGGTGTAACCAAAGAACAATCTGCATCTATTGTAATATATTCAATTGGTTCACATTCATTAAGTAACCTTAGTACCCTGTCAGAGCCCGTGATGTCTATTGCAAATCTGGTAGTAAGTTTATCAGACAGCGCATTTTCAAAATGTATTTTATTTTGAGTTAAATATTTCATTGGAAAATCTTTGCCAAATTTTGTGTGAAGATCTACATCAAAATTGAATTGTCTTGCCGTTAGCCCACCATAACAAGCGGCACCTCCAATTTGTTCATAGGTAAAACCATTAAGAGTAATTGTATCTATTGCACAATGTGAAAATAATGCTAGTCTCATTAATTAAAATTTTAAACTATGATGATTTAGTTTTTTGCATTCTTTTCAAAACATTCTTGGCACAACATGTTGCCCTTTAGAATTATCAGATCAACGTTTGATCTAAAACAGATATGACATAAACCCCGCATTATCAAATAATATAATACTCGATCTACAATTAAAACTTGATTAAAATCTGAGTTAGTGGTATGATCATACACATAATTCATCATCGATTATCCGCAAGAATATAAGGAGGCAAATTCAATTATGCGTATGCCACTTAAACGTGCAAGTAGAGGACGTACAAAAGGAGGTAAAGGCTCTTCAGGTACAATTCAGTGCACAAACTGTGGTTGCACAGTACCAAAAGACAAAGCTAAAAAAGTTACTTCCAGGTTAAATCTTGTAGAACACACTTTGGCTAAAGAATTACGTGCTCAAGGAGCATACATTGCATCACCAATGGTATTGAAATGGTACTGCATTTCATGTGCAATTCACTTTAAAATTCTAAAAATTAGATCAGCTGATAGCAGAAGACAACGTGGAAAACTTCGTTAGCAAAATTAGATTTCCTATTTGTCAAATTATTTTAAAATATCATTTTTGTCTAGCTCAGATCGTGAAACAGTGAATCATTTTTGACATCAATCATTGCTCTATTATTCCTCATTGCTAGGCAATTTAACGATGTGCTCAATGTAAAAAAATGTTAGTGAATTTCGATTATTTTGACAAATATACTAAGACATCTTTGAGAAATCATATACACGTAGAGGATCTAATCGGATTTTTCGTTAATGTTTTTAGCAGTTACAATCATTCTTTGAATTAGCGTGATTCCTGCAATTATCACTACTATTAACACTGCATATTGCATAAATCCGCATATTCCAATAATTGCAACTACAAGTAGACGCTCAGCTCTCTCTCCAATACCTACTCCTTGCAGTTTTATATTTAATGCGTCAGATTTTGCTCTAGCATAACTGACTAATAATGACAAAGTAATTGCAAGCATTACAATGTAAGGTTCTGCATATCCTCCAATTAGAATTCCTAAAAATATTGAAACTTCAGCAATCTTATCAAACATTGAATCAAGATAAGAACCCCTTTTGGAAGTTTTCCCAGCTATCCTTGCAACTTGTCCATCCACCACGTCAAAAAATCCAGAGATGAGTAACAAGGTTCCTCCCACTATCACTCCAAATTCAATATTCAACCCATAAACTAATGCAGATAAAACGGCAAATAGAAGACCAAGTCCAGTCCAAAAGTTTGGAGATAGCCCTGTAGATGCAAATATCTTACCAACCTTTTCAAGTGTAGGTTGGAGAATATCCCTTAGATTGTTTAACATGAATTATCCCTACATTACTTTCTAATAAAGTATAAATTCAATGTAAAGAAAACGCAGATAATTATTCAGCGTTCTATAATTCAATTCATCGAAACAATTTAATTAGAAATAATTTCATAGTATGAAAAGACTTTTCAGTGAATTGGAAAATCTATTTATTTTAATTTTAAATAAATTATTTAAAAATATGAGGGTTATTATGATTTAAAATACAAGATTAAAAAATTATTTTATTAGAAATTTAAAACAAATTCAATTAGATATTCATCTATTCGTATCAAAGGCAAAAAAATAAGGGGAACCAATTAAAACAGCCGCTCCAATAATCATACCTAAAACAATACCAACGATTAGAAAACGTTTATTCATAATTAAAAACAATTTATTCTCAGATAAAAACGAAATGATTTTGTACCCCATATGATTTTGAAGGAAACATTAAAGGATGAAATAAATCAAGACCCAGTTCATAATGTTTTATAATGATATGGATTATTTTAAAAAATAAACCTATTTTTAATATCTTTTTGTGTTTCTCGGGTTACATCTTACTAGTATTTTTTTTCTGCTATGTATTTTTCTGATTATAATTTTTGAATTCAATATCATCTGAAAAAAAGTGACAAGTTGAGAGATTAAATGTCTCAGAAATTCAAATCTGCCTACAACTAATGTGTAACCACAGCATACTGTTACTGTGGTAACATGTATGAAGAGGACAAGCCGATTTAAAACAAAATTTCATAGCATTAATGAGGAAATAGAGATTTGATAAGTAATTCATGGAATAAGCCAGATGGGGAAAGCATTTCTCAAAAGGTAATGGGCAGAGTAAAACCTGATGTACCATTAAGATCAAAAATTGAATTAGCCCAAAAAAAATTACAATTTCAAATTAGTAAATTAGAAGTGATCACAGAAAAATTACAAAAAAAACACGATGTGATTTTTGAAAAAGTTGTTAATGCTCAAAAATCACACAACAATGCATATGCTCAAGCGTATGCAAATGAACTTGTTCAGATAAGAAAGATGAAAAACATGGTAAGTGGCGCTAAACTTTCAATGGAGCAAATTCAGCTAAGACTAAACACAGTTTCAGAACTCGGAGATATTGTAGTGACCCTGAGTCCATGTATGTCAATAATAAAGGGATTAAGTCCTTCATTGAGTGGAATAATGCCAGAGGCAACATCGTCAATGCAAGATTTATCTCAGATATTAGGCGATGTAATGATGGGCTCTTCAATTGAGGGTAGTGATCTATTAAGTACTGGAACCGTAAATAATTCAGATACATTGGCAATTCTTGAAGAAGCACATTCCATCATTGCAGGACAAACAAAATCATCAATACCAGACATTCCAGACAGTCTAAAACATGAGATCATTCAAAAAAGACAATCAGATGTTTTGATTTGATTATGTTAAATTAAAATTTATTTTGCTTTCTTTTTGCTTTTTTGAACAAGAATTTTTTTTATTCTAGATATTGTAGGATAACTATATCCCCTACGACGATAATTAGCAATCATCATTTTCCAGTTTTTTAATCTCCATTGAGCTTGTTCAGCAGTTACAGAATGAACTTCTTTTTGAATCATACTTTTCCTTCCAACTTTGAGTGTACCGGCATCTTTTGCAACCCATCTATTTTTAGCAAATTTTAGGCCCGTCAGAATTTCAGCAATTGGCATTTCCTTAAAGTACTCTTTTAATTTTTTAAGTTCAATATCTGTCGGTTCTTGTGATAATAATAACTCAATTACAGATTTTTCCACAAAAATCATAAAAAGTAATAGTTTAAGAAATTCTTGATAAACCAGATTTAGCTAAAACAGAAAATAAATGAAGATGTGGGACGATTAAACTATATTAACAATTAAGAAAAGCCGTGATAGTATCTTTACATAATGTGTTGTAAATTCCAATTCCAAAAATTAAAGCACCAAATATTGCCAATGGAATCAACACAAAAATTTTCGTCTTAAGACCCATACCAAAATTTTAACGCGATCATA
>Ga0315297_10003079_pt1 | contig 10678 bp, 12 predicted proteins | sample YL17G15_0_MG_FD_203628 | JGI IMG/M metagenome (GOLD analysis project Ga0315297, IMG submission 203628) | Sediment microbial communities from Yellowstone Lake, YNP, Wyoming, USA - YL17G15_0 | ecosystem: Environmental > Aquatic > Freshwater > Lake > Sediment | place: USA: Wyoming | collected...
TCCTCCAGCGGGCCTTCGACCAGATCGTCCACGACGTGTGCCAGAACGACCAGCCGGTCCTGATCGGGGTCGACCGGGCCGGCCTCGTCGGCGAGGACGGGACCAGCCACCAGGGGATCTTCTCCTTCCCGGCCCACCGCCAGATCCCGAACCTCGTCATCGCCTCGCCGAAGGACGAGCAGGAGCTGCGCTCGATGGTCCGCACGGCCCTCGCGCAGGATCACCCCTTCGCCCTCAACTACCCGCGCGACGCCGGGTTCGGCGTCCCCGAGCGGGAGCCCGAGATCCTCCCGGTCGGCCGCGGCGAAGTCCTCCGCGAGGGAACCGACATCCTGATCGTCGGCTTCGGACCGATCGTGCGGCGCGCCGAAGAGGCTGCCGACGCCCTGGCCGCCGAGGGCTGGTCGGTCGGCGTCATCAATGCCCGCTTCGCCAAGCCGCTCGACCGCCAGCTGATCCTCGACCAGGCCCGCGGTCGGCAGCTCGTGGTCACGCTGGAGGAGAGCACGACGACCGGCGGCTTCGGCTCCGGCGTACTGGAGGCGCTCGAGGAGGCTCGCCTCGCGGACCCGGCCTTTCGCGACGTCGCCCTGCGGATCATCGGGCTCCCGGCCGACCGGTTCGTGGATCACGGCTCGGTGGCCGACCTGCGGGCGCTGATCCGGCTCGACACCCCGGGGATCGTGGAGCAGATCCGCGAGACGCTGGCCACCCTGCGCGCTCGTCCCGGGGCGCCGGCCCGCCGGCGCGGCCAGGCCGCGCGCGCCTGACGCCTCCGGGAACGCCCCGGTGAGTCGCGGTGCAGCGGCGCGTGGCATGATCGCGGGGTGACCCGCACCAGCGCGCCGCCCCGCGCACCCCGCATCCGCCTCGATCAGCTGCTCGTCGATCGCGGCCTTGCCGAGACGCGGTCGCGCGCCCAGGCGCTGCTCATGGCCGGCCGCGTGCGGGTGGGGTCCGGCGACTGGGCCCGCGGCAACCGCAAGGCCGGCGACCTCGTGGAGGCGTCGGTCCCGCTGGAGGTCGAGACGCCGCTTCCCTATGTCTCGCGGGGCGGCGAGAAGCTCGCGGGCGCCCTGGACGCGTTCGCGGTGGATCCAGCCGGCCTCGTCTGCCTGGACGTGGGCGCCTCGACGGGCGGCTTCACGGACCTGCTCCTCCAGCGGGGCGCCGTCCGGGTCCACGCGATCGACGTCGGTCGGGGCCAGCTGGCGGAGGTGCTGCGCCGCGATCCCCGCGTCATCGCCCGCGAGCGGACGAACGCCCGGGGGCTCTCTCTCGCCCTGCTCGGGGAGCCCGTCGCGCTGGCGGTCATCGACGTGAGCTTCATCTCGCTCCGTCTCATCCTCGCTCCCACGGCCGCCTGCCTCGTGCCCGGGGCTCGCGTGGTTGCGCTCGTGAAGCCGCAGTTCGAGGCCGGCCGCGGCCGCGCGCCCGGCGGCGTCGTGCGCGACCCGGCCGTCCACCGCGAGGTCCTCGTCGCGGCCCTCGACCACGCGCGCGCGTCGGGGCTGGCTCCGCACGGCCTGGCCGAGTCGCCGCTTCGCGGTCCGGCCGGGAACCGCGAGTTCTTCCTGCTCGCGGGCGCCGCGCCCTGCTCGGCGGAACCCGTGGACTGGGCCGCGCGGATCGCCGACCTGGTGCCCGGATGAGCGGGGTGCGGCGGATCGGGTTCGCCTACAACCCCACCAAGGAGGACGCGGTGGAGCTCGCGGCGCGCGCCACCGGGTGGTGCGCCATGCGGGGCATCGAGAGCTGGGTCGTGGCCTCCGGCGACACGCCGGCCCTCCTCGCGGCGCTGCCGGGCGTGGACGTCCTCGTGGTCCTCGGCGGCGACGGGACCTTCCTGCGGGCCGCGCGGGCGGTGGCCGAAACCCGCGTGCCGATCGTCGGCGTGAACCTCGGCAAGATCGGGTTCCTGTCCAAGGCCGAGGCCCACGAGCTCGAGGACCTCCTGGGGAAGATCGTCGAGGGCCGCTACCGGCTCGAGGACCGGATGGCCCTGCGGGGCGCCATCCACGGCGAGGACGGCGGCGCGGCCCGGCACACCTTCATTGCCCTCAACGACGTCGTGGTCGCCCGGGGCTCGCTGGCGCGGGTCGTCCACCTGGACGTCGAGATCGGGCCGTCGCATCTCGCCACCTTCGTCGCCGACGGCCTGATCGTCGCGAGCCCCACCGGGTCCACCGGCTACAGCTTCTCCGCCGGGGGCCCGATCCTGGACCCGGTCAGCCGGAACCTGATCGTCACCCCGATCGCCGCCTACCTCTCCGCCCTCGGGTCGGTCGTGGTGAGCCCGGACCAGGTGGTCCGCTGCCGCGTGCTGGACGCCCTCGAGGCGCTGGTCTCCGTGGACGGCCGCGAGGACTTCCCGGTCGCGGTGGGGGACGCCGTGACGGTCGCCGGCCTCGAGCAGTCGATCCGCTTCCTCGAGCCGGAAGGGGCGGTGCCGTTCTGGGACCTTCTGCGGCAGAAGGCCCAACTGCTGCCCTCGTGACCCGGCCATGAGCGAACCCGGGCCCGCCGCGTCCGCCGCGGGTCGCCTCCTGGAGCTGGCCGTGACGGACCTCGCCCTGCTGGAGCGCGTCCGGATCGCGTTCGCCGCCGGGCTCAACGTCATCACCGGCGAAACCGGCGCCGGCAAGAGTCTCCTGATCGATGCCCTCGGCCTCGCGCTCGGCGCGCGCGCCGACCCGGGGCTCGTCCGGCACGACGCGGAAGTGGCCCGCGTCGAGGCGCTCTTCGATCGGCTGCCGGAGCCGCTCGTCTGCGTGCGCGAGGTCGCCGCGTCGGGCCGGTCGGTGGCCCGGATCGACGACGAGACGGTGACCGCGGGCCGGCTCGCGGCGATTGCCGGGCCACTCGTCGAGATCCACGGCCAGCACGAGCAGGCGCGGCTGCTCGACGAGCGCTGGCAGCGCGACCTCCTCGATGCCTTCGGCGGGCACGAGGTCGAGCGGGCGGCCATGGCCGCGGCCGTCGGCGCCTGGCGCGAGAACGAGGCGGCCCTGGTTGCTCTGGCCCTCGAGCCGGCCGAGCTGGAGCGGCGGATCGCCCTCGTGGAGCACGAGGTGGCGGAGATCGCGGCGGCCCGCCTCCGGCCGGGCGAGGTGGCGGAGATCCAGGCGCGCCTCGTCGCGTCGCGGCACGGCGAGGCGATCGCTCGCGGCGCCGCCGCGATCGTCGCGCTGCTGGCCGGCGAGGATGGGGAGGAGGCGACACCGGGCGGGCGCGAGCAGGCGGCGCGGGCGGCGGTGGAGGCGGCGGCCCTCGGGCGCCTCGACGCCCGCTACGAGCCCCTCGCCGGGCGGCTCGCCGGGCTCGCTGCCGAGCTGGAGGACGTCGCCTTCGAGACGCGGGCGATGGCGGACGGCGTGGAGCACGACGCGACGGCGCTCGCGGCCATGGAGGAGCGGCTCTCCTTCATCTTCTCCCTGGAGCGCAAGTACGGGAGCGACAGCGGGGGGCTCCTGGAGCGCGCGGAGCGGGCGGCCGACGAAGTGGGGCGGTTGCGCGGGATCGAGGCGCAGGGGATTCGGCGGGCGGGCGAGGCGACGCGGCTGCTCGATGCGGTGGCCGCCGCCGCGGCGGCGCTCTCGACCCGGCGCCGGGCGGCCGCCGCGGAGCTGGGCGCCCGGGTCGAGCGGGCGCTCGGTGATCTCGGCCTGGGCGGGACCGGGGTGGAGATCGCGGTGGGACGCCGTCCGGCCGGCCGCGAGGAGCCGGCCGTGGAGATCGGCGGCGACGCCGTGGCGTTCGACACCGCCGGGGTCGACGTGGTCGTCTTCCGGATCGCCCCGAACCCCGGCGAGCCGGCCCGCCCGCTCGCGAAGATCGCGTCCGGCGGCGAGCTGTCGCGCATCGCGCTCGCCATCGAGGAGGTGCTCGTGGACGCCGACGCCACGCCGACCCTGGTCTTCGACGAGATCGACGCGGGGATCGGCGGACGCAGCGCCGACCCGGTGGGGCGGACCCTGTGGGTCCTGGGCGGCCGTCACCAGGTGCTGTGCGTCACGCACCTGCCGCAGATCGCGGCCCACGCGGACGCCCATTTCGCCATCCACAAGGTGCGCCGCGACGGCAGGACGGTCACCGAAGTGCGCCGCCTCGACGACGCGGAGCGCGTGCAGGAGCTCGCCGCCATGCTCGGCGGCGCCGCCGGCGGCCCCACGGCCCAGGCGTCGGCGCGCGAGCTGCTCGAGCGGGCGGCCCGGTTCCGGGTGAGCCGCGGCGTCCCCCCGCCCCGCCCGTGACGCCGCCGGCCGGTACGCGGGCCCGCCGGACGCGCGGCGCGGGCGGGCCGGATCACCTGGCTCCGGCTGACCTCGCCGCCGCGACCGAGGCCTTCCTGGTCCACCTCCGGGTCGAGCGCGGCCTCTCGCCCGCCACGATCGCCGGCTACGGCACGGACCTGCGGGATTTCGGCCGGTCTCACGAGGCGGCCACCGGATGGGGGAGCTCCCCGGAGGCGGCGACCGACTACCTGGCCCGCCTGGCGGGAGCGACCGGCCCGTCGGGGCGGGTCCTGCGGCCGACGAGCCTGCGACGGCGGACGGCGGCGCTGCGGACCTTCTTCCGCTTCGCCCTGGCGGAGGACCTCGTCGCGGTCGACGTCGCCGGCCATCTCGACCTGCCGCGGGAGCCCCGGATCCTGCCGGACCCGCTCACCGTGGACGAGGTGGACCGGCTCCTGGCCGCCGTGGACCCCGACCTGGCGGCGGGCGGGGGCGAGCGGCGCGGTCGCCGTGGCGCGGGTCCGGCTGCCCCGCTGGCGGCGCTGCGCGACCGCGCCCTCCTCGAGCTCCTCTACGCGGCGGGCCTCCGCGTCACCGAGGCGCTCCGCCTCGACGGCGACGACCTGGACCTCGACGGCGGGAGCGTGCGCGTCGTGGGCAAGGGGGACCGCGAGCGCGTCGTCCCGGTGGGCGACGTGGCGGTCGCCTGGCTCCGGCGGTACCTCGCCACGTCGCGCCCCGCGCTCGCCGCGGCGGACCGCGTGCGCAGCGCCCGCGGGGGCCCGGTCTTCCTCTCGGATCGCGGCCGGCGCCTCGGGCGGAACCACGCCTGGTTCGCGGTGAAGCGCGCGGCCGCCGCCGCCGGCCTGGGCGACCGGATCTCCCCGCACACCCTGCGCCACTCCTATGCGACGCACCTCCTGGAGGGTGGGGCCGACCTCCGCGTCGTACAGGAGCTGCTCGGTCATGCCAGTATCTCGACGACGCAGATCTATACGCACGTGACCGGCGAGCGAATGCGCGAGGTCTACGCCCGGGCGCATCCCCGGGCCTGAAGGAGAGGGATCGGAGGGACAGGATGGGCTACACGGAATCGCTCCTGGCGACCAACGAGAGAATCGTCTACCGGACGAAGCAGCACTGGATGGCCCCCATCTTCGGGACCGTCGCCGGCGTCCTCGTCCTCGTCGGCGGCGTCGTGCTCTTCGTCCTCCAGCTGGCGATGGGCACCGACGGCGTCGTCGGCCTGCTGCGGACGATCGCATTCTGGAGCTCGCTCATCCTCATGGTCGTCGGCGTGGCGATGGTCGGCTACTCGTACATCCAATGGTGGGTCGAGGATTACGTCGTCACCAACCAGAAGGTGGTCAAGGTTGCCGGACTGCTGAACAAGCGAACCAGTGGCGCCGCGCTCGAGAAGATCAACGATATCGTGATGGAGCAGGGTCCCCTCGGCCGGATGCTCAGCTACGGGACGCTCAAGGTGAGCACCGCCTCCGACAACGTCGATCTCACGTACGAGACGATGCGTGCACCGGCCGAGTTCCGGCGGACGATCCTCGACCAGAAGATGGAGTTCGAACAGGCCGACGCTCGTCACATCGCTGCCGCGGTGCGCGCGGCTGCGCCGACCGCCCCTGCCCCCGCGGCGCAGGTGACGATGCCGGCGCCGGCTCCCGCGCCGACGGCTCCCGCGCCGACGGCTCCCGCGCCGACGGTCGAGGAGAAGCTGCGCAGCCTCGCCACGCTCCGCGACGACGGCCTCATCACGCCCGAGGACTACGAGGCGAAGAAGGTGGAGCTGCTCCAGGACCTGTGAGCGGCTGCGGCCCGGCGGCGCGTGCGTCCGACGCCGGCCCGGGCGGTGCCGGCTGACCGTCCACGGGGCCAGTCGGGCGGGCGCGGTACCATACACCGGTCCCCTCCCGGAATTGGAGCTCCGCCGCAGCATGGTCTTCGACGAAGAAACCCTCTCCGCCCTGGTGGCGGTCGCGATCTTCCTGGTCGTCGGCTTCCCGGTCCACGAGTTCTCCCATGCGTTCGCGGCCTACCGGCTGGGCGACGGAACGGCGAAGCTCTTCGGTCGGCTGACCCTCAACCCGCTGGTCCACCTCGACCCCCTCGGCTCGGCGATCCTCGCGATCTCCGCCCTCACGGGCAGCGGCTTCGTCATCGGATGGGCGAAGCCGACGCCGGTGAATCCCTCGATGCTGCGCGGTGGGCATCGCGGCGAAGCCATCGTGGCGGCGGCGGGACCGCTCTCCAACCTTGTCCTGGCTGCCCTCGCCGGGGTCGTCGTCCGGATCCTCGTCGCCATGGATCTCGTGCCTTCGCCGGCCCTCCAGTTCGTGGCCCTCGTCATCCAGTGGTTCCTCATCATCAACATCTCGCTGTTCATCTTCAACCTGTTCCCGATCCCGCCCCTCGACGGGTCCAAGGTCCTCTTTGCCTTCCTCCCCCCGCGGACCGTGTGGCAGGTGCGTCCGTTCCTCGAGCGGTGGGGCTTCGTCATCCTCCTGGCGGTCATGTTCCTTCCCCCGGGAGACTCCATCGGCGCGCAGATCATCGGCCCGGTCTTCGATGCGATCTACTCTCTCCTGGTGGGCGCGTAAGGCACGCCAGCTCGGCCGGCACGTGGCGGCGCGGGTTCGGCCCGTGGAGCGGGCGGCGCTGGCCGAGTGGCTCACCGCGGCGCAGCTCGCCCTCTTCGACGCCATGCCCGTGGTCGATCGTCGGCATGGGCTCGACGTGGTGGCCGCCCTCCGCGCGGCAGGTGTCGAGGACGGCGACGTGCTGATGGCCGGGCTCTTCCACGACGTCGGCAAGGGGCGCTCCATCCGGCTCTGGCATCGCGTCGCCTGGTCGCTCGGCGAGCTGCTCGGCTCCTGGGTCCACCGCCTCGCGGCCCGGCTGCCCGGAGGTGGCGTTGCGATGGCGCGGCTGCGGGACCACGCCGAGCGTTCCGCCGAGCTGGCGGCCGCGGTCGGCTGCCCACCCCGCTCGGTGGCGCTGATCAGGGGCGACGCCGGCCCGGGAGGCGGCGCGTCGCTCGCGGCGCTCCGCGCCGCCGACGAGTCGAGCTGATGACGCTCGACGCCGTCCCGCGCCCGGGCGGCGAGACTCCGGGGATCGCCTTCACGGACCGTCGGCGCCCGGAGGACGCGACGCGCGTGCGGCTCCCCGAGTGGGAGGGCCCGTTGGGGCTGCTGCTGGCGCTCGTGGAGGCGCGACGCTTCGACGTGATGAGCGTTCCGCTCGGGGCGCTTGCGGAGGCGTACCTCGATGCGATCGCCGGCCTCGAGGGCGACCGGCTCGGGAACCTCTCCGCCTTCGTCGCCGTCGCCAGCCAGCTGATCCTGTTCAAGAGCCGGGAGCTGCTCCCGCGGCCCCCGGAGCCCGCCATCCCGCTCGACGATGAACCGGACGCGGAGGCCGCGCTGCGCGCCCGGCTCGTCGCATACCGGGCCTTCCGGGACGCCGCCGACCGCCTGGCGGGGCCGGCGGCGGCCGGCCGCCAGGCGGTCCGTCGCGAGCCGTCGCTCGCGGTCGCGATGGCCCGCGCCGGGGCGGTGGAGCCACTCCCGCCGCGGCTGGACCCGGCACTTCTCGTCGGCGCCCTCGAGCGGCTGGCGGCCGTGGCCCCGGCCGTGGTGCCGCCCCCCGAGGCGATCCCGCGGACCATCACCATGGTCGAGCGCGCGGCGTTCATCCGGGCGGCGCTCGCGGACGCCGGCCCGGTCGTCCTCCAGGACCTGCTGGCGGGCGTCCGCGATCGCGTCGTGGTGGCCGTCACCTTCCTGGCCATGCTGGAGCTCGTGAAGCGCCGCGAGGTCTCCGTCGAGCAGGACGCCCCGTGGGGCCCCATCATCGTGCGGGCGGTGCCCCGGGCGGTGCCCCGGGCTGCTGGCGCGGACCCGGCGGGCAGCGAGGGCGATCCGGACGAGGAGGACGCGTGACCGACGACGAGCGCCGCGCCGCGGTCCCGGCGGGCGGGGACGAGGCCCCGCCCACGGATCCGCCGGGCGTCGACCTTCCCGGAGATGCGCTGAGCGAGTCCCTGCTGGAGGCGCTCCTCTTCGTCGCCGAGCGTCCGCTCGGCCGCCGGGAGCTCGCGACCCTGACCGGCGCGTCGCCCGAGACGATCGACGCGCGCCTGGGGGACCTCGAGGTGACGCTGGACGGCCGCGGCATCCGGCTCCTCGCCGACGGCGACCGGGTGGCGCTGGTGACCGCGCCGGAGGCCGGCCTCCTGATCGGCCGCTACGTGGGGCGGGAGCCGACGCGCCTCTCGGCCGCGACCCTGGAGACGCTGGCCATCGTGGCCTACCGCCAGCCCGTCACCAAGGCCGCCATCGAGCGGGTCCGCGGCGTGGACGCCGACTACGCCCTGCGCAGCCTCCTTCACCGCCGGCTGGTCGTGGAGCTCGGGCGTGCCAACGCGCCGGGCCGGCCCATCCTGTACGGCACCTCGGTCGAGTTCCTGGAGCGGTTCGGCCTCCTCAGCCTCGACGACCTCCCGCTGCTCGACGCCGCCGTTGCGGAGAGCCTCGCGACGTCCGAGCCGCCCGGGCCCGGGTCGGACGCGGACCTCGATCCCGACCGGGATCCTGGCCGGGCCGGGACGCCCTGATGCCGGCGGAGCGACTCGGCAAGGTGCTCGCCGCGGCGGGCGTCGCGAGCCGCCGCGCCGCCGACGCGCTGGTCGAGGCCGGCCGGGTCACCGTGGACGGCCGGACGGCGCAGCTCGGGGAGAAGGCCGATCCTGCCCTCCAGGTCGTGGCGGTCGACGGCCGTCCAATCGGGGCCGCCGCCGCGGCGCCGGTCCACCTGGCACTCCACAAGCCGGCCGGGGTCACGTCGACCGCGGCCGACCGCCACGCGGCCCGAACCGTGCTCGACCTCGTTCCGCCGGGCCTGGTCCCCCCGGGAACGCGCCTCTACCCGGTCGGCCGGCTCGACCTCGAGTCGGAAGGGCTGCTCCTGCTCACCAACGACGGTGCCTGGACGGATCGCGTCCTCCACCCGCGCCACGGGGTGGAACGGGAATACGCGGTCGCGGTGGCGCTGCCGCTCGGAAGCGAGCAGCGGGCGGCCCTCGCCGCCGGGATCCCGCTGGAGGAAGGCATCGCCCGCCTCGTCTCCCTGCGGCCGGCGACGCGCACGGAGACGGCGCTGCTCGCGGCGCAGGTGGAGCCGCCCCCCGGCCGGGGGCTGGCGTGGTATCGCGTGGTCCTCGCCCACGGCTGGAAGCGCCAGGTCCGGCGGATGCTCGCCGTCGTCGGCGCGCCCGCGGTGCGCCTCGTGCGCGTCCGCGTCGGCACCCTGCGCCTCGACCTGCCCGCCGGGCAGGCGCGCCTCCTGACGCCCGCCGAGGTGCGCCGGCTGGCGGCGCCGCGGCCGCAGGCCCGCCCGCCCGTAGCATCGGCGCGGGGGAATCCGGCGGAGGGAGAGAGACCGTGACGACCGTCGACGCGGGTCCGCGGGCCGGTGCGGCCGACCTCGTCGTCCTCGACCGCGGCGTCGTCGACCGCGGTGCCGGTGAGATCGGCGACGCCCGCGTACTCCTCACCCTGTCTGCGGGTGTCGCCGTCCATGCCGACTCCGGCTTCGGCTGGTAGGGTCGGACGCATGCGCGACCGGGGCCCCATCGTCGCCCTCGACGGGCCGGGCTCGTCCGGCAAGAGCAGCGTCGGGGCGGCCGTGGCCGCCGCCCTCGGGGCTCGCTTCCTCGACACGGGGCTCCTCTACCGGGCGCTCACCTGGCTGTGCCTGGAACGGGGCCTGGCGCCGGACGACGGACCGGCCGTCGCCCGCCTGGCCGCGGAGATCGACCTCGGCGCCGACGAGGCCGGACGCCTGGCCCACGTCGTCGTCGGCGGGCGCGACGTGGCCGACCGGATCCGCACCCCGCGCGTGGACCGTGCCGTATCGGCGGTCGCGCGCCAGCCCGAGGTCCGGGCGGCGCTCCTCGGCCGCCAGCGGGCGATCGCGGCACCCGGCGCCATCGTGGTCGCCGGGCGCGACATCGGGAGCGTGGTCCTGCCCGACGCCGACCTGAAGATCTGGCTCGACGCCTCCGCGGAGGAGCGGGCGGCGCGGCGCGCCCGCGAGCGCGGGATCGACCCGGCGTCGCCCGCCGGCGTGGCGATCCTCGACGACCTCCGCCACCGCGACCGGGCCGATGGATCGCGCGACCTGTCGCCGGCCCGCGCCGCCGCCGACGCGGTCCACGTCCGCACCGATGGCAACTCCTTCGAGGCGACGGTGGCGGCGGTGCTCGCCGTGGTACGGGCGGCGGTGGCCGTGCAGGAGGGTGCCCCATGACGGACCTGACACCGGGACGACGGCGCTCGGACGGCGCGGCGCGCGCCTTCACTCTCCCGCCCGACCGCCTGCCGATATTCATGCGGACGAGCCAGGTCATCGGTCGGGCGCTCATGCGC